>JAABUL010000123.1_pt1 | contig 155860 bp, 147 predicted proteins | sample 5559151 | NCBI WGS metagenome assembly JAABUL01 (sample SAMN10711876, study PRJNA513368) | rock metagenome | isolation source: Antarctica rocks | place: Antarctica: Victoria Land, Pudding Butte sud | reverse complement strand
AAACCCCTCCCCCGCCCCTCCAACACCTTCTCCCGGATCGACGCCGACGCCATCTTCGGCGTCGTCCCAGGGAGTAAAGCGGATATAGCATCTCGTCCTCCGCCGCCACCGCCGCAAGCGGCGCCGATGAAATTGGATAGTAGTGTGGGCAGGACTATACATGTGAATGCGGATAAGGGGGTTGATGTGGGCAAGGCGTTTCGGATGCTGGAGATGCGGTGTGCGCAGAATTCGGTGAAGCGGGATTTTATGCGGCAGAGGTTTCACGAGCGGCAGGGGTTGAAGCGGAAGAGGCTGAAGCAGGAGAGGTGGCGGAGGAGGTTTAAGGAGACGTTTAGGGCGACGGTTGGGATGGTTGTGCGGATGAAGGGGCAGGGTTGGTAGGGATGTAGATGGGGGTGGGGAGTGTATAGGTACATGTACAAAAAAGTCATCTCGGTCGCCATCTTTGGTGTCGAAGGTTTGGTATTTCCCAAAGCACATACCCCTTGTCACATGCAAATGGAACACCTTCCGCTTCAAGCCACGATCCCCCCCTCTTCGGTTCCGCTGTTTCCAGATGTTCACACCAACATTACTGAATCTCCAACCTCCAACACCTCCATATTACCGCCGGCATGGCTACTGGACAGGAGCTTGCGCAGGAGAGGTTGCGAAGAGCGATGGCTTTTCAAGAAGCATTGAACGCCGAGGAAGTCGCCAAAGCAGCAGCAACGAGCAAGGAAGCAAACCTTGAACAGCAGATCGTCATGCTGCAGCAGGAGATCGACGCCAAGGACATCAGAATCAAGGAGTATTGTGATCAGGTGAACGTATGTACCGCTCACTTCCTGGCCGTGAACGGATTCTAATAGAAGAATACAGGCACTGTTCAACAGTCGAAGCGTTACGCCAGGTCCTGATACCCAATCTGCCCAGTCTCAGGACACTTCGAGCACCATTTCAGCCTCGCACGCCGCCTTGGGTAGCCTCGACAGCAGATCTCCTGCGGTAAGTCGTTCGCTCACAATCCATCGACGAGGCTAACGCTCCCCCAGACCACGCCAGCCCACCACTATCCCCCAAACACGACGGGACTTTCAAGATACAAGGTGTACGCCCCAATCAACCCGGCTTATCCGACCGTCGTACGCATCGATGGCAAAGTCGTCGACATATCGTGCTCCGAGTGTTGGGCAAACGCGAGTACCAAAGCTTTGTTCAGCGGCGTCAGAGGGCTGATGCAACACTACACCAGGTCCCACGACGAGTACGTGAGCGTTGCGCAAGTTGCCAGGCGGTGCAGGAAAGAGGAGCTTAGCGCTGAGGATGTGGAGCGGATCGTAGGAGGCAAGACGCCGCGGACGGTCACGCAGCGTGTGATCAATAGGCGTGCGCGCAAGGGAGTTGATGGGAAGTATGATTACGATGAGTAGTGGACGGCGATGCAACTGGCGTGTTTGTGAGAGGAGATTCTGGTGGATGGCTACTTGCGCGAGCAGGTTCGGGGAGAATGGCATAAGCGTTGAGGTAGGTCTTCCCGTGGAGAAGGGTGCGAGGTAGGGTTGACGATTATCTTTCACGTTGAGCTGTGCTATCTCAGTCGCCACTTTCTGGTTGAAGGCTCAGTACTGCTTGGCAGTTTTGGAAAGATTCACTCTCACATGCTAAGCCCTCAAATTTCCTTCGTGGCGCAGACGGCACAGCTCCCGGGATTCACTACTTCGACAATTCGTCCTTGTTTCCGCTAGCGACTTCTACCAGAGCACATTCCGTTGGCAATCGCACAAACCCACTACCACCATGGCTGGCGAAGACGTACCTCCCGATCGTGGCTATAAGGCTGCCCCGGCTATCCAGCTCAACGGAGTGGCCATCGCTGCAATTGACGAGGAGATGCGTGTACAGGAGCAGAGCTCCGAGGCGGAGGTTTCCGATAAGGAGGTACAGTCGGATGTACGTATGACTGCTTAAGCTAGGTTTGGCGACTGCTAACGAATGTTTATGCAGCTGTCTGGTGAAGCGACCACTCTAGACCCTAGCACAAGTCTTGCTGGTCCTACGGTGGATGCACGCGGCGCCATCTCCTCGAAGCAGCATGTAGTCGGCACTGGTGATAGCTCGGTGATCCCAGACCAGTACGCCGCAGCGGAATCTGACAACGTCGCAAGCCTCCCTGATACCTCTCATCCTACACGATGCCCACAGCTTGCAGCGCCAGCCCTCGACCCCGCAGATTTCGAGACCTGGCTCTCGCAGAACCGAGACACCGCCACGTTGCGAGAAGTCGGAGCCAAGATGGAAGTGTACGGAAGAGACAGTGCGTGGTGCAGCCTCCTCGAAGCGGTGGGCTGGCACCAAACGTCGCTGCTCGTCAAAGCGTGTCTCGCAGTTTAACCTCAAGGGTCCGCGAGGGTGCTCCTTCCTTCGCTCGAGAAGGCTTGTGGACCATACGCCGTTGATTGGTTGCTCAATCGCTTATGCCAACTGGACAAGACGACGGAGGAGGCTCTGAGCGAATGGGACCGGGTGATCAAGGAAGCGGCGCTGACGTGTACGAGGACATTTGTGGGGGAGGGGGACTTGGCATTCATGCCTTGTCTTAGAGAGGTGAGTGGAGGTTTGTGGACTGGTTGAGATGAAGCTAATGTGAGGTAGGCGGTTCGGAGGAGCAAGACTCGTAAGGGCGGTCTGATGAGCTGGGGCCAGAGCATCCGGTTTGCACTGTCGGACTGCTGTGCTTGCCGGCGCAGTGGCAGCACCCGTGGGCGGGTGACGATGGGGAGGAGTATCCGATGGATGCTATCGCCACGAGCGAACGTGAGGAACATGGCAGGAGCGTGTAGGCAGGTGTAAATGCGGTGAAGCGTGCTACAGAGAGCAATAGGTTGGTCCTTCGACATGGGCAGCGGCTTGTCCGGGTTGCCATCACATGCAACAGGTAACAGCATTTCATTCAACGAGACAAGTTTCACAGCACGATAGCGAGGGACATGTTTATTGCACAAGGAGATAACACGCTGTCAGCGCAACGCGCAGCACGTTGCTTGTGCCCGCCGGTGGGTATTACAAAAGGCTTGCTGGCCCCTGGCTTCCTTCCTCTTCCTGACCACAGCATGATCAGGCTTCTCGATCGCCACAGACTCTTCGGGGGTGTTGATGGCGATGCAGCGGGTGATGTAGCTTCACCATCTCCGCACCCGAGGGGCGACTCCTCGCAGACTGGCGATCGATACTGGCCATTGAAGAGTATTCGTGGTTGTGAAGTTACTAGTGAGGACGGAAAACCCATGCATCTCGGAGGATATGCCAATGCCCTGAACATACCTATAGATCACCATCTCCTCGACAACAATCGAACATTTGCTTTTCCGCGGGGGGAAAGACATCTGACTGGCTATGCTTGGATTGTCACATGCAACCATCCGTTCCTGGCGCCAATGACTCAGCCGACCAGCCACCTTTTTTCACTTCACAACTTCACAACTTCGCTTTCCTGGAGATCTCACATAATGTGACGAGCAAGGCTTCATCGACAACATCTACCACGCAATTATCACCACCATGGCGGACGAACACAAGCTTCTTCAAGAGAAGTTCCGTCGCATGAACGAGATCCAAGATGCTCTGAAAGCTGAAGAATCCGCAAAGGCAACAGAGGCAAAAGAGCAGACGAAAATCAAGCAGCAAATCGCTACGCTCCAGCAACTGTACGATCATTACCAGCAAGAGTTCGACGCCAAAGACGTAAAGGTCAAGGGGTATTATCAGCAGGCGAACGTAAGTACACCCTCACTCTTCAAGTGCGATTGACTCTGACCAGCACACACAGGCAATCTTCAGCTCAGCTCAACTCCCTACCCCAGGCCCCGATGCAACCCCGGGCCAGTCTAAAGGCCTCGACAATAGTGTACACACTCAGCATGACGCCTCCCTGCCCACAAAGCCCGGCGGCAACGAAGCAGACGGCACGCAAGGTCAAGATCCCACAACCCATCAACTCGGAGACACGCATGTTCCCAAACCCTCCCAAAACTTCACCATGCTGGAGGTAGAATCGGATGATGATGAATCCGCGGTGAGTTTCGTGTCCACTCGCATTGTGCAGCGATATTACAAGTAGCTTACAGTTTCTCAAGAGCCACCAAAAGCCAACCAAGCTTTGTCCAGCAACGATCACAGAGCGCCCGCTGTACATTCGCCGAAGGCATCTCACCTAGAGTACCCACTCCTGCACACCAACTACCCTTCAGTGGTTCGTATCTGCGGCGAAGCTGTCTCAATCTATTGCCACATTCCCGGCTGCGGAGCGAACGCAACGAAATCCCCGAACATTCGTTTCTTCCAAGGCTTGGACGGCACAGCGCTTCATATGCGGAAAGCACACAAGCACGCGGGCGGTCCTCTGGAGATGATTGAAGTCAGCAACGAGTTCGTGGCAAAATACTGCACGAAGGTCAAGCTGTGTGCGACCGACATTCAGCGCATCGAGAACGGGAACGCGCCGAAACAGCAAAATCCGCCGCACGAGGAAGCACGGTAGCGGAGCCGGTCCATCGCGGTCGGCCAGGAGGGGGCCCAGGCCTACGGTTCGTGACGACGACGAGGTGGAGGAGGAGGTGGAGGAGGAGGATGTCGCTGTAGATTGTGAGAACGCCAGGAGGATTGCCATGGAGGGGCTGGTGAAGCTGGAGGCCAATGAGGGTCAGTGACAGTACCTGCGCAAGCCATGAAGCGTCATGTTCGTGCAGCGCGAGCACTATGGCCGATGTACTGTGGTACACCATCGTTTATACAGTCTTCGTAGGACGAAACAATGGCAGGCGATTCTCGGACCTCAGAGCAACTGCTGCTTGAGTCGTGCTAACGTGCAGTACCGTCCTGTTACAGTAATCCGTCGGGACTGCCGAAAACAGCAGTCCTCTGCCCACATGTTCCTCCCCGCTATGCTGTGACTGCGGCTAAACAAATCCTGGACGCTGCTGTTGAGAAAAGATGTCGAACCAAAAGATCCAGATCTCCTCCTCCCTCGACATCCAAAGCGAGTCTCTCCGCGAGAAGATCAAAGACAACACCACCGGCGAAACCAAAGAAATCGACATCGAAGAACCACACAAGAAGACCGTGAACACCACCATCACAACCAACCCAGTCAAATACTCAACCAACGGTCCCGGAGAACCACAAGTAACAGAAGGCAAAGCCATCTCCATCAACCCAGCAACAACCGGCTACGACACCAGCCAACTCTAAGACTCCCACCACACCACCCCATCCCCCACCATGCCCGGCCTCCGCATCGCCATGGGCGCCGACGAAGCCGGCTGCGGCTACAAAAACAAAATCAAAGCCGACCTCGAAGCCGACCCCCGCGTCTCCAAAGTCATCGACGTAGGCGTCGACTCCGCCTCCGACAAAACCGCCTACCCCCACCCCGCCGACTCGGCCGCCAAACTCATCAAATCAGGCGGAGCGGACCGCGCCCTTCTAATCTGCGGAACAGGGCTCGGAGTAGCGATCAGTGCGAATAAAGTGCCAGGGATCCGGGCGGTGACGGCACACGATAGCTTTAGCGTTGAGAGGGCGGTGCTGAGCAATAACGCGCAGGTGCTTTGTATGGGGGAGAGGGTGGTGGGGATTGAGCTTGCGAGAAGGTTGGCGAAGGAGTGGGTGGGGTATGAGTTCGATCCGAAGAGCGGGAGTGCCGCGAAGGTTGATGCTATGATGGAGCTTGAGAGGAAGAACTATGAGAAGAGCTAGGGAGGGGGATGAAGATGGGGTACGTGGTTGACAACTCGTAGTAGTGGCATACAGGGCGGCGTTTGGAGATAGAGGAGATAACGATGAACATGATAAGTATGCTTCATATTTGAAGTATGAGGTCGTATATCGTGAATCCGTCCGTACCAACCAGAAATATCCAAGGAAACAACACCAACGCTGCCTCCGACTATGATTGTATTCAACGCCGCCCAAGATGTCAGACAGTGATGTCTCCTATCCGTTTCCACGCCAGGTCGTAGGCCATTGAGGTCGATCCGGTTCACCGTTGAATGCCTGTCCGATCATGCCGACATTCGTGCAAGTCGTCTCAACTAAGAGTTGCTACAGCCAGAGCAACCTTCTTCTTTCTTGCTTTCTCTGTGAAAAAAGGTGTGGTCAGCTGATAGTCACCAAAGCAATAGAAGCCTCGACGGGAAACGAGACAAGAAGGGTGCAGCAACTCCGACATACTCTCTAGTGTGTAGATCGAACTAAAGCCATCCTACCTTTCCGGTCCTTCTCGACCCTCAGGACGTTGCGTGGCGGGCTCTTATCGCGTTCGTAGACATCCACCACTTCCCTCGTCTGTCGCGGCTCCCGGTATTCGACCAACTGGTAGTCCTCTTCTGTTCGGTTCTCGCGGATGCGCAGGGCCATGTTGCGCTTGTCTTCGGCATCGCGTTCAAGACGCAGAGCGCGACGCTCAGCTTCCAGTCTTGCAATCTCGGATTGGATGTCGCGGTCGGAGCGAGTGTCGCGCTCTTGAATGATCAGAGCACCGCTATGCGAGTTGTGCGACGGCTGGTGATAGTGGGAGGATGGCGATCCCCGCTCTTCGACGACAGCCTTGCGCTCCTCATAATACATTGGAGCCATTGGAGGCGGCGGCGGCGGTCCAGCGTTCGAAGGCACACGCTCTTCGATAACAGTCTTGCGTTGTTCATAGAACTCTGGCGGTGGTGGCTGAGATTGATGACGGCTATGTGACGTACGGCGGGAACGTGCCGTGCGGGCTGGTGAAGTTCGCCGAGTGGTGGTGCTCGCCCCGCTTGGAGACGAGTCTCGCCGACCCTGATACTCCGATCGCGCGACACGACTTCCAGCGACCGTTGGTGGGTTGATCCATTCGGTGCGGATGACTTCCTCGTGCTCTTGTGGGGGAGCGAGGAGTGCTGGCGACTCTTCGTACTTGTAGACGATCTTTTTCTCTAGGTGGCTGTTAGAATGGCACGATGCACTTATCGACGGGACAGACTTACCTTCGGTCTTGTAGCTTTCACTGATCTTCATCACTTCGTCAATCTGCTCTTTCTCCAGGGCAATGCGTAAGACGAAAAAGTCGTCCTCTTCATCGAATGGGTATCCGAGGTCCATGATAGCTTCACGTCGGACAAGACGCTTTGGCATGCGAGTCTTGCCTTTCTTAAACTTCTTCTCGATCTGCGTGATACTGTCGCTGACACTGCTGGCACCTCCATGCACGCTCTCGTGGAAACTTTCGTGGATGCTCAAGCCACCTGGGGTATGAATGTCCTCATGGTAGCTCTCGTGCATGCTTGGAGCGCGATGGCTGCGGGAGTGCCGACTCTTGACTTCCTGGATCGTAGTATTGCTGCTGCTGCTGCTGCTCGAGGAGCTTCGTCGGGTGGAAACAGACTTTGCTTTCGAGCTTTTCGAGCTCTTGTGGCTTTTCGGGCCACCGCCTGTACGACGAACGGAACGTTCGCGACGGATCTCGACCTCGCGATACTCCTCGGGCTCATTGTATCTGCCGCGCTGATAGTCACCGAAACCATCATCTCGAGGAATTGGTAGTGGAACAGGTGTGTAGGCTGGGATGCGGATCTCCTCTCGTTCGTACCTCGGGACGGGACGTCGATCGAAAGTGTCCAAGCTGCTCTGTCGCCGCATGATTCCTGGTCGAGGGGCACCGCGTCGGATGTCAATGTCGATCTCATCTCTCGTAGTTCTCTCTGGTCCACGATAAGGTGTCACAGCCATGTTTGCAAGCTCTCGCGGGTCTACGTCTCCGAAGAGCTCTCTGTCTGTTCGTCTGCGTTGGCCAGCTGGAGTATAGCGATCTTCTTCAACGTAGCGGTCTCGCTCCTCGTAGCGGCCCCGGGGACCTCGCTCTTCAACACGGTCTTGTACTTCGACCTCTCGCCGACCTGGCGTATCTCTTTCTTGAAAGCGATAGTCCTCCTCGAATTGGCGTGGGGGAGGGCCTCCACTGAAGCGTTCGAAGCGAGATCGGTCCCATCGTTGGGGTAGGTCTCCATATGCTAGATCGTCGCCGGGCGGCCGTCCACCTCCATAACGTGACATGTCGGTCGTTAGTGCGGTAGCCTCGTCCTGTCCAGAATTGCCGGGAGCGATGCAGATGTCAATAGGTCTGGCAGGCTGTAGTGTTGAGCAGAATGGAAGTGTAGCGAAACGATTCAATGCTCAAGACGGGAGTGTCTTTCTGATATAGCGGCCTGCAGTCGGAAGTGAGCAGTTGAAACGCAGCTACTGGTGCGTCATGCGCCAGTCGGAAGAGCTTGCTGCAGTCCGGACGCACAAGCGATTTCGAGAATCCTGTGCAGGTGGCAGGTGTGAACAGATTCAGACAGAGTGTTGGGCTCTGGTTCTGCTTATACGATCTCACGATGAAATGAAGGTTTGGGCATCAGCGAAACAGCAGGGTCGTCCCGGTAGTGCAAGGTTCCAGACGAAGCGCTCGCGATGACGCTGATCATGTGACGTTCAGAGTCCGTGAACGCCAAGATTACTCCTTGAAGTCGACTGTAATCATCTCTCGCGTCTCATGAGATCACATGTATATTGTAGTGATACTTTATCGATGATTTCACTCTCTTTTGTGAAGTAGGAGACACGAGCGGTACTCACAACGCATGTGCTAGATGTGCTAGATGCGCTACATGATGGCAGACGGACCAACAGCAAAGGCCAGAAGAATTGGGAAGTCGAGGCGTAGACGGCGGAGTTTACGCGATGCTTGTGAGCATGATGAGCCGATCGTTGATTCGGGCCTGCAAAGATGGATGGCAGATGTCGCCCAGGCGGATGGCGCAGCATGAGATTGAGACGAGGTGAGCCTGACTTCCCCCCATCCAGAGATGGCCATCGTCCTTGTTGTTTCCAATGGCAATTGCACATGCAGTATATAGAGGGAGAGTCACATGCGGTGTTGATGACAATCTGATTGTTCGGGCGTTGAGAGAAGGTGCGAGGTCAAGACGATGCACAATAAAACATCTCTGCTTCAACGTCTCATGAAGTGAGGTCGCACATCGCTCCTGCCCTTTGCGATAGACTTTTCTTGCCGGCACGTATGACTCCGAAACAACGCTAACGCAATTCTGCTCACACTCTCAGATGTTCACTGAGGAATCTCAATCTGAAGATTCTGCACATTGCTTCGCTTCAACCATCGCGCTCATATATTGCTCGACAGGCCACTCTTGTAAGACGAGCAAAGCCTCGCTTCTCAGAGAAGGCAAGCCGCCACCCGGCCAAGTCAGTTGAGCGCATCTTGAAGATGCTGAGTGACTCGGGCTATGCCTCTGACGACAAACTCGACTTCAAGTCAGAAGATGGCTCAGAAGATGGCACTCCCGTCATCTTGAAGATCGAGGACGAAGGTGCATATGGTCATCTCACGAAGGGCTTAGTGGTGGATGCCGTCACGCGCGGGCCCGTCACTGAGAAGACCAGACTCGCAGCGTTGTATGGCTACGACGACATAGGCATCGAAAACAGCCTTGTCAGAAGCCTCGCAAACTCCGCCAGCCTTTCCGTGCCCTGTCAGCTGGAGACCGCAGATGGCAAGCACTTCCCGCCGAGCACCGAGATAGCGCAGCAGGGCTACTACATGCGGATCACTTTCAGCAACCTGGTGAGACGCATCTATCCATTGCGCGCGACAACTTCTTACTAACACATATCACAGTATCTTGCCCCTGCCGTGCGCCTGGAGTGCCGTCTCATCAAGCCCTGGCGGCAGCATGAGCCCTATCTCACACTTGCGACTGACTTTCACTTCAACGACTATTGCGCCGGCGAGGACAACATGATAAGTGGCTACACCCACCAAAATGCGACGATCAACTTTCATGCTGGTCGAGCTACTTGTTCGGGATTTAACCTCATCTCGAGATGCGAGTCTTATCTTGGCGAGGAAGAACGCGAAGTAATTGAGGTCATGCGCTCGTTCATCCAGCCGAAGGAAAGACATGAGCTCAAGCTGCACCTCAAAGGATACTCCCTTACTCCGAGAGCTGAGGAGCACCTCAACAACATCAAGGCCCGACTTCCTGGAGGCAGTGGCACACTCCTACCATCCATTGGTCAAAAGGAGTACGCGCCATTCGAGGGACCCGGAGATCTGATCAAGTGCAACAATGGATCCATGCTACGACCGGCTAAGCTCATGTCGGGAGAGGTCCCATTCCCGATGGTGCCTCTCGAATCTGGAACAACATTCGGCTCCGTTCGAGAAGCTGCAGTCCAACTAGCATATTCTGCTACCATTGCAGACGACGAGGCTCGGGAGGCACTCCGCCTCTGGGCGGCGGTACCACATGATGCAGATCTGCACGTTGATTCGCAATTTCCAGTCCTCGCGATATACTTCCGCCAATTTGATCGACTCGGTGGCAGACGCAGCGACAGTGACCTGATGTTCAAGTTACCACGCGATCTCAACTGCGGCTTCGTAACGTACGACCCGGCATCCAGACAGGCCCCTATCAAACTGGAAGGTTTCCTTTTAGGCACCAATCCGGGCATCACGAAGAGCGGTGGCCAGACTCCAGGCGCAGTCTTTCGGATCACGTCGCACACCAAGGAAAAGCTGGCGCAAATCTACCATTGTCCAAGCTCGAGATCATTTCCCACCAAGTGTTCGCCACACTATAGCTCCTTCACCTTCGGCTCGCAACTCGAAGCAGTGCGCATGCTTCAGGCAACAAGGAACAAGAAGTGGTGGCCAGTGTTGCTAAATCAAAAGCATGACGACTTGAAAATCGAAGACCCCACGCTGGGCATCACGTCTCACCAGAGGGAAAGAGCTGAGAAATGGCTTCGGAACTGGAAACCCTGGAATCCAGAACAGCTTGCGATCATCGATAGCATTACCGCGGTGAAAGGCGGACTGAATCTCATAATGGGACCAGCGGCCACTGGCAAAACCCTACTTCAGCGTGGTATTGCCATCTACTTTTATTCCCTCGGCTACCACGTGGCTGCACTTGCACCGGCGAACGACAATGCCAACAAGCTTGCCAAAGATTTGATCGATGTCAAAGCCGAGCTCGACTGGATTGACTTCGACTTCCTGCGACTGTTCCCAGGATCCCGCGACATCCCCGTCGACGAGATGTCTGCTCAACAAGCCGGTTTTCGCAAGGAAGGACATCATCGTGGCGATGTATTACCGTTCAAAGAGATGTTGAACAAATTGGAAGAAGATCCTGATGCCAAAGGCGCGCATCGAACGTACGGGGTCGTAGAGTCAGTGATCAGGCATGCAGAGGAAAAGACGCTCAGCTTGTTTAAAGCTTTCAACGAGGGCGACGGGGAGATCAGCGCCAAGGTAAACACATGGGACGTCCTACGTGAACTCATCGCTGCTTGGCGTGCCAATGAGCTCGACTTGGACGATTCCAAGCAGATGGACCGATTCCGGTTGGCTTACAACGGGTGCAAGGGACAAGTTATTGGCTTGAACCGCTTCATGATCACAACAACTGGCAACGTCCGGTCGAGAGAGATGCGTGAGCACTGGTTCTGCAAGCAGGAAGAGTATGGCGTACCTCGCAGAGGCGTTATTGTACTGGTCGACGAAGCCGCCAAGGACTTGGAGGTGAATGTATGGTCCGGAATCGTGTGCGAGCGATGGTCAGAGTGGGTGAAAGGCGTGTTCTTGTTCGGTGACGACAAGTAAGTTTTGCCGGCTGCTACTACCGTGCTTCGCTGACATCAAGAACAGGCAGCTGCTCCCAACCAACACATCCTCGAGAGGCAGAACGCAATACAACTATTACAGCGACCGTCTGGACATCCCTCTACCCAACCGCTTGGAGATGGAGGGTTTCCCGTGCCATCGCTTGCTCGAGCAGCGCCGCATGCACGAGGCCATCTCTGCTTTTCCCAACACTATAGTATACGAAGGGAAGTTGCGGGATGGCCCCGGCATGGATGTGTCGCTCGAAGCCCACATGCCTGGATTACGCGAAGTACTTCTCGACATCGTCAGTAGTGCGAGCATTCCTGCTGGGGGGCAGTCCACTCCATGGCTGACGGACAACGACCTGCGCCGCCATTACATCGAGGTGTACGGCAGAAAGGTCGAGTACGAGAAGTCGGTGGCAGTGCTCGAGCACATCGACGTCTTCATGGTGCAGATCTTTCCCAAGCTTTTCAAATTCTTCAGAGCGAGCGGGAGGAGCATGAAGGAGGAGGTGATGATCATATGCGCGTACAACTATGCGGTAAGTAAACCTCGACGACGAAGAAGCGACAAAGCTGACCCTCAACAGCGCTCCGAGTACGACCGCAGGATCAAAGAGTTTCTCAGACAGCGTCCTGAATGCACAATCAACGACATCCCCCGCATCATGTCCATCGACAGCAGCCAAGGCGACGAGTCATTCATGGTGTTCCTTGACGCCTCCTTGCAATCTGGTGACCGTGTCGGTGAGTCAAGCTACTCTTTCACACGACAATGGATACAACGACTGACGCGAAACAGGTTTCATGCAAAGCAAGAACCGCTTCAACGTGGCCATCACGCGCGCCAAGGGCGTCATGTGGATGATCGGAGGCGGGATGAGGACCAGAGAACGCGTGCCGCCGAACTTGATCACGCAGTACAAGCAAGAGTTAGATGCCGCGGGTCAGACGTCCCACTTCGAGGCGGGGAAGAGAGCGTATGCCTAGGCGGCAAGATGTGGGTGAGATCATGTGAATAGGTATCTCGCATGGTTGGGAAGAAAGATGCTGGGTTGCGATGGTGTCGTGTAAAGGATACATGACTGCTGCATGGGTACGGATAAGGCGACAGCAAGAGCTGCTGTGCAAGATCATCACTGCATGGCACGATGATTGAGCGAGAGGACTGCTGATTAGGCCCACTTGTTCAGATAGCTGTACAGGCAGCCGTGTAGCATAGAGACGGACCGAATGAGAATACTCACTACTCCACTTAAACCATCTGTCGCGTATGACGTGCCAAACGGAAGAGCTGCATTGACAAGCTGTTGAACGTCTACTTATCGAGAGTTAAGCTGTGTCCAAGAGTTGAGCGCGTATGAGGCAAGAGCGACACCACCTTCTGACCTCATTCATTCAAGTGCCGGAACCATGAGGTGTGGAACAGTTCTACAGTATCACCTGCTATTGTTCGTCTGCGATGCTTACTCCTACTTCCAGTGCTCACATGCTCGTGTATACGTGGTACAAAACATGTGAAGACCGTTGAGAGATAAGACAGTAGCACAGCCAAAGTCCATCGCGGCCTACAACCTCGTGGCCCATATTTTACCCCGGCTCACTCCGCCCTAATCTTCGATCACAACATGTGAAAGCTCTCTGCTTGATAGGAACAGCATGCCTTCGCTCCCCTCAAGCATATGAACGCGAAGCTGATGCCGTTGGGAGGTTCGTATCCACAAAAGTTCGCGAAGCTTTGCTCCAGTAACAGGTTTTGTACGGAACACGTATGAACGTCTCGCGGTCTGTCAGGCTACCATATTCGGCTGTCGAGATGTGTCTTCACGAGGTTGATCAGGTGGTGGAGGATGCTCGACCACAACAAACCAGAGAGTGAGGTCGAGATCGCTACGGGCGAGAACTTCTTGGCCTCGATCCCGGCTGGGAGGTAGATTATTATTGCCGAGGACCGGGGAGAATCGCAAGGACCCTGAAGGGCTGGGGAAAGCAACGTCGAGGCGTTGGGATCTTTACGATGACCCCGGGAAATCTTGTTTGTGGTTTGATGGTGGTGGTTTGCGAGGACAATTACCATTGTTTGGTCTGTAGCAATCGCTGCACCAACGTTGTGAAGCATAGCACAGTTGTAGAGGTTGTTGCAGCAGGTCGCGTGCTTGTCCGTCGTACGATGTGGCATTCCCGAAGAGCCGGTGACGTTTCAGGGTCTGGGCATTTTTTTGGTTGAAAGGAAGCGACGCCCAACCAATCTGAGTCGACCAATTCACCGCCAGAAGCCCAGCACAACGTCGCCTCGTTCGCTGGTGACGTTCCGCTGAGTCGGACCCCACATCTGCATCCTGCCGTTAAATCTCGCGTGTTGAATGATTTCGCCATTCCTGCTCCCTACTTGATACCACCTCCCTCTCACCTTCCAAACTCTTCACTTTCGTTACTCGAGAGACAACTACCTACCTCACACCACACCACCTGCTCACACCTGAGCATCACGTATCGAAGTTAGCCAGACTTCGACTACATCCATAACTCTACACACGAAGGCCACACACGACTCCTCCACCACAACCAAGATGCCTTCGCATCAGCCCACGGCCGGCATGATGGCTGTCGACCCCGAATATCTCTCATCACAATCCTCACCTGAGGCCTCCACCAAGGAGCCCAACAGGAGCAAGTCATATGACCCGAAGAAGCCACACATCACAGAGACTCCTTTGACACGGAGAAACTGGTACAAGCACGTCAATTGGCTCAACGTCGTTCTCATTGTCGGCATTCCAATCATCGGCCTGATTTCTGCAATCTGGACACCTCTGCGGTGGCAGACTGCAATCTTCGCAGTTGCCTACTATTTCGCCACCGGCCTCGGTATCACAGCTGGCTACCACAGGCTATGGGCTCACACATCATACTCTGCCTCGACACCTCTCAAGATCTTCTGGGCTGCCGTTGGAGGTGGTGCCGTTGAAGGCTCGATCAGATGGTGGGCCAGAGACCACCGCGCCCATCACCGCTACACCGACACCGAGAAGGATCCCTACAGCGTCCGCAAGGGCCTGCTCTACTCGCACTTCGGCTGGATGCTCATGAAGCAGAACCCAAAGAGAATCGGCCGCACCGACATCTCCGACCTCAACGACGACTGGGTCGTTGTCTGGCAACACAAGAACTACCTCAAGGTCGTCCTCTTCATGGGTCTGATCTTCCCAAGCCTTGTCTGCGGTCTCGCATGGGGTGACTGGCTCGGTGGCTTCATCTACGGTGGCATCCTGCGCATCTTCTTCGTCCAGCAGGCCACCTTCTGCGTCAACTCGCTCGCACATTGGCTCGGTGACCAGCCATTCGACGACCGCAACAGCCCTCGCGACCACGTCATCACTGCTCTCGTCACTCTCGGTGAGGGATACCACAACTTCCACCACGAATTCCCATCGGACTACCGCAACGCCATCGAGTGGCACCAGTACGACCCGACCAAGTGGTCCATCTGGCTCGCCAAGCAAGTCGGCCTCGCATCCGATCTGAAGCAGTTCCGCTCCAACGAGATCGAGAAGGGCCGTCTGCAGCAAATGCAAAAGAAGCTCGACCAGAAGCGCGGCAAGCTCGACTGGGGCGTACCGCTCGAGCAGCTCCCCGTCATGGAATGGGACGACTACGTCGACCAGACCAGCAACGGCCGCGCCCTCGTCGCTGTCGCCGGTGTTGTCCACGACGTCACGGACTTTGTCGCCGACCACCCCGGCGGCAAGGCCATGATCCGCTCCGGCATCGGCAAAGACGCGACCGCCATGTTCAACGGCGGCGTCTACAATCACAGCAACGCCGCTCACAACCTGCTCTCGACCATGCGCGTGGGCGTCATCCGCGGCGGCATGGAAGTCGAGATCTGGAAGCGCGCGCACAACGAGAACAAGGATACCATGATCGTCAAGGACAAGGACGGCAACAAGATTGTGCGTGCCGGTGCGCAGGTGACGAAGGTGTTTGACCCACCGGCTAGCGCTGGCGCGGCATAGATGCCGTAACGAAGGATGTCGATGAGATTGGTACTTCTGGACGATGATGCGTTATAGCGATACGATATGAGTGCTACACGAAATTATTGGCGGGCGGGCGTTTGCCTTGACAGCGTCCGGATTACATTCGCTGGGCGGATTTAGATTAGATGAGAATCCTACGTCTGTAGTTGATGAGAACATCGAAGCCGTCTTCACATCATGTTCTTGCCTCTTATGTTCTGTGTTGTCTTTCGTTCTTATCTACTCCCGATCGTTCTTGCCTCCGCTCTCTCTGGCGCAAGTTTCTCGATTTCTTATGCGTTATTCCATATCTGATATGTTCGATTCCATGCACACTCGAGAAGATACTGGTCATACTCGGAGTAGCAATCTGTGAGTGAGTAACTCGTCATACTGCTCTTGTCTGCTCACGTGACGAAGTGAGCACTCCGCTCCACCTTCCTTTCCTGACGACCGCGTCCAAAAGTTCAACCTCGCGTTACACATGCTCTGGGAATCACAAGAACTGACAATCACCTTTCTCGGACTCGACCATACTCTCACACAATGGCGACTTCGAACGACCTCCCGCCGGATCCTCTCAACCTCCTCCGAAAGTCCATTGCCACCGACAGCGCACCCACACCCAGCACATCAGACGACCCAAGCACACAAGCAGAGCTCGACATCTCCCTCGCAGAAGCAACATTTCTCGTCTTCAACTTCACTCAAGCGGAGGAGGGCGGGCACCATGTTGCCATACCAATCTCGCAAAAGACACGCTTCGAGTCAAAAGCGGCGGCAAAGGCTGTAGATCTCAGATCAGTCTACTTTACATGGCAGAACAAGGACCTGCAGACGATTGGGTACATCAATGCCGTGACTGCGATCAACGAGGAGCTGAAGAAGGCGGGCAAGCAGGAGACGGTGACGAGTCTGAGTTTCCAGGAACGAACGGACCTGGTGAACTGGTTACAAGGAGATATCGCTGAGAACGCCTGCGAGTTCATCCGAAGTCTGGACGACAACGATGTCACGCGCAAACAAGCCGATGATGCCGCAGCACTGGTCGCAGGCGGCGACGAAGACGTCGAAATGCGCGACGCAGGCCTCTCAGACGCCGCAGCCCGCAAGAAAGAAGAAGAGCTCCTCCGCGCCATCTACGCCGCCGAGCGCAAACTGGGCGACCGCAACACCCTCCTCCGCGGCAGCAAAGCCCAAGACTACACCGCCACCCGCGAGCGCTGCGCCAAAATCTTCCTCAAACGCTCCTCAACCCTCACCAACCAACCCAACGCCGCACCCGTCCTCACCAACAACCCTGCACTCCGTCCACCAGTAAAAGCTCCCCAGCCCGGCCGCCGCCCCGAACCAATCATCCTGCTCTCCCCCTCCGCCTCCTCCCTCCTGCGCATGCCAAACATAAAATCCTTCCTCGTAGACGGCATCTACCAACCCCCGGACTCCACCACCTCCTCGGGCGCCAACATCCTGCACCTCCAGCGCAGACTCTCCGACGACATCTCCAAGCACCCCGTCCGCTTCATCCTCGTCGACTCGCCCGAGCACTTCCGGCACGACTACTGGGAGCGCGTGGTAGCGGTTTTCACCACCGGCCAGACGTGGCAGTTCAAGAATTACAAGTGGCAGAACCCGGCGGATCTTTTTGCGAATGCGTTGGGGATTTATGTGGGGTGGAAGGGGGAGGTGGTGCCGGAGACGGTCAAGGGGTGGGGGAGGGGGGTTCTGACGGTGCAGGTGGACAAGGGGAAGGATCGGTGGAGGGATCGGGAGGTTGTGGAGGATATTTGGAGGGCGGTGGATGGGAAGTTGAGGGAGAAGGGGTGGGCTGGGAAATGATCAACCTATTGGGAGGATGTCTGTGTCATCGCGCATGAAGGCAGGCTTGTCAGGAAGTATTGTTTGGAGCTCTGAGCGTTCTAGCGAGTGCGTCATGGAAGGCCAGGCAGGCCATTCGAAGCAGCTACTTCAGTTGGTCGAAGCGAGATATGCTGGCTCAAGCACTCATCGCTCTATCAAGATGTCCTTGCTCCAGCAGACTCCACATCGCCTCCATATATTGATCTGATCCGCACTCTAGTGGTGAACACGATCTCGCCGAGCCACTCTCCAGATTACCGGGTCAAGGCAATATCCCATGGCGACTGGAATGTGGGTCTGGCCGTCGTTGGTATGCCGAGATCCAAACAATGCTCCAATGCTCTACAGAGCGTCGGCTGATCGGACTACTTTCGCATCGCATCTTGCAATTGTCTGTCGTTATCGTCCATCACGGTATCGCCCTGACTCGTGGAGGCGAGAGTGAAAGTCAACAGTCACAGGTCAAGCTGACACCAACAGCGACACCGAGGACGCTTCGCCACCACCGCAACCATGCTTCGGACCATGTCGTCCACCACGTTCGCTACACTTGCTCTTCTCGCACTCTTTCAGCATTCAGCGCTCGCGCAAGCACCGCCAGGGTATACGGACACCGATACGATACCTGCGAGCCAGATGATCACGACCGCTGGCACTACATTACCAGTCAGTCATGCCACTCCAATCGTTCGCAGGACCTCAAGCTAACACACCTCACCTCCAGCCATCAACCTACTTCACCTCCGCCCTCCCAGACGCCTGCACCGGCACCTCGGCCTCCTGCCCCTGCCTCGACGGCTACGCCTGCAGCGAAATCGCCGACTGCCACTGGAAGTGCTTGATGACCGCCACCTCCTTCCCCGCCGCATCGACAACGCCAGCTTCGCTCTCAGCAAGCGTGACATCCACCGTAACGATCGCAAGCACGGTTACCGTGATCCCGATTCCCAGCACCGGCCCTTCGAACAGTCCGCCAGCATCCACCGCACCACCGCCATCATCGTCGATGACGTTGTCTTTCACGACGTTCTCGTACGCGCCGACGTCTGGGTACGGGAACTACACGATGCCGTCTGGGTCTGGGCAGGTGGGACCGGTGCGGACGGAGACGGTTACGGAGTTCCCGACTACGTGTCCGGTGGAGACGAGGACGAGGGAGGTGTGGAGACGGACGACGGTTACTGAGTGTCCGGATGTTTGTCCGACTGATGAGGGATATATTGGGTGAGGACGGGATGGGGAGGGGCGTTGGGTTGGTGTATAATTGCTTGAGGTCGAGATTAGGGTTGATTGAGGTCGTGTAGATACTGGCATTGATGCGAAGGTCTGACAGGTATACTATGTTCTTCTTCCACTTGATCAGAGCGTGTCTGGATAATGCGCAGAATCTGTTGTCCCAGACCAGTGGAGTACCTATCACCCTTCACTCAGTAATGCCAACGTGGACCTTTGTCTCTGCATCGGCGGTGCCTAGTCACCTGAGACTGTACGACCTCGCTCGAAGGCACAGCACAAGGTTTACCTTTCATTCTCAGTCGACCTCTCATGGCGGTGCAGCAGTCAATGCCAGCGAGGAACAGCGAAAGGGCATGCTTCGGCCAGCGATCACCAGCGATGACCAGCAAGACCACTCGTTCTCCCCTTTCTTGAGCATTGATGTATTCCATCTCAAGTCAAATACATCCTGCCCCGGCCGTGGATAGTCTAGGCCCCTAGTCTGCGACCTCGTACTTCCCACATTGACCTTGTTGGTGATCAACTACACAAGCACAAGTTGCGTGAGCAGCCCCTAAGCTTGGTCCTGGGTATGGCCTCAGTCCCATATGGCCTTGACTAAGTGCTCCCTGGCCCTGCCCCCGACGAACTGGTTTACTCAGAAATAGACCACAGATCCTGCATCGTGACCGATCGCAGGGCAAGTTCCTGTCTGCATTACATGTCGCTCGAACAGCCAGTCGCGCCTGCCTGGCCCCCGAGCTTGATCCCGTGTGTGGCCTCTCACGAATCTGTCTCGTGACGCTATGAAGAACCTCGCTTCGCCCGGAGACTTCACTCGAGGTCTATACGAGCATATCTTCAAACACAGACAACAATTTCCACGGCCACTGTGACCGTCGTGCCGCCGGTGCTCATGTTTGGTGTATTAACAGCGAACTCATATTGCTTCCCAAGGCAGCAGAGGCATTTTGAAACGTAAACATTAACAGTGTCTTGTCTGTCGTTCAGATTCGTCCTATCGCCAACGCTGGCAGCTTCACGTGACGATCATGTGATGGCCGAAGTAGGAAGTCACGGCGCGAGCTGGCAGGGTGTATCCAAACTCCACCAATCCGCCCCATGGGGTCGCGACATCGTCCTGTTTCCCCTAAGCGCTCGGAGAAGTGTTGCACCACGCTGCCCTACACGGCTATTATACAAGAGGATTCTTCGACCATCAGGCTAAATCATCATGCCGCCAAGCAGCGGAGTCCAACTTGGCGGCGCGCATGACTCTCGGACATCCAGTTGAAGTCTATGCCGGAGCTCGAGCGGCCGACTGTGCAAGGTGTGTGGTCTGACCAGCGGCGACGGCTGTTCCAGGAAAACCCTTGCCGGACTGGATCGAAGGAGTTTGAAGATGATCCGCGGCAAGGATCAGTACGTATTCGGCTCTGCGTCGAGTGGGTGGTTCCCCAGACGCAGTCTTCGAGCGTGGTGCCAAGTGCTTTAATGCGTGCGACCAGCATTTGGTGGAACCGCGGTCCGGATCAGCGTTGTATGGGGTAGTACCATGCTGATAGTGCTAGCGAGCACGAGGTATAGTGCCTGGCACGTTGTAGGCGCATGGTGTATATAGTGGAGGTGCCCTGCCTGCCTTTGTGGGTGACTTGTTTCGTCTCCCGGCTTGCCTCCACCCAAGGCTATCACCACTACCTTATCCGACCCTCGACAGCTTCGTGAAGCTCATACAGCAAGATGGGCGGCTTTGGAGGAGAGTCATCAAGAAGCCGAACTTGCGATATCTCTACCTCATGCTCTTCCCGACGTGCATGGGTATCGAGATGACTAGCGTTTGGGACAGCCAAATGATTAACGCAGTCCAATTCGTCGACTTGTGGCAGGAGTGTAAGTCGACCTACGTGTCAAAGCAGCGAGTCCGTCGTTAACACAGACCTGCAGACTTCGACAATCCTGGTGATCACTACGCTATCAATGGCACCATCGCTGCATCGTACGGTTTCGGCGCCATCCTCTCTGTACCGTTCATCCCTTGGTTTGCCCAACGCTTTGGTCGCCGTTGGTCGATCTTTGCCGGCAGCCTGATCATGATCACCGGGGCCTGCATACAAGCCGCCAGTCAGAATGTTGCCATGTACTGTGTTGCTCGCGGTATCCTAGGCTTTGGCATCGCTCCCTGCATTGTCTCCGGCTCTGCGCTGCTTGGTGAGCTCGGCTACCCCAAGGAACGACCCATTCTAGGCTCGCTGTTCTATTCAAGCTATTTCATCGGTGCTCTCGCGGCAGCTGGTCTCGTGTTCGGCACCTCGAGGATCAATTCTGAGTGGTCGTGGAGACTGCCCTCGCTCTTGCAAGCCGTCCCGTCCTTCCTCCAAGTTGGCTTGATCTTCCTCGTCCCAGGATCACCGCGCTATCTCATCTCGAAGGACCGCCGAGAGGAAGCAGTCGAGATCCTCGTCAAGTATCACGGCGAAGGCGACCGCAATAATGTCATCGTTCAAGCAGAATTTGCGCAGATGGAGACCACTATCAAGCTCGAGATGGAGAACTCCAAGCGCTCCTGGATGGATGTGCTCCGAACGAAAGGCAACCAGAAACGTATCCTCATCGGCAGCTTGCTGGGTATGTTCACTCAATGGTCTGGCAACACGCTCATCTCGTACTATATGTCCACCATTCTGGAGCAAATCGGATACACGGATTCCTAAGTTAACCAGAAGATCAACGTGGGCAACGTCGCATGGCAGCTGATCAACGCCACGTTCTTCGCCCTGATCGTGAACAAGTTTGCGCGACGCAAGATGTACCTTGCCTGCACCATCTCACTTTTGTGCTGCTATACCGGCTGGACTATTGCAAACGCACGATACGCCGTCACCGATTCGCTAGCGGCAGGCAAGCTCGTCATCTTCTTCGTCTTCTTGTACTCACCATGCTACAATCTTGGATACAACGCTCTCACCTACAGTAAGCCTTCTGAGGATAAATTTACACCACGGAAGCGATGCTGATACTCCTGCAGCCTATCTTGTCGAAATCTTCCCGTATGCTGTCCGTTCTCGCGGTATCGCGGTCTTCCAGTTCTGGGGCCGGACCGCCGGTGCCTTCAGGTACGTACATTGCAAAGTCAGCCAAGCTTGAAGGATGTTCCTGCTCACGCGTATCTCTAGCACATTCGTCAACCCGATTGGCATGGGAAGTGCCGGGTGGAAGTATCTCTTGATGTACGTTTGCTGGCTGGCATTCGAAATCGTCTGCGTCTACTTCTTATTTCCCGAGACCAAGGGCCGTACCTTGGAGGAATTGACGTTCTGTAAGTTGCTCGTGCATCTCAGCGGGACATATGTCTATCACATGTATTCTTTGCTGACTGTTTGCTCGTAGTGTTCGAGGGCGACGACTTGAAAGAGAAGCAGACCATGGCTGCGGAGAAGCAGCTCTTTGGAGCTGGCGATGGAAACTCTGTTGCCGAACAGATGGCCGACAAGGCTACCGAGGGTGCCCACACGGAGACGCACGAGGTGAAGTCTTGAAGCATGATTTCGCTGTGATGGACGAACCAGCCCACTCGAAAGTTCGAAAACGGAAGATCAGAGAGATGCAGATTTCGTTGGAGTGTGCAATAGTATGCAGTACAAACAGACTGTTGTTCGTCGCGAAGCAGTGACACAGTTCTCATCCGCTCATGAGCCTTCCATCTTTGGCCAAAACTCCCTCTCCGCGAACAGCACTTGCTGCCACGCCCTTTCACACTCCTTCCACTCCCAACTCTCTTCTTCATAGTACCCGCCGAACTTATTCACCAGCCCACCTATCCGGCGCACAAACGCTTCGAACTGCCCCGAGCTCCAGTTAGGAATGAAGACCCGCTGCATCACGTCCTTCTCTCGTGCCGGTCGTCCTTGATCCATCCGACTCCATGCATGCCGCCAAGCCCGCAAATAGCACTCCTCCGTCGCCCACAGCACCGTCAGCCCTACGACTAACGGCCGCCCTTGCGAAGTTGCTCCAGCGAAGAGGTCCTGGTACGCGCGGGTCTGCACCGAAGGCTGGACAGAGCATATTTCGTCAAGCCAGCCTTCCGCGTTGGCAGTGTCTTCAAACAGCTTCATCTCCTGGCGGATGTTGGTGAGACTGTCGATGAGCAAGTCTACTGCTCGCCACTCCAGAGAGGTCTCACGTTCAGGGCTAGCCGGGACTGGGACCATGGATACCATGGTTCCAATGAAGTTGACGTAGGCAAGCTGGTATAGACGGTCTTGTGCTAGCCATGCTTTCAGTTTTTCTGTAGGCAGCTGGTTCGTTGCCGCTGCTTCGAGGAAGGGATGGGTCGTTGCTTCTTTCAGAGCTTCGGAATCCAGATGGATGAGGTGCGAGGTCAAAGACGGCATCGTGGGAGTCTGCTTCCCTCGATACGAGTAACTTGGTTCCAGAAGAAGCCCTGCTGATGAATTCCAATAACACACATTTCGGAAGGAAGAAGTTGGCAGTTGTTGGAAGTTAAGTTCGGTGAACAGGCCGACTTCGCCCGACATGTGATATTCTATCTACATATATGTCATTCGACCATGCTGCGCCAACAGCATGGAAGTACATGATCTGAGTCCCGAGCTTGACAACAGTCTCTTGCTTACGATCCTGCTGTATCACAACTTGAGTGCTTCCTCCAAAGCCTTTGCCACAGCCACAGCGTTCTCCTCCCCAAACTTCCCACCAACTATCTGTATACTCACGGGCATGCCTTTGACAAGCTTGGTGTCATCTGTAATATATGTCAGATCTCCCGTTTCATTCGCTTCAGGCTTACACTTACACTGCTCCCAGTTATATCTGTCTGCCTCATTCCTCGGCTTATGCTCTTTCCAACTGCTCCTCCCATTTCCAGTCGCAGGCAGATCTTCCGGGTAGTCGACCTCAACTGGCATTGACAGCGCACTGTAGTCGACCAGATTCCACTGAGAAGAATAGCCGACATACTGCGAAGACACGCACCACTCCTTTGGTCGAAAGCCAACATATGGTTGCACAGGCATGATCAAAGCATCTACCTTCGCTTCGCGCCACCGAGCGAGGTATTTCTTCTGGTAGTTCCGGATCTGTCTTGCAACCTGCGACTTTGTGATCAGCAAGGCAGTGATGGCTAGGCGAGCTTGTAACACTCACATCTTCTCCTTCCTCAACGTTGAGCTTGTCTTTTTCGGTCCCAACAAGCAAACCCTCGATCAACGGTTGATTGCCTGCTTCACATAGCCGCTGGCATCTCTTTCCGCCGTCTGCAAGGACGCCCTTGAGCCATAGTTCGTATGCGTAATCGTGCTCTTCGGTACTCCATTCGAATACTGTAGCCGTACGTCAGTGCCTTCTGCTGTTTTAACCTGTGATCAACTGCATACCATCATGCCCAGCCTTCTTCAACGCCTCAACAGCTCTCATAACAGCCAACTCATGAGGCGGCTGCACCCTGACATAACCGTCATCGACATAATACCCAATCCTTAGCGGCCTATTCGGTGGCTCTGCCAGCTGCTTCCGCCAAGGGAGAGGGACAGTGACCGCTTCATACAGCCATGGTTCTCCAGCTAGCATTCCTTCCATGAAGGTCTCCAGCGTCGACAAATCGTGGCATAAGGGGCCTGCGACTGAGGGGACTATGTACTCGCGAGAGCTATGTTCATGTTAGCAGATTCCTTACGGTTCCAGCGAGGCTTCTTACCCAGACTTCTCCCAAGGTATACGACGACTGGTGGGGTTGAGTCCGTATAGTCCTTGCAAACTTGCCGGTATACGTACTGAGCCTGTACATAGTTGTCAGTCCGAATTTCTGTAGGGACACGCACTTTGAGACACGGCTTACCACCAATATCAGTCCCAATACCAACAATACTCCCTCTCGCCCCTACCAACGCCCCCTCCCCTCCCGAACTTCCGCCAGAGATCAGCTCGTTATGGTAAGCATTCACCGACTGCTTGAAGATATGATTATAAGAATCTGACATCTGTCGCCCTCGTCAGCACACCCCAATTTTCTCTCCTTCATACTCCGCACGACTCACCATAAGCGACTGCGGAATATTGGTCTTAACATAAAGCACCGCCCCCTGTCTCCTCAACACATCAACCAACACCGCATCCTCCTTCGCCGGCTTCCCAATCTCCGAGACCCATCCGAGCGTCGAGTCCTGCCCTTTGACATCAAAGCCGTCCTTTACGGAGACTGGGAGGCCGTGTAGTGGTCCGACCACCTTACCAGTAGTCTTCAAGTGCTCATCGAGGCTTTCCGCGGTCCGGATGGCTTCGTCAAAGAACATCTCGGTACAACAGCGGATCAATTGCTGAGCCAGCGCCGCACGCTTACAGAAGGCCTTGGTCACTGCCACTGCAGAGAGGGCGCCAGAGGCCATTTTCCGGAGGAGAAGGGCGGCGTTGGTCGTTTCTGTGATCTCGAGTTCTTCTTTGGTCAGGACACCAGAGGTTTTGAGGTACTTGTAGGTATTCTTTGGTTTCGGCAGAGGTTCCGGTAGACGCCATTCTTCCGGTATAGACGCATACTGGGCCGCTCGTTTGGCAGCGGCCTTTTGTTTCCATTCTGGTTGGTCTGAGGACATATTGAATAAGATGATGGTGAGATGGAACGGTCTGTGAAATATAGGTAGCTAGGAATGCTGAGATGAAAGGAAATACAACGAAGCCTGTTTGAGATGTGGGAAGAGGATGGACCGGCAATGGTGGAAGTGGAGCACACTTTATCTAGTACGGGCCCGGCCAGAAACGAGATAACGTTACTAGGCAGTGACAACTGGATGCCTATAGTATGAAGCAAGCGATAGGTGACGGTGTAGAAACATGGTGTACACAAAGCAGAAGTGGGAGGTCGCTGTTCTCGCTTCGATCCCACTACATTTGACAGCATCTACATCTCACATTGACTTCGTAAAGACTCATATACCATCCCTTCACCACTCATCTACCACCTTCTCCTCTCCTCGATTTGTCTTTGGGACCGGCGCCGCATCCACCTTCACCGGCCCACTGCGATGCCGACTGAGATACCCCGACCCATCCAACCATGGCGTCTCCTCCGTCCTGCGCTTCTCAAACCGCTCAATCTTGTCCTCCTTCTCCATCGTTATACCAATGTCGTCGAGCCCCTTGATCAAGCAATTCCGCCTGAAGCTCTCGACCTCGAACTTCGCGAGTTCCTTGCCCTCGGCATCCTTCACGACGTTAGCTTCGAGGTCGACTTCGATCTCCTTACCAGCCTTTGCTTCCTCGAAGATCTTCTTAAGATCGCCCTCGTTCGATATGATGAGCGGAAGCATGCCGTTCTTGAATGTGTTGTTGTAGAAGATGTCGCCGAAGGAGCTGCCGATGATGCACTTGATGCCGAAGTCGAGGAGCGCCCAGGGTGCGTGCTCTCGTGAGCTACCGCAGCCGAAGTTGGGGCCCCACACGACTAGGATCTTTGCGTTGCGGTATGGTTCGGTGTTGAGGACGAAATCTTTGTTCTCGCTTCCATCCTTGTTGAAGCGTTGGGAGTAGAAGAGTCCTTTGGCCAAACCAGCTCGCTTGATGGTCTTCAGGAATTGCTTGGGTATGATAGCATCGGTGTCGACGTTGGCTCGCTCCATGGGTGCGGCAATGCCCTTCAGCTGCGTGAATGGAGGCATGCCGGCGCTGGAGGTAGGTGCCTTGGTCTTGACAGTATTGCCCTGGCCATCCCCGGGATCATCCAGGATGTTGTCAAGGTCAAAGTCAGACTCAATGTCGTCGGCATGCGGTGGTTCGATGCCTTTGGGAGCAGACTTCGAGTTGGGAAGAGCCTGCTCATAGCCGGCCAAATTCCGAACATCGGCAAGCTTGCCCACAAGAGCGGCAGCAGCAGCCATAGCGGGCGACATAAGATGTGTCCGCCCTCCAGCACCCTGTCGGCCCTCGAAGTTACGGTTGCTGGTGCTAGCACAGCGTTCTCCTGGTGAGAGGATGTCGGGGTTCATGCCCAGACACATTGAGCACCCAGCTTCTCGCCACTCGAATCCAGCGTCTTCGAATACCCGATCCAGACCCTCAGACTCAGCTTGCTTCTTTACTAGGCCAGAACCAGGTACAACCATCGCGCGTGTGAGATTTGGTGCAATCTTCTTGCCTTTGACGATATGTGCTGCCGTCCTCAGATCTTCTATCCGTGAGTTCGTGCAGGAGCCAATGAAGACCTTGTCGAGAACGATGTCAGTCATCTTCGTATGCGCCTTGAGTCCCATGTACTCCAACGCACGTCCGCAGGCCTCCTTCTTGTTCTCATCGTCGAAGTCCTCAGGTGCTGGGACCACACCAGTAATGCCAATAACATCCTGAGGGCTGGTACCCCACGATACAGTAGGTTCGATATCCTTGGAGTCAATGAAGATGTCCACATCGTACTTGGCGTCAGCATCTGACTGCAGGCTCTCCCAGTACTTGACTGCCTTCCTCCATTCGGCGGAGTCGGGCTTTGGTGCAAGTGGCCGGCCCTTGATGTACTCGAAAGTCTTCTCGTCGGGTGCGACCAAACCTGCTCGAGCACCAGCCTCAATGCTCATGTTGCAGATGGACATCCTTGCCTCGACACTCAGGCTCCGGATTGCACTACCGCAGTACTCGATCACGTGGCCGGTGCCGCCAGCAGTACCGATCTTGCCAATAACATAGAGGATGATGTCCTTGCTGCTGACACCTGGAGCTAGCTGGCCGTCGACTTGTACCCTCATGTTCTTGCTCCTTCGTGTCATGAGCGTTTGTGTGGCAAGAACATGCTCCACCTCACTGGTGCCAATGCCGAAGGCCAGGGCACCAAAAGCGCCATGTGTGCTCGTGTGGCTATCTCCGCACACTACAGTCGTGCCGGGAAGCGTGAAGCCTTGTTCTGGCCCGATGACATGGACAATACCCTGACGCTTGTCGCCTAGGCCAAAGTATGTGAGCTTGAAGTCTTTGACGTTCTGCTCCAACGTCTCGCACTGCAGTCTCGAGTCATCCTCTTTTACGAACTGGCTGACGTTCTTGTACGACGATCGAGGGGTTGTGGGGGTATTGTGGTCGACGGTCACCAGAGTGTTGTCTGCACGAGGGAGAAATATTAGCTTCCGCCACGCAAGATACCGTTCTCTACTGTTATTGACCATACCTGGCCGTCGGACTTTTCGTCCGGCATTCGTGAGACCCTCGAAAGCCTGGGGAGAGGTAACTTCGTGGACAAGGTGTCGGTCGATGTAGATGATGATTGTGCCATCGTCTTGCTCGTCGACGATATGGCTCTCGAACACCTTGTCGTACCTGGGAAGGAGTCAGTCTGGTATTCGGAGTGGATTCGTCAACGGAATGTTGCGTACAAAGTCTGCGGTCCTTTCACTGCGCTAGGCATCTTGTAATGTAATTTAACGGGTTGGAATAGGTTATATGGCTGATGGAGGGAGAAGGAAACAGAAGCAGTGGTGCGAATGGCTATATAGCAACACCGAGCGCACCTCGAGGTTGTTTTCTCTTCCCGATGTCGGCGCCCATTTCTGGGTCATCATCATCATCCTCCTCATTGGTTGAGCCGAGAGAGAAAGAGCTGAGCTCATCAAGCTTGTCGCCTTGAAGATCTGTGCCTACGTGTATACCACTGCCTCTGCACATAGTCTTCGCCATATCCTTTGCACCTCGATAGCAACACATCTCGAAGCTGCAACGATGAGGTCCACATTCATCCTCGGCTCGCTAGCGGCAGCATCGTTCTCGCAAGGCCTTTCGATCCCCAACAGCATCAGCAACGCCCTCAATCAACTTCGCGGTCAGCAACCCCTAGCTGTCGAGGAACGATATCTCATCGAGCTTGGCCCGAACGACAGACAATGGGTCACGGAAGAGGAGAAGTGGGCATTAAAGCGGAAGGGTCTAAAGTTCTTCGATGTCACTTCTTCCTTCGGCGATGTCGAGGCAGAAAGCAGGATGAACGATGAGGTCGTGAAGAAGTCTGTGAAGTTCCCGAAGAAGACCTCACACAACGACTCAATAGCGCCGCTCTTGGAGAAGTTGGATAAGGACAAGATGCATGCGCACCTCGAAACGTTCACGGGCTTCCACACTCGGTACTACAAGTCGGACTACGGCAAGAAGTCTTCGGAATGGTTGATGGAGCAGGTCAATAAGACGTTAACGGATGCTGGTGTGGGCATCGTCCAGCCATTCAAGCACGACTGGGTGCAGAGCAGTATTATCGCCACTCTACCAGGCAAGAGCGAGAAAACGGTTGTTATTGGCGCGCATCAAGACAGCATCAATATGTTCCTACCATCCATCCTCGCGGCTCCTGGCGCAGACGATGACGGCTCCGGCACCGTAACGATTCTGGAGGCGCTTAGGGTCCTGCTCACGGACAAGAAGATTGCGCAAGGCAAGGCCGAGAACACTGTCGAGTTTCACTGGTACTCCGCCGAAGAGGGTGGTCTCCTCGGCTCCCAAGCCATCTTCAGCGAGTACTCCAGGCAAGGCCGGGACGTCAAAGCCATGCTCCAGCAGGACATGACTGGCTACACCCACGGCACGATCGAGGCTGGCGAGCCGGAGTCTGTGGGCGTCATCACTGACTACGTCGACCCTGGCCTCACGGACTTCATCAAGGAGGTCGTGACCTCGTATTGCACGATCCCGTACATCGAGACGAAGTGTGGATATGCTTGCTCTGACCATGCGAGCGCGAGTAAGGCTGGGTACCCGAGCGCGTTCGTGATTGAGAGCGATTTCAAGTACTCGGATCACAAGATCCATACAACGGAGGACAAGATTGAGTACCTCGACTTCAACCACATGCTGCAGCATGCGAGGTTGACTGTGGGACTGGCTTACGAGCTTGCGTTTGCGAAGTTTGACTGAGCAAGCAGGAATTATCTAGCACGTCTTGGTAGCTCACGATAGCTACCCATATAGCAATGAAGACCATGTATAGATATTTGGCCTCGACCACGATCGCGTAGGCAATGTTCCAGGATCTCGTGTCTGGCTTTTGCTGTCCAACTTCATCTCAAACACCGCCAGGTCATCGTGCAGCTCCCACAATCTTGTAACAGACTTTCCAAGCTGCTCTAGTGCCTGGGCTGACGGCGGCCAAGCTGGGCTTCGATGCAAGAAGAGTGGATGTTGGTTGTGCTTCAGTAGGATTGGCTTCTCTGGGCGAAACGAAGCAATTGTTTGGCAGTTAAACGTTCAGTATGAGTGATGATGTCCAAGTATAGGTTCAACAAACACAATGGGTTGTTTGTGTAGTCGAGCAAGAAGGCAATTGATTGGATACCAACGGCTTGTCCTTAGATCGGCAAGCGCGTCTCGCGTCGACCAGTTTAAGGCTTGCTGCTTCCCGGTTTTCGAGGACAGCACCTAGCACGGGTAGGTGCAGCACACTCCTTCTCGACATCGTCACTCCTTCCTTTCCTTCAATCGCTTTCACAACTTCGACGACCAGCGGTCTGTTCCCTAACCACACGTGGGGGAATATCGAGCGCTACCTGCGGTGATCCTAAGTTTGTGCTCCCCTGACAGCACATCAATCCCCCCGACCCGAGCAACAACACTCGCTACACCCACTCCAAAACCTCAACTGCTCAGTCATGACCACAAGACCTAAACCCACGGGGTCGGGCGACCGCGAGAAAGGTCAACCCGAACCATTGCAGCAAAGAGGCATGCACCTCTTCAAGCGCAAGAAAGCACATCCCAATGACACCAACAACACCGGCGGCAACCCCATGCAATACGAGACTGATGGCAGCCCCATGCAGCAGGAGAGTAAGATGGAGCGCGGCGAGGGCCAGCAAGTCAACCACAACGGCCACATAGTCCACAAACGTATCGAACCCGACGGCGAGAGCGGTCGCAGCTGGTTCCACCCTCTTCACTTCTTCCGCATCTGCTGGACGAGCTCGAACCATGTGTCGAAATATACGAACATTCTCTGGCCATTTACGATCGCGGCGATGGTATTGCACTTCCTTGACGCTTCAAAGCCGAAGGAGGAGCGGACACACTCGTTGTGGATCTTCATCACTGCTTATATCGGTATGGTACCTGCTGCGAATTTGGTGGGCTTCGCTGGCCAGGAACTGGCGAGGAAGATCCCGAAGGTGCTTGGTGTGATTCTCGAGACGACGTTCGGCAGCATCGTGGAGATCATTCTCTTTATGGTGCTGATCAAGGGTGGAGCCCAGAACGTGCAAGTCATTCAAGCTGCCATTCTGGGGTCGTTACTGGCCAATATGCTACTTTGTCTGGGTACGTTACAACTTCCCCTATCAATGTTCCACCCAGCTAACAACTACACAGGCACCTGCTTCTTCGTTGGCGGCATCTTCTACCCTCAGCAAACCTTCCACGAAGCTATCAGCGAAGTGGGTAGTAATCTTATGCTCGTCGCTGGCATGGGCCTCATCATCCCGACCGTCTACTACAACAGCCTGTACGGCCGGGACCTGATCATCACCGGACCACGTCTCATCACCGAGACCCTCCACATCTCGCGCGCCACCGCCATCGTCCTCTTTGTCGCCTTCCTCATGTATATCTGGTTCCAGAGTAGATCTCACCATAGTCTGTACGAGGACATACTCGAAGCCGACGAGGAACGCGACCACGACCGACACAAGGACCTTACCAAGGCCAAGCTCACTTTCACAGAGTCGGTAGTGGCGCTGCTCATCGCACTCACCTTCGTCTCGTTCATGGCCATCTTCTTGGTGCAGCAGATCGAGTACATCGTCACCAAACGAGGCGTCAGCGACCACTTCGTCGGCCTCATCCTCATCCCACTCGTCGAAAAAGCCAGCGAGCATCTCACCGCCGTCGACGAAGCCTACGACAACCAGATGAACTTTGCCCTCGCGCACGTTCTCGGCGCAAGCATCCAGACCGCGCTGCTCAACACTCCGCTCGTCGTCATCGTTGGCTGGGGCCTCAAGATCAACATGGGCTTGAACTTTGAGCTCTTCGACGCTGTCGTGTTGATCCTCGCTATCGTGGTAGTGGGCAACTTCCTTAGAGACGAGAAGTCGGACTACCTCGAGGGCGCGCTGTGTGTGATGGTCTACATTTTGATTGCTGTTACTGCGTGGTACTACCCAAATCCGCTAAAAGTGCAGGAGGAGATTGCGCATCTTGCGGAGGAGGCTGCACATGGCGGAGGCAAGCATGCTGCGAGGATGTTGTTTATGGGTTAAGGAGATGTGTGCATTTTTCAGGGGCGTTGAGCTCTGATTGCAGATATGAGGGTAACGGGCAAGGAAAGGAGCATGTGGGTGCGTAGCGAGTCCCAGCATTCTGCAGCGTCGGTGCTTGGGGGTGTTTTGTGTCGTTCACGGCGTGGGGATACCTGCGAAATGTTTGTAGTTCATCTACCTTTCTGAGGTGTTTTAACGGGTGTTATTATATGTCGAGGAAGGTACGAGGAGTGTGCTTCCAGTTCGGACAAGTGTCGCTCCTTTACCAGGTACCCACACCGACTATCGGCAAGCCCATGTGGATGCTTCGTTTGTTCTGGATCTTCGGCCATTGTGCTGCACGAGACTTCTGCGTCTGTCGCTGAATTGAAGAGCTACTGTCATCACTTCTCCGATGCCATGTTACCCCCTTCTTCTCTCGCATACCGATGCCGTGGTGCTGGTCGACACTATTGCTGTACAAGCGCAACCAGAGCCACGGACTGAGTACAAACGCAATCGGAACTGTGCAACCACGGTTGTGCTTGTCACGGCCTTTATGGTACGACAGCATGGCCATGAAAGCTACCTTGGCTCTGGAACGAACGACGCGTTTCCAACCTCGCGTTTAGACTTTCGAAGTGATGATGAGATGGCGCCGCCTCTCGAAGCTTTGGGCTCCACCAATCTCCTTCTCCGCTCGACCATGCTACCGGAGAATCACCGACCCCATGGGTTGCGTGGAGTGTGGATCACGTCGTTTCCTACACTTTGGACTACTAGAATCCGTGTATAACGTGTCGGTCTATCAGCCTCGGTCCTTACCGCTGGAAGTTCTTGAGACGGATGTTGATATTGCGCATCTCATGCCTGGCTGTAAGCGAGCACAAAGAGTCATCAACAGATTGATTGTCTACCAGCATCAATCTTGGAACTCGGCAATATGCCGGCTACATCGTCAGAAGGCTGGTTGCGGAGCACTGGCCTCTGCTAAGCACTCCGTACCCCAGTCGTCCCCGCAAAGATCAACGGCACGATCGCCAGGTGGTCTTAGTGCGGCATTAAAACTGACGCCTCCTCGTTTCCTTCCGTCCGTGAACCCCAAGATTCGCTGCGAAACAACTGGTCCACAGCGCCTGGACTGGGGAAAGTTACCCTTTTGCCTGTCGTCTGCGGACGCTATTTGTGTGCCATTGGGCCCGTGGTGAACGGCAAACCTAAGCTCCAGCGATCCGGAGAGCCGCTCGACCTGGTCGCATCTTGCAGGACGGCTCCCACCGGCCAATCAGAAGGCTGGGCAAACAGGACATGAGCCCAAATCTGGAAAGCTCGCGGAGGGATGGCAGCTCCCGAAACCAACGTCACTCGACGCGTTCGAGCGAGAGCTCTTGCGAATGGCGCGAGGGCCCATCTCCGGTCCACTTGATCAGAGCTTCATCGAAATGCGGTTTGGGTGCCCACGGGGTCTCGTGCGGAGCCGTGCACGAGAGGCCTGCTTGCTACAGAATAAGATACCATCTGCGCCCTGTTCCTGCTTCTCTCTGAGACCTATCTGCCCTTTCACCTGTCAAATCCTGTCCCCTTCCCATCGAGCTTCGAGACCGGGACCTGTGACAGTGTATACGTAGCAGAAACGACTCGAGTCAACCGTCTTCATAATGTCGGGCGAACATCACGGACAAGCAGGTGGCCCTCCCCTTGAGAAGGACTTCTCGAACGGTAAGCAATTTCACGATGCACAATGACGGCTAGATTCTAATGGTATATTCGAAGGCTACCACCTAGACAGCAACCACGACGCCGATGATGCGTTGAGGAAGATCCGCACGACGGGCAGCTTGTCCATCTCTCCAGAGCTCTTCGAGAAAATCTATCTCTCGCCTCAGAACAAGGTTGCTGGTGAGCTCCGCAAGACTGTCGGTAACCCAACGCCATTGTGAGTTCTCCGCCATCGATGAAATTGGACGCGTATTGATACATTACAGTGCTCTTGTCGGTTTCTTGCTTTCTCTCACGCCATTATCATGCGAGATCATGGGATGGCGAGGCGCGAGCGCAACCGGCGCTTCTGGTATCGGTGTCTACCTCGCTTTCGGTGGTATCCTGATGACTCTCGGCTCCATCGGTGAAGTATGACAGCCCTCAAGATCCCACGACTCCCAACGTATGCTAAACTTCACCAGTGGATTCTCGGCAACACCTTCCCATGCGTCGTCTTCGGCTCTTTCGGCTCTTTCTGGTTCGCCTTTGGCATCACCCTTATACCATCCACCGGTTCATACGGCGCCTTCTCACCAAATCCCAACAATCCAGCACTGGGTCTCGAGACTGCAGGATTCAACTCTGGATGGGGTACGTTTCACAAGAGCATTCGCACTATATCACACGCTAACGTGCTCCGCAGCATTCTTCCAGGTCTTCATGGGGGTCCTGTGCCTGGTCTACGCCATCTGCGCCCTGCGAACCAACTTGGTTCTGTTCCTGATCCTGTTCATGCTCGTGCCCACCTTCGGCTGTCTTGCTGGTGCTTACTGGCACCTCGCTCAAGGCAACGCTGCCGCAGCTGCCGCTCCTACTATTGCAGGAGGTGCTTGTGCGTTCGTCGTGTGCATGTTGGGCTGGTACATCTTTGCCGCCATCTTGCTTGCTGCCGTCGACTTCCCTCTCAGCCTCCCAGGTAAGCTACAATGAATGCTACTCTGGCTGGTCATTGCTAACACGACTTGCTCTAGTTGGCGATCTGTCCCACATCATCAAGGGCGCTAGCGAGAAGAAGAAGTCGCAGGATGATATGGCATGATGTTTATACCCTGGGTGGAAAATATTTGTACGCCAGACGGAAGCAGTCTATGATGGCTTGATACGTTTTAATGTACTCACTTGCATGCATTTGTGCAATTTTTCATCTCGTCCTTTCTCATCAGATCTCCACCGCCAGAATTGATGCTTCTTTCATTCATCAGGAACTGAATAGTCGACGACAACGAATCAATACTGGCATAGCTGCTCGCGAACGGATGCTCCAACACTATCCACACACCCTTCGACGCTGACCCGACCTTTATCGTCCGTTCTCACGGACGGCAGGTATCTTGAGTATCGGCGTGGGTTGTATCGACGACAGGTATGCAACAAGAAGACGGTTGGGAATCAAAGAGGCATGTTACGACAACTCGACGAAACACATTGATACACAAAGTCCTGGCTTACGAGAAACTTAGTGCTTCAATCCATCCTTGCGAATTCAATAGCCCATCGCTGCCTACTCGCCGCCCTCTAAAGGCAGGACTTCTGCAAGACACTCTACAGTCCGTCCTCGGCCTCGATCCTCCCTCCACTCGTGTCGTCCTTTTTGACCTTCTCCACCGGACCTCCTTCGTAGATTGGTTGGTGGTGGTTCCAGAACGGCTCAACACTCATCCCCTTCCCAGTGGCAATACCATGCAAATTGAACGGGTCCACGATCGTAGCAAGCCGGCTCCGCTTCTCAGCCTTCGAATATCCCGGTCCAATGCGTTCAGTCTTCCCGTCAATAGGATCGAGGAAGACCTTGCTGCTCCTTGGTAGGTACTTCCCAGGAGGAAAGACTGCGAGGATGATCACGAAGAGCGTGATATTCGCGATCTCGAAGACCCATAGGAACGCCTCATTCGTGGACACAACGCCGCAGTATCCGGGAGGACCCATGGGATTAGCGTGGCAGGCCGCTGCTTCGAATCCTTCGATCGTGCGCACGATACAGCGGACCAGGATCATGGTGCTGGTGATGTAGAGGGTGTAGCAGATGAGGCGGACGTTGCGAGGGAAGTTCTTCGCTTTGCGGCATTTGTACTCCACCGACGCCACGAGCGAGAAGAAGAAGATTTCGATGATGCACCTAAGGTGATGGGTAGAAGGATCAGCAGGTGGCTCAAACATCTGATCGATCCAAAGCAATAGCAAAGCGTTGCACTTTGTATCCCGGAGAAGCTATCTGCCCTTCGATTGGACTTACTGGACGATCAACGCGGCCTTCAAACACGCAAGTCCAGCTCTGACCTGGGCAGGTTTGCGACCGGACCCAGCACTGTTAGCGGCGCCGTTGGCGGTGAGTGTTTCCACGATGGCGCTGAGGAGGAGGAAAGTACTGATCACCCGCCCAGGATGTATGATGGAGTGGTAGGGCAGGTAAGACATCAGCCGGCCGAGGATAAAGTACTCCGCAGCTGCGTAGAGCGGAGGACCCATGAGGACGAGGACGAATTGGGCGATGAAGATGTTGACGCTTTGAGGTTGGGTCACGGATACGGCGCGGCAGACGAAACCAGAGATCCAGACTGTGGTGGCCTGTAATAAGGAACGATCAGCCGTCGTACAGTTGGTATGGGAGTATGGTGGAACGAGACCCAAGTCATTATCCCTCCAAATTTCTTCCAGTGGTACTTGAAGAACGACTGATATATCTGATATATCCCAATCACGGTAAGCAGCACAGCGAAAACGATCGGTGCAGCCTTGACCGGTTCATACGGGTACAACGACCAATCGTCGCCTCCGTTATTATCGTTCGCCATCTTCCTGTTTCCTTTGAGCTGTATAAGAGAAGTACGAAATCGTTCTCAAACAAAACCGGTGTACGAGAAGAAAGTGAACATTCCTCCTCCCTTACCTGGCGAACGTCCAAATATATACCTCCCCCACCCCTACCCTTTCCAGGCTCCCATACGCACCGCTATCGTGTGATCGGTCTCCTGAGTCAATGTTTTGGTATGCAGAACGCAAGCGTGGTAGTGTTTCCAGCTCGTCCCGCGCTCGTTCCTGTCCCATTCCTCGACCTCTCCTCCAATCAGCGCAGGCAAATGCAAGCAGGGTAAAGTCTTGGCCGAGCTTCCTTCCTCATGGGTGATTAGCGCTAATCCGAAGGCAGTGGCATTGTTCGAAAATCATTCTAAGGCTGTGTTTGAGCAACGATGGAAATTGACAGGAGTATGGTCGTGGAGGATGGACGCCTTGAAGCTTCCGATACGTCCGCTACGAACAACCAGGCTATGCATACTTTCCGTTCGACGCGACTATGCGTAGATCCCCATCGCCAACGCCTCGCTGTGGCAGTACTCAGCAACGACTTCAAGTGTTTATGTTCATCAAGGATTGAGAGAGCACTTGAAGACTTTGCTTCTCGCTATGTAGAACATGGCTATGCATATCCTCCATTCGATTCGAACCATGCGTGGTAGATCCCATCGCCAGCAACGCCTCGCTAACGCTCCCACAAGTTCCCGTTCAAAACCCATAGTCCAACACTGATCCTTTTCACTGTCGCCCACATTCAGTCTCGTATTCACCGACACCATCCCCGCACCCAGTACCGCACAACAATCACCTCATAGCCCTAACCACACTCCCAACCAACCCCTCCGCCCCACTCCTCGCCCCCCCGTCCAGATCCCCCGTCCTCAACAACGCAGCCGCACAATCCGAAACCACACTCATATTCTCCTCGCTCCCAAACGGCACCCTCTCCCCCCTCCGCTCACTCTCCTCAAACCACGACTGCATCAGATAAACCATCTGGCCCGCTAACACCCTGCGCTTGCCGCCGACAAACGGGTGCTCGTTGCCGTAGTACATCTGCTCCATCACAGGCAATAACGTCTCGTGCGGGATCTCAAGCGCGAGGAAAAGATCCAGGACCCAGCTGGAGGGAGGCTTCTGGTCGTGCGCAGCCATCGCATAGCGTTCGAGCATTGGTAAGAGGATTTGGATCGGGAACGTGGCATCGCTTACGTTAAGACGACGGCCGAGTTCGCGGACTTTTTCGCCGACGGTCTCCCAGGATAGGGCGGAGCGGCCGTAGAGAGCTTGCGATTGGTCGTCGGTTTGGTCGATGAGGTTTTGCCAGGTGGCTTTGATGTCGGCCGGGTTGCGGTGGTCGGCGACCTGGTAAATGAGGATGCAAATGTCGTAGTAGCTGGCTTGGTCGGCGTATTGGTTGAAGAGCTCGTCGATGGGGAGGATGATGCCGTTGAGGCTGCTGATGACTTCGTCGCGGCGGGGGCCGGTGAGGCGGGGTTCGGACTTCATGCGTTGCAGGATGTCGTCTTGGATGTTGGCGACGTCGAGAAGGTCTGAGATCTCGCGGAGGAGTTGTTGTTTGCTTTGCCGGGGTTCCATGAGGGTGGTTTGGCGGGTGCTGGCGTTCGTACGTGCGCGGCTGAGGTACTCGATGCGCTCTTCGAGACTGAGCTCGAAGTAGCCTCGAGCAAGATCCAGTTGTACTGATGCAGCCTGCAGATAGTCGTTGTGGTGTGCATAGTATCGCCAGAGCAAGTCAGCGTGCCCGCGGTCCTCCTGCGAGCGGCGCTGAAGGTAGTCGATGACATATGGAGTGTCAATCTCAAGCAAGCGGTCGGCGTGACCGATTTCGATGTACCAGTCGTACAGGCAGGTCTGGAAAACAGCATCGTCGGACCTGTTGATAATGTCGTAGGCCTCATTACGTCTCTTTGCCGCAACAGTGTATTGCCCGTCCATCTTCTCAGGCGAGGCGTGTGTTTCATCATCAAGCTTCACAATTGTCGCAAACACCAATCCATAACAGCTTTGGCGGCTCTCGAACGCCTCTTTCCGTGCATCGTTGTCGGGCTTGCCGTCTTTCAGCCAGCCCGCAGCACGCTTCGCTCGGTCTCTCTCGCCAGCTACCACTAGACACAGCTGGATAGCGCCCGCGTAGAAAGCCATGCCCACATACTGCTCGACGGCCCACTTGAGATGCTCGTCGCTCAGACTCGGCGCAACCCTCTGGAAGAGGCGTTGGCTCTCGTTGAGAAGCACTCTGCCAGTCTCGCTCTGACCTCCAGCCTCCGATGCACGCTTGACCTGCTCCTGAGCCTTGAAGATGACAACATCATCTGCACTACAGAAGCTGCCGCACTTTCGTCTCAGCGCCTCCGCAACAGTGTCAACGTTGCTACCGTTGGCAATGTTGAGGTTGACAATCGCTTTGACAAGTTCTTTAGCCAGCTCCCGACCAGCATTCGAGACGAACAGTGATTCATAGGTGAGTTCCTTCGCTCTCTTCCGCGACTCGTCACCAAGGCCAGCAAGGATGTCCTCGACTTTATTCTCGAAGAGGTTGAGCACGAAGGAGATACCTTCGACCATCCGTGGTACGAGCTTCATCATGCTGTCCATGTGCTTCGCCTCGCCCTGATTGGCAAGTTCAGCTTGTCGTGATAGCCCTCGAGTCGCAGCTTGTGGACCTTTGAGTCCATTGATGAAGGTTTTGTTGGCGTCTAGAAAATCGTAGAGCTTGGTGAGCGCTTCCTGAACATCGCGAAGCTTCTGCTTGTCCACGGTCGAGACAAGAGTAGTAGGTTGACCAGGGCTGACGACCTCGTTTATGATCGGCTTTCTCCAGATCGATCGCACAAGGCGTGAGATATAGAGTGCCATGCCAACGCATCGCGGGCTTGGTCGTACATTGTCGACTGGGTTGGCATTGTTGCCGGTGATTGCGTTGGCGTTGAACTCTGGATCGCCTCCGTACTCTGTGAAAGCTTTCCTCGCACCCTCTCTGACTTCAGGGTCCGTAATACTGGTGAGGCGCGAATCTGATGCCACGTCGATACCCTGACCACATGCGACTGCTAGAGCTGTTGCTGCCATCTCATCCCGACCATACTTCGAGATGAAACGCTTAATTTCACCTTCGAGGCCTTCGTCGGCTGAGCGATACTTCATCATGGCGGCGAACATGTCTACCAGTCGTCTCCTTCGGATCATCTGGATGGCTGAGGAGGTGACGATGGCGATCTCTGTGCTCGGCTCGTCGAACTGCGTCGCAAGCTCGTTGCCGTATCCCAGAGGTACACTCGTGGCACCATAGCTTCCTGATTTCGTGTCGACCATGCGATAGAAGTTGCCAGGCAGGTCAATGAACATGCCGAACTCCGGAAAGCGGCGACTCATCTGAGACGCTTCGTACGAGTTTTTAATACGTCCGACGTCGATCGCAGAGCAGAAGATCCTGTCTTGACGGTCGTTGCTACCCGGTAAATGCGCCAGAAAATTGCCTGGTGGGTAGCGATCGCCGGCATCGGTGTCTTTGAGGAGTTGTGAGTTGAGATCGATGTTACCTGCCTGGGAACCATATTGAGTGACAGCGTTCTGCCCCGGCTGGGATGGAGAGCCTGCAGGAGGCTGCGCGTTCGGGTCTGAAGGTGGGAAGCGCACATGCAAGATCTGCATGCTGTTGGGCGGATCACGTCCGGTGGCGCCGTACCAGTTACCTCTGGTTAAGGACAGGTACAGTCTGCAGCCTGTTGTGGTTGTTGCCATGATGCTGATCCTGCTAGCCTCGGTGGCTGGAATGGCAGAGAGAGATGCAATCTTGCATTGCTCGAGGAGCTCTGAGCGGCCGGGCATCATGTGTGAGAGGTTTTGTCGTAGAGCCTGTATCGATCTTGATATGGCGCAGCTTAGCTCAGACTGGATGCGCCAGACCTTGATCTCATCCTTGTTGCTCAGCGAGTAGAGTAGTTCTCTGGAATCGTCAACCACCATTTGCTTGATCCGAGTTTCTGCTTGCGCTGCGCTGAAGTATTTGGCCATTGCCCTCGTGTTGTCGCCTAACAACGAGTACTGCGTTTTGGTGTGACATATGCGAGTGGTTCTGCTGGTGAACCAGCCGTCGTCCTGCTGGTACCGGAACTCGTAGATGTCTTCGGACTTGCTTCCCACGAAGAAAATCCTGCCTGCCTTTGTTGAGACGACATGGTCGATAGACAAGCCGCGTACCGGTATCACCATCTTTGTGTTGTAAAGCTGAATGGCCTTCTGCCCTGATGCTGCTGTCTGCGTAGCGACTCCAAGTAACTGCATGTCGGTGGTCGTTGTGAGGATGATGAGGTGAGCAATCTCCTTGATGAAGACGCCAGCTTGAGGCGCGGCGAGATTGACGGAGTTGATCGTGTGCTGCTGCTCCTCATAGCCGATGATCTCAGGGTTCGGCAGGGTGTAGTCCCAGAGGTACAGGCAGTTGTCGAGAGCAGCCCAAGCATGGCCGATGGCTGGAAAGACGCCCATCTGCATAGTCAGGCCGGAGTGATTCGCTTGGTCGAGCAGTTTGGCAGGCAGCTCGTACTGGCCGAGCTTCTGATATGGCATGCATGCTGGATTCGTTGCCATCTCATATTCCCCGCTGATGCCCTGCGTCACGTAGCTCTCGAGATCTGGAAACCGCTCCTCTCCCGCCAGTGTGTCGTTGATCTTTCTCGCCGCGAGCTCGATGGGCTCTACATTGTGGCTTGTGATGGTTGTATTGCTGTTCGGGTCTGCTGGCGCAGGGTTGGGATTTTGTCGCAGAGATGCCGCATTTGCTGCGAATATCGTCGGCGCTGGGGCTGGAGTTGCTGTGAAAGCGCCTGGTAAAGGGCGCTGAGGCGTCATCGGACCTGCGACGGTCGCCATGTTGGGGGAAGTGGTGGGAGAGCAGATGGGTGCTATCGAGAGGTATTGAAGAGGTTGACGAAGATGTCGGCGCTCTCGTGGTGCATTACAGTTGTCGCATGCGATGAAAGTTGTGTCTTGTGAATTGTCGAGATCAAACGGAGGACTGAGAATATTCGAAAGTGAAGTCGTCTCGAGAGGCTGGGAGCTATTGTCGACCAAGCACAATAGATTTTGTCGTCAACTTCACTTCACGAAGCGCGTCCAAATCTTGCGCACGGACCCTACTTTTGGTACCTGCAGCTTCAATAGCTCGACCATCAAGAAACATTGTCCCAGACCCGACCAAAACTGGAAGGATGAAGAATACAACAGTCATGAGCGCACTATCACGGACTTCTCGAACACTAAGAACAGGTTGGATATGCCCACAATGCCGCCACTACGCAACACCCTCCCCAACCAGCCTCCCAGCACCTCCCCTACTCCTCAAGATCCGGAACGACCTCAAGACTGCCATGAAAGAAAAGGACAAGAATCGACTTAACGTCTTGCGAGGGCTATTATCAGAAGTCACCAACTCCGCGAAGACCAATAGCCCCATCAAAACGGACATGCAACTCCTCTCCTTACTACGGAAGAGGGCAGCATCAGCGAAGCACGCGAGCAGCGAGTTCAAGTCTGCTGGCAGGGAAGATCTGGTAGAGGCGGAAGAGGGGCAGGCGAAGGTGCTGGAGGAGTATGCGGGTGGTGTGGAGATGATGTCGAGTGAGGACATCAGGGAGGCTGTTGTCAAGACGGTTGATGAGGTGAAGGGACTGTCGAGTGGGAAGGTCAATATGGGCGATGTTCTGAAGAAACTGCTCGGACCTGGTGGTCATTTGGAAGGCAAGCCAGTGGAAAGAGCGGAAGTTGCGAGAATTGTGAAGGAGGTGTTGGCAGCGCCTTGATCGACGGAGCGACAACATGCTGAAATATCTGGAATCGAGTCCGGACAGGAACTATCTGCGTACCATCTGGAGACCTCCTCACGAAGCTTCCCAACAGCGAGCCGTAAAAGTCCTATCGTGGCGACCTTGGGCTTGCTGAGCTCAGGTACTGCGCTCCACGGTGTAAGAAGTACCACCTCTGCACACGACCAGCGAGATCCGAAAACGTGAACGGTCATCCAGACTTCTATTACCCATGGAAGCCGACAGGTTGGCAATTTGATCTGTACGAAGACACGGATCAGGACCAATTGGCGACTAGTCAGCAGCAAAGATCGTACGACTCCACCGCACATGCAGCGATGCGCCCTCGGGCCACACTACATACCCAGCTCTCAGTCAACCATGGCGGAAATGTAATCCACTGTATACTATCATGTACAATAGATAGAGAGAAGCATAACCTCTTCACTCCGTTTCTTCCACCACCAACAGTCTGCCAAGCCTCCCAGCATCGCTTCGCGTACATCTCGCGTCTTGAACCTCAGCTCTTCAACTCAAGCGCCCACGTACAGTAAAACTTCCATACACCATTGAATCCCCAAGACTCCAAGCCCAGGACTGACCAAGATGGCATCAATCCTCACCCGCAAACGCGACCTCCTCTACCTAATCTTCTTCTCAATCCACCTTCCAGTAATGTTCTGTAAGACGAGCCGCACCCATCTATACCCCACAAAACCGCTTGGTTTACACTAACAACCCACCATAGTCGTCGACCTCTACCCCCTCTGGCCCGCCCAAATCCGACCAGCCTTCATGCACGACCTCCGCACCTTCTACATCGCCACCTACCACGACCGGCTCTTCATCTCCCCGCCGAGCTGGTTCAAGATGTACATGTACATGGAGCTGCTGTATCATGTTCCGTTGAGTGTTTGGGCTATTGGGGGGTTGTTGAGGGGTGAGTGATTTTTTAACGAGCAGATTGTGATTTGTGGATGGGGGAGCTGATGTGTGTGTGTGTGACAGATGACCCCAAGGTACCTATTCATCTGCTTGGCTTCGCGGCGTCGACAGTGATTACGACGAGTACGTGTGTTGCGGATTATTTGGGCTGGACGGAGTATAGTGGGGCGGAGAAGTTGGAGTTGGGGAAGCTTTATGTGCCGTATTTGGCTTTGTGTAAGTCTTGTTGAAGGGAACGAGACTTGTGAGTTCTTCTGCTAACGAAAGGCAGGTGGGTTTATGTGTGTGGACATGTACGGCAGACTTTCAGCTGCGTTGGAACGAGGACAGGGGAGGGGGCAGAAGAAGGTCAACTAGGTCTGGCCTCCAGCATGTCCTCCTGTTAGCAGCTTCATGTACCACACCTCTCACTGCCGATATGGCACCTCTCTTTCGTCGACCCTACTTCATATCCGCCTTATGAGGACAATGCAAGGGCGGCTGAAGCAAAAGAGTATTCGATCGCTCCAGGATTCGAACCCGGGTCTCTCAAGACGGCGTCACCTCGACACACATCAACGACGACGCCCGCCGTGCCGTTCAGACCGTCGTCAACCAAGTAACATCGATAGTCAACAGCAGTCCGAACCGCACTCGTGACATCCTCGTTGATATGGTGCCAGAGCAGCATCGAGAGCGTCGTACCGTTAGACCAAGCGATCTATAAGACTTGAGCATGGATGTGATACTGATATATGTAGGTACACGCCGGTATGACCGAAGCTCTGCCGTCCTTTAGATTCTCGTCATGCACCATACAAAAGGGTAGTGTGGATGAAAACGGTGCCTGACACGATGAACAAGGTCTCGTGACATTCATGGCACTCCGAATGATGCGTCAGGCATCCTTGCTAACTATCACGCTCCAGCCAAGCTACTATCGTTGGTAGGAGGCCTTCGTAGCTGTGACCAACACCAGGGACGACTCTTAAAAGCGCATCAATACCGTGCTCGGCCCAACTCTGGTGCAGCTCTTTCAAAGTCTGAACATGAGATTGAACAGCCGCGCGGTCTGTCCCGGTATGCGTTGGCATTTTTCTCATCGCACCATCCAGCCATTTCTTCAGCTCGACCTGTTCGCGGTGGCGAGGATTGCTCTCATTGTCATCTTCGCCTACAATAAGCAGGAAGTCGCCAATTTGCTTGATTCTGTCGAGATCCATCGTTCGTCCGCCAAACACGTCCTCGACGTCCGCTGTCCCGTACGGCCAAGGCTTATCCACAATATTCGTCGTTGACCCAGGAGCCGTGACACACACCCTCTGCAACCTCTCCGGGTGGATGTACATGAATCGATGCGCGAACTGCCCACCACCAGAACAACCAATCAAAGTAAATTTGTCGGTATTGACGCCTGGCCAAACCTCCCGAACCTCGTCTACAATATCCAGCAGAACCTGGTCCGATTTCAAAGTTTTGCTCCGCAGCTTCTTGTACGAGTCCAGATCTAGCGGTCCATCTACTCCCGCAGGAAACAGTGGGGCGAGGATAGCACAATCATGTTCATTGGCATAATCGACAAGGGAGTCTCTGCAACGTGTAGCTTCGCGGCGAGTACCGTGAATGTTGACGATGAGTGGGAGGCGGTCCGATGGTCGCAAGGTTCCTTCCTGCAGGGCTTGGTGCGCCGCACTGTACTGTCGCTGCGGAATATAGAGAGTGTACGAGATCCTTGGGTCTGACTTGCAGGCTCGGAAGGGGACTTTGCCTACGAGGTATGCGACCTCGAGGAACCGGGCAGGCAGTGATGCTCGAAGTTTGTTGGTTGCTTTGTCCATGATGAATGAATCGCTCGGTGGGTCGAGTGTCTCGACAAGAAGCGATTACTTACTTCGCCTACCTTTTGTACAATTCTGCAAGCATACCCTATGCATGTAGCATCGGTAGTCGGTCAAAGTATGCCGATAGCAGCGCTCACGATGCTTCACACTACTGCATGCGTCGTACTCTGCTGTACGATCTGTCTCATCGCATTACCATACTCTGCCATATGACCATACTCTACCATGAAGGCCTTTGCGTCGAGCACCTACATGTAGACACTAGGATCCAGATGAACGAAGATCGGAGAAATCGAAGAGCGGCCAAGAGTTGACCTCGATTTAGCCGGTGGTGTTCCATCGTCACTGCCCACATCCTCCTTGTCGTCCGGCAAATGGAGGACATCTCGGCAACGGACATATGAAGTCTTTGCCTCCGTAGAAACCCGATCAACTACTTCTTTAACCCTTGAGTGTGTATGGACTGGATCTTGTTCACTAGACCGAACCGAAGAAACTGAACATCATCCCGAAACACGACCAAAGTAAACAGAACTTCCCAATATGGCGTCCAAACCGATCATCGGCTTTGCTGGGCTAGGAGCAATGGGGGGAGGTATGGCAACGAACCTGGTGAAGGAAGGCTTTACTGTCTATGGATTCGACGTCTACCAGCCGCTTGTTGACAAGTTCGTGGAAGCTGGTGGCAAACCAGCAAAGACGCCAAAGGAAGCCGCATCTCAAGCAGATTTCTTTGTATCGATGGTGGCCAATGGTGCTCAGAATTCTAGTCTACTGTTCGAAGGTGACGACGCAGTCGTCCGTGGGCTGGGGAAAGGCAAGACGTTCATCCTCTGCTCGACAACGCCGACCACTTTCCCGCAGGAGATTCGAACGAGATTGGACAAGGAGTCTAATCGATCAGACGTCAAGTTCCTCGACTGTCCCGTGTCAGGGGGCACGATTAGAGCAGCGAACGGTACTCTGTCGATCTTCTCATCTGGACCAGATGCCGATCTAGACGCTGCAAAGGACGTCCTCGAGTGCATGTCTGGTAACCTTTATAGAATGGGCGACATCACCAACGGAACCAAGACCAAGACGATCCACCAGCTGCTAGCAGCGACCAACATCATCTCAGCATCAGAAGCGATGGGTCTTGCCGCAACCGTCGGACTCAATACAAAAGCCGTTATGGACCAAGTCAATGGATCGGACGCAGCAAGCTTCATGTTCGAGAACAGGGCGCCTCATATGATCAACGACGACTGGTCTGCATTGTCCGCGCTTGGAATCATCCTGAAAGACACCACAATCGTCACGGACGCCGCACGGGAAGCTCAATTCCCATCTCCTCTGGCCAATACAGCGCATTTCACCTACCTGCAAGGCGTGCACGCTGGCCTGCTAAAGGAAGACGACGCCAAACTCGTACAGCTCTACATACCGAAATCGCAAGGCGACCTAGTAGCGCAGATGTCAAAGGCCGACGTAAAGATGACAGCCTCACACAAAGTCTCGAAAGACACGATCGTCGACTTGCTCGCCGGCATCCACCTCGCTGCGTCAGTCGAGGGCATGGCATTCTGCAAAGCCCTTGGACAAGACCGCAAAATAATGTACGAGATCATTTCGAAAGCTGCGGGCTGGAACGCCATGTTCACGAAGTGCATGCCCGCGATGCTGGAGAAGGACGAGTGGACGCTGGCCGAATGCGCAGAAGCGCCAGAAGTCGCGAAGAAGCTGTCAGAAGCGGTTGAGAGGTGTCGAGCAATCCAGTACCCGTGCCCGATGGCGTCTGCAGCGTTGCAGCAATTCGCATTCGCCGCGCTAGCATCGAAGACGGTTAAAAATACGAGCCGTGATAGTCGTTGAGATTGAAAGCAGGGTTCTAAAGCTTGTATCAACACGTTCATGCTCAGATATCTTACAAAGTTTTATCTGCTTTTGTCTCCTTTTGATTTCGCTCCACTTCCCTTAGCAGCCCCGTTTAGACCCCCATTGCTATGTACAGCGCCGGTGGAAACTGGTCCACCGTCGAACCTCACCCCGCGAACGAACGTCTCGCTCAGTGCTTCCAGCACCGCCACGAAGATGCAAAGACCACTCGCGATAACAAACATGCTGATGCTCTCGCCGATGTCGAGCCATGAGCCTTCGTCTCGAACTTCCCAGAAAAAGCGCAGCGTAAGGTAGTCTCCGATACCTGCGACACCGGGATCAGTACGGTTATGCGGGTTGGAAGGAAGCCGAGACATACCCATAACGACAGCGAACAAACTGCCACCACGTAATTTCAAACGATTCGTAAGTATGCCCAAGTTCGCCGAGACCAATGCAAAGGGCGCCAGGAGCTTCAGGAGTAGAAGAGCGCCTTGGCTGAAAGGGTCAAAAACTGGTATGAGTCGGTAGACCGCATCCAGCGAAAAAGAAGAAACGGATGCGATGTTGCCCGTGCTGAAGAACGCCGACTGAAGCAAGAACAGGAAGAAAAGGCATATGCGGGCATCCGACAGCGTCAGTGCTCGGAAGTCACCGCTCTGCAACGCTGCCTCGCGATGTTTGGCAGCGGCAATGGCAGGCTTCAAAGGATTTTGCAGCTCCGACGCAAGCGGCTGGCCGTTGGGTGTTGGATTTGAAGTAGAAGCAGCTTGGGAAATTCGGTTCTCAAGGCGGACCCAAGAGACCAGTGTGGTGGCAATCGCGAAGTAGAAAAGGCCCTCGTACGAGATGGTGAGTATGATGAAGAGAGGTCCGAAGGCGAGGAAGATGATGACCAGGCGATGGAGGTAGTTGTCGTTGGGGCTAAAGGCGTGGAGGAATGGTACGACCAAGGATGCAACTGGACCTAGTCAGCATCGTGATCACGTCGAAGCTCTCGGGGAAAAGTCGACTTACCGAGAGTGACCCAGCCTACCACTTGCGTCCCAAGCGGAAGACCTTGCTTTGCTTGTAGAGACGTCACGCTTGATCTCGTCACGACCATAGCGAGAGCGACAAGTCCGACCTAGCCATATGATTAGTATGACTCTGACGGGGTGCCCATCCAAAAACTCACCTGCACACCGATAAGAGCTCTCGACAGCCCATCGGCTTTGTTTGCACCCATGCCCTCCCTCGCTGGTGCTGCTTGAACAAGCAAGCTCTTCTCAAACACAATATACAGTACTCCAATCAGTAGGATGAGAGATCCTCCCAGCAAGATAAGATTCGAGTCCTCGACCTTATTTGCAGGTAGCAGCGTAAACACACTCATAGCCGTACAGCTCAGCGCCCACGTCAGACAAAGCGTCCAGTTCTTTCGCACAAAAGCCATCCCGTAAAATGCTGGCCACGTCACAGCGAGCAGATATGCGATGGTGTATATCTCGCGGTGATAGTAGCTCTGCACCATGACTTCCAGTATCCCAATATAGGCGAGCAGGTTCAGGAGAAGCTTGACTGCATCCTGCTTGCTGAGCTTGCTGGACAGCTTGTTTTTGGCCTCGACGAGTGCCCTCCTTCGCACAAAGACTTCTTCCCAAAACATTACTGGGAATATGCCGTATGCGTAGTAGGTCGGTGGCGATGACGAGACGAACAGGTAGCTGTACAGGGCCACTAGCACGGATCCGAAGGCGATGATGGAGATTGTCGATCGTGATGCTTCGACTTTGCCGTCTAGCATGTATGCATCAACTGCTGTGGTGAAGGCGAACGCGATCCAGCCAACGTAACCAAGTGTCACCAGAGCCCTCAAAAACAGCCAGTCGTAGGTCTGCAAGTACCTAAGACCTTGCAGACCAAGCTTGATTAGATTGTGAGACATCACGATAGCCTCGATGTACTGGCCGTCTCCAATAGCTTTTTCGATAATCTCGAGGCGGTGCTCTGTAGAATGCTCGGCATCGGCGAAGCCAGCGTACGGCTTGTAATGTACAACCGTCTCCATCTTATGCGCTTCCTTGACACGATACATCTCCAGAATTTGCCGCGCGTTAACGAGCAGTGCCCTGGCCTTCTCCTTGTCGCTGGTCGCCAGGTAGGGCAGTGGAAGCTCTCCAACAGAGTTGACTGGAAACTGGAGGCCGGCCAGGTAAGCCATCAGAGCTGCGACGTCAGCCTGGGCCACGTCATGCCGCTGAACATGATCGAGATGCCAGTCGTTGGAAAACTTGTCTTCGTGACCAGGTGCGATGCCGTTTCGTACAGTGACCGGCTTTGCGACCCCTGATCCCCATGCGATCAAGGGCGTTCTTGTGTTGTCCGGGTGACCATCCCCGTGGCTACCCCAATCACTCATGCCGTGGTCTGCTGTAAATACATATGCCGTCTCTCCATCGTCGTAGAAGTCATCTATCAGCTCCGTGATTTCTTGTACACCCTTGTCTACCAGCTGAATATTCTGCAAGTACTCTTTCGAATACGGCCGATACGCATGGCCCGTTGTGTCCAGTCCAAGGAGATGCAGGAAGAAGACAATCTTGTCCTTTCTCAGCTTTGCATTCAGCTCCGCATCCGTCTCAGCATCCTTGAACAGCTGCTTGACTCGATCAAAGACCCATATGTCCAGCTCCAGAGCGTCCTTGCTGAAGTCCTCGAACTCATGCCCATATGTGGCATCCTCCACTCGACCTGGCACTGCTCCGGTGGAAAACATGGGCAGAATGTCGGGACTTCCCCAAGACCACGTATGACTGCTCCTGTTGAATACACTGTCGAAGTTGACCGGATTCAGCTTCCAGCCCGTCATCACCGCAGATACATCCTCGTACAGGCCTGCGATCATTGCTACATGCCCAGGCCTTGACTCGGTGGGCACACGAGTGTGAGAGACTCCGAAGGTGCCATGTTCCAGTACTCTTGATCGAAGGAAAGGCGCCAACGGGGCTGGCTCTTGCGTGGATACATCATGTGAGGATGCTGAAGGGTCTGGAAAGTATTGGAACGTTTTATCGGCGCGGAGACCGTCTCCTGCACATATGTGATCAACAATGATATTTGTGGTATGTTCTGTATAGCTCCATACCGACATATAGTACCAACCTCTTAGCAGGCGCTTTTGCAACCTCCACCCGAAATGCCTCCATCCCACTGACGATCGGACTGACGAAGTAGACGTCGAAGATTGACATGCTGTAGATCATGTGGAACACGACAGCAATGGCCAAGAAGGCCAGCCGACCTATTCGCGCCATTGTGGATGTCCTGTGTTTGTGTCTACATCCGAGTCGACAACAGGAGGTTGAAGTCTGTCGAACGCGCTTCCCCAGAAAACGTGCCATCAGGGTCCATTGAATGGGCTCGCTAAGATGCCCGAAAGGAGATTGAGCTCCGCCTGCATAATATTTTGTGCTCGTGTTGTCTCGACGAATATCTCTCCAGCTTCTCCCCGTACCTTATCCCGCCGCTCTTCCATAGTATTCACTAACTGGCGATTCTCCAGCATGGATGTTCACCCCGACCTATTGCTGCCTGACAGAATACCAGAAATGGAGCGCCACCACTCCAAGCCCTCGCAAGTCTTGCCGTTCGCGTTATATGCTCTATGCGCCTTGAGCGACGAGGAATTGGCGGCCTGTCGACAACAATGCGTAGCAGATATCGACTGCGACGACAACATTGTCCAACTGGCACCCAAGGCGGTGTTCAAAGACCAATCGCTGCGCATAATCGTGGAGTATCATGTCGAGTTGGGCTTTGGGGGACAGTTCGATGGGAAGTTCTTCATCGTAGTCGTGCATCCCAGCTCGTATACGGTGTTGGTGGTCGCTCTGGATGACGATGAACTCCAATGCAAGCCGGATCTACTATGGAGCAAGATTGGCAAGTCAGGCCTTGTAGCAGCCAACCTAGGCATCGGCATCATCATGTGGGACGAAGCAAAGGACCATTCAATGCATAAGATTTATGCATGCACTTGTAACCTCGACGTCACATTCAATGACTTCAACCTCACATCGTTCGACTTCCATCAACAATCATATTAATCGCCGATATTTCAACAACACCAGAGAAGCGACAGAGTTATGGCCCTCCGTACCCTCGGTCCCAAGGCCGCAGCGGCACTGGACGAAGAACTAATGTCCACCGGCGCCTTCTCAATCGATCAACTCATGGAACTCGCGGGCCTCGCTGTCTCCCAAACTATGTACGCCCTCTCACCACCCAGCAAATCTCCCAACATCCTCGTGGCCTGCGGACCCGGTAACAACGGTGGCGATGGACTAGTTGCAGCTCGACATCTGCATTACTTCGGCTACAAACCAACGATGTACTTCCCGAAGCAGTCAAAGAACGAACTGTTTGGCCGATTGCGGACACAGCTGGAGCAACTGAAAGTGCCATTCACCGATGACTTCGTCGGCACAGCGAAACGGAGTGATTGGATCATCGATGCGATCTTCGGGTTTTCGTTCTCGGGCGAGGTGAGGGAGCCGTTTCCTGGCGTGATCAAGGCGCTGGCGGAGAGTAAAGTACCTGTGCTTGCCGTTGATGCGCCGTCGAGCTGGAATATTGAGACTGGGCCGCCGGACGACGGGCCAGGAAAAGATTATAATCCTGATGCCTTGATATCGTTGACAGCGCCGAAGCCGCTGGTGAAGTGGTTCAAGGGACGGCATTTCGTGGGTGGCAGGTTCGTGGGCGAGGATATTGCGGAGAAGTATGGGTTCGACGTGCCACCGTACAAGGGGAGCGATCAGACTGTGGAGATAGGGAGTCAGGGCGAGAAGTTGTAAGATACCATTGTTTCTAATTGGTGTCACCGGAATGTACAGATTCAACAACGTCTGCATCTGACCGTCAATAACATACAGATTGGCCGTCTCTCCGCCACGCGAGCGCACCAACGTCCTTGTCGTAACCTACCGCTACACTCGCGAACCTATTGCACCCCTTCCGGCATCGTCCACTGTGCCATGAAGCGCCTGTTAGCCATCGCGATATGTCTTCCAATCTCCTCGTTGTAAGCCTTTGCCAGCGCTAGTCCTTCCTCAACTTCTGCCGAGTTTGCACAAGAGACTTGTCCTTTGGGCTGTGGCGGCATCTCTGGGTGGAAATGACGAGAGCCAGCGTGGTCTGGATCACAGCTCTGCTCCATCGCCGCCATGTTGGTCCTTCACTTGCTCGCTAGATCGCCCGCTTGCTCCGCGCCTACAGAAGCAAAGAAGCCGTCGGCATCTGCAGCGACCACGCTACCATCGTCTCGTGCAGTGACGAAAGCGTAGCGCACCCGCGCCGGGGTCCAGGGCTTTGCTCTCTTCTCATCGTTAAAGCGAAACTCCTCGCATTCGTGCAAGACGTAGAGACTCCATGAGCCAGGTGTCACTTTTTTGATCGTCGGTGCGTGGTGGACGCTGCAGGTGAAGAATGTCTTCCAGCTGAGGTAGAGCTCGGCAGGCAGAGGGGAAATGCGGTTGCCATTTTCTTGTGCAGAGTAGCGTCAGTTACTGTCATCTCATTGAGGCAACTATTTCAATAATGTACGAACCGAGAGCGCAGAAATCACTGCTAAGCCCATCCCCGTAGTACCTTTGCCGTATGACTGGCTCATCAAGGCCCCATAGTTGACTGCGACGAGAGAGCTGAGCAGCCGTGAGAGCCGGATGCATACTTCGGGAGCGTTAAGCATCGCATCTCGAAGGGGCAGGACGAAAACGTCTGGGGCACCATAGTTAGATCGCTCCTGTACACCGCCAAAGTTCGCTTTCGTGCCTCCCAAGTGGGCTAGCCTGGCCCACTGGATACCGTCGTCTTGTAGTCTAGGAAGTGAGGCTCTGAAGCCTTGGCGAACGTAGACAATTTGAGATAGTGGAAGCTTGTGCCCGCACCGCATGGGAAACGCGATGGGTTGAGGGAAGGCTCGAGTTTGACCATAGAAGAATCTTGGCCTGCGCTGGCGGCACAAATAGGATCGAGAGCACGTTTGTACAGAGCTGGGCAGCTAAAGCTCTGTACATGCGCCGTCCTGACGATGTCGAGGAGCTCTTCGAGAGTAATGGCCGGCGTTTCTCCGAGATTGAGCTCGGAGACTTGGATTATGCTGAGTGCTTGACTGAGATTATCTGTAGTAAGATCTTCAATATCTGGTAGAACGAGAGTCGCAGGGCATCTGATGCTGTTATTTTGGGTTTACAGGCCTTTCGACACACTGAGAAGCTCGGTTGGGCGGAGGTCGAAGAACGACGAGAGATCGACTACCTCGCAGTCGGCGAAGGCTTTTACCAGAATGTTCTCGCGTACCTGTAGCGGAACTAGTGACGGCTGTGTCTGTATTCTGGCTCTTAGTGTCGAGAGAAAGTCGGGAAGCTGTTCGGCGTGTTGCATCCAGGTCGATTCGTTGAGATCGGTCTGCAAGGCTTCCTCGATCACACGCGACAAAGACAGCTCCCTCAAAGTAGACGAGACGTCCACCGCCTCTTCGTCACCGGCCTTGTCGTCGTACTCGCAAGTCCATTCCGCGTCCGGCCACAAGCTCTTGATAGCGTCAAGCCGGAGTTTCGGGAGTTTGTCGCACGTCTCAACACAATCATAATCTAGGCATCCATAGGGAACAGCGTAACTTTGTGGTCGCAGTAGAGTAAGCCCGGGAACGGATGTCTCACTGTCGTCCTCGGCTTCCATCTTTGACTCGAAGAAGAAGGCATATCTTGCATTGGCCGGATTGGTGATGTCCAGGACCGTAAAGCCATCGTTGTTGTCTGTCTCCTTGAACGTGGTGTTGATACTCAGCAAGTGGACCATAGAATTCCCGAAGCTTGGCGCAGCAGTACCAGCAGTGGATTTCGCAGTACCGACAGCAAGACAAGTCGTGATGAATGGGAAGATCGCCGCCTTAGACTAGAGCGAGAGATGGTCAGCATAGGACCCATGTGAAAGCGAAGTGATCATCCTCACAAAGTCGAACTTCGGCGGACTTATCACCTGGTCCCAGTCCATCCTTTCCGCCCGTCTAAGCTCACGTCGGATGTCGGGTTCGTTGGCGCTTGCTCGATAGATCTCAAGAAGTTTGAGGCACCTCTTGATAACCATAGCACCATAGAGCCATTGATTATGGATCGCCGCTAGGGTACGGTATTTGCCATTAATGCTGGCGCAGACGGATTTGATGCCTTTGACCCATGTTGAGAGCCGCAAGGTGTATCTTTGACGAAGCCGCATGTAAGTTTTGGAGAGAGAAGGGGACGTTGATGACTTGGACAAGAGAGAAACAGATAGCTCGGACGGAATACCTTATATGCACTCCCCTGCTGCAGCCCGCATCGTGCATCGTGCTACGTGACGAGACTGCAGGGGCTTGCTGCCTACCCATGTCTTTGGTCGAAGAGATCCTCGACCGTTGGTCGTAGAGCATCGTGATCAGTGCGAGTAGAAGTATGACTCGCTCATCTCGTTCGTCTGTTGATAGATGAGGTTAATGGAGCAAGGAGAAGAGAAGGGACGAGCTCACGAGACGGACAAGTGCTATCTGTGCATACTTTTGAGTATGTGCTGCGTACGGTTCAGCATGCCATTCCATCCTTCGTTCCTGCCATTGGAATTCTGACACCCTTTTCTTATTGTACACATACGATGGCGAGTCCTACATATCTAGCTCCGCAATGATGGCTTTGTTATGTTGTCCAACAGCCGGCACAGCATCCATCCGGGCATCGAGACCGTCTCCAAAGCCAGGTGGCAGCAGCGCCGGAACACGGCCTTCAGGTGTATCGACCTCTGTCCATCGTTGTCGCGCGCGCAGCTGCGGGTGATTCCAGACGCCTTGCATATCATTGACCTTAGCATTCGCAATGGACACCGCATCCAACTTCTCGATGACCTGAGCGCTAGTGAGCTTTGCAAAGATGTCGCTAATTTCCTTTTTGAGAGCGTCTCGATTCTCCGATCTCAGCGAGTTGGTCGCGAAACGAGTATCCGTGGTCAATGATTCGTTGTCGAGCACTCCACGACAGAAGTTGGCCCATTCTCGATCGTTCTGAATACCGAGCATCACTGAGCCGTCGTCGGTCTCGAAAGGGCCGTAGGGATATATCGCGCTGTGCGATGCCCCGGCAGGCTTTGCTACTGGGGCGTTGTTAAAGGTATAGTACATTGGGAACGACATCCATTCCGCCATACTCTCAAGCATAGAGATGTCGATTTTGCGTCCTTTGCCGTCCTTACCACGCTGCATGATGGCTCCTAGTATGTTGGTATATGCGTACATGCCAGCGGAGATGTCAGCGATCGAGATTCCGACCTTGGCTGGCTCCGTGGCGGTACCAGTAACCGATAGCATACCAGCCTCGCTCTGGATGAGAAGATCGTACGCTTTCTTGTCTCGATAAGGCCCATCCTGACCATAACCCGAGATATCGCATACGATCAGAGCTGGATGCTTTTCTCGCAGCTTTTCGTATGACAGGCCTAATCGGTCCGAAGCACCTGGTGCCAGATTCTGGACCAGAACGTCCGCGCGTGTCAGGAGCTTCTGCAAGATTGCGAGATCTTCGGGCTTCTTGACGTCTAGCGCAAGGCTCTCTTTAGATCTGTTTGTCCAGACGAAATGTGAGGCCATGCCATTGACGCGAGTATCGTAGTTGCGTGCGAAGTCACCGACTCCTGGACGTTCCACTTTAATTACGCGAGCGCCCATATCAGCAAGCTGCCGAGTGCAGAAAGGTGCAGCAATCGCTTGTTCAAGGCTGACAACAGTGATTCCTTGCAAAGGAAGAGCGTGTTTAGACTCGCCGGTGGGATCTTCGGGTTTTGGTTTCGAGCTACTTGAGTGTTGTTGAGTCGCATAATGTGGCGCATGCTTTGGAATTGTAGGGTGCCTGTGCTGTGATGGACTGCCTCGAACTCGACAGCTCATGTGCTGGGACACTGGACTGGTCCGAAGGCATGTTCGTGCGGTAAGAGATTGACAGTACCGACCGAGTCTCGGAGCAGTCTTCATGGTTGTTGGGGTGCGATGTCAAGGGCGATCTGCATGTAGTTTTGTAAGCAATAAATATACTATCATTCTGTCTGGGGCATAGGAGGTATATGCAGGTGAATGTTGTGCCTGAAGAGCCAGTACACATGCGGTAGCTCCGACTTCGGCGGGGCCCCGCCTGGTCCATAAGTCATCTAATTCCCATATTCCCGGGCTATATCCATGAGAGTCTGAGAGCAAACAACATAGAGTCAATCGAAGTCGAGATTCAACGTGTTAAGTTCTTGTTTGACAGTCATCCTGCACCGTTGTTCGGTGCCTTGCCGACGTACCCAAGTCCACCCCAAGATATAACAGCTCAATGCTTGACCATCACATCAGTCGAGTGCCAGGATACCACACGACCAAGCGTCTGACCCGCCAGAACTTCCGCGATACTTTCCATAGCCCAGCTCAACGTCCTAGTATCCATGCTTGAAGATCGTCTGTGTCCAGTGCCAGCACACCACGCGTTCCAGTATATGACCCCACTCGCCCTCTTGCGATACCTGCCATAGCCCAGCTCAAGACGTCCTACCAAGGCCCCTCTGTGGCCTCCTCGTTGTAAGCCACCGACAATATGAACGCCTCCTCTACCTCTTCCGAGCTCGCGCACGACACTGTTCCTTTGAGCGGGCTCCTCGCCTTCACACTTTGGTTGTAGATATCAGATGGTCCGCCGTGGCAAGGGTCGCAGACATTCTCCAACGCGCTCAAACCCCGCTGCCACTCATCGGCCAGGGCTTCTGCTTGATATGCGAACGGCTGGTGACTGAGGGAGCCGAAGAATTGATGCTCGTCGAAAGCGACCACGGATTCGTCTTCACGGGTGGACACAAAGGCGAATCGTATCCGAGGCGCAGCTGGTTCACCTGACACATCCTCATCGAAGCTTGCGTCTTCAAATTCGTGGAAGACGTACAAAGACCAGCCGTATGCTGGATTTTCGATCCCCGGTGCATGTCGATTGACGTCCCAAGCGTAATAGCTAGCGGCTGGGACGGGTGAGATGCGCTTGTCCTGTTGCTTCTGTAGGTCAGCATACCGAGTTCAAAGTGCTTGACCAATGCAATAGTATCAACCTACCGAGTATCCCATGCTCATCGCCAGCGCTTGGCCGGTAGTGTACCTGAGTTCAAAGTCCCCTCTTCCGACAAGGTAGCGGAGAATCGGAAGTAATGTGGAACCCATAGCAGAAGCAGAAAGCAATGCGTCTGTCAGCGGTAAGACGAAGATCGTAGGCGTATCGATGAGCCCGAAGTTCGACCGACGACCAAGGGTACGTCTTTCGTGGGCAGTGGGAATGAGCTCGCTCCACTTCACTCCACCTTCCTGCAGTCGAGACGTCGTGAAGTTGTGATGTTTGCGGATGTAAACGAGCTGGATCAAGGGCGACACTGTGCCTGCGCCCCATGGGAAGAACGCGCGAGATAGGCGGAGACCGGTTCCTTTTCGGATCGAGTCATCTTCCTTAGGATGTGCTTTATGTGACTGGAAAGCACGTTTGTAGAGGTCGGGGCAGCTGAAAAACTGCAAACTTGTAGACTTGAGGATCTCCAGTAGATCTTGGACTTCGGTAGCATAGGTCTCGCCGAGGTTCAGTTCGATAATCTTGCCGTTTCGGAGGATTTTTCTCAGGATTTCTTCGGTGAGATCTTTCATATCCGGCAGGACCAATGCCTTCAAAGTCTTTAGGTTGCGCTCTGATAGCTTGTTCACCAATTCCAGAAGTTCGGCCGCGCGAAGGTCTACAAAAGGGGTGAGATCGACCATGTCGCAGTCCGCAAAGGCATAGACCAAGAGGTCTACACGCTTGGATAGCGGCACAATAGTCGGAGCTTCTCGTAATCTGGCTCGCATCTGCGGCAGGAAGTCGGAAAGCTGCTCCGCGTGACGTGTCCAGATTGTCTTGCTGGGGTCATTCCGCAGCGCCTCATCGATCACTCGAGATAAGCACTGTGCTCGGAGCGACGAAGGGAGCGACGTTCCAGCGCCTGCTGTATCGTTGATGTACGCCTCGCACTGGCTTGACCAACTAGATTGCGGCCACAAGCTCTGGATGGCGCTGAGCCGGAGTTTGGGTAGCGCGTCGCACTTCAGGATGTCTCCCACGAGCTTGCTGGGACTCTCGCCGCGAGCAGTCCAATACGCGTCCGAGTACGCGCTGAGATAGGTTTCTGCACTTAGCAGAGTGTTGCCCGCGATGGAATCCGTCGGATCTTCGGCGCCCTGTTGACCGCGAATCTCACTCTCAGGGTAAAAGAAAGCGTGGCTGGTATTGGCTGGTTCCGTGATGTCTAGAACAGTGAAGCTCTGACTGTTGTCGTCGTGCTCGTAACTGAGATTGATATCTTCTGGGCAGACCCCGTGCGTTGCGAAACCCAGAACAGAGCGACGTTGGTCACATCGCGCGGTACCAATGACAGCACACGTTGTGATGAAGGGAAATATCGTTGCTTTGGCCTTCGACAGAAGGATGGTCAGCATTCGAAAACAAGGGGGGTTGGTGAGCGCGTCGTGCGTGATGCCAACCATAACAGCAGCCTCCACATCATACTTACATCCCATGTCGTGCCACCAGACCCTTTACTCCAATCCATTTCTTCTGCTCGGCTCAGTTCTCGCCGTATATCGGACTCGTTGGCCTTGGCTCTGAAGATGTTGACAAGCTCAATGCTTCGCCTGACGACAGAGATGCCATACATGGACGCGTGGTGGACTACTGCGAGAACACGATATGTGCCATTGACGCGAGCGCAGATGTAGACATGATGGCGTTGGCCCATGTTGGATGGCCAATGATGCGATCTTGCGTGAGGTTGAACCTGTCTATGAGATGAATCGACTAAAGAAATGTGTGCACTTCCCTTATGCCGCCGCCGCCTGCTTTTGATGTGTGCTATCTAGGAGAGGAACTTGATGGGTACTTACTGTTTGTTTGCGGGAGGGATCGCACTCACAACGAGCGACAGAGTTGGGTGTCGAGTGTTGGCGTTGTTGTTGACGAGCAGCTGGAGAGCTTTTCTGTCGGTTCTGTTTACACGGACCGGCACGTGGTCTGTGGCGGTGGCGGCGCAGTTGACTCTCCAGGAACAGCATCTCACAGTCTCAACTGCCATGCAAGGGACAAACACTCTTTAGACCTCGTCCAGAGTGCTTCTCAGATCAGAAGGAGTCGCTGAGACTGACAGAGCTCAATGGCGGACCGTCGATGTCTGAGTGCTCTCCAGCAGACTACAACGCCTCTCTGGACTTCGCGGTTAAGAAGGCTTGACACAGATGTTGCTTCTCGGTCCTCTCCCGTATGCTTCGTCTCTCGACCGTCTGCAGTCGGACCGAGCAGTGATGCGCCCATCCACTGCGGCGGCGGAGGAAACTCCTGGATCGCACACTACACCCAACAAGTCCCTATGGTACGCACTACCAAGTCATCCAAGACACTCAAGAAAGACAAGAAAGTCCCATTCATTGCACGTGGGTAATGGTACGCACAACGTACGGACTGGCGGCTACACTTCGGAAGGCTTGAAGCCGTGCTTGTTCCCATACCACAATCCTACATACTGGAGGGATTGCACCGACGGACTGTGCCTGTTCCAAGCAAGACAGTTACCCTGATGAGGCAGCGAGATGACCAAGTAGCTCGGCGATCTAGCAATCTTTCTGGTCCGGGAAATGAACACCATTACGTTGAGAGGACTCATGTCTCAATCAGTGGATGGAGATGCGCATCCTCTAGTCCTATGCAACGTATTGACGAGTAGGGCAGCACCGACGACTGGCGGTTCCGTCGCCATAAGAAGGGCAGGTTATGACTGCCAACAAATGCCATCACCAACACCTCCATCAACACTCCAGCCTGGACCAGTAACACCAAAGACCCACAGCAACAACGGCTGAACCAACCCTCACAAGACAACTCATCCCGAACAGTCAACATCAGATACGCAGATATGCCGATCACCACCAAAGCTCTGCTCAGTCTCGCGGCATTGTTCGTCGCTAGCTTAGCCGCTCCCGTGAAGAGGGCGCCACAATTCAATTGCGACCCATCTATCGAGGGTGACTGCTTCGATGTTGACGACCCAGTCTACAACCCAGTCGCCCCGGGGAAGCGACAGTTCAACTGCGATCCATCCATTGAGGGTGACTGCTTCGCTGTAGATGACCCGGTCTACAACGCAGTCGCCCCGGGAAAGCGAGCGATCATTCCCGTCGCTGCACCACCGCCGGCGAAGAGGGAGCCACAGTTCAACTGCGACCCATCTATCGAGGGCGACTGCTTCGATGTTGACGACCCAGTCTACAACCCAGTCGCCCCGGAAAGGAACTGAGGCGCAGACCTTGTACTGCCACTCGCTTCGAGATGAGCGGTGTCATGAGTGATGGGAGATATTGGGTTTCTGCAGACCACGACGGGCACGTTGCTGTTGGCACCGCTGGGGAGAGGCGGCAGCAGTGGCTGTAGTAGGCATAGCCACCCTCGGATCTTCAGATGTTTGTACGCCGGTGTTGTTTAAAAATCTCTTCTTTCAGCGATGCGCGATGGCTATTCATTTCATGGACATGGTTGGAACACACAGACACGGTCGTTACAGCAGAGCAGGAAGGATACATAGCCGGCGAGCAGCAGATACCTTACATCAGGCGATCCTCAATCTATCTCGGTACTCGTCTGAAGCCGCTTCGTTTCGTTTCGATCATCGCACGACGTTTATGGGTCGCTTCCTTAGGCCTTGTAGCTCGTCGGTTCCTCAAAATCGTATGGTCGTGCTGAGGAAGAAGCTCGAGAAGTCGCACAACTCGGATTCGGATTCGTGAGTGATAGCTCGGCTCGTCTTTAGCGCGCTTTTGGGGCGGTACTTCCAAGTGAACCTAGACCATTGAACAGGAACAGCTTGTCTTGCAATCCAGGTCGCGATGCAAGGGACAAAGCCGCTTCTGGCCACGTCCAGAGTGCTCCTGAGGCCAGACGGTGCCGTTGGAAGAGGCCAATGGCGGACCGTTGAGCGCCAATGGCAACGACATATCTCACAACGAACACAACCACGAAGACCTACCACCCCTAGGATCTCCACCTCTACCCGCCGACATGCCTCCTCCGCCGCCGCCGCACCGAGCAACAAGCTCCGTAACGCGGTCTACGGGACTGGTCTCGTCCTTCTCACAGCGTTCGGCTACCTATACATCACCGACACTCGCGCCAGCATCCACCAGTGGTTCGTGGTCCCGACCCTACGCCGCCTCCACACCGACCCGGAAGAAGCTCACCACGCCGGCATAAGATACATAAAAGCTCTCTACGACTTCAACTTACATCCACGTGAGCGAGGCAAGCAGGACGAAGCTGGCGATCTGAAGGTGGAAGTGTTTGGCCATGTTCTGAACAACCCACTTGGAACCTCCGCAGGGATAGACAAGGACGCGCAGATCCCTTCACCTCTCTTCGCACTCGGTCCGGCGATCGTGGAAGTCGGAGGCGCAACACCACATCCGCAGGTCGGAAACCCGAAGCCGAGGGTGTTCCGGATACCCTCACAAAACGCGCTCATCAACCGATATGGACTCAACTCGGAGGGAGCAGAGTACATGGCGATGCAGCTTCGCGAGCGGGTACGGGAATATGCCTACCACAACGGCTTAGGTCTTGAGCCTGAGAGTGAACGACAGGTTCTGGACGGCGAGGCTGGCGTTCCGCCGGGTAGCTTGATGCCTGGACGTCTTCTTGCGGTTCAGGTCGCGAAGAACAAGACGACCCCAGACAACGATATCAAGGCAATCGCGGATGACTACGTCTTCTGTGTTGAGCATCTGGCCAAGTATGCGGACATCTTGGTTGTCAATGTCTCCTCACCCAACACACCTGGCCTGCGAGATCTTCAGGCTACAGCACCTTTGACGGCCATCCTTACCGCTGTCGTTCAGACTGCGAAGAACTGCCCACGAAGGATAAAACCGGCCGTCATGGTCAAAGTATCTCCGGATGAGGATAGCGATGCGCAGATACAGGGCATATGCTCTGCCGTGTGGGCGAGTGGTGTAGATGGTGTCATCGTTGGCAACACGACCAAAAAGCGACCAGACCCAGTTCCAGCAGGCTATGTCATGCCTGCGCAAGAGGAGAAGCTACTGACCGAGACTGGGGGCTATTCTGGTCCGCAAATGTTCAACAGGACGCTCAGTCTGGTGGAAAAGTATCAATATGGACTTGATCAGGGTCCACCAGAGAAGGCATCTAAACCAGAACGCTCCACAGACAACACCAAGCCCCAACCAAAGTCCCAGCAAGCACCTCCAAGTGCTTCAAACGACCAATCGCATGATAGACATGAGGCAAGCACGCAGAGAGATGCTCAAAGATTAAAACACCTTACACCAGAAGCGGATGCAGAAAGTCAGCAGCCTTTGATCAAGCTTCCTGAGAGGCATGCCGACAACTCAGGCATCGAGTCTACGTCAGGAACATCTGTACCTGTGCCTGAGCCTTCGTCCACAAAGACAGTGCAGTCAACATCGGACTCGATAGCACCAAAGACGCCATCACCCTCAGCATCTGGTCCGGAGCAGAAAGTCATCTTCGCCACCGGTGGAATTACGAACGGCGAGCAGTGCCTGCAGATTTTGAACGCAGGCGCAAGCGTATGCCAAGTCTACACCGCCATGATGTACGGCGGCGTCGGCACGATTACGAGGATGAAGCAGGAGATGCGGGATACGATCAAGATGCCAAGCGGACCTGCACAGAGCCGATGACCTGACCATCGGAAACAGAAGAGATATGTATATATGACCTACAGAACTGTACAGCATACAACTACAACGACCCGAACGCCCAACACCACGCTAACATCCATCCATCTTTCAACCGGAAGCAGCCCACCCACATCTCACAGGACCTCCTTGAGCTCCTTCTCCGGCCACTTCCCACCCCGCACCCCATACCTCCACCCCAAATACCCAACCACGCCCCCCAGACTCCCCACCCCCGCTCCTCCCGCCATCCTCGCCCACCTCCCTCCTCTCACCTGTGCACCCGCCTCCCTCCGCAATGCCACCACCGCTCCCGTAACAAGCCCTACTGCGCTCCACTCATCTACCTCCCTCTGTCCCTGGTTCTCCAGTAGCCTCCAGGTCCGATCCTGCCACTCGATAGCCGTTTTGCTGGCCATATAGATCGGCATCCCCGGGACCATTATGGCGGTGGCGATGAGAGCGCTGCGGCCGGTTGTCAGGAGCATGGCCGGGTTCCGGCGGAGAAGGGTGCGGATGGCGGTGATGGTTAGACCGATGACAGAACCAGTTTGGAAGGTCCGGTGGAGGACGTGGGTTGTTAGGTAGGTACGGGCGTAGGGTTGGTCTTCTGCGTATGGGGGGTGGGGTATGAGGTGGGACATTTTGAAATGAAGTGGTATGGGGTTTGGGATTGCGGTGTTCTGGTGTTGTGAAAAAGGTCTGGTTGTAAGTGTAGATTGAACGGCACTTAGATGTCGAATGGGAGTTGGTCTACAGATATACGTATTTGTGATTACCAAACCATCAAGCATACGGACGTTCCATCGTGGTATGACCTCGAAACAGGTGTGAGTGCGAAGAAGGTGATGGTTGGTGGTAGTGGAGGTAGAGGAGGGGACGATCTTTCCTACGGCCGACGAACCTCTTTTCGATCAGCCTCTCGTCTTGGCTCGGTGTATCTATCAGCACACTCATTTGCGATCACGACTTTCGGTGGTATCAAAGTCACAATGTCCAATCCCGAACCTCGCCGTATCGCCCAGATCGTCCGTCTCCAGCGGAACTCCGCTGAGGCCTATAAGGAGTGCCATGCCGCAGTTTGGCCGGCCGTACTGGAGCAAATCAAGGACTGCAATATAAGCGACTATTCGATCTACCTGGACGAGCAGTCGATGACGCTGTTTGCAACGATGAAGTACAACGGGACCGACTTTGATGCCGATATGGAGAAGATGCGAGCGAATCCGGAAGTGAGACGGTGGTGGGAGATGACTGATGCAATGCAGGAGACGCTTGTGGTGGGGAGTCAGGGCAGCACGGATGCGAAGGGGTGGTGGAGGGGATTGGAGGAGGTCTTTAGGTGTGATTGATGGATGGAGACTTGATCGGGACGGGTCTGCTTGGAGCTCAAATAATTTCCGAGTTCTCTGCTTCCTGGTCTGGTTGTTCGAGGTTCTGAAACGTCGCTCGTTCTCAACAACACCTCCCGAGGAGGACCGTTCAGTTGTCAGGTCTCGAGGCTTCCTTGTCAAGCTCGGCAACAACAATTTACAGGTGCATCGGGTCCATCTGACAGCACCAACATAATCTACTGCTTACGCTCCAACTTCTTTTTCTCTCCCGTCCTCCGGACCCTTCGATTTGTTGATCCTAGCCCATTCTTCTCTGTCGTCCTGATCGTCTGCTGTATCTGCGGTCAACTCAGGAGTCTCCTCATCCTCGATCTCCTCAGGCAGCACGAGGTTGAGGAATAGGGCGAGGAAGGCAGCAAGCGCAAAGCCCGTCTCGCACACTGGAGAGCGTATCAATTAGCAACAGTCTTTGGGCGAAACGTTCTTCTAGACTTACCTAAAACAATAGCGTTGAAGAAGCCGAGCAGGGCACGATTGTCGCCAGAGTAAGTAAAGACGTAAGCGAACCAGTTCGGGACCAATGTCGCACCGAAGCCGAGTGCCAGAGCAGCTGTAAGGATGAACCGATTTCGCCTCGTGAATGGCACGGTGGATATGATACGGATACCAGAAGTCGCGACAGCAGAGAACAGGAACGTGGTCATGCCACCAAGGACAGGGGATGGGATGGCCACCAATGCTGCAGCAAACTTTGCAAAGATGCCCATCACCAAGAGCCAGAAGCAGCACGCATATCCAGCCTTCCGATTAGCGCAGCGGGTGAGTGCGATAACACCGTTATTCTGCGCGAACGTAGACATTGGCGTGATCGTGCAAAGCCCAGCAATGATTCCATTCAGACCATCAGCAAGCACGCCACCCTGGATGCGACTGTCGAACAGTGGGCCGTCGACCTGGAGTCGGGAGACATCGCAAGTAGCCGTGATGTCGCCGATGGCCTCCATGGCCAGCACAATATATACTGCCAGCAATGGAAGCACTATGGGCCCGTAGAGGCTCAATTTGAACGTATGGACCCATATAAAACTGCCGACAGGAGCCGAATCGATTCCGGAACGATCAAAATACCCGCACGCAGCAGCGACAATGCAGCCGACGAGGAGTCCTGCATGAGATAGTGGGTTAGAGCTGCACACATATTGACAAATTGGCTTAAAGCACTTACCAATGACGACGGCGCAGCTTTTCATGATAGGAGAGCCGAATCGTTCACAGAAGATGATGGTAACGAAGACAAGGAATCCGAGGCCGATGTACTCGGCAGATCCCCAAGGAAGAGCATGCGGCGCTCCCACAAACGGGCACAGGCGATAATCACCGGTCTCTGGACGTGCAGAACAGCTGCCTGAGCCACCAGCCCAGTCTAGGTACTGCATTAGTGTGGCTGGCGGCAAGTACGACGGAGGAATACGCACTTTGGAAACCGGAGGTGATGAGATTGACACCAATCAGCAATACTGTCGGACCCGTCACGAGAGGCGGGAAGATCTACAAGACACGCGTAAGCTAAATTCCGCGATACCCAAAGACCATTACCATACCTTCTGCAAATATCGAGGCGGTGTGAATGACATCGCTATCTCGATCAGGGCGCAAACGCACGCAGTACCAAGTATGGCACCGTAACCATCTGGGCAGGGTAGAGGATTGCCGTCAGAATCGGAAGGGCAGAAGCCAGTTGTGTACATCTGCGCGAGCGCTCCGGTTGCCACGGGTATAGTGGCAAACGATGTACCAACAACACTGATCAACCCAGTGCCGACATAGTAGGGGGTCCCGTAGATGTGAAACCGAGTGATTTGGACCGAGGATAGTATTCCGCACACGATCAGGGATGTACTGACAAGGTAAGACTGCAACTCTGGAGGTAGGGCTGCGGACCCGGCCAGGATGATAGGAGGCGTAATGATACCAGCGAGCATACTCAGGGCATGTTGGAATCCAAGAAGCAGTGCAAGCAACACCGGCATCTTGTCGTTGAGACCGAAGAAGGGCGCCGCACGGCGTTGGCGTTTCGTAAATGGAACGTTTGGCGTAAACAGGAAGGCATAATCGTAGCTGCCGATGAGACCATCCTTCGTAGTGAACGCCTTCACGAAGCGTTTGCCTTTGCCAGACCATGTACTGCGGCGGGTAACATTCGGACCAATCTGGTCGGGGGAGTCATCTTTGACATCCGGTGATGATGACATGTTGTTTGTGTTGCGTAGCCTGCTTCAGAGATTTCCAAGGATACAGGCGTTGCTGTTTCGTCTCAGTCGTGCGGACAACCGAGTATATAGCTGTGTCGTATTTGCTTCTGTCCGATCGGCGGCAGCGATAATGCAGGTCGTACCCTGTGATACCGACGAAGTAGCGAACTGAGCGGAAGCAGATGGTGAAGCGAAGTGTTCGAAAAAACCTCTTTGTAAAATAAAAGTCCGCTAGCTTACCGTCGATGCCTTCGCGGCAGGAATCAGATCATACAGCGGACTTTGGGGTATTTGATGGTATGCGTTGTGCGGCGATATCATCGATACCGGCGACCCGCGATACCTTATCAGTGCAGTGGCAGGTATCACTCCCAATTCTGTCGAGAGGTTCGACGCCTCTGCCGTGGTTGCTGAAGATTAGCGAGGCTCCACATCGGTGTCTGGCGGCCCGTCGAGCTTTCTCGGAGTGGACTGTGGTCTTGTGATGAGTCTTCTCTGTACAACAAGTCCATTACTCCCGTTATGGAGGTCTCAAATGGTCGAAGTCGGTAGCACGAAGCAGAGAGGTGAAGGAAGCAACCGGATGCGAAGGTAAGATTCAAACGAGCCACCAGTCCGGAGATCGTTTCAGGGGTACTTTCAACTATCATCATTTCTACATGTCAAACTCCATCATCAGCACCGTATTTCGTATGATTGAAACCGGCACATCTCAATCCCACGAAGAATTGGATTCAGATGGTCTATCATGAACGCTCCCAAGATGCTGGACGCTTGATTACCTGGCCTTTCTTACAGTTTCCTCCATTGCCTTGAATATCCCTTTCCTTCACTGCCGCAATTCTACCTCCCAGTCCCGTGGCCACAGAAAACACAGCAAAAGACATCCTCCCACTATCCTACAGCACGAAGCGCTCTGGAAGGCTTCTGTCGTATTCGATGTGCGCAAATGTGTCTCAGCCCCTAGCAGGTGCATACTGGCGCCGCTGCCCTCCGTTGCTACCCGTCTGTTGAGCCATCTGCACGGTCTGAGCAGGACTCAAGCCCGTCCTCGCGATCGCACCGAGCCTCACAAGCGCCTCCTCCGACGCATCCTCACGGGACTGGTTCACCCGCTCCCCGTCGTACCAGAAGCGCGCGCTGATCTCTTGGTTCAAGACGAACACTTTGCAGCTCCAGGCAGTCCGCCCACCTGGGGCCAGGATCAGCGACATTGATGTACAAGAAGTGCTTTGGGGTGCTTACCTCGCTTGTCTGAAACGATCTGATAGCTCGGACCTCGGACACCACGACTGCGACAATAATCTGTGGGGCGTACATGTAAGCAGATGATACGCGAATGACGAGCGTATTGACTCACTCGCGAGCTGCGTCTGGTATGGCCCGCTTCCGCCGTCGGAACTGGTGCTCGCACTGGGGGTAGTTGTGCCAGACATCGTAATGCTTTCCGGATGTATTCGGATATGAACCGATATGGGACGAAGGATGTCAAGAAGCTAAGAAGAGATTGGATTGGTAGAGGCCAGATGACAGCGCACGAAGAAAGGCGTCTCGTCAGTTTGGGTACTAAGAAGGAAGTTGCTCGACCTAGCTACAAGAACTCTGACAAAAGACTTATAGCCCACGACTTTGTTTGTGCAATACACCGGTCGAATGGTCGTGGAGCCAGTCGGTGTAGGTGACCGTTCACGAGCGGAAGCTCGATGCATCTTTCCTCGAGCGAGTGGGTGTGGTATTCAAAGCCTGACCCAAGCGGAAGTTACACGGTTTTGCTGGCACCAGCTATCAAACACACAGTGGTATTCTCTGGGTCTCAGCAAACGTTTTACCGTGCAGGCTCGGCAAGAAGGCGTGGGCTCGGACCGCCAGCGCATGAACGGCATGGTCTGCATGAGGTGCAGTGGAGACATATTTGGGCAGCAGCGCTGCAGCAGTTCGCATATCGAAGACGTAGCCGCAACCTCTGCCCCAGCAGGATGGTACTCTCCGTGGGACCGGCCTATCAGTAGCAACCCAGCGACACATGTGTTCCGTTTGACCACGCAATCATGCATAAATTGTAGACTTTCCTGCCGTACACCGCACGAGTGACAGGCCGACACGTTGCATATAAACTACAGATGATGTGCGTAAAACTCGCCGCTACCCAAGGATGCATTGATTGCATGAACACAGTTGGCCTGAGGGAGGTCATGCTTTCGTTTGATGGTTGTGCAAGGCATCATAGCCGCCGTGGTAGACACCGGGTCACTGCTCCAACCATGTTCATAGACCGCGCATGCTCTCCCAGCTATGGCTACGTGCATACGCGCTATCCCATACTGCTGGGTCACGATAGACTTTAACCATGTGTAGAGATGACATCGATAGCGGTCATCTTCATCATACCATACCAAACTGTCAATACGCATGAGTAGCTGCAACAAGTGGTTCGTTGACCACTGCGAAGTCACGCTGGATGTCCTGTCACGCAACACTACCTGAGTTTGATCTCCCATGTGACGATCCGAGCAAACAGTAAATCCACATAGGTGGGATGGAACAACGCATGCATCACGGTTGATTGAAGGCTACGCTGCCGAAGCTGTTTGTCCTGGGAACGACCCGAGATTATTACAAATCATGTGATCATAAGAGCCTCAACCGTTTCATGACGGGAAGCCGCCTGTGCCCAAGTGTAACATTGAAAGTCCTGGTCAAGCCGCTGCTGTTTGCGGACCACCGGAAATAAGCAACACCCCGTGCAGTGCGTCCCGAAGATGAAGCCGCGAGGAGACCATCAGGCTAGCGATAATCGCGACTGGACTGTCGACTCGATGTCGTTGGCCTTCGCGAACCGGTGACGCTCGCCGCAGAAGATGGCGGCCCAGCACTTGAGGATGGACGGCTCGCTTCTCCGGAGCTTGTTTCTTTTCTGCTGAACATCTCACTGATCAATCGTTTGGGCCCAACGTACTCTATGCCGAATTTAGGCAGTTGTTGTTTGGTGTCTTCTGAGTCAAAGTGATTTCGAATTGTGTCATCGACCAGCGCAATGAGGCCAGCGGCGACGACAGTATCGGCCACGTCCTTTCCAGAGTGAACGATCGTTGCATCAGTGATTGACATAGTGCAAGGCGGGATCCATCCACCGCTTTTGCGCTCTTCATGTGCCTGCCGAGCGTCCAGCTGAACAGGGTCGATGCGTGCGCAAGCGCGGTCGCTCCCAGGTCTCGTCAAGTGAAACTTCACCTGTCTGTCGTTGCCACCCTTCGTGACAACACGTTTCCAAGTGTAGTTGACACCCCAGTACTGAAACTCGTAGCGCTTGTTGCCCTTGCCCTTCCCACCAGCACGTTTGACCTCTACCTGGGCGTAGTTCGAAAACTCAAGTTTGACTGTATCCGTCAGAGCAGCTTCTGCGCCCTGGCTCGCCGGTAATGAATGATCACCCTGTTCGAAGTCGGTTGAGTGCATTGAAGAATAACCCGAGTCGTTCCGCTTCAGGCTGGCCAGTGTAGGAGCAGCCGAACTCTGACGCTCTGGCTTAGGCCGCATGCTTTGCAAAGCGCTGCTGAGTGACCTCTGAAACGCCGGTCGCTTCTCTGCTTCCGATTTCTGATGCTTGCGAGCCGAGTGGCATACCTCTCGTCCAGAATCTCTGCAATACCGGCGTAATGAGAACTCTCGATCCTTGAGGTCGTGCATCCGCAGATGGAAGAGTGTCATATCATATCTGCGGCCATCGATCGTGACTCCAGTATCAACTCTAAGGTTCATGTTTCCGTCGAAGGTGGAATCGTCATGGCGAATTCGGAGTTGCCGTGATGATGGGAAGAGCTCTGAGAACTCAGATGGGGATGGAACAAGAGCAGAAGCGCCGGACGAACGAGCTGCGTAATGTTGTATGTCGAATTCTGGTTCATCCTCTTCCTCTAGCTGATCTTGTTCGCTATTGATGGTCGATACTGATGACGATGGGTTCATGATCGGGCTGGTGGTCGGGCTGTTGGTCGGGCTTGCCTGCATCTTACGATGCCCAAAATATGTTGTTGTAGCATCTTTTGCTTGACCTTCACGCTCGGGCCGATGACCATTGTGCTGTTGTTTTCCAGAATTACTCGAATGCGAGGTGTTCGATGGCTGGTACGACCTGTCACTACCAGTTCTGTATGATTGATTGCTGTCGTCGAATTCTGAAGGATATCGCCTTTCGGTTGTTCTGTTATGTTGGTATGCTGCATCATATGCCGACCTCATGTCGCGCATCTCACGACGGTGGTGCAGAGAAGCCATGCTCGTGCAAGGCGAGATCTATTCGGCGCGAATGCTGTGTTCTTCGCCCTAGCTGTCAAAGTAATGCTGTAGCTCACAAGATCGGTAGCACAGCAGCATGCAGGTCCACAATCTTGAAAGGCCCAGCTGTGGCCTATATGCGATAGAAATCAGAAGCCTCTCCACGTTACGCGGCAGTATTATGACAACCGGAGGCTATTGAAGGTCCGAAAAGAACGACATACTGCCAGTTGAACTGCAGCAAGAGAGCGAGTGGGAGTAAAATGGCAAATCGCCGTGACAGACGTTGATCAAAGCAGACCGTGAGTGGAGGGTGATGAGGTACGGTACACACCACTCATCACGAAACTGCAGTCTCCAGGCAAGGGTTGCAGTCCACGCTCCGGCGTTCTAGGTTCCGCACTCTTCCATTCTTGGAAAGCCAACCCGTGCGGCAAATCGGCAAAACTTTCGCCATCGGTGTCTCATTCGATGCGATAAAGCCCCGGAGCAGATCTCATCCAACCGCCTCCCACCTCTTTCCTTCGATGACTTTGCATCGCATCTTTCCTTTGATCGTTTGCCGCAACATCCCACGGTCGTAGACTGCTCGTGTGTCATTCTGCTTTGGCTAGGCGATCCTCTCGGCTGTCGAAGGACCGAGTATACTGGGCTGCATGAGACTCAGTTAATAACCAAGAGGCGTGATGGATACGCCACGGCGCCTTGAATATTTCCACGCGCCCATTTGAGCCACGAGGCCACGATGTCGCACACAAAGTCGCAAGGCTCTGCTGGCCACGTTTAATGTGAGTACGGCAGCTGAGCTGCAGCGTAGCGAAGGAGATCGTGAGGACCGCCGCCAGATCCTGACGAACCTCGAGCTGCAAGGGCTGCATCGCGTGCATCGTGGGCCCACCTCCCCCACACATGCGTTGTCACACAGGAGAGCGGGACGATCATCGTTCGTGCGGAAAAGCTCCTCTGCGGACGGACCGAACCCTGTGTTTGTTTTTGCAGAATCAATTTCAACACGCAATCGATTATACCTATTTCCAGGCAGCAAAAGCGATAGAAAGCAAAATGTAACCAGGACTGTTCGCGGAAAGCCAAAGACTGCTTGCATCACCCGCGGGTATGCAGTAATAGGAGCCCGCCTATCGTCGGCCACTTAGGTGACAGCTCGTCTCTGAAAGATCACGGCCGTTGGACAAGTAGTGTGCCACATCATTTGACTGCACATATTCATTGTGCGGCGAGAAGCTCTTGCAAGTCTCGAGTTTCGTGCGCCACCGCTGTCCTTGAGTAGACAGCCTCGCAAGAGGACAAACGGATCCAACACAAGGAGGGCTTCGATTCGGAGTACAGCGCCGGTGGCCGATGTCCCTTCAACGCAGGCAAAGGACCGAGCAAATAGCAGGCATTTGCGTATGCCATTGGCGGCCTTCTACGACCAGAGCTGTTCAGTGGACAGTACTGAGGCATGCTCACTCAGCCTCGATAACCAAAGTTTGGCCTCCATTAAACAGTTAGTGCCGCACTGCTACCCAACCCTCCCCTCCACAATGGGCCAGAGAGGGTGGCATGATGGAAGTATCGAGATGTTCCGAAACAGCGAGTCTCGCGACTGATGAAGAGAAACGTCAGATGTCCGAACATGCTGCGTACTACTTGCTCTCGAGTCTCGGCTCTGGGAAGGTAGTGAAACGTCCAGGTGCTGATCAAGTGGCGAACGACGTGGTACGTCTGACACCGCCATCATTCATACGAAATTCGATCAGCCTAAAGCGAAGGATGGGTTACGTATGGCCAGTATAGTCCAGCGCCGCACAGGTGTCCTGGCGATGATGTTGTATCATCGCTCTTGTCGCCATGGTCGAGGCTGTGACGTACCTGGTCGGCAAAAGAGTCAGATACTTCGTGGTTGATCTTACGATCTGGCTTGTTGTTGAAGTGCCCTGATATCTGAAAACGGTCATGCCGCCCTATCAATATCACCGCCTTTTTTCCGGCTTTGTTCACCTTCACTGATCTGTTGTCTCCACTCCCATCGAGACTTGTGCTACGCCGCCCTGATCACGCAGTGCACACCATGTGGGTTGTATCGACGCATGTATATACTGTGAGTTGTATGGAACCACAAATCGAGTCATAGCGACGTTACAATAGGTCTTAGAGCTGATGCGTAGCACGTGCAGCAACGTGCCTTCCCGCCCGCTGCCTCCTGCCTCCCGTAAGGCTTGGCTTGGCTTGGCTTTGGCCTGAGCTTGGGAGGACTACATCATCTTCGAAAACGACTTTCACACTTAGACACTTTGTCGCGAACCAGGAGAGCACCTTGCATACGTCTCTCGAGACAATGCTTAGTGTACCATCTGTGCAGCAGCTTTCAATGGTAATCCAATAACACATCCCGAGGACACAACATGCCACCAGCCAAGGTGCGCGACGAATCGCGTTCAGAAGCATCCAACGCACGCGACAGACAGATAGCAGCCGCTGCGCACGCAAGGAAGAGCAAGATTGGCACGTCGGCACCACAAAACGGAAGCTCGTTGAGGGAGCTAGCGCTCGTGAGCACCGAATCAGGAAATGTGGTTGCGCCTGGTCAAGGGACGGGAGTATGTGCTATACCACGACATATACGACCGGGCATCGCTAATGAGGGTGTCTGCAGATGGCCTGGAACGACGCACCTCACGAGCTGCTCAACACATACCGAGTCGTTCACAACCTCCCTACGCCATCAGCATTTACCTCGCCTCTCAACCAAGCATTATTGACGAATCCGGGGATTGGACGACAGAGTCCGAGTATGGCGCGGAGGAAGGAGAAGCGACGAGTATCGAAGGAGCAACTTGCACTGGCCGTGCGGAAGCATTTTAACTCTGCTGCTGTAAACGAAATTGATGTTGTTGCCGCGCTGGCGTACAGGGCGAAGAACTCCAACAAAGCGTTTAGAATGAGGTCAGCGCCAGGGATAACGAAGAAGCAGTAATGCTTGACTGGTTAAGCTCTCATACAGTGCGTTACGATGTTCAGTCAGGGATGAGCGTCGAGATTTGCACCGCGCCGATTGGCCTTGCCCGCATGAGAAGTCAGATTTGGCTCGGCTTCATAGTCCTTGGGAAGTGTCAATTGCTTGCTTGAGTCCGGAATTGAGTGAGCGCGTCAAGGCAACAGAGCTGTAATTAGAGCATCTGCATGATGCGTGTATTTTGATGCTCTGCTGTTTCCATCATGTCATCTGGTAGGAACATACAGACCTGAGATCAGGCAGTATGTGGGACCTTCTCCGCCTCCCTTGCAATCAATTCAAGTTCCGGAATGCCTTCATAGACAATTTTGAGGGCACACCTTTCCTGGTCTGTATCTTTGGACCAAGGGTAGATGCACGTCCGCAGATTCGCGCCATCAAAAAGCTTTATCGACTTGTAGCCCTCGCATCGCCCGTTGCTGCGCTCAAAGAAATCCTTTCGAGCGAAAAGCTCGACCTGCAAAGACGCGTTGCGAAGCTGTGCTTTAAGAGTGGGGAACGGCTGACCGTGATTGACCCAATCTGGCTTTGACGAGGGACAAGGACGCAATACATTGGGCGAGTCCTCTTCAAAACCAGCGCTCGGCGCCGTGCGTGCTCCAAAGATCCAACTGGAAAAGCGAGACGCATCGAAGTTCTGGTCAATCGCGATAGGCGTGCCCACCACTATTATGTAAGTTTCACCATCGCTGTTGCTGATAGCAATTGCGCAATTGGCAACCCTTCCGTGTCGAGGAAGTGACAGGATAGAACTCGTATGACACCACTGGCTCGTAGGGTATGCAGCAGCAACTCGCCACGAACGACCCGAGCTACGTTGAGCCGGAAGCTGTACATCTACCTTGATTGCAGGAGTGATAGGCAGGGCGCCTAAAGTCCCGCCATCCCGAGCAATCAATACTTCCTGAGGTCGCTCATACTCAGCTTCGAGATCGTGGGTAATCTCATCCACGAACAGCAGTCTGCGGGGGCGCTGGGGACCAGGCAAGGTGAAGTCTGCCTCCACCTCTACTCGGGTCCTCATCAGCTCATTGGCCTCTGATTTCTCCCATAGCCGGGTTGATTGTGTGTTACGCAGTCGCAGACCGATGTGACGCCGTCCGGAGGGATGCTTCACTAAACAGTTCAAATAGGCAATGCTAACGTCGTAACCGTGCTTTTGTCTGCGCGGATCGAGTGATAGTTTCAAGCGCACACCTTCATTCGTCAACTGAACCTCTGGACCTCCAGTCGGTCGCGAGATAATATCTCGCGAGTGTCCACCGAAACACTCGACCGACGGAGCAAAGACATGGTTGCAGAGTATTTCGGGTCCAATGTCCCTTAAGTTGGAGGTGGCGGATCCGTTGCCCCATGCGAATATTGAGTAGTCTGTCGACACACGTACAATCTCTTCTTGTAGCCGCTGGAACGCCCGGATGCCCTCCCCGTAGAGTAGAGGTAGATTAATGTTAAAGATGCCGAGCAACGAGTAGGCTTGATCCTCTAGTCGAGTTGTTCTTCGACCAGACGCCCAAGACATTCGCTGGGCAATGCTGAACCGATCAATGTCGTTTTGGAGAGCCTCGGCGTGATTACGGGTAACGGACACCAAGGTATTGAGCATATGCGATTTCTTCCCGATATGCTGCCACGCCTTGTCGAAGAAGTGTAACTGGTGTGACGCGATGAGTTCTTGTAATGTCCACCCCCTCGAGAACCATCGGCTTTGTTCGAAGCTTTGCGTTGTGCACGTGTTGAAGAGTTGAAGTTCACCTTGCGCGAACACGAAGTCAATCAGATTCTTCAACGCGCTAGCAGCGACCTTCGACCCAGGGTCTGTCCCCGTCATAACTTCTTTAGAATCCCCCACCTCTTCACCATGGGGGTGTACTCCATGCATCTCGCCAAAGAATAACTCGATCAGGCTCTCGAACTGACCCGGAGAGGGTTCCACCGCAGCACGCTTCTGCTTCACAGCTGGGAGATAGTGCAAGGGAACACGCTTGCTCCGCGCCGTTTCTGGTTCCCCTTCGAGCGCAATATATCTGCGCAACCGCTCTGCTGCATTATGATAGGCGAACGGAGCTATACGAGTAACTGCCTCACCGAATTCGTCAATACTGACAGCGTTCGAACGCCCTGTCCAGAGCCATTCGTCGTATGTCACCCAGTTCTCTGGCCAGTCTTGCGATGGTGTCGGAGCAGCAAGTAATGCTTCGAGATCTCCGAGATTTTTCGAGATGGAACAGATGTTCAATTTCGGACATCTCGTACAGTCACCTAGGTAGACGTAGCAGACGGTGGCGAGCGAGTACCATCTGTACATGGAATCGATGGCTTCGGACAGTTCGGCACTACTTGACTTGTCGATGCAACAAGTGTCAATCCATACATACTGGAAGCCATCGCGACAAGCTTGCAAACAAGTGTTGAGAATTTTGTTCCAGCCTGCTTTGTCGTGGTGCGAAATCCGATACCTTGCCGGGGGTTGCCTGCATCGACATCAGTGAAGATATTCCCCAAAGATTGCCTCGTGCAGAGGTGACCATCAACTTTGTGATGTCGTTGTGCCGTTGCTTTCTGTCCAGGAGAATACATATAGGTGGAAGGCCTACCCGTTGTACACAGAGGCCTCTTCGGTGCGAGGCTCTGAGGGACTGCTATCCCTAGCAGACAGACTCTTTGCCTCAGAGGCTTCCTCGTCATCCGACTGGTCAGATGAGAGTTCAGAGTCCGTAGCATCTTCTTCGGAAGAGACGCTGGAACCATCCGGCGAGGACGTGCTAGGAGATCCCGTACGTGGCACGCGTATCTCAATCTCGTGCTGTGGACCAAGTGCAATATCGTTGAATAGAACCTCTCCCTTCTCCCATGTATGGGACAATATCGCGTACTTGGGAAGTGACCGCTCATCGATGAATTCGGCAAGGTGTGCCTCATTGTCGTAAATCAGCGCGTCGGCGTCGAGGAGTCTCATGGCGCAACAAGCACGGAGCGCGACGAATCCGATGGAGATAGGTACCGGAACTGGAGAATCTTCGTGCTGGTGAAGTACTATACCGGAAGGCTGAGCGATGGTTCCTCAGCCTTGTGCAGCAGCAGGTGTGATCGGCCGATCGTAACCTGTCTTTCTGCATCGTGATATTAATTCTGCCACACGCTGGAGCGTTATGTGGGTCGCCGTTAGGGCGTTTCTCGTCTTTCACAGTGCGATCTTCTTTGGCAATCTAGCATGAAGTGACGAGATGGAGTTCAAAGAACTTCTAGAAACCTTCGGCGTTCGATCGGCCCGCGCAAACCTTAAACTTCCAATCAACCTCCCGTTTCGAGAAACATTTTGTCTCCATCTGTACATCACTATCCCACTCCTTACACCCCTCCGCGATGAGTCTAGCATCGCCAGGACTAATACCAAAGGCCGCCATACCTTTGCGTATCTTCGCCGCCAGCAGACCATCATGCCCGAACCAATATAGAGACCAGCACCATCCCCGACGCTCCCTACGCTCTACCGCATCACAACCATGGCATTCCCGGCCTCGAATATCATCACAAAGCCAACGAAGCACGAAGCACGAACGAATAGCGCCATGCCGGTACTTCCACGCCTCGCCAATAATACAAGCAACCAAGGATCCCTATAAATCCCTCGGCATCTCCTCCGGCGCATCAGCAGGAGATATCAAGAAAGCGTACTATGGCCTGGCAAAGAAGTACCATCCGGACACGAACAAGGACCCGAAGGCCAAGGAGCGATTTAATGAGGCGCAGAGCGCATACGAGATCTTGACCGATGCGAAGAAGAAGGAGGCATGGGATCAGTACGGCGCTGCGGCTTTCGATCAAGGCGCTGGCTTCGATCCTAGCGGAGGCGGTGGCGGTGCACCGGGAGGCAATCCCTTCGGCGGGGGTAGTCCGTTCGGCGGGTTTGGTGGAGGTCAAGCCCAAGGAGGGTTCGGCGCGGACTTCAACTTTGAAGATCTGTTCTCTGCTTTTGGTGGTGCGGGAGGTGCGAGGAGAGGACGGAGAGGCGCGAGTCCGTTTCAAGAGGAGGTTATGGTTGGGGAGAATATTGAGGTGCAGACGCAGATATCGTTTATGGATGCTGCGAAGGGCGTGCAGAAGGATATTGTGATTACACCTCTGGTGCAGTGCAAGACTTGTACTGGATCGGGGCTGAAGAAGGGTGTGAGTCGAGATCAGTGTCAGAGTTGTAACGGGACGGGAACAAGAGTGCACTTCATGCAGGGTGGATTCCAGATGGCGAGTACCTGCAGCACGTGTGGTGGTGCGGGTGTTTCGGTACCGAGAGGTGGAGAGTGCGGGACTTGTAAAGGCAATGGAGCTGTGAGGGAGCGAAAGACAGTAACAGTGGACATCCCAGGAGGAGTGGAGGATGGTATGAGGTTACGAGTGCTGGGCGAGGGTGACCACCCACCAACTGGCCAGGCTACGAACCCCAAAGCTACCACGCAGAAGGGCGACCTCTACGTATTCATCCGCGTGGCGCCGGACTCGAAGTTCTCTCGATCCGGATCAGATGTGCTTTACACAGCATCCATCCCGCTCACAACCGCCATCCTTGGTGGCGAGATCAAAGTCCCAACACTTGAGGGTGAAGTCAAAGTCAAGATCGCCAAGGGCACAGGTACAGGCGACAAGATCACACTCAGCGGCATGGGGATGAAGAAGTTGCAATCTCGCAGAGGCAACAATGGCGACCTCCGGGTGGAGTTCAAGGTCAACATGCCGAAGTACCTGTCTGTCAACCAGCGAACAATCGTCGAGATGCTGGCGGACGAGATGGGAGATCCGAACGCAACAAGAGTGATGAACCTTGGCAAGTATAAGGAGGCTCCGCCAGCATCGCCGTCATCCTCGCCAAAGTCCAGTTCAGGATCAAGTCCGCAGTCGACCGCCACTTCAGAAGACCACAAGAACGAAGGCTTCCTCAAGAATATGTGGCATACCATCAGCGGCCAGCACGATAACCTGAACGATCAGCCTCAGCAGCCGCCTCAATCGCCGCCGAAGAAGGACGAGGATGAGCCTAAGAAAGCGTCAGGATCGGGGACTGGATAATGGCGGCAACTTGTATAGATGGGAAGAAGGTGGTGTAACTTTATCTGCAGCGTTCGCAATTGCATATCCGGCGGTGCCTGTGGGCTAGAACATTACTGTACAGTAGACGCATCCGCAGAGTTGTGACTTTGTATGATGAGCAAGCATCTCGACTCAGGCTTGTTGCCTTGATCGCTATTCGTATCTGACCATTCGCTCTATCGTTCAGTCTTGCTCTCACATTAACAGGTCACTCTCTCAACAGACCTTATCCAATATCTAGCAATCCTTCTAAGTATATAGTCAGCAGTCCATACGCAACAAAATAGCCGCCACAACGCGCCTAAACTCCCTCTCTCGGCGCTTAGCCCAGATCCACGATACCAGTCCGCGGTCTCGTACTGGCGACCGTCCTTCGAAGGCTGTGCTAACCCGGGCGGCTCTACGGCGCGAAAGTATTGGTGTAACGGGGGAATGGTGTGCCTGCATGAATAGAGGTACAAGTATGCGGGTCGCTGTCTCGAGACCGTTTTCCCCACCAAACCTCTTCAGGCACGATTTCGACGTCAGACACCGTTAAGAGTAGGCAGCGAGATTGGTATCTACTGCTGAGCTGAGCTGAAGAAGAGTTGGCAAAGAGAGAAGAGCAGATAATTTGAAGGAGAAGCAGACGCGGGATTGGACGAGTTTGTGACGGAGGTGCAGGAAATCATCGATTACTGGATGCGAGTTGAGACACCTACTGGAATATTGCAGAGATGAGTGGGTTTGCTTGAGTGGGATCAACATACGAAGGACGCAAGAGTCTTGGGGACATTCACTGTGGTGAAGAGGGGCAGGAACAACTGCACACCCGAGAAGCTGTTGCGGGAGCAGGCATCGACAATACATGCTCCCGATCATTCGACCAGGGTTGTCGAGGCAGCTCTCCGCCACCGATATGCAGATCCCCATGATCTCGAGTCCGCTCAAGCAGACGAACGAGATCGACTGGACTGTCCCGCTCAAACAGCACATTCGAACCGCCTACTCAGATGACCCCGAACGATACGATGACGAGTGCAGAGCGCTCAACCGGCTGCGGCAGGACATGCGAGGGGCTGGGAAAGATAGTGCAGCTGGGAGAGATCTGCTGTACAGATACTATGGACAACTAGAGCTGCTGGACCTGCGGTTCCCGGTGGATGAGAACCATATCAAGATCTCCTTCACATGGTTCGATGCGTTCACCCACAAACCGACGAGCCAGTACAGCTTGGCGTACGAGAAGGCGAGCATCATATTCAACATCTCGGCGGTGCTGTCGTGTCATGCGGCGAACCAGAACAGACATGAGGATGTTGGGTTGAAGACCGCGTACCATTCGTTTCAGGCGAGCGCGGGCATGTTCACATATATCAACGAAAACTTTTTGCATGCGCCTTCGACGGATCTGAGCCGGGAGACGGTCAAGACACTGATCAGTATCATGCTGGCGCAGGGGCAGGAGGTGTTTATTGAGAAGCAGGTTGTGGACAACAAGAAGCCTGGACTACTGGCGAAGCTGGCAGCACAGGCGGCGTACCTATATGCTCAAGCAGTGGAGGGCACGCAGGAGAACGTTTCGAAGGCGATATTTGAGCGGGTGTGGCTATTGGTGACACAGATCAAGCAACACCACCTGGCGAGCATGGCACAGTACTACCAGGCCATTGCCGACTACGAGGCGAATAGCTACGGTCAAGCCATCGCGCGGTTACAAGCTGGGCAAAGCGCCAACAAAGAGGCTGTCCGGATCGCCAACGCCATGCCCGGGACCATGCCATCGAACAGCAACCTAGGCTCTGAGACTGGCATCATCCTGTCCGAAATGGTGAACAAGCAGAAAGCAGCAATTACAGACAAGCTGGCGGAGTTCATAAGAGACAACGACATGATCTACCACCAAACAATACCCGCCGAATCGAACTTACCCAGCATACCGAAGCTGCCTGCCGCAAAAGCAATCCCGGTCTCCGAGCTCTATCAGGGCCAGGACATCCAGAGGATAATTGGGCCAGACATCTTTCAGCGAATTGTACCTATGAGCGTCACGGAAAGCGCAAGTCTGTATGACGAGGAGAAGGCGAAGCTCATTCGTGCTGAAGCTGAGCGGTGTGAGGGTGCGGACGATGAGCTTGCCACTTCGTTGGACTACCTCAAACTACCCGGAAGTCTGAATATCCTCAAAGGCGGCTTGGACCAAGAGAGTATGGGTGTTGATGAGGAGTTCCGGAATTGGTGCGCTGAGCTGGCAGGTCATAGCCCGTTCAACCCGACATTCGAGCAATTGAGGAACAACAAACAGGAAACGGTAACGACGCTGGATGCCAGCCTGAAACAGCTAGATATGGAGGAGAGTGTGTGTGAGAAGATGCGAAGCAAGTATGGAGTGGACTGGACACAGCAACCCTCATCACGACTGACGAATACGTTACGGACTGATGCGAAGAGCTACAAATCGGCAGTGGAAGAGGCGAGCACGAGTGATGCGCAGCTGTATTCGACCTTCCGACAGTACGAGTCTGACTTTGACGAGATGCGTTCAGCGGGTGAGACAGACGAGGCGGATGTGTTGTACCAACGTGCTATGATAAAGGCTGGTGCTGGGAAGAAGAGTTCGACTGTGCAAAGTCCTGGCGCTGGAGGGTACGAGGAGGGCAATCTGTTAGACGATGACTTTGTGGATCAAAATCAACTCAGTGTCGCAGAGCAGATACAGTTGGTCGAGGAGCTGATACGGAAACTGCAGCTGGTTAAGAGGGAGAGGACGCAGGTGTTCAAGGACTTGAAGGAGAAGGTATGCTATCAGTAACTATGAACTGCTAACGCCTATGGCTGACTTGTCCAGATACACAACGACGACATCAGCAACGTCCTCATCCTCAACAAAAAAGCCATCACAAGCCAAGAAGCAGCACTCTTCAAATCCGAACTCGAGAAGTTCCGCCCACACCAGAACCGCATCCTCCAAGCAAACCACAAGCAATCCGCGCTGATGAAGGAGCTCACCCGCACATACTCCGACCTCCTCCAAGACAAGCGAGTGAGCAGAGAACAAAACAAGTACGAAGCTTTCTCCCGGCAACGAAACGTCGTCCTAAGTAAGTACCGAAAAGTGTACCAAGCGTACACAGACCTGCAGGCAGGCTTGCAGCGAGCACAACAGTTCTACGATGAGATGAAGGACACGGTGGACAGCATGAAGAAGAACGTCGATTCCTTCGTGGAGAATCGCCGAAGCGAGGGCGGTCAGCTCCTCAATACCATCGAAGCCAGCAAAGGCAGCGGCGCAGACCGCGAGCAGGCTCGATTAAAAGAGCTGATGGAACGTATGAGCGTCAGCCCGGGCACACAGCACTCGCACTCCCCTGTGCCAACTTCCGCGGCATCAGATCCGAGACGGCCGCCTCCATTGCAGTACATCAATGCGCAACAGCAATCAGGGATGGCAGGTGGCTACAACCCAGCCCGCTCTCCGCCCGTGACGCCCGGCTACCCACCGAACGGCAGCATGCAACCTCCTCCCCAACCGCAACACGCCTCCTACCCCTCCTTCCAATCCCAACAACAACAAAACGGCTTCTCCTCCAACCCCCGCCGGGAATCCTACCACCAATCCTACAACCCCCACACCTACTCCTCCGGCGCAGCGGGGCCCGTCTCGCCGCCAGCACATCAACAATACTTCTCCCCCCCACCACCCCAGCAGTATCAGCAGCAACAGCATCCTCCTTCCACCATCACCTACGGCTCTCAGCAATCTCAGCAAGGTGGTTACGGCGCAGGTATGCCGCCTGGTTGGCAACCCCCTCCGCCTCCGCCCGGGCCGCCGCCGAGTCAGGATTACGGGGCGCTGCAGGCGAGTAATTACCCCAGTGGGCCGGGGGGGTATGCTAGTGATTTGAGGAGGAGTGCGCAGGGGCAGGGACAGCAGCAGCAGGGGGGGCAGGGACAGGATCCGTGGGCTGGGTTGGGGGCGTGGAAGTGAGTGGTAAGCTTTTTCTCTCTTCTTCTTTGTGCGTGACTTGCTTAGTATGGTGGGGTGGGGGCGGCATGGCATGGCGGGCGGGGCGTTGGTGATAGCATTGGGCTTTGTACGCAGTGGATGATGGACGAGGTCTGGTGATGACGAGTTTGAGGAGGACGACGGACAGTAACTACAGTGGAGATATGGGAGCATGACTTGCATCGAAGCAAGCGAGTTTGTATGGCATCGCACAAAGCCTCTACCTGCGCTACTGTACACGTATCTAACGGCGTTGCATACCATCTCCGCCCACCTAACAAGGCGGGGTGCCCCCGTCGTCTGACGTTGCTCGCCGCCATGACCGCATTGAGCAGAGCTATCACTGCTTCACAGGTGATTGGGCGGGTCGTGGCCATAGACGAAGCCGGAGGGGGTGAGCGCTCGAGTGGTGTAGACGGTGGTACTGGCAGCAGTGCTCTCCGGCTCGGGATTCGTGCGGCGATTTGGCGCACTCCTGATGGTCTATAAAATCGTGAGAGCTGCTTCAGTCGCCAACGCTCTTATCCGCATCATCAGCTTCTGCAGCCGCCTGATCCTGTGGCATCTTCGTCTCGGTCTCCTCTTGCTCATCGGACTCGGTAGCCTCGGACTTCATGTTCTTCATGAATTCCTCTGAGTCGGCCTTCGAAGCCGCATCTGGGTCGTCATCGTCAGCTACCGTCTCAATGACAGTCTGCTCCCCCTCGTCCTCCGTCTTGCCTTCCTCTTCAGCTTCCGCTTCCGCTTCCACTTCCTTGACCTCCACCTCCACTTCATCCGAACTCTCTTCCTGCTTCTCGGGCTTCACAGTATCGCTCCTGGAAATCCCGATCTCCGACTCCCACACCGCCTCGCCCTCCTGCGGTTGCGTTGAGATCGGCGTATCTGCCTCCATCTCCGTCGGTTCGACCATATCTTTCAACGCCGTCATCTGTCGGTCTAGTGATGGCTTGTCGGCCACAGGGGAAGCGAGAGAAGGCTCCGACTGACGAGCCAGGCCAATACTGGCGAGCCCACCTCCCAGTACACCATCCTCATCTTCTACCTCCTCTTTGATAACCGTGCTGGGATCGCGCGAGAAATCGCTCTTGGTGTGGCGATGTCTCTTAGTCGTATCGCCCATCCCAGCAAACACCCTGTCCATCCCCGGCACCCCTAGAGGCACCATCTCTTCATCCTCTGCTGTCCTTTTCAGTTCGGCCACAGCCTCGATCCGCTTGTCCACTTCCCTCCGCAACACACTCGGCGTTTGCACCTCCCCTCTCCCCTGTTCGTCGACCTCCGGCTCCACCCCCTCCGCCTCAGCAGGAATGGTGTAGTTCTCCCCCTCAATAATCCCATACTCATCACACACCGTTTTGAAAAACACGTACAAGCCCGTCTTCCCCTCCACCCGCCAGAACATCTCTCGATGCTGGAACCAGGCGTGCGCGTAGATACGATAGACGCGCCGGAAAATGTTCTTGATCTCTTTCATCTGCACCGCCAACACCTTGTCATTCCCTAACGCCCCACTACCCGAGCCTAAGCCGAGTCTGCTGGGGAACATCTTGCTCGAGGTGAGGGTATTAGCAGCCCAATCGAGCGTGTGACAGCAATAGTCAATCGCGGCGCAACTCTTCGGCGGCTCGTGCACGGCGCAGAGGTATTGCCATTCGCTTGCGCGCATCTCGGGGCAGGTTGTCGGGCTGCATGGGGGATCGTCGTGGAATAGGCCTACTATGACTGCGTTGGTTTTCTGGGTCAGGAAGCGGGCGAGTTCATAGAGCCAGATCTCTTTGCTCGTGTTGGGAGGCGGGATGGCTAGCTGTTTGGCGATCTCGGCGGTGATGGGGTGGGTTGTCAGCGAGTCCGGGGGGTGGGTGTGCGAGTGGTGCAGCGCTTTGAGGTGTTCCGTCAATTGGAAGGCTGAGTCGATGGAGGCGAGGTCGACAAGGGGTGGGCCATCGGACATGTCTTCGGCTTTGGTGCCGGGGCGGATACGGCGGGATGCGGCATTGTGGAGAGCGGTGGAGGGGGACGAGGAGCGGGGGTCTTCGTAGAGCGAGAGGCCGGGTGATGTTGGACCGATTTGGTCTTCGGCGATGGGTGGGGGAGAAGGGAGTCGAGGGGATGAGCCAGGGCTTGGGGCGGCCATGGTTCGGCGATGTGGTGGTGGCGAGGGCATAGCAGTCGGGCCCAAGACGCTGCTGGTCGAGTTAATCAACATTGGGAGCGATCTTCAATGCATTCACCGTGAACTCTATTTGCCTTCCCGAGTGGGACGTGCAGCGGCTGTAGCCGGGATACACTTCACTTTCACATGCTCTTTTAATCAATCACCTTTCCTGTCATTATCATGACTATGGAAGACGATGATGACGGTCCTCCGATGCTGGTCGCCGCGGATGGCAGTAACGAGCCATCCGAAGCAAGTCTCAGCACTGACACGGAAGATGCAAAGATCGCCAGAGTGCCCATCACGATCATCACAGGTATGTTTGATGTTTTGCTGCCTCTAGCGAGTGCTATGGCACATCTCAACTTCGATATGCTTTTCGCAGAAAGACCAAGAGTTCCCAAACGCCTCCCCATTATATCTCGACTTCTTGACCACGATTAGTAATTCTATTATTTCAATCCGTACTGATGTCTCTTCTCAGGCTATCTCGGAGCAGGCAAAACCACCCTCCTAAACTACATCCTCACCGCCCGCCACGGCAAGAAAATCGCCGTCATCTTGAACGGTACGTTGCCCGCTCCCCTCCCCTCCAATCGCCACCCACTAACCTCCCCTCAGAATTCGGCAACACATCCTCCCTCGAATCCCGCCCAGCCCCCGCCCCCATAACCGTCTCCTCCTCCACAGGCACTTCAGCAACAGAATGGCTCGACCTAGCCAACGGCTGCATCTGCTGCACCGTCAAAGACGCCGGCGTCAACGCCCTCGAATCCCTCATGGCCTCCCGCGGCGAGAACTTCGACTACATCCTCCTCGAAACCACCGGCCTCGCGGACCCGGGCAATATCGCGCCGTTGTTTTGGGTGGATGAGGGGTTGGGGAGTACGATTTATTTGGATGGGGTGGTGACGGTGGTGGATGCGGTCAACCTTTGCCGAAGCCTAGATGCACTCACGGGCGACGAAAGGGCGGATGGGGAGGATCATGATCATGTCGGGCCGCTGTTGACGACGGCGCATTTGCAGATTTCGCATGCGGATGTTGTGGTGATTAATAAAGCTGACCTCGTCACCGCTGCCCAGCTTTCAGCGGTTGAAGCGCGGGTGCGTGCGATAAACGCACTCGCCACTGTAAAAGTCACCGACCACTCTCGGATACCTGACCTGGAGGGGCTAGTACTCGACCTCCACGCCTACGATAACGTTACAGCAGAGAATTTGGCGTTCGCGAGTAAAGGGCACAGCCATCTGGATCCAGCGATCGGGACGGTGATGTTGGAGTTCCCGGTGCTGGATGAGGCAGGGCTGAGGAGGCTGGATGGGTGGTTGAGGGCTGTGCTGTGGAACAGCGAACTGCCAGGGTATGAGGGGATGGTGGGATGGGAGGTTCATCGGGTGAAGGGCCGGATACCGATGGTGGACGGGATGGTGAAGATGTTACAGGGTGTGAGGGAGATATTTGAGATGATTGATTCTGTCGACACTGCTCCGCAATCTGGTTCCGAAGAAGAAGGCGAGACAGGACGGATCGTCATCATCGGCCGCAACATTAGCAGCGCTACTCTCGCCACTGCTTTCCAGCGGAGTGTCGACAGTGCTCTCGGTCGCTGAGGACCTTATCCGAACCACTACTCAAGCTTTCGAAGCCGCCGCAGCCCCCTCAACCCTCACCCCACCCCCATTGACAACACTCTTATCCCGATGGAAAATACACATCATCCCCTTATCCCCGCACGCAACCAACCACGTCCCATCCGGACTCCACGCCATCTGCGACGTCGCGAAATGCTCATCAAGCCCGCGGGCGTTACGGCAAAGACGCGTTTTCGGTGTGAAGGAGGCGTGGGCTTTGAGCGGCGTGAAGGGGTCGGAGAGGGCGAAGCGGCGTTCGGGTGGGCCGGACATGGAGGTTGAGGAGGGTTTGGCTGGAGATCGGGTTAGCGGACGAGAAACAGGAGATGAGGTGGTGGGATCGAGGAAGGGAAAGGAGAGGAGGATTGGGAGGAGGGGGGAGGACTCACGCGTCCCACCACCGCCAGTAGTGTTGCCATCGCTGGCTACGCTTTCTGATCGCACTTCATCGAGGCGGTTCAAGTTTTCCGAGCTGATGGTTGGATTTGGCTTTCGTCCCGCTTTGCCGCCTCGACCTCTCTTCTTCTCTTCTGCTGGATCCCCACCCTCTTCCAACTTCTGTAGATCCCAGAACAAGAACGTGGACTCCTGGTTCCCCATCGACAAGATCGGCCGCATGCCCGGTCGATGCAGCAATCCGAAGCGGTGGTAGAAGCGGTCGGTGTGCGGAATGCTGAAGCTGAGGATTCGCTGAAACCCACGTGAACTTTTGGGGTGTGGAAATGAGGAGCGGGTGTATGTCGTTGGGCCGGGCATTGGAGGTTCGCTAGGAGCAGGGTCGTTGGGGTCGAAACCATCGATCTTCCAGAGCAAAATCTCGTTCTTGTTATTCGAATTTTGGTCGCGGGCGGCACGGGAGAAGATGAGATCGCCGTAGAATTGGAGGCAGTCGACGTAGTTGGGGTGAATCTCGATGGACATGAAGTGGGGGTAGTAGACGACCGTTGGTGTTGTGTGCTGCGATATTTGGTCTTCAGGTTGGTCGAGCTGGTCTAGGTCTGGAACGGCCCAGAGGCATACAGCGGTGTCCAGGCCTCCTGACAAGAGCCAACGACCATTTGGATGGAAAGCCATTGATAGTGTAGGCTGTTTGTGGCCTTCGCCACTGAATATGGCGACACATGGCTGGGCCTCGAACTTCGGTCGGAGGTCCCATAGTCGGATCGTGTAGTCTTCTGCCGCTGAAGCGATGAGGTTTGTCGACAATGGTGATATCGCTAGATCATTGATGTCTTTGCCGTGGCCTGGTAGTGTTCGGAGTGGTTCTCCCGTCAAAGCGTCCAGTATTTTGATCTGCTTGGGAGAGCTTCCGGCAATGCAGAGTAGTGGTCGGTGGGTGGTTGGGTCGACGGTCCACACGAGGCTGTTGTAGAATGCCTTGGACTGCTCTCTTCATCAGCTGATGGTTCTCAAGTACGTAGTCCCAGACGTCGCTCACATCCTCGTCTTTGTACCATCCCAGTAGCTCGTACGGGGGGTCGGACTCCAAGTCCGGTCTGAAGATGAAAACCTGTAGCGTCCATTAATTTACAAATTCCTAAATTCAATGATTGCGCTTACGTCTTGCTCCCCCGTCACCGCGAAGATGTTGTCGTTGTCGGCCGTCGGATACGGGAAGAATTTGACATCGAATAACGTCTGATCCCCTGAGCTTGGTTAGAGTCTCGCACAGTGTAAGATACACGAGCACGCGTTTGACCAACCTTGAAACAACCGAGCACAGTCTGTGAGAGTCGGGAAGATATCCATATTCTCAGACAATCGCTTCGACGAGCGGGACCAGGCAACTCGGACCGTAGTTGCCTGTCGACCGAATGTTGCGGCTGCTGACTCTCGACTTCACTGGGTGTCACATGCGGTGCCCAGTCGTCCTCGCAAGCCGTTTGCTCGAAGGCGTGATGGTTACACCAGTCCCAGGCAGTGCCAAGCTATGGCTGCATGGCCGTCGTGAAAGTTGCCTTGCAAGTCTCCAATCTAATTCCGGCTCGGAGAAGGTCGGCGGAAGCACGAGTGGACTGCCAGCCTCGGATGCGTGCCGAAGGACTAGGAAGTGCGGTGAGGTGAGCAAGGTCGAGCTGTTGCGCGGATTCGCCTACGATCGACGATGAAGTTCAAATGAGGCAGTTCGGTGGAGCAAGCGGAGTTTTCTTTCAAGGCCCTGCTTGCTGTAGTGCTACGGCACCGACGGGATGGGTTTTGGGCTGGTCACTGCATATGCGAGTGTGGTTGACAACGGCGGAGGTGCAGCTTTGTGCGACCAGGGTGTTTGTGCGTGATGCCTCGCAGAGTAGGACAGGTGTGATGGAGTCCGAACTTCCGGTCGACGATCAGGTGACGGTGTGACGGCAAGGAGGGCTTTGCGACTTCTTGTTGCGGTCCAAGCACAAAACTCTGTTGTAGTTCTGCAACAGCGGCGAATGAAGGACCAGCGGGTGGCGGGCAGATGCAGCAGCTCACTTACGTGCAGCCGGCTAGCGACAGTGTGTCCCTGCGCAATGGCACGCTGGACCCCAGTTGCAGCTGCGGTCTCACGTCCGACAGGGCAGGTCGGTATGGTGATGATCCAGCTGCATATCGAATGTCGAACGGCGAAGGAGGATTCCGAGACATTGGCAGGACTTCGACGGCTATATGCACGAAGTCGAGCTTATAGGCACTGGACAAATCCACTGCAACGACTAATTGTTCATCGTTCGACTTTACGTAGATCGCGAAAGGCTCTGATTGGTCAGGACTACAAAGCGAGGAGAAACATCGGGTAAAAATTGCACATTACGTCAAGCCGGCACGAAAGCTAAGGCATACAATAAATTCGGAGGTCCAGTCAGTCGCTAAAAGATCAAACCTCGAGCAGTTTCTCGGCATCAAACTCTTTGCTCTGAGAAGAGGGTCCGGACTAAATAGCCTGCCATATGTGTGGAGCTCGAACTAACCTCTGCGCTTTGACTTCACCTTTACCCACACCTCGGATCGCAGGTTGAAGAGACAGAAACATTTCAGTACTCCCAGCAGCTCGCAAAGCCATTGCATCGATGTGAACCACGCCAGTCGCCTTGAACAACAACAAAACAAATTGGTTGCAGCCATCACAACTTCACTCCTCCGAAGTCGCAGGTCGAGTGGCTCGGAGGCAATCAAGGACTCAGTCCCGAAGCAGCCAACTTCATCCGCCTGGAAAGTGTCCAGAGCGCGAAGAGTAGCCTGACAGCATGGAGACCACGTTCATATCAATCCACAGTATGTCTTGGACGGAATGCTACCAACGACGCCACCTCTAACCTCGCCCTGCAGACCTCGACGAAGAAGCCGCCATCCTCTATACCTCCGACTCCATCATCGACATCCTCGGCTTCACTCCAGATGAGGTTGTGGGTCGCTCAGCATGGGAGTTCTTCCCTGCCGAGCAGCTCCCAGGCTACCAGAAATGGCACAAGGAGAAGGTGACAATGGACAAAGCCGCGGTGCTGGCGTACTGTCACGTCAAGAACAGCGATGGGGAGTGGATCTGCTGTGAATGCTGCTTTTCGATCGTGTACGACGTTATGATCGTGTGCACCAGTGTCTACAAGAGAGGCATGAGCAGTGACAGTGAGTATAAATGGCTCCAGATCTGAATCAAGACATGGCTGATGGTGTGGTGTCTTCACAGAACGCGCATTGGAGGCACCAATCGTACGACGTATATTCACATCGTCGCCCAAGGACCCACGATACCACATGTTGTCGCATATCTCGCAGAAGTTCGCCACGCCGGCTAAGCAGCAACAGCATGAACCTCGTGCTGCGCTCTTCCTCAACAGGTTCACTCGAACAATGTCGATCATGTACGCCACATCCGGCATACAAGACATCATCGGCATATCCGCGGACGATATGAGAGGTCGCAGCTTCTACTACTGCATAGCCGAGAACTGCCTACAAGACGCCATCAAGTGCCTGGAACAAGCTAAAGGCAACGACTCGATCGCATATCTTCGGTTCTGGTTCAGAGACCCACGGCAGGACGACCAGCCTCCACCTCCGGACGACGACAGCGACGAGGAGATGACTACTGATGTGAGCACAGATTATGAGGAGGGCGGTGTGAACCTGCGGAGTCGAAGCTCGAACAGCTCACAAGCAGTCGAGTCTGGCGATGGCATGGACGTAGATGATGAAGGTGCGCAGATGCGAGATCCGGACTCGCGCACTTCGTCGAAAGACAGCACACTGACGCCCGATACCCATGAAGCGATCTTCGGCGAGGAAAGAGCGGCCCCCTCGTCTGCATCATCCATGGGCTCGTCCACAGACCTTCGACCTCCGGAACCCATCGAGCTGGAAGCAGTCATCTCCTGCGCGTCAGATGGCCTCGTCGTCTGCTTACGCAAAGCACGACCTGTCATTCCACCACCCACCCACCGACCATCTCAACCCATGTACCAGAACGGTCTCTTCGCCGCACCCTGGGGCGACCAGCCCGTCTTACCTCGCGTCGAACAACGCGCTGGCGCTGGCTTTACTCCATCGTTCGCACCCGCCCTCGGTCCGCACGGCGCACACCACGCTACCACTCCATCTCGTGCAGCTCTAACACACGACAGCGACTTCATGCACGCGATCCGCGACCAAGCGGTCTTCGCATGGGCACTCACGGGTATCAACGGCACCATCGCCGAGTACGCGCACGGCAAACCGCTCGGCGAATCGTTGCCTCCAGAGGGGCTGCCTGTCTGGGCGAGCGATCGACGGCACAACGAGGACGGCGACACGGGTTCGGAAGGCTTCCGCGACGGGCGCGAGATGCTCGGATCGGCGTCACGGAGTCCTCTGGGTGGGAGGTCGGATAGGCATCTGTTCGGTGACCCAGGTCTGGATCGTGCGGGCAGCTACGGCACGAGGAGTGCTGGTGGTGGGGGTGCCAGTGGCGATGGGAGCTGTAACGGCGGCAGCAAAGGCGGGACTCCGTACTCTGGGCCTCGATGATAACGGAACGGTCGGATGGGAGGGAAGCAGACTGTTCTGAGACAGCGTCGGAATAAAAGTTGAGAAAGGATTGACCACCAGCACCCTTCCGACATGCGGCAGACTTTACACGACCTGGAGGGCACACGATGAGAAGCTGTCTGAAATGGCATAGCCTCGTGCATGAGGTCCGACCACACGAACGAGGAGATATTGAGGACACATTAGCGATTCAGCGATATTGGGTAAACAGAGATACCAATTTGGTATGGAGTACACGAGCCAGACGGCGGGCAAGGGCAAGGGCACGATCCGGAGGGTGGCAAAAATGATTGTGAGGCGGATCTATGAATTGCAGTACACGATAATGCATAAATTTAGTTACGCAGACGATATGATGAGAAGCTATGCAGCAGAATTTCCACACATGCATACCAAAGATGTCACAGTAGCAATCGTACTGAGGCGATCAGACTCCAGACACCGTGCTAATCCAGCAAGAACCACACTCGTAGCACTACTCTTCACCCGCCTCCACTTCTACCAACTTCTTCTCCTTCCTCCTCTTCTTCCCCTCACCACCCTCCTCGCCCTCCTCCGCCTTCCGCTTCTTCTTTTTCTTCTTAGCTTCACCATCCTCCTTCGGCGCATCAAACTCCGCCTCCCTCTTCTTCCGCTTCTCCTCCATCTTCCCCTTCATCGCCTCAACCTGCCGCTCCTTCTTCCCCCTCTCCTGCACGCTCTTCGCCAAAAAGTACTCCCCACTCTCCATCTGCAAATCAACCTTACTCCTCTCCTGCGCCGGCGGGAACGGCGTATACACCTTCTTACTCTTATCATCCACCTTATACGGCACCCTCCGCTTACTCAAATTCCGCTTCTTGAAATGCGGCAAAAAGCGATCCCAGTTCTCGTTCACCAGCTCCGGGTCTTTTGCGAGTTCGCGTTTGATCATGAGTTCTTTGACGTGGTAGATGGGGTGCACGTTGGCCATGCAGTCTTCCACCACGCGCCGGACTTCTTTGAGGGATTTGTAGGTGCCCATGATGCTGACGGTGTTGCCTTGGACGAGGATGTAGGTGCTGGTGAGGAGTTCGAGGGCTTTGAGCGTGGAGCCGTTGGGGCCGAGGATGCGTTGGCGCCGTTTGACGAAGCGGTCTTTATTCCGGACTAGACCTCTGATTTTTATGACATCGCAGGCTACGCCGTCGTCGAGGATTTTGAGGGCTTGTGGCGCGGGTACAGAGCGCGCGAGGAGTTTTATCAGGTCCCGTGCGTTCAGTATCGCGGCCGGGTCGAAAGTTTTGCGGGTGGTTTTGACGGTCATGCTGCCTTCGACCAGGTCGAGGGTGCAGGCGACGCCGTGTTTTTCGAGGGCGCGGGTGACGGTGGGCCATGAGGCTTTGAGGTAGGTCTCGCGGTATTTGGGGAAGAGGGTTGCGAAAGAGGACTCGTCGGTGAAGGTGCCTGCTGTGTTTTGGTCGGGGGTGAAGGTCTCTTCGGCCCAGTGGTCGATGTCGTCTATATCCCAGGGTTTGTCTCGTTTGTGTGTGGACGGCATGATGGGCGGTGCGTGGTGTGGTGAGTGGTGGGAGGTGCGATATGAGTTGGAGATGGACTGAAGATTTAAAGCGGCGGGCAAAACTTTCCGCGCCCACTTCGAGCCAAGACCACGAACTGCAGCGTGGGAAGCTTAACAGAGATTGGCTTTTGATAGAATGATACGCTTCTGATCGCCCGCATCAGCAAGACCTTCTAATGTTGAGTAAACGGACGAGGGATCCGTATGTGAAGATCAGCACGGGGATGCGCACCTATCGACCTCTCATGTCATCGGCGAGGCCCCCGGTGATGTCCACCGCAAGCGGCAGCACGGGACCGGCTGCAGATTATGGAATCTCCTAACTATATTTAAGGTTGGGCAAATGAAGTGCCACTGACATCGTTAAAGCCAACTGAAAATAACATCTTCTCTTTCCTACACCACAAGATGAAGAGAAGCTCTACCTTCGTTTCGCCGAAAGGGCACACCAGTCGCGAATGGCTCGCTACCAAAGCACACAAGGCGACTATCACTGGACCGCTCTCATGGTGCAACCCGACGCTCGCGCGATTTCCCTTGACCTTGCAGCAACAGGAAGCGACACAACTCGACGGCGCTGGTTACGCGCCGACCCGCACCCATACAGAAGGCTCACGTATCTCAAATATTGATGGTTCGCAAGTCGAATGGCGCGCACGCGATAACCGCAAAGGTAAACCGCCCACAACACTCTCAGGCGCCACTCGAGTACTGACAGCATGTTGTGCAGGCCGCCACGCTCTCATCATCCCTCGCCATGCCACAAAAGACGAAGTACCTCAGATCACCTCCGAATGGTCCGCTGTGAGTAAAGGTATCTGGCGAATGTGTACGACCTTTGCCTGGTGGGATGTTTCCTGGTGGGTCGCTGTACTCTTCTCTGTCGGCTCGGCCATCTTCGTGGCGTCAGCGCTCTTCTACTGGCTCCCGCAGGAAGCACCGTGGACCGACTTCAAAGGCGCAGGCTGGGCTGGGGGTGTCTGCTCTGCCGTCGGTGCGACGCTCTTTCAGATTGGCGCGTTCCTGCTCATAGTGGAAGCATGCAACGAGAACCAAGCCGGCTGCTTCGGCTGGGCGCTCGAGCATGCCTTCTCGCGCGATGCTGACTCCAGTTCTTCAAACGAGCCTAAGACTTCGGCCGCAACCGATGCCATCGCCAAGCCATCCTCCGGCTACTGCGACCATCACCACGTTACAGGCATTCACAAGCGCGCAACCGTCGAACTCCAACACCCCTCCGCCGGCCGGCAATGGGAATGGTGGCCCACATGGCACGAGCTCACTAGCCACTACTTCCACGAAATCGGCGCCCTGTAAGCAACTGATCTCCACTGCACAATGGTTCTCCGAGACACGATCGGACTCCCTGTCGTGCTCTGAGACCTTCTACACCCCTTAACAAGGCTGAGATACTTGCTAACCCTTATCCTGCAGAGCCTCCTTCATCGAAGCCATCGGTGCAACAATCTTCTACATCTCCGGCATCATGGCCCTGCCAGCAATTTACGACAACCTCTCGCAGGGCGTCCTATGGGGCGTCTACTGGCTCGCATACCTCGTCGGCGGCATCCTCTTCGTCGTAGCCAGCGCGATGTACATGCTCGAAACGCAGCCGACTTGGTACACGCCCGCGCCGCATCTTCTCGGATGGTGGATCGGGCTCTGGAATACGATTGGGTCCGTGGGCTGGGTGTTGAGCGCGAGCTTTGGCTATTGTAGCGCGAGTTGGTGTGGGTATCAGAGTGATTTGAGTTTGTTGTGGGCGAGTGTGGCGTATTTGATTGGGAGTTTGCTCTTGTGGTATGAGGCGTTGGATAAGTATCCTGTGGAGAGGGCCTCGAAGTGATGGGTAGAAGGCTCAGCAAGTGTCTCGGACCTGTCGTCGAGCCTGAAAAATTCCAGAGCGCCGCTTGTTGCGTAATACTATCTTAGAGCATCCTTTCACCCGTCGGTTTAGCGGCGAAGAAGTGAGCCGGATTAGTATTGTCAGAGCGAGGAGACTTGTGAATGTGAGTACTCTCGAACTATTTCACCAGCATGCATTATTTCACCGATAATTCTTTCACATGTGATCAGATCGTCGTCGGTGCCTTCCTCTTTCGGAACGCTAGTTGCTTCGTTGCCTAAGCTAGGCCGGATGAATTCTCTACCCTTCCTCAGTGTTCTGCTTGGCTCCTCGAGATTCCTTCCATCTACGTCTTGATCAATTGGACCAGCAGATATCGACCATCGTCCGGATCACACCCGCACGATTGCATCAAACTTACACCAAGACAATCATACCACACATCAAGCAGGCGACGATAAGCGCCCGCGATGACTACCTCAATTTCCACGCCTCCGACCACAAGTCGGCTGTTCAGCCTTCCTGCTGAGCTTCGCGAGTACATCTTCACCTTGGCTTGTGACAGACCTCCCGGACCCATCACTGCTGGGGTGACTTCACTTTCTGTCGTGCGCAACGGCAACAACACGAACACAAATATTCCCGGCAGCTACACAGGAACCCAGCGCGCGATATATCCGACACTTCCACCTCTTGCAAGGACATGCCGTCAAGCCTACACCGAGCTTGCCGCAAAGCTCTACCACGAGAACATCTTCATATTCAGACTTCACGCCAGTGACGGTACCATCGTCACCAGCACCAAGGCATTCGAAAAGTGGTTGAATTGCCCTACCCGCGCATCCGCACATCGTGCTGCAATTGTGGCGAATCTGGCCCACGTCAAGTTGGTCTTTCTAGTGAGGTACTGCACGGACCTCGACCTGTTGGATGCTGATCTAGGAGGATGCCGGGATGTAAGCATCGAAGTCAAGAACGATCCAGATGGCGAATGCGTGAGCGTCAGCGCAGACCGAAAGCTGTCGAGATGCAGATGCAATCTGGTACAGGCAGCCAAGACATACGTTTTTCAGAATACCACCAACGAGGCGGCCCAGCAGAACCGTGTGATCGAATACATCTCTGGCGTTGAAGAGTTCGTGTACCAGACGGGGTTCGAAGATCTCATGCCGGACGTTCGCAAGTGCGAGACGTGCAGGGAGTAGTCGAAGTGGGAGCGACCGCTGGAATGACCGCTGGACCAATGGTGCCGAAGAAGCATCGGTTTGTGTGAGAGTACATCACCTCGGCGTATAGCTGTGTCGCGTGCAGGAAGAGGATGCTTGAGTAGGGCATAGAGGTGTCCGCGGGTGCAGGATCTCACGCAAGAAGGCATTGGATGTGCTACTGTCGTTTGCGTGAAGCGTGTTCCCAGACGGATGGAAACGCAGGGAAGGCAGTGCTCGAGGATGGGCATGTGAGTCACTACTGTCTTGCATTGAGGTAGATGCATGATTTTGTGCACTCCAAGACAAAGGAATTCACCAACGTAAGTCTCTCGATTGTTCTACTGTCGTGAATTTGCAAGATGTTTCGACATTCACTTGCATTCCAAGCTAGGCTAAATGACTTGCTTGCTCCTTTCGCGGCATTCCTCTTGCTTTCCTAAACATCATACCTCAGCCGAAGACCAGCAAATCTCAAGAGACGATGGCGACAAATCAAGATACAGCCACGCCGCGCAGTAAGGAAGCGACGCCTAACCCTATGGCTACATCGGCACAACCCACCAGTTTCGGGAATCGACTCTTCAACCTGCCTACCGAGCTCAGGGATGAGATCTTCAAGTTGGCGATCTCGGATCCATCGGGCACACCCCTTATCGCTGCGAGACTTCAGCGTAGGGAAGGTCCAAACACCACCAGCCGCTTGTCTGCGATCATCCCGACTCTCCCAGCTCGCGCCGTCACATGCCGTCAAGCATACACAGACGTTGCAGCGAGTTTCTACCAGGAGAACACCTTCAAGTTCAGGCTGCAGATCAACGGCCATCGTAGCATTCTCCGCCTGGCTTCTGGGTTCCACACGTTCGCAGATCCAGCAAAACATCATCTACGACAATCTGCGCCATGTCGTCCTCGTCCTCCGGTTCGTCAAATCAAGGAACATCGACTCTGTACTCCCACCACCGGTCAAGGGCGAAAACCCCACCATCGAAGCGGAGCTGTCGAGCGATGGCAAGGTGGTGGTCAAGTATAACCGGAAGCTGCTGTCGAGGTGCACGTGTGTGCTGAGGAAGAGACTGGCGCGGTGCAACTCCTGGTTGAAGGAGGAGCCGGAAGATCGACAAGGTCTGATCCGCTACGTCGAGAGTGTGGAGGAGTTTGTGTTCGACTACGATGTTGTGTGGGACAAGCACTCGGAGCAAGAACCGAATTACGAACGTTTCATGAGAGATGTGCGCGAGTGCAAGACGTGCAGGGAGGGATCGGAGTGGTGGACTCCGCCGGCTGAAGTGCCTGCGGCTGCTGAGTTCCCGTAAGTGCGAAGAGGTTGACGTGGGAGGCAGCTGTGCGACATCTCATGCGGGAAGGCCTTGATTATGCTACTGTCGTCTGTGCGGAAGTTCTCTGGGAGTGATGGGATTGCGGGGAAGTGGTATGACCGAGTGAGGTATGTGCATGTGACTTACTGTCCTGTATTGAGCTAGAAGCAGGTCCGTACCTTCCTCATGCTACTAGTGGTTTCACTAAGCAAGCCAAATCCGATCACTCCTGCTTCCTCGTGGCTTCTGAACCATTATCCCACCCTTCATTGCTCATCACATCTCGAATCTTGCTTAGAGATGGCCTGTTTCTCGCGAGAATGTACTGGAACAACTCATTCGATAGCTCGAGAGGAGGGCGTGAGGCTTTCTGGGAGTATAATCAAGCAGAACATCTCCTAGAAGTATGTTGTGACATTGTGAAGCGTTGACTGGATGTCGCATGGTGAATGAACAAACGTGGCAGAGAATTCGTTGCATGTGAGTTGCTGTTTCAAATCGTTCTGCTATGCACCATAAGGTACCGTCGAGCTCGTGACCCGCTCACGTGAAGAAGCTGCTCGCACCTTCTTCTTCTTGCTAGCGTGAGTGCCTTGCAGCCTGGCTCATTAGAGCCTGTGAGTGCTTCGCGCCTTCCACAGACTTTTTCTCTTCTCACCACATCACGAACGTTCAGCCAATCTTTCGGAATGGGGGTGCCAGGTCGTTTTCGACAGTACCTGTTGCGAAACGGGCTCAGCATCACAAGACGATGGCGATCACCAAGGGTACGTAAAGCTCACCTCACTTGTCGCTACCTTCGAGAGTCTGGAAGCAGACTAACAACTCACTAGCAACCACTCGAAGAGCAGCCACCAGTGGAGTCAAGCCTGCAGATTGCAGCGCTCCAAATGGCTGCTCAACCACCCCCTCCCTCTTTAGAGGACCGATTGTTCGGCCTGCCCGCCGAACTCCGCGACTGCATCGTCAATATGGCGGTGACACAGCCCCACAAGATCGAAATTGATGTGCTGCGACATGGTCTTCGCAAAGATGGCACTTGCGGCGCCACCCCTTGGGCTGACCTACCACGCTACGACCGCGAATCGAGCAGATCGGACGGCTTCTGCCCCAAACTCCACCCTCTGGCCATGACATGCCAACAAGCTTGTGCGGAAGTCACATCTGCCTACTATCGCGAGAACACCTTCAGCATCAAGCTTCACACCGATGGCAGTCCTGTCGCGACCTTCCTCAAGTGGCTCGAGTGCGGTAATCGGGCGCCGGGCCATCGCAACGCAATTGTCACCAACATGCGGCGTGTCAGTCTGTACTTCGATGTCGGCAGCGCCACCCACTGGGACATATCGCACCGACGATACATCGAGGCCGAACTGCTCCGTGATGCGGAAATCGAAGTCGAGTATGACATCGATGATCCAGCCGGAGAGAAGACTCCCAGGTGCGATTGTCGTCTGGACGAGGTCCTCGATCGCTGCAATGCAGCCGTTCTGCCCAGTGGTTCAGAGATGCCGAACCGTCTGATCACCTACGTGCTCGAGCTCGAAGCTTTCATGCAGGAGCTGGCCTGTGACAAGGGCCTTTCCGGTATATGCCACGTATGCGAAGGACAGGAAGGGTTGCTCTTGCTCGAAGATTAGGAGGATTGGTGGTCTACCTTAGCGGGCTTGAGCGTTCGCTGGGAGGCATGCAAGTGCGTCCAAAGGAGGTAATCATCGAAGCGGTGGAGGAGTCTCCCGGAGAAAGTCTCGTTTATTGAGGAGTGTGGTCGTTCTCGAGAACGTGGAACTGGCGACAGCATTTGGGTGCTCGTGCAGATCGAGCGAGGAAGGCCAATGTAACATTAGCTCCTTGTCAGTGGGTATTGCTGGGATCCGTCAAGCCGCGTCTCGGTGGACTAGCCATGTTGGATATGCATCAGGCGGTAGACAGATACATCATGTATCACCAAGATATGCAACGTGAAGCGAAGTGAGAAGATGGTAGTGTCTGTTGCATGTGCAAGTGAAGTTGAACGGCGCTAATTCACGCAAATGCCGAGGCGGCCTGATCGATGGTCCCGTTGGCCGCCCTCCACGTTGCGCTCACTTCCTAAGACGACCACTTCCTATCAATATTCACGAATTTTCCGCGGTCTCGGTGAACAGTCGTGCGCTACATTGAAGCTTGGATACACAGAACGTCTTCCGGCCATCCGCTATCCACACCGCGGAAAAGAGACCTCCAAATCCCGCCATAGGCGGACCAACACCACCGCCTTCACACGAGCACACAGCGCAGAGGATCTAACGAGACCACCATTTCGCGCTCCTGAGCAAGAGACACACATCCACCCGCCAAGATGGCCGAAAGTCAGACATCAATCAACATCCCCCAAATCCTCGCCGTAGCCATCGTAGGCTTCTTCGCCATCCGCTGGTTCCTCAACAAACCCGCCTCCGCCTCGGCACCGCCGGCCTCCTCCTCCTCGCGAGGGGGCAGACAAGTCGATGTCACCAAAATCAACCAAGTCACCTCCATGTTCCCGCAACTAGACCGACGAGCCATCGCATGGGATTTACAACGGAACGGCGGCAGCGTGGCAGCTACAACAGAACGGGTACTGGGTGGGAGGGGATTGGACAACCCACCGCCGTCTTTCCAGCCGAATATTCCAGCGCAGGAGACGGCGAGTGGGAGTAGTTCGGGGGTGCAGAAGAGGGGGGCGCCTGGTCAGCCGGATTTGATTACGAGGTATAATTTGCAGGGGCGGATAAGTGGGAAGGGTAAGGAGGCGGAGCCGAGCGAGGAGGAGAGGATGAAGAGTGCGTGGTCAGCGGATAAGGCGGCGCGGGCGGAGAATCTGAAGCGGAGGAGGGAGGAGATGATTTTGGCGGCGAGGAGGAAGATGGAGGCGAAGGAGGGGCAGGCTTGAGGTTGATATGGAGTTCGACTGAGCCTTGCGGTATTGGGTTTCTTTAGCGAGCGTGAGATGTGTATACGATTTGATATGAGTTCGCGCATCCGAGCATGCGTTCTACAGTCTGTCTGTTACCCTTCCCCTACCCATCCATGCCAGACTCTGCGACAGTAACACCTTCTCCTACCTATTTTCGCCTAACTGTGTGACATTGCAGATATCCTTTCCAATGTATAGATGTATATGATGCTGTCACGTGCGTAATGTTCGCCTCAGCCCTATGCGGCTTCCATGGACGAGCGTTTCCGACGCTAGTGCAGCTCTCACCTTCGTAGAACCTCAGTTTATCCCATTGTTGCCCATTCCCAGCTATACCAACCCTCATACAGTGAGCTTGGATATCCCACGAACCGACCATACCGACGCGCCCACCCGACATCGTATGGTGGAGGAGGAAGTGAAGCGCATGTGAAGCGACGGAACGAATGAGGAAGGAGCTATGAACTCACGTCCAGGTAGGCACATATTCTCTCATCTGCTCAAGTGACGTCGGACACGTATGACGTTGGGCTTGGTGGGCACGACGTCGACTTCGACACCACTCCAACTCCACTCTAACCCAAGGTACACCGAATATGGCGAACTACAACCCGGAGCCTCACCGGCCCGTCAAGAAGAAGCACAAGAGGAGCAAGAAGCAATACCTCTGGCAGACAGCAAACAACTTCGACCTTCCGCCAGCCGCCTCGCCGTCGCCGTATGACGGGGATACAGAATTGGAATCAAAAGCTGACTCGAGCGTGGATGAAGCAGGCTCTACATCCGCACAACAACAACCTATGCGAACGATCGGAATGAATTCATATGGCGCGCAGCAGCAGCCGACACGGCAGACACCACGACTTCAGAACACGAATAAGACTGGGTTAGGAGGGACATCAAGTGGATGGGGTGGGTTTGGGATGCCGGCGGCCGGTGGCTTTGGCGGACTCGGTACTGCACCTGGGCTGGGTCAGCCTCGGCCACAACAGCTGTCGGGGTTTGCGCAAGTGATGGGTGGTGGGAGTGGGCAAGGTCCGATTGATATGAGGTGAGTCGAAATCTACAATGGATCAGGAGATGCGCAGATGTGCAAGTGTTTGCTTCGATGCGGGCGGGCGTATGAGTCTGCCGGGAAGGGTGCCTGCATGATTGATGCATACGCGTCCTTTTGTGTCGGCACGCTGCAGACCTCATGCCGCGCTTCATGATGCTACCCCTTGACCACAATATCCTTCCCAAATCAATCACAAATACTTCAATCGAAGATATGGCGAAAGGACGAGGGCAAATTCAACGGCTCAGGGCTGACATTGGTTCTCTTAGCGACTTCCCGAGCTTATCAGGTGGACCTCGACCTCAACCAAACAATGCTGCTGCACCCGGCTGGAATAGCAGTGCGATACGGCAACCATCAGCACAACCTCAACAACAAACACAGCCATCTCAGGCGAGAGCACCATCAGCAGCACCGTCACAGCAGTCACTAGACCAGTTCGATGGACAGAGATCACAGCAGCCTCCGATTGAGCGGTCCGGGGGTGGCGATGACTTCCCACCATTAGGCGGACAGCTCAATGGCGATGGATTCGGCCAAGTCAATGGCGTCAGCAGCGTCGTAGGCTCAGGCGATGCTCAGCAACCGAGGATCAATGGCCAGCAAACACAACTACCACTTCGCGAGAGCAACAACACTTACCACCAGACTCAGCAAACACCAGTTCCTCAACCCTCACAATCACAACCGCTACAGAATGGCCAGCCGCCACCTCCAGCAGCAAGCGTCAAGAAGTACGCCGACATGACTGAGGACGAGAAGTGGGGCTTGCAGGGTCTCATGGCCGCTTTCGAAGCAAGGCGGCAGGCAGAGAGCGGTGGGATAGTGGACGACACACTACCTCCCGCATTACGGAGCGCCGTCATCATGGGCCACGATCTCAGCACTCTAGGTCTGGACCTCGACTCGCCAGAACCACTCTACCCTACCTTCACCCCTTTCCAGGCCGTCGGCAGCTCGAACTCAACCTTCGACTTCCACGAGCGCCACATGGTCCCCGATTTCACCCTACCAAACGCCTACACAGTGACCAACGTACCCAAGATCACGGATCGGATGAGCGCGTTCAGCGAGGGTACGTCTTGCGACCTGTCGATCATCCCAAAATTTCGCTAACAATAATATGTATAGAAACGCTCTTCTCCATCTTCTACCAAAACCCACGCGACATGCTCCAAGAACGCGCCGCCTTCGAACTCATGCAGCGCGAGTGGCGCTGGCACAAGCTCCTCCGCCAGTGGCTGCAAAAGGACACCCGCGAAGCGTCTACCAGCTCCTCGCTCCCGCTCGTGGACCTCACGAATGGCGCCCCAGTCGGCACACAACCGATCCGGACCTCAGAGCGTGGCGAGAAGGGCGTGTACGTCTTCTTCGATGCTATGAACTGGAGAAGAGAGAGGAGGGTGCTGGAGTTGGACTATGATCATCTGGATCCGGTGAGGGTGGCGATTATGGGAAATGGAGTGCATCCTGCTAATGGGGCGCCGGCGAGGGTGATGAGTGAGGTTGGGGGTGTGGGGCAGGCGAGCGGGCAGGGGAGTAGTCAGATCCCTGGTGCTTGATCGACCGCTTGAAGCTTCGGCGGTGTGAGTAATGTGCGATGGGTACTCTGGACGGGCTTGATCGGATTGGCACGATGTCACTGTAGTACTAGCTCGAATTGACATGAGACCGGGGCCTGATGGCACGGCCTGTCCTGTGCGCTGGTGTAAGTTCCGATGGTTCTTGTTGGTCTCAGTCTGGACAAGATTCAAGCCATCAGACCAGGTGTGCTTCGAAGCACAAATTTATATTTAGTTGACAATGCTGCTAACACCACAGCGGAACGTTCTAAGTAGTCGACAGCGAGGAAGAACGACAAGCAATTACCAAGAGCCTAACGATGCCTTCTCGACCGTCGCCGACTCATCCTCAACCTTCTCCCATCATCAAGGACGTAATAGTCGTACTCCTCCGCAGGCACATACCCTTCCACCCTTTCGTCGTACTCGTACTCATAAACATTCTCCTCTCCGCGATCTTCAACGCTCATCCCGCCCATGGCAGAATTCAATCGCTCCGTAGCAGAACGAGCTTGCTCGCGGGCAATCACATCTTCGCCACGAGCTGCGATGCTGCCGCGCCGTGACACGGACGGTTGCTGATGCACGATTGGTGGCGGCCGGTACGAAGACCGGGCAGAGAGTGGTGGTCGTTGCAACGACGAGCGGGCTGAGACCGGTGAGGAAGGGCCGGCCACGTAGGATGAGTAGCTTGCATTCGACAGACGGCGAGAAGAGGGACGAGCGGTGGTTGGGCCGCTGCGGGCCGAGTAGTAGGCTGCGCGGAGTGCTGGGTCGGCCTGGAGTTGCTCCTCGCTGTAGTAGGGACCAAGATCAGCGGAGTCGCGGGCACTGCGGGCAGCGCGCTCTCGCGCCATCTGGGCTTCCTCGGCGAGTTGCGCTTGGGTTTGGTAACCGCCTTCGAGGGCGTCTGCTGCGGCGCGGCGGTGTCGCTCACGACGCTCAGTGGATGACGTGCGGGTGGTCTCCTCACGCGCCCGCTGGCGACTGTCAGAGGCAGCTATGCGGTCACGCTCGATTCGGGCCTGACGATCCTCTTCTTCGCGGCCACGATCTAGGCCGCTGTCGTTCCTTGGACGAGTATCTCGGCGGTGGTAGCTTCTGCGCGCGCTTGGCAACCTGCTGAGGCCAGGTGATTCCACGCTGGGTGTGGTTGAAGAAGATGGCCGCGGGTTAGTATCGATCCTAACGCTTGGTCTGCGGCGTTGGGGTGGTGGTGAAGGCGGCTGGCTGTCGTCGACTTCTGCGGTCATACTGGAGGAAGACGGTCTCCTTGGAGGAGGACGACGCCGTTCGTTCTCGGTAGCACGAGGCATTTCGAGGGATGGCGGTCGATCGTAGACGGCGGTACCGTCCTCTCTTACGAATTGTTCCGGCCTCAGTGGTGGATACGGAGTTCGTGTTCGCTCCATGGATGGAGAGCCTGAAGTTGATGCAGGTGGTGAATAGGACGTCCTGGTCCCTGCAACTGGAGGCGATGAGTTCGATGAAGAGATGCTGACAGGCGAGCGTTCACTGGTGGTGCTTCGACAGACTGAACTGCTGTTACTGGAATGGTTGCTCAAGTCCCGGTAGACTCTGGTGCGGCCACCCGTTCCTTGTGTGACGATGTAGCTATCCGTCAACGGACCGTCGTTCGTGGACGGGCTTCGCTCGACGATACGAGCCTGTTGAACACTGCGTCGTTCGATGCGGTTGCACATGCGGGTGCCGACAGCGCGGGGACAATACTTCGTCGATTCGACGGTGCGCTCTCGTCCATCTGTGTAGGAGTACAGTTTCTTTTCAATGATGCACATGGTGAAGGCGACAATGAGGTGGAATGCTGGTGAGGTGGTACTGAGGTACCTCTCCGCAAGGGATGCGAACTGTTGCCTGGGTACTGGTGATCAACGAACGATAAGTCTTGGCGGTGATCAAGATGGTTGGATGTAATTTCTTTGCGAGTGTAGCGAGTCGATGGAGGAACTGAATCGAGATCGACTGACAGAGTGGTAGTTGTTCTGTTTGAACGATGATTGTCGTAGTTGTTTGTCCGGATGATGTAGGATGGCTTGAATTGGGGCCAAGCTTGCTTTAAGGCATATACAAGTTTGCCTCAGGAACTATGTCTCGAGAGACAATGAGAACAAAGAGAGAAGATGAGGTTATTAAGCATGCAACAACCCCACATGCAAGGTCTTATGCAGGTAATCGGGTTGGCTGCATAGGATATTCATACGACTCTAGCTCGAGCAGTCGCCTTCGAACATGCACCGCTCCGATTGTGCCCTTAGGCGACCAACAACCCGAAGCTAGAGGGTCAAGTGAATGCAGCGCCTTTGGGTCTCGCACGGATCGCTTCTGGTGGTGCTGCGCCGCATCGAAAGTCTGTGCATGAGTGTAGCACGTTTGGGGTGTAGATGGGCTGAAGAGTAGAACGGGAGGGAACGGTGCAAACTGCCACAGTACTCACGTCGCTTGCTTCTACTCCAGAGAGTCGGAGCGGTGCTGCTGGCGGCCTCCCATCCTGAGGCTCAGCGGGCGGTAAATCCAGGGTGAGCGTGACTTTCTGTCTGCGTAGACCCGGCTCGTGCCAAGGGTGACAGATGATGCATTTGTTGGAATGGATCCTCAGCTGCCATCGCTTGAGACGAGTTTGGCCAGGTGCTCATGGTTTGGTGTCTGGGGTGATGGCGATGCGGAGCGTGAAGAGGAGATGGTTCAAGATGGTGGCTGTGCTGTGCTGTGCTTTTCTTTGCGGCTGTGCCCGAGACGACATCGCTTCCGATTGAACGTACAGAGCCTCATGCCTGCTGCACGACACCTGCACGACACTCGACTTCTTGTGACGGTCAGCATGAAGCTTGACTGCCGATATCATGCATGAACCGAAATGCAAGAACGGGAAGTTGAGCTCGCTGCTCTCTGCACAGTATATTGGGCGGGACCACACTTCACATACCCAGGCAGCTTTCGCGTGAACATCACTCCCATTCCGGCCGACTGAACCCCATCTGCGATAAAACGAGGGGTCATGCACGGGTTGTTGGATTCGCCACATGATTTGCGATTTACGGTCAGGTACCGACATGACCAGAACGGCCCCAGCACTCCACTGGCGCATGCTCAGATTGATCGACCCACGCACCGTTCCGTACGAGCCGTAGACCCATGTCAGGCTGGAGAGAGCGCGGACTACAGGTTGGAAAGTCACTGCTAGGCGCATAATAAACACGCTTGTGTCTATGTCTGAAGAATGGCTAGGATTTCCTACCTACAGCCGGGAGTCCCTTCTAATCAGCCGCTGTGGCGCATGCCGTTCGATAGGGCTGATGATGTGGTCGATTATCAATGGAGCATGCTCGGGTTCGGATATGCGCATGTGTCTCAACAGACCTGGCAACGACATATCAATCTCAATTTTCAGACCAAGCCAAAGATCTTGCTCTCCATCCCGTCATAGGATATAGGCTCAAAGATCTCGCCTACGCTAACCCGACGCCAGAGCTTCGTTCCAGATGCCGTCCAGCAAGGAGCGCAAAGCAGCACATTCTGACTGTCGAATGCGCTGGACTCGATCTTGACCTTCTTCTTGTTATCGGAGATCTTGAGGGCGTGGAAGACAAAGCTAGCCTGGACGTCGTCGAAGAGCGCCCATCCAACTCTTTGACCTTGCTCGCCGAGGATCCAGTAGCCATGAGCCAGGCTTCTGTGTTCAGTCTCGGAGATCGCCTTCCACCATCTAGGTCTGTGATGATCTTCTGCCATTGTACGCTGCGAGCTGGATGCTGTCCGCCCTACTACCTTGATCTCGAGCGAAGACTCCCAGTACGCAACAACCCGACTCCACATGGTGCTATTCCCGTTCGTGTCGAGCTCATGTATTTTGATCACGCCTTTGTCAACCTCCACACGAGCTCCGAGTAGCGCCGAGAGGCCTTCGGTATGCTGGTGCTCGAGCGCCTTTCTCAATTCGCTCTCCTCCTCCATCAAGTACGCCATGTTCCCTAATGCCACAAGGTAGCCATTAACTCGCTGTAGGGTTTCATGTTCAGATGAGCTGACTGGGAATGACTTGCGACTCCGTAAGAGTCCAAACTTAGACTCTGATATATTGTGAAGTTGTGAAATTGACCTAGCTCGTGTACGGACAGGCCCAACTGGAATCGGCTGGTTTGACGATTCTTCCTTGTTCATATCTTCCGTCCGCACTGCCGACTCTAGACAATCGTCACTACGACCGCCAAAATCGCCATCATATCGTGAGGCCGCCAAGCCTTCCACTTCGGGTTCGAAGTCATGTAAGAAGTCCATATGTCCTATGAAATCGTCAGAAGAATCCAGCATACTCGTCCTTGGGTCAACCAGCATATGTGCTGACGGCGTGTCAAAATTCAAATTGGCCGCTTGCTGACGTTGTTCGCTCGCTTGGCTGATAGTTGAAGTGTCAATATCCAGACCCGAGTCCCCAAGTAAGTTTCCAATTCTCGCATTCAGGTTCTTCAGCAGTGTGAGTGAGTCGCCATAGATTTCTTCGTCGACGGTATGTGCAGAGTCAGAGAGCACATGGAAAGGGTTCTTGGGTACCTCTCCACCATTGGCGGTTTCCCACTCCGATGGACTTGACACTGCCCCCGAAATAGCCGGCGCTGCAGTCTTCACACGCTCCGGAAAGGTGATCGGTGCTCCAAGCGCCGCCCAGGACCAGGAAGGCGCATCGTACTGTAATGGTGTCGCCGGAGGGGCGCGCTCTTTTGGCTCCCAAAGCAATCCAACGTGAAGACTGTCTTTCCAGACACCACGGTAGTACGGTATGTTGCATTGACTCTCCACCACGTTCGCTAGCCCAAGGACTGCCGGGAGCCTGTCAGTGGGCTTCGTGAGATCTAACAGGACGTAATCTTCAAGCAGGCTGTACCAAGTTTCACTTGGCTGCGTCCACCATAGATCCCGTTCCCACCGAGTTGGATTGAACGGATCTGTGCTGCCGGTCTCTGGCTTGATGTCGAATGTCTGCCCGTCCTCAGCCCGCCCGCATTTACGACACTCCCAGAACCAGTGTCCCTTCGTGCAATGCAACGTCCGGCGGGAGAGCATGCGCTCCTGGTACCCCCAACCCCTCTCATTCAAGGGCGCTTGGTCGACGAGTTCCTCGAAGCGTCCTCCTCTACTGGACACCGTCATCATACCGCAACGGTAGCCTACAACTGGCTGACAAGGTATTCCCACGCGATGTATCTGAATCTCACGCTTCATGAAGCAGCCACCCAGACTGTCAATCGAACTGCTTGCAGCAATAGTGAGGCAAGACTTCAGGTACACCACACCCATCACAGCTGCTTCTCGTTCCCAATCCTTCATATCATCCTGAACGATGCAAAGACTGTCGATCCAAAGGAAGTCAATGTTTAGTTGCCGGCAGATTCCAACAGCATCTCCGAACGTCCTTGGTAGATCGTGAACGTCAATGCCAGCTTTATGTCTCTCGAGTGATGCCATCTCAGTCTTGATTACGGGGTGTGATCCCCATCTGTGACTGAGAGTAGCATACCGGCCGGGCCTCCCTTTTGTCTCCAGCAAACGAATGATGTCGGGCTCACCTCGCCGACGCAAGTCAAGCACACGTGTTGGTAAAGAAGTGCTGTCGTCGCTGTCGTCTACACCATTTGCCTTCAGCTGACACATGGGGTGCTTGGTACAGCAGTCTTCGAGCCATAGCGCTACGGTATCAAGAGGTGCGTCGCTACTCACGACTCTTCCGACGATGTCTCCAGAAAGCGTCGGAGGGCTGTCTACACTCTTTTAGCACCTTGCAGCTGATCACGAAGCCATGTAATTACCTTTGGCGGCGGAGAGAGTGAAGTACACAGGCTTCCGAAATATACTCTCGACATCCACTTCAAAACCTGTCAAGTTTTTGCCTGACAGAAGCACTTCTGAAGTGAGGAGATCAGTTTTGTCGTTCGCATGGACTGCGTACGTGGCTCTGAGCCAGATTTGGCCGGACTGCACCAGCCGATCATCTGCGATTTCGTCCACTGTTTGCGGAATTGCAGGCAAGCCCCAGTCACCTGGAAATTCTTCATCGTCCTTCGGCAGATCGTCAAGGTAACTGAGGTCTCGTGGAAGAGCGAAGTCGAGGTCGTTCGCATCGAGCTCCTTCTAGAACAAGTCGCAAAGAGGGCATTGCGTTGATTGTTCTTTCAAGGCAAGTAAATTTTCGGGGTGTCGATGGGAGTGCACCAAGCTATCGATGGAAATCGAGATACACGCAGCGCAGAGAACACTCATGGCAGGCCCGTAAAAATTGTCAGTACACACGTCGTCGAGGACACTTCTCGGTACGACCCCCTAAGCCAGCTCAATCGATCATGCGTTAATGGGACACGACGCCTCCGCGGCAATAATCCATGTGAACTCCGGTGAGGTCAAGCTACTCGAGAGCTCTTGGGCGCTATATGCAGTTAGTGCATACATGTGCATGTACCTGCTAGGTTGAGACCACGCTCGACACCTTGGGCGTTGAGACCTCGGGAGTTCGCGCCGGTGCGCTCTCTTGCGAGCCAGACACATGGACTCGAATGTGGAAGCTAGAGAAACGCTGGTATGGTCACTCGAGACTTCCGCGATAGCCCCGCACACGACGCTCTGGTTTCCTTACCACGGTGATACTGTGCGGTCGTTTGCGAGAGAAAAGGGCAGCGGCGAAAGCGGTCCAAGCTTAGCCTGCATTTGCGTGCACACGACAGAACCGTGACGGGCTGAATGTGCGTAAAGAACCAGATTGGAAGACGAAATACGAACTGGCTTTGCTGACTTCGGCCCGTTGCGGGGCATCTCTTTGGCAGTGCGGGCCGATTTTACTTGAGCTACTCCTCCATATATATTCTACCTTATCCTTACCTTCTTAACTTACGCGGGAATTTCGATTTGGTCTTATTTGGTTTCGACAATCAGCTTGCACAAGTTTGACACAGTCTCTAGTTCGAAGGCCCAACGCGCGTTCTGACAATGTGGCAGAGGGGTCTCCGTCCACGTGTAGAAGCAGCACAGTTTGGAAAGGCTCGAGAAGAGAGATTACAGATATTGTTAACCTACGAGCAGGACCTCTTGCGGCAAGGCTCTTCATGTACAATGTTCTCCGGCATGTACAACGAGGCCCTGAAGCCTCACTTCCCTTGTTGATGCACCCGAACTCCTTGCTTAACCAAAGGGTATCCTACAAAACGTTTTCGCTACCCAAATCGACCAATGCAAATGAACGCGTACCCCAGAGTATAACTCCATCATGCAGCGAATCAAGACTTCGGCAACGCCATCCTCTTCCGCAACGGTAGCTTCAGCTTGAACTGGTCGCCCAGCTTGCCTTTTGTCGCGACGCCTTGCCTGGCAGCCTGCTGCAACAAGAACATTCTGCTCGCAAGTACCTCCTCGTTCACCAGAAGTTTGAATTCAAGCAAGAACAGCAGCGCGATCTCTAGGTGATTAAGAGATTTCTTGGTCACTCCGCCCACCTTCGCCATCCGTTCTTGACGCCATTTGTTGTCCTCTAGCGCTTTTTCTGAGACCCGTATCGATGCAAGCGCGAGCCGGTGTATTGTTCTGTTCGTAGCAGGCACCTTCAATTCCGCAACGCAGAGCCGATGGCAAAAGCTCGCGGCGGCGAGGTAGACGGCTGGAGAATGCGGGCAGTGTTCGTGCAGACGTAACAGGTATTGCTCAAGTGAGAACGATGGCTTTTTTTTCGAGAAGAACCGCCGTGCTATGGCTGCGTTCTGGACACTGGCGTCTGGTGCGTACTGCTGGACGGCGAGAGGCTCGTGAGGATGCGCTTCAGGTGATCCGATCGACATCGCAGCTTCGGGTGATGAGAGTCGTCTAAGTGCCAGTTGTCGAGTATCCTCGGTATTCGGGGTCGTTGGCCTCGACACTGGGGGAGTGGGAGGAATGTCGCCCGTGACTTCAACAAGTGCCTCCAATGCTTGAAACAGCATGCGTAGAGCCGCCAACCCGGAGATGGAGTGTATGTCCCACCGCTCGCTCTCGAGCTTCAGCGGCTCGTTCGGTTTATGGTTGTGCAAATCGACGTAGACGCTGGTGGCGGAAGACGGGCTTGGTGGGGGCGGAGGACTTCGCGGCGTTGCTGTTCCAGCATCGGCGGCGACGCCATCTTCCATGCCTCGAATGATACAGAAGCAATACGGAGCTCTGCCGTCAGCGGGCCATCGGTGCAGAGGAACACACTGGAAGGCAGCGTGGGAGGTGTGGTCAGCCGCGTAGCTCAAGAAGCAATGTCTCGCAAGGCAAAACAGCAATGGAGCACATGAGCAGCAGATCTCGTGTGGGTCATGAGCTTCGAGTTGCCCGCATCCGAGTGGTCTGGAGTACCTTAGAGTCGAGCACCTGCAGGGTTCAGAAGACTAAAATTTCGTGCATCCGACTGCAAAGCTAAAGCCGCTCGGAAAGTGGCATTCATCAACAGACTCCACTTTCAATGTACTCACCTGCACGTGCTTCGTGCGACTACATCGATCCGGTCATCAGCAAGATACTATACATACCTTCCGCAGGCGTTGGTCGTTGTGCTGCGACGTCGGAGGGAGGGCCGCGAAAATCTTCAAATGCGCGGGTCGACCCAACTCTTTGTACTCGGCTAGGGACAGTAATCCAGCTCCCCTCGCTCCGCCGCTCTGCATCTGGCCGCCGCCACGATGAGATTAATTGATGTATTTGCTGACGCTGACAAGGCTGCATCCTTTCCATGCACGATGCAGGTCTTCAGATTTCAGCGTCGCACGGCCGTTGCAGGCCAGACAGATGTCTTCTCAGGAGCCAGCATGCGATCTCTACTCGTGGCGGGAGCTGGAGCTGGTGCGGAAGACAACAATCTGACACAACAGCACTAAGGAGACCTTAAAGATTGTCAAACACGCGCAGCCCGCGCGCGGCCTGATTAATCCACCTACAAGGCCACTGTTCGATGCCGAGCCAAAAGCTGAGGTCTGTCAGCTTTTATTATACACTTGTAAGACCGAAGACAACGTGGTTGATGAGACCGTGCCCTGTTAGCCATATTACATTGCATTGGTGAGCTGCCGATGCAGGCACAGTTCAAACCTCCTATATACCTGGCTCCAAGGTAGGCTGTCCTGCCAGTGTTCTGTGTCCATTTCCATCCTTCATCACCATTCCAGAATCTCAAGCTTGCAGCGTGACCCGACAAGCACACGCGGCCATGTCTGCAGCAGTATCATCGTGGCGAACCACGGAGAGACACTCAGCAAGCGCTCAGGTCTTCAACTTTACGGATACGATGTGCGCACCGAACGTCGTGAGACGTACCACAGTGCGTTGTTGAAGACGGCAGCCGAGACGTGGAACCGCGAACAGCCTGCAGATTTGAGAGCGGTGCTCAAAGCAAAAACAGATATCAAGGAGCGAGATTTGAATGGCAATAACTGCCTCCACCTACTTATCGGCGCCGCGCACCCAAACCAGACCTGGCTCATCCGCTCTCTAACTGCACTCATCCGCACTGGCGCGGACCCAACTCAACCAAATCACATCGGTTCCACTACCTTCGACGTCGCGTGCAACGATGCCCCCTGCAGCTCTTGGCAGCTTCCGCAGAGATCTATTGCTACAAGCACTTTTGGAGAGCGAGAAGGATATTCTCGATCACCGACTGTTTCGACCAACGCGACTCACCACTGTCTACTCGAAGATGCGGCACGACGTCCTCTTCGGCGATCGATCCTCGCATTCGGATTTCGAGCTACGTGCAGCGCTCCTGGAAGAACTCACCGAAGCTGCCTGGCAGCGGAATCTCACATCTGATCGCAAGCTCCCAGAGACAGCTCTGAAACGTGTTCTGGCGTCGCACGCGCTGGCCGCGTTCACGGACGCCGATACGATACTTCACGACGCGCTCAACTATCTGGAGCTCATGTGCAAGGGCAAGAAGCAGATCGTTACCCTTTGCAAGCAACGCCTCAACAAGGAGACCTGCGTTCGACTAGGAGAGAACCTAAATCTACTTGAGATGGCTGAGAAGGCCAACACGACCGCACTTCTGGAGTTCGACTGGTGGCGACCCGTGGACGTGGAGGACCTGTTCGCCACATACATTGACAGCCTTGTCGATCAGATAGAGGTCTTGAGTCCAGTCTCGAGGCAGGAGAACGATAACATTCGTGGCCTGATCGACCTTCTTCAGGATGCGATACCGTGCCACGGGGCGGCGGCGGTACTAAAGCCATCAGACCAGGATGCAATATCTAGTCATCGGCCGGACAGCGCGAAGGGTCTCTCGACACTTGTCATTGATACCGACCTGTCGGTTGATGGAAGCTGTGGAAGTTATAGCGAGTGGCTTGTGGGCGGCCAGGCTGAGTTGGAGGAGCGAGCGAGGAAGGAGTCGATCGTCAAGACACCGGTGGAGTTCTATGCGCCGAGATTTTGACAAGAAGACACGAAATTATGCTTGATAGAAGATGTGTATCTCTAACACGACGGGAACATTCTCCTTCCTCAACTTCTTCATTCTCCTGCAAGATCGCAAAATGGCCTGTGCTCCCGAAGCCGTCCTACAGATCTCAACACTGCCTGCTCCGACACGATCACTTCCACCGACTCCTCCCACCATCTTGTGAATATATTCGTCCCGATCATGCCACATCCTCTGACGTTCGTGCTAAAGGCTCCGGAGATGTCTCCTCCCAGCCCCACTTGTCTCAATGGCTCCTCAAGAACCGAAGTCAGAGCCAAAGTTTGACTACTCTGAAGTGCAGACGAGGAGACCTGAAGCTGTCTGCCAGAGGTAGTATCGCTCCTTTCCTGATTCTCTCTTGCCAGAAGACCTTTTCACTGTACAATCATGCCTCCTATCACGCTTTGGTTTCTCCAAGCCTCCCGCTGCATTCGCACAGCATGGCTGTTGGATGCGTTAGGCCTTGACTACGAGGTCAAGTTCTCTCCTCGCGAGGGCGGACTCGCACCGGCCGCGTTCAAGAAGGAAGCAGGTGGGCTGGGCAAGTTTCCCACGCTGCAGGACGGTGACACGATCCTATATGAGAGCGGGAATATTGCAGAGTACGACCCGTTGCCCTCCTAAAGCATACGGTATCATCTTGACTTGAAATGTTGCACAGATACCTCTGTGACAAGTACGACAAGCAGCACAAGCTCCTCCCACCTGTCGGCGATCCCAAGCGCTACGAAGCCCTTCAATGGGTCCACGCCGCCGAAGCAACCTGGACGCTCCATGGCATCGCTGTTCTCTATGTGCGGTGGCATCAGAAGGACGGCGATGTCAAGAAGACTGAACAAGGGTTGAGCAAGAACATCATCAACGACTTCAATCTCCTTGAAGCGACTTTGAAGCAGAGCTCTGGCAAGTTTCTGTTTGGCAACGAGATTTCGGTGGCCGACACGATGATGCATTTCTCTACGTCCTTCATTTTGGCGAGAGAGCTGGGTGTTAAGGCGGAGGATTATCCACGGTGCAAGCAGTATGTACAGGACTGTGAGGCGACGGCGTCGTACAAGAAGGCTGTGGAGAAGACCGGGCATAAGTTGTAGGTCACAGAGTAGCGGTTGGGAAGTATAGATGGCTGAGGGTGTGTAGCTCTTGGGGATGAAAGTAATTTGGTTGTCGTCGAACAGATAGCCAAGCAGTATGCAATGCTACTTCACCAAGGCCGGCAATCGGCCGTTTCCAGGTCACTGTTGGTTTACCAGCCGGAGCCTGGCCTTCGACTGTGATCAAAATACTCAGATGGCCGTATTGCACGGCTACTCAAAACTGTCCGAAAGCCGTCTCTCGCTCATCATGGGCACGCGATGAGCACGGGCTAGATTCTTGTTCCCGCGACCAAGACCCTCGAGTCTCGGATCGTCACCGTCCATGCTATGTCGCTGCTGTTCGATAGCCGAGCCCTCAAGCTTCTCTGCGATCGCATGAGATCGCTCGAAATCATTAACCATCTCGCTCCTTAGCGTAATCTGCCAAGTATGGTCAATGATTTCCGCCTGCTGGGCAAACTCGCCAGGACAATCGGGATCTGGCTGCCAGTACGCTTCTCTGCTGACGACGAGGTGTCTGCCGATCTTCCACTCATAGCATAGCAAGCCCCAATACCACAGCATGCCCCAAAGTGGTGCCGAAATTCCCACTACCGGTACAATGTACCACGCTATTCCAGTCACGGACTTGAGGAATGGCGAGTCTGGTCCTGGTGGGATGAATGCCGCGATGAGCATGAAAGCCGTAGCCATGCCAAAGACAATCGCGTGGAGTGGAGACAACCATGGTCGATATTGACGGCGTTCCTGCCAATGCCATCTTGTTTTGCGAAGCTTGACTCTTAACAGGCCAATGGATACCCAGCAGCCAAGAAGGGAGATGACAGTATAGCTGTACAACGATACCAGTGCCGAGTATGACTTGCGCGGATCGACGATCGGCGATATCAGCACTATGAGCAAGACCGAAGTGAACCAGTGCAGACCGAACGCCGCTGTAGGCGCCTGCTCGACTTCTTCATCCAGGACCGGGGTCTTCGACATCCTTCTTCTCCAAATACCATACGGTGTATTGTACGAAGTGGCAATGTAGAACGAAAAGGGCAGGATTCCTTCCTTAGCAATCTCTTGCTTGACACGAGCCGCCGTGAACGTCATAACCCAGAGATTGCCGAAGATGGAGACCGCAATTATGGCAGCCATTGCTCTGGAGGCTTTCTTATGGTCGTCGCCGAATAAGCGGTCGAAGAACAGAGTTGCCATGTTCGCACTTGACGGGATCTCACCGAATGGAGGAATTATATCGGCCTTGTCGACAACCAGAAGGTAAGATATGTTCAAAAGCATATACAGGAGAACCGTCGAAAGCAGAGCCAGCACAGTGTACTTCGGAAAATACTTCCGTGGACTCTTAGCTTCTGCGAGGATGTAGAAGGGCTGCTCGAATCCCCAAAAGGAATACTTGCAGAGTGTCAAGGATCGCGACCTGAAGCCATCAGCAAATGTATGTCAAGGCAGCTCTGGATGTCTAGCCTACATACCAGGATGAGACATCGGATCGATTCGTTTCCCAGACATCGACAGTAAAATTGTTCCGGACAGCGGTCCCTGGACCACCGAATCGGCCACCGGCGTACGCAAGGGCAAGACAGACCATCACAAGCAGCCCCCCGACTTTGACAACGGCGAAGGCATTGTTAACCAGAATACCGCCTCGTCTGGAGAATGTGTGCAGCAGTACAATAAAACTCAAAACAGCTATGGCGATGCCGAGCACTGCTCCACGACCTGGAATCAAGCCCGAGTCTTTGTCATAGTGTCCTGACGCAGTCAAGACCTGAAGGCCGAATGCTATTGCGTTGGCACTTAGGTTGTACATGAGGGTAAAGATCATCGCAAAGCAGCACGTAGTCCGGATATGCGGAAGCCTGAGATCAGCATCTGGAAACATGAACTCGAGGAAGTTCTTCTCGCCGCCAGACCTCGGGACTCCTCGCGGCTCTGCCTCACCACGGACTCTGCGTTGTGGCATTGACAGGCCGCATTCAAGCCAGACGTAAAGTCCGCATATCGAGATTAGTGCTCCTGCCGTCCACAGGAACAATGCTCCGCCGACGCATCCAGTGCCTTGGAGAACGCGATGTGGAGTCAGAAAGTTCGATTCGAGCCCGACTGGTAAGAACGCTGAGGTGAACTGTCGTGAGCGCCGGCTGAACCAGAGCTTCCACAGATGTCCACTGCAGCACCTTGCGGAACGATGTCTCGAGTCTTCGGTACCTCCTCGAGAGACTACACGAGGCGCTGCAGAGTGCTCAGCAGATATACCTGGACCGGGGGCCCAGCTTTGGTGTCCGTGTGTATGAGCCGCTGTCTGACGACGTCGAAAGCGAACGAAAAGTGATGGTCGGAGATTTTGTGGCGACCTTGACCGACTGCGACGATCTTCTGAAGAATATCAAGAAGATCCAATACAGATATGGCGACGCTGAGGACCAGCTCAACCGGCACTTGTCGCGACAAGGTCAGCGAGCAGAGAAGCTATGCAGTCGCGTGCAGCTGCATTCGGAGAAAATCCGATTTGCACTCGAGCGGCTTTCCATCAAGCTGTTCACAGACCAGGACGGCAAAGAAGACAGCTCTCACAACGAATCGGCTCGGCCATCGTTGGGCGACCCTCATGCAGTGAATGAGACAATAGAAAGACGTTTTCAAGATCACATCCTCATCGATGCACCCAACGACAGCGATTCAGATATTCCTCTCCCTTTTGGCCTCGATGCCTTACTCCATATCTTACACCAAAGCACGAGTGGTCCCGAGGGAAGCCCCGAAAATCATCTGCAGTTTCTGAAAGCGAGGTGGTTTTTAAGTTGTCTAAAGGAGAGCGCGGAATATCGCGCTTCTTCACCAGGATTCTACTACAAGCGTGCTGTCAACCAAGTCACACAAGCAGTCTTGACGCGGTCCGGAGAGCTACTTGCGTACGACGAGGCCATCCTGTCAAACCTTCCAGACACTTCGTTCCGCATTTGGCCAGACCCTACACGCTCCCCAACGCCTCCGACTGCGGCTAGGACAACCAATCAATCGCACCCACTTATGCCTCGTGTAAATGAGGTCGCAGTCGCTTGCATACAACTCGCCACGGAGGATCACACCAATGCCGACTCCGTGACGGTGTTTAAAAGCTCAAACGAACGGTTCCGGATCGTCTTGAAGAGCGCAATCACTTCCAGGCCGGGTGAGACGAGTCTAATACCACTCACGATACACACCTCCAAGGACAAGCCGATCCCTCGGTACGCACTGCCAACTATCACTAATCCCACTCCAGAAATGGCCATCTTTTCTCGAGATGAGGAGACACTGTACAAGTTCTCGTCTTTCCAAGATCTCTACAAGTTTCGGGCTACTTTGATCGGCTACGACGTCTCCCATGACCAGGCAGATATACGTTGCCAGTTCAGTGATGGACGTGTTCTTCCTCGACTGCGTCGGACGCATCCAGCTGTGGCAAGAGCCTATAATTATAGAACCAGAGGCAGGAAACCTGGCCCGCCAGCACTCCGTGCGTTCGCAAGACTCCATGGCTATGAGATCACACTCCCAACGTGAGAGTCTTATACCATCTATTGTGCCCACGACCACTGTTTGTTGCACTGCTGGAGGTTGGGAAGCCGACACCATTAAGCTTCCGGTCATCGTTATCTTCACGCAGCTCCTGGACAAGCGAAAGAGGAAACGTTTTGCGACTATCTTTATAGAGCTCGAACGCGGCATCTATGTCGATGCCACCGAATGCGGGTGCTGCAAGGAGTACGACAAGTGCTCAAAGCTGGTCCTGGTCAAGGAAAAGAAGCCCGACTTCACAGTACGGGTTCTGTATTCTGAAGTCGATGCAACTGGCCAACCGAATCCAAACACCTTCGACATCTTTCCATTCCGCCTGCCTCGCCACCCACGCTACCGAGAAATGGTACCCAAGCAGACGAAGTACCTGGTGTTGAAGTTTCGGTCGCTCTCTGAGAAGAAACAATTCCATCGAGAGCTTGACCTTCGTTTCAGGGTCAGAGACAAGCAGATCACGGATCAGAGAGACTTTGCACATAGCATTCGCCATCGACAGGACCGTCCGGAGGGACGTCAGCAACTGTTTCCTCAAAGTACCGAGCATCTCCCATCACCGCCGGACCCTCCGATCGTATCGACGCTTCCGCCCATCATTGACGTCCCGGATACTGGCCCTGCTTTGGATGATGCATTTGCAAGAGGGTCACGCTCTCCCTCGATTCAACAAAGATCGCATCTTGATCTCACGCATCCAGAGTCACCACGTCACCCGGTCGGTCGCGAGAACGAACTTCGTGGTATCAGCACGACTGTGTCGCCCACTGCTTCCGCCTGGACAACTACATCTGCCAGTACCAGTATCGACAGTCTGTCCCTACCAAACAGATTTGGTGACCAGGTTGATCAGCTCATCTCAGATATCGCCAAGTCAAGACAGAATGAGCTCCCGGATACTCCGGTCAGACACGAAATGATAGCCTACAACGATGTCAAAGAATACTACGGCGTCTCCGAGATGTACACGCCAAATGAACTCGGCCGCTCACCCTCGTCTCTTGCTCCGGAACCATACAATTATAGGGCTCCGCGCGGGATATTTCATGAAGCTCCCGACTTCAACACCATCTCTCCGGTGGTGCAAGTGCGAGTGCACGACGCACAACAGACGTATGAGCAGAAGACGTTTGGACCACAAATCAATGGAGATGCTCGGGACAGCGAAAACCCTCCAAGGTGGGGAGCACGACCCGTAACGGCTGTGAGGCCGTACGATCCGGACAGTATCACTGGTGGCAATGGCTATCTTCGCCGGAGCGAAAGACCACCCAGCCAGGCGCCTTTAATCCCTTTGCAGAGTGCAGGCATGTATGTGCAGATTGAAGTACATATGTCACGGAGTAAGACCGGGAAGCCAAAGGCGAGGTGGAAAGCTTGGCAGAGATAAACGAGTTGTGCAAAATCTGATGATGTAATGTGGTAGAATGATTGTAACCCACTACAAACAGCCACCGTAAGTGTATCGAGCTTGTATGCTAGTTGAAAGATATGCGTAGCTTGCTGCACTCACGAGGCCTCACCTCTGCCTGCTCCTTCCCAAAGCGGCGATTGTTTAATTGTTTAGCCTTTCGGTGGAATGTTCTTCCGGGCCAGTCACTAAACGTCATTCTTTTCTGACAAACTTCACGTTCCAGCCGCGACTGACTCTACGATTCCACGACCTTCACCAGTACTGCTTGAGTATTTGAGTGGCTACATCCCTATCTTATATCCTCACCACAACTCTTGGGAACAACAACTACAGCCAACAACATGGCGACTCTCACACAGCCAGCAGCGCCGAATGGTAGCCAACAACCACTCTACACGTGCAACACTTGTGGCGTTGCCTTCCGAACCGGCGAACTGCAACGAACGCATATGCAATCGGATTGGCATAGATACAATCTGAAGCGCCGGGTAGCCGCGCTGCCACCTCTGACTGCTGAGGCGTTCTCGGAAAGAGTCATCGCGAACAAGGCCACTGCTGCGGCGTCGGCGGCGAGAGCACGATTCGAGAAGAGATGTGAAGCATGTGAGAAGGCGTTCTACTCTGAAGGTGCATACTCGAACCACCTGGGAAGTCAGAAGCATCGCATACTAGCTGCGAGGTGGAACGTGAGAGGTACCGGCACAGAGACGGAGAGTCTCGTGGACTCCACCTTTTCTCTTGGTGAGCCGATGGAGGTGCAGAGCACAACGACGGAGAGTACAGTAAATGGCGATACGAACGATTTAGTGGATGAAGATGCAGAAGAGGAGTTTGAGGAAGTGGTGGACAGGATAAGGACGGTGGGGCTGGAAGATGGCTCGCCGCCAGATCCGCTTTCTTCAAGACCTGGACATCCAACGCCTACTACTGCGCAAGCCGAGCGCGATCACCCTATGTCACCGGACAAACTCGGGGAAGATGATGAGCACGATCACCAGGCAGATGTCAAGCAGTGTCTGTTCTGCAACTACGGTTCGCCTACGCTGGATCTGAATGTACTCCACATGGGACGACAGCATGGCTTCTTCGTACCAGAGAAGGACTACCTAGTGGATTTGGATGGCTTGGTCAACTACCTGTCGGAAACGATCCAGGTGCTGCACACGTGTCTATTCTGCCACAAGACTCTGCATTCAGCGCACGGCATCCAGACCCATATGCGTGATAGAGGTCATTGCATGGTCGCATACGCAACTGAAGATGAGCAGATGGATATCGGGGAGTTTTACGACTTCCGCTCGACATACTCCGATGAAGAGAGCGACGAGGAGGAGGTGGATGGCGGTGTGAGCCTCGGTGTTAAGCGCGCGGTCAAGACTAAAGTGCAGAACGACGTCGGAGAAGACGTCGACATGGACGGCGATGAAGACGGCTGGGAGAGTGACAGCACCCTGTCGTCTGTGCCTACCGACGAGATCACCTCAGTGCCAATAGACAAGAAGGATACCCAGTACGCCAAACTCGACCTCCACCGCCACCACTCGCATACCGATCCACGACCACACAAGAACACCGACGGCTTCCACTCGCATGCTCATCACACGCCCACTGCTGTTTACCACGACGACTACGAGCTTCATCTACCGTCAGGACGAACAGCAGGCCACAGAAGTCTACGCGCCTACTACCGACAAAATCTCCGTAACTACCCAACGCCTGAAGAACGAGCCCAACAGCAGCTCTTGACCGCTGGCGACGAGCGACATGTGTCCGATGATGAGAACGATGCTGCAAGCGAGACGACAGAGACTGCAGCTGACGGTGGCCGTGGTCGCCAAGTGGTCACTCGCGCGAATGGCGGCCTAGGCATGATCGGCGTGAGCGATGCGAAGAAGCGCGAAGTTCAGGCTGTGGAGAAGCGGGATCTGAAGCGAGCGCAGCGGGCGCAGAACAGGTATCAAGCCGGCAACGAGCGGAGAGGCAACTTCCAGAAGCACTTCCGGGATCCACTGCTGCAGTAGACGTGTCGCTTTGGGCGTGCACAGGGTGTTCGTTATGCAGCGAGCTACGCACTTTGGCACCTGCAGTTCTGGAATGCTGACTACATAGCAAACCAAACCTAGCGTGCGAACTATTCCGTCCGCTGCCACTCCTCAGTCTGTCACTCATAAAGGTGGTATGGTATTACTGACTAGCAAAGAACGGACTGATCTACAAGTGGCCCAGCTCTTCACCGTGCTGTGACAAGCCACCTTACAACCAGTCCGAGATTGATGCTTGTCTGAGGGACCTCTGACACCGCATTCTCGGAGTCGATACGGGTGCGATGATTGAATAACCCCTCACAGCCTCTTCTCGTGTGGCACTGGCACTGGAGGTGATCTTTTTGTCACCGACTGCCGTCAAAGTGATGTGATGTGACGTGTTTGTGTTCGACAATAGCAACAAAAGGAGTCGAGCAAATATTGGGCCAGGTAAGCATCATCAGAACCCTTCTTCGTGCTGCGTTACACGGCGAGCTTCTCTGTTTCTGCATCTTGAATCGTATATGACCAGTCTGTTCGTTGGCCCACATGGCAGGCTCTTCGAAAACCATCCCCTTCCGCATGGTCGCTGAGGCAAGAGGCGGAACATTCACTTTTCGCAAAGATACCACATCGTCTCCGACTTGGCCTGACGAAGTCGATCATACTGAAGTCGACCTCATCGGCACCTTTCACTGCAATACTTGCCTAGGAATATACTTCCCGATTGACAAATATCGATGCTTGTAAGTTGGACGATCATGATACCAAGCTTTCAAACACCAAGTTGGTCCTGTCTTACATATACTGATCATATCAGCGCTACTCATATCAATGCATGGACCAGATACGACGAACCACTCAACTGCGCCGACCCTGACGCAGGTGAGTACATCAAAAAGCAAACCACCGAGAAGCTACAGCGGGAGGCGAAGGAGAACAATTGGGACCCTCTTTCTGAAGGTTTCGGCAAGGTAGTGTACGCTGTATGTCGTGTGTTCGAAGTGGACTTTGATGGAGTGATGGTTGAGACTGGTGGGTGGTACGCTGCAGAAGCTGTCCGTGAGTTTTTAAAGACGCAGGCAGATGTCGTTGCGAGAAACGCCAGCTGGTCTCATGCTTTGCGCGCCCATGCGGCTGCGATTCGGAAACAAGCAGAAGAATTCGTGGTGATGACTGACTACCAGGGATTTGTCGTGCATAACAATAGCCGGAAGCTGGTGGCCACCTTCAGAGCCAACCACAACGACGTCTTCTACCGACGCAGTCCGTTGGACCTTGGCAGGTACAGACCGGTGACGATTCTGAGTCTGGACATCTGCAAGTGGTCCATCTGAGCCGACGACCAGCAAGCGATAATCCAAGAGCAGAAGTTTAGGGTCGATGACAGGGCGGAGAAATTGGCTCTCGGAGGTGAACGCGAGGTTGAGGCCATCAGCCGTCTGCGTGCAGACATGGGGAGAGGTTCGCAGGATGGAAAACAGCACGCAGGCGAAGCATCTCTTGAAAGCGGAAGCAGTCAGACTATACCACGAACGGTGACATACGCGTCCACGGACCGACTCGAAGATTCAGCAGGAGCGTCTGCCCGCCAGCACAGCGGTCCGCTTCTTCCCAATATGCGGATCCAACTTCCGCAGACGCCAAAGCATGAGAGGGCAATGTACGCGGCTCTGGAAGCGTTACGGTTGGTTGAGCAAGAAGAGAACCGGCCACAATAGCCAGAGGCATCGATGCCGGTGCATGCCAAGAGGTGAGCTGCAGATCCATAAGAAATGATGGTCCTTGTTGAGCAGCTGTTGATCACTTATAGCCGTGAGCCTGTTTCAGTGCGAAGTTTGGTCTTGTTGATGCCACCTGATACAATTCACGCCATGTCGCTGTAAGTTCTCACTACCACTAGTGTACTTGCAAATATTGATATCACTTATCCTTCCAGAGCACGACTCGTAGCAAATACTTGTGATGTGTGTCGCCAGTTACTCAACGCCTGCCGGTGACTCCACTCGAAGACCATCTCCGCCTTCTGTATGATCAACACATCGTACAAGCTGCGACGTGTGACGCCGTCATGCGACGCGTTGCCGGGAGACGCGGTCCAGTCACAGTATGTGTCTCCGCCGAGCAAACGCACCTCAAGCAAACGGTGCGGGTATATCTTCTATCATGAAGAGACTCTCTACCGTCTTCCAAATACATCATCACCTCCTAGGAACCTGCCATACAGAGCATCGACCAGAATGTCTATGAGCACAAATCAAGGAACTACGCCCGCCATGCCAGGACCAACGACATTGCCTCTTGGGGAGCGAGAGTTCTTGCATATAAAACAGGGCCGCGGCGTGACGATCGCGTTTACCGATGAAGCAGAAGACATCCCCGCCAGCGTGTACTTGGGAAATGGCCCAGGCACAGTAGGAACCCTGTGGTGCAGCACTTGCATCGCTGTCTACTTTCCACTGGACAGGAAGCGATGCTTCTTCGGGCATTTTAACGCATATACGTGAGTGGGCCCGTCACCTGTGCATTGCATGCGTCTCGCCATGCCAAGTTATAGTCAACCTCCTAATGTGAGCGTAGACTGAATACGAAGCCGAACAACTCGGTTGATGAAACGGAGGGCGCGGAGATACAAGACCTGGTATATCGGCGACTGCTCGAAGAAGCTGAAAGTATGCAATGGGACATACGAGATCCATGCTACGCCAGTACGGTGGTAGTATGTGCACCACTCCAGGTTCGTAAGTGGGGAAACAAATACTTTTCGCTTGTTGGTTTGTACGTTGTAAAGGGCATTAAAGACTTCTTTGCCGATAATGCTCTAACCTTGATGGAACAATCCGAAACCGCTCTCAAAAACGCAAAGCAATTGTCAGGCATCGATTCAGCTATCGAGGAAGTGTTGCTGGCCATCCTGGGTGAGACTTTGAGGAAAGGCGACAGCCTAAAACCACGTAAAACACTCGAAGAAGCCCGAGATAGCGCAGACTTGGCCTTGAAGCTTAAGAACAGGTCAGTTTGTCTGACAGCCCAAGCGGAATTATCGACCTGGATAGGAGCACATGGCTTCCTTGCGCGGCAACGTGACGGCGTGGGGGAAGTGGTGAGATGGGTTAGCTCCTACAAAGATTGGACAATAGATCGGCTGACACAAGATCTCATCGATGAAGGCTGGGTGGATCGCCAACTACCCCGGGAGATAGACAAAGAGCGCTGGGGATTCGCTACGCAGAAAACTAACGACATCCTGGACGCCAGAAGTCCGGAAGAACAACGACGCGACTGGTGGGAAGCGATGAACATCGTTGAGCGACTCGAAGAGGATTGTCGAAGCGACGATGAACGTTATCACCCTCTTGAACGTTCGCGAAAGTCCAGGAGTCGGCTTGCAATCCTATCGTCACCGAGGGGGCGACAAGCTGACTCTGAGCAACAACTTCCGGCACGAGCGTCCACTGTGCCCGCGAATCACAACAAAGAGCATTCTCCATCACTTCCTGACCGGCTCCTTGAGGAGTTCCGTAGACTGTCTTTAAAGGATCCTGCGTCAACATCAATCAGCACACCAAGCGAGGATTTCCCAGGGCCAGCGCCAAGTGGCAAGCTGGTCACAATACCGGAAAGACCGAGAGGTAGGTCGTCAGCCAGCTCGAGAGCATCATCGGCCGGGTCACAGCCGTCTTCCAGCAGATCGAAGGAGTCTTCCACCAGTACCAAGGATAGAAAGCGACAGTAGCATGGCAGAAGGGCAGGTGAGTCTTATGGGCGTCTTCATACTGTTGGTGGGTTCCGAGCATAGTGCGATCTTGCTTCTTATTTGATGCTGTTCCGATAGTCGTTGTTTTCTGGGGATAAGGTAGCGTTGCAGAATTACCCATGGAGACATTAGAGCTTCCGTAGGTCGCGCCACAGATACTGAGATACATGTACTCAAAAAGAGACCGCCCAATCACCTTGTACCAATGCGGAGTTTATGCACATCCTCCAAATCCGTGTATCCGACTTCATTGCTTCGTAACCCGTCTTTGTCCTAGCTTTCACGAGGGCCCGACGCCAACATCTCCGCCGTGTGTCTCTAAGCTATCAAGATGGTTGATACTCAAGCGCCGAAAAGCGAGACACCCGAAGCTTCTGGAACACCGTCGCTCATCCACAAGTCACCGCAACCAGGGCTACTGATTGACGGCTGGATTTGGACTCTCGAGAACGACACCAAAGAGGCTGACTGGTTCTGGGAGAACAGAAAGAGGACTTCACGTGAGGAGATGGTCCAGTTCATGCTAGTACACGGAAGAAAACGCAACCAGTTCACGCCAATGTGGGATACTAGGCGTTGCAAGGTGCCTTTGCCCGGAACGGCGAATGAGCAAGTTTTGCAAAAGGAACAAACATCGCAAGAAGAGCAAACACCCGCAGAGTCCACAACCACAGACGCTTCAGCCATCGAATGCGCATCGAATGCAACGCAGATCAAAGCGACTACGGAATGATGTTGCCCAAGTAGCGGGAGGAACCCGTCTGCAACATATAGCACCATCTGACGGTACTGTTGGGTCAAAGCAGTGTTGCTTCTTCGATCGCCAGCAGGCGCATGCATGCCGACCACTCCTATATCGTTGTTCATGACTTCCCCATAAGTAGAGGGTCAGAAGTGAGTAGTGTGGAAAGTGATTGTTCTCCGGGCTCACAAACAAGTTTGCTCTCAGTTCTCTTCATATATGGTCTTAGATCATGTTGTATGTTCTGGTTTCTACCCTATCGAACGCACGAAAGCCTTACCACCCAAACTTGTACCACCATGACTTATCGGTTCGTTGATGCCGAGAATCCCATTGACCAGTATGAGGCTTTGAACAGCGATCACCATTTCCTGTGCGTTGAGCAGGCCCGCGGCGGAACCTTTGGGTTTACGAGCGCCGCTGAAGCAGGACCTGCGGACTTGTACCTTGTCCACGGAGGGCTGATAGGCACACAGTGGTGCAATACGTATGTTGGCGTGTTCTTTAGGGTCGACAAGCACAGGTCTTTTATCACACACGCAAACGCATGGTCCATGAGCGCTCCACCGCTCCCACGCAATTACGTGGACGAATCTGCAGGCGAAGAAATCCGTGCCCAAGTGTTTCGCCAGCTTGAGACAGAAGCGAGTGAGAAGCGGTGGGATACTGGGAACGAGCATTTCGGCGAGACGCTTGTGGTCTGCTGTCCCCACCCTGAAAGCTCTTACGGTGGGAAGGTGTGGCGTATTGCAGGCTTCTATGTGATTCGCGGGATCCGAGACTATCTCAACAACGAGAGTACCGTGCTCCAAAACAAGGCTAACGAACGTCTGCAAGGCGCGGTGCGCATCTGTGGTGTCGATGGTCGCAACGCCAAAGAAACGCAAAGCCGTGTCCAGAAGGCCATGGGCAAAGTGAAGGAGCCAGGTTGTCGGCGAAAGTTTGAGAAGGCTAACGATGAGATCCAGAAGTCGATCCAGCTCCAGGAAAAAGCAAGGTTTCTTGCCAGCCAAGCGCACTTTGTGGTGCAAAGGGAGCCGCATGGATTCATCGTCGAACATAGAGATGGCGAGGTGCGTCTGGCAAAGTACATCTGCGGCGACCCGGGTACCATTGAAGAAGGCATGCTTTACGCCGACGATCTAGGTGGGTACCGTCCTATAGACCTTCCAGATGTTGAGAACGATACTACCCAGAGGTGGATGTTCAGTTCGAAGGAGGACCAAGATACTCTTATTGCCAAGCAGACGGAGCTTGGTCGGGAGTTCTGCTTTGTTGACGAATTGACTGGGCGATCAGAAAGCCCGGATTCAGATGCAAGCAGAGGCGAGTACGAAGATCTCGCATGGCAGCCACGTGGCCCCGGACCAGTGTCCTGGCCATCGGAGCGCGGTCGAATGCGCGTCAGAGCGCCGTCCGCTGAGTCCCTTCTTCGAAGACAAGACTCTCGATCCGCTGCTAGCCCAATCGTAAACAACATATCAATCTCAGGGGCCTCGAAGCAAGGTAGGATACAGTCCGCGAGTGGCGTGCGCGGCGAGAAAGCCATCGTATTACTCGCGGGTCGACTATCAGCAGTTCATGGCCGTGACACAGACAGCAGCGCGGAGACTAGCGAGAGAGCTTCGGCCAAACCTCAAGGTGAGTCTGAGGGTCCAGGACATGAGACTCGAACGCTTCCAATCCGAAAGAAGGCAGCGCAGGTCGACCAAAGTTCTCGACCATCTCAGTAGTTAGTGGCCATCGATCCGAAGCCTAGCTCTGAGTTCTCAGAACTTTGTCAACCTTCAAGCACGGCTCTAGCATCTTCTCGAGCTATTGCTGCTTCGGAGACGAGGGGAGGGATAGATGGCACTGGCTATCCATAGGGTTCAGCCAATTGAGAATTGTGCGAGTGTCTTTTCTGGTATTGTGCTGTTCAAAAACTTGCCCTGTATGTGCCTGTATTCCAAATGTTACATCTGGTTCGGCCGATGGCCGATGCATAGCTTTCACGAGGTTTTTTGAAGATGCCGCAACCTCACGTGTCCAGCTGACAGTCATCCGTTGAAGTTTGACCAGGGCAAACAATCGGATCTAGCAAACATGACCAGACCGATGACCGCTGTAACTCGAGCACCGGTAGGATGGCGCAGGTGTCTCCTCAGTATTGTACTCACTTGTTGTGTGTCTCCAAGAATATCTGAATAACAATTTGCAGCCCTTCTCCATGGAAGCTTCCGAGCACCAAAAGAGCGTTCTCCGGGAAGCTATGGCTGAGCTGTACGATGATTTTGAAGACGACACATTCTTTCGGGTGCCTGAGGGGCGTGGAGGAACTTTCACCTTTGGTGAGAAGTCCGATGATCCAGAGGAGGCCATTCACCATATCGACGGGCCACCAAGGCTGGGCACATTCTGGTGTATCACATTTGTTGGGGTGTATCTCCAGGTCGATCGCAGGAGGGGTGGCTTATTCCACATCAACGGCTGGAGCTCGTCCAAGTACATGACCAACCATGTCGACTCCGAAGGCGGTAAAGAAATCCGAAAGCAGGTACTGGAAAGGTTGCAACACGAGTACACGAGCCGCGGCTGGGATCGCAAAGATGACAACTTCGCCAAGCTGGTAGTAGTGTGTTGCCCGAGACCGCAAGTCTTCTTCGATGGGGAGAAGTTCCTGGAGGAGAGTGCCAAGATGACTGGCTGGTACGTCTTTCACGGTATAAGCGACTTCCTGCGATATCAAGCGGCTGAACTGACGAAAGAGGCTCGTCAAGCCTGGGATCGTGCAAGGAAACTCAGTGGTAATCAGTTGTCCTCGGACATCCGGCTGCAAGATCGCATCAAGAAGGCGCTGCTTACCGCAACGGAAGTAGGCGATCTCAAACGGGCCAGCAATCTTGAGCAGGCAGCGATCAAGGTAGAGGAACATAGTCGGTTGATGCAGAAGGCGAGAGTCCTTGCGAAGACCACCGACCAGTTGACGATCTTGAGGGCCCACGGCTTCGTTGTCGAGCAAAAGAGCGGCAACGCGGTACTAGCCAAGGTCATGCGAGCGAAGGAAGGTGACGTAGCACGATCGTTGGCCGGCAGACTTCCATTCGATATAGGGAACTTCCTGCCAGTATCGACTGAGGTGTATGAAACGGAAAGCTGGGAGTTCAGCACCGAGGACGATACCAAGATCTTCCTGGCCGAAATCTCAACACAAGCACACGCGGCGGAGCTCGCCACAATGCTAAAAGAACAGAAGTTGTTAAGCACAGGTACTTCGGTCGGCTAGAGTCCCAAGTCAGTAGACTGATGACTGAAGGAGGCCAAAAAAACGAACAGCCCGAGTAGTGTGCATCCGCGGTAGCTCAGAGCACGCGATTCTGTGTTGGGAGCTCATAGCAGACAGCGCGCCCAATCTCACAGGCAATCGCGGTCCAGAAATCACGGGACGTCCGACCGTAGGAGAGCCGGGATACGGGGACAGCGGGAGCGATTTCATGGTCGAACGAGATCGCGAGTTTCGAGCCCAACGTTGACCGCCCAGATTCTGGCCGAACCAGGCCTCAAGTCAGATGTAGCTTTGTCCGAAGGTGAACAGACATCAGAGAGAGCGGCCAATCAAGCCTTGCAGGATGTTGCTCGTGGTGTCCAAATACCGGCAGTAGCTAAATGCATCGGTAATGTTGAGTAGGCTTCATGTCAGTTTCTGTTGATCATCAGTGTGTGCATGGCGAATGTTTGGAGTACGGTCAGTGGCTTTCGATGGCCACTTGTCCTGTTGCCGGGGTCCTCTTCTGTATGTTCGGCAGCTGCCAACGGTTCAGACCTGAAATCGTGTAGAGAATGAAAGATAGGAAGACACAGCCAAGAAACATCTGTTTCTGCCCATGCGCTCGCCGATTTGAAACATGCGTGAGGGCTTTGGGAAGCATGGCGAAAACACATCTGGCTCCAAACCTTGGTAGACTCGTGTCGGCCACCTTACCTTCTACACCTCCGCTAGACCGGTTTGCAAGGGCTCCAGACATGTTCCAACCACAGAGGCCGAGCACAAAGCAGGCGCATCATGTGTATGCCGCAAATGACCGAGTGAGCTAAGAAAGGTGAAGTCAAGATGAACTTAGACTACGCACGGATCCTGTGTAAGATTGTTCCTCGGGTCTTCTCCTTCGTTCGTTCCTTGTTCCACCACAATACCGCACACGGCGCCAGAATAGCCACCTACCTACCTATACGGCGACAACTGGCCAGCGCATACGCGCGATGGGACTCGCCTAACAACAGCCGAACAAGATTCCAGTAGATGGACGTCCTCCAAAATCTAAGTTTGGATGCGTTCATCTTGCTGCCCGGTGACGCGTTTATGCATGCAGGTACAGAGTGCACTTGCACCTACCGCTTCCCACCGACGAGATGGTGAGTAGACCTACCCTCGTGGTATCTACGACTGACAAGGAAAGTAAATTGGTAACTTCTCTCTTTGCTTGGTCTTGTGGTCCTCTTGGTATGGGATATAAAGGATAGTCTTTGCACTTGTCCTATCAGCCTTCGAACCCTAATTGTACATCCTGTCGAGTTCTCGTTCATATTTTCACAAGCATCTTTGTGCAGTCTCATTCGCATACCGATCATGTCAGGCTTGTTGGAGAGGGCCCGGAGCGTTTTCAAGCGGAAGCCAAGAGACGACGAGGACGACTTTGATGACGGATTTGATGAGCGTGACGAGCGAGACCTCGACGAACAAGATGCACGCGACGGACGCAATGAACGCGGACCCATCTCGCCGGTCGTTGGCCCGAATGGTATAGTGCAGTCGCACCCTCAACAACCGCACCATGGCCAACCACATCATTCGCAACCACAGCACCATAACTCTCGGCCAGGACAACACCAGAATGGCCCACGCCACCAGCAAGCACAAACAGGAGATGGGCAGCAGCCACTCGCACAGGTATCGGCCACTAGATCTGGCCAGCTTGAGATTGCGCTGCACAACGACACCAATTCGAGCACAGTCTTTGCATATATCAGTACGTAGCTGCCATCTCCCATCGCTTTGTCGTGACTGACAACGTATCTAGCCGGTCAAGCCATCGACCGCGGGAATGCTCTCTTCCTGCTCTCATCCGATGCCGAGACACCATACTACCCAGGTAGTCCATCTGCGACAGGTACGAAGTTGGCCCAGAACGTGTCGATTGATCTCGGTATACCTGGGAACACTGTATACGCCACCATCCCCAGACTAGCCGGCGGCCGTATCTGGTTTTCGGTCGGCGCACCATTGCAATTCGCTGTCAATCCCGGACCAGGACTCATCGAGCCCTCCGTCTTCAACCAAGCCGACCCAAACCACAACGTCAACTTTGGGTTTGCAGAATTCACCTTCAATAGCGCGCAAGTGTTCGTCAACATCAGCTATGTGGATTTTGTTGGCCTGCCGGTCGCTCTCACACTCGAAGACACCAATGGAACGACCCAGCACGTCTCCGGCATGCGAGCTAACGGACTCGAGACGGTTGCCCAAGGCCTGCGTACCCAAACAGCGAAAGACGGCAGACGGTGGAGCTCTTTGATCGTTCCTAGAACAGATGGCCAAGTCTTACGAGTTCTCAGCCCCAATTCAGGTGTCCTGCTCAACCCGTCCTGGTTCCAGACCTACTGGACTGACTACGTCAGCGCCGTCTACAGCCGCTACACCTCCACTCGCCTCACAATCGACACGCAAGCCTCGTACGGTAACGTGACCGGTCAAGTGGACGGATCTCGCAACCTCAACTTTGGCGCTGGCGGCCAATTTCCTAGACCTTCTGCCTCGGATATCTTCAGCTGCTCCACGGGACCGTTCGCCACGGGTGGCAATGGCGAGACCAATGCGATCATCCCGAGGTTGGCGGCAGCGTTCAACAGGAGCACGTTACTGCAGAGTAGCAATCATCCGGACGGTGTAGGACCTAGGGATTACTACAAGAATGCTACCACCAATGTGAGTTCCACCTTTAGTTTCCGATTGAAAAGCTTAGCTGACATGGTATAGCACTACGCTCGCATCGTGCACGCAGCGAACTTGGACGGGAAAGGCTATGCATTCCCGTATGACGATGTCACACCGGATGGTGGCGTGCCACAAGAGGGTGCCGCATTCAGCTACTCACCAGCGCTGTTGACGGTATCCGTAGGCGGTCGGAATGCCCATACCTGAGATACTTGCTTATTGGATATATGGGGTTGGCAATGATACCCAGTCGGCTTATACATACCTGTACAGAACACACATATTGACTCGAGCAGGCTTCACTGAATTGCAGATATCTAGTCCCCGTCATCCACAGATCCTGGGGGTGGCACTCCGACACCCACACCCTCCTCAATCATCCCTCTCAAACCACCCCCGACACGCCTCCCAGTGCCCCTTGAAACTTGGATACACATAAACCCTCCCCTCCACATCCCCCTCCTTATCCACCTTCCTCACAAACGCCCAAAACCCCGCAATCACAAAATCAGCAAAACTCACCTTCTCCCCCAACACAAACTTCCCCTCCTTCTCCATTAAAATCTCATTCAACTCCTTAAGATGAGGCGCAGCCTTCTCCCACGCCTCACTCACATTAGCAGACTTAGCCAACTCCTCAAGACTCATCCCAAATCGCTTCGCGCGCGTGTGGTTGAAGTACTCCGCGCTGCGCTCACCCAGCAATAGCTCCGGCACCCTCGGGATCACGATCGCGGAGATGGCGCCCTGCACTCCTAACACAGCTGTTTGGGCCCGGTCGATGGTTTCTTTGTCGTTGGAGAAGAGCGGCGGATCGGGTTGCAGCTTATCGAGCGCGGTGGCGATGCGGAGGGACTCCATTACATAGCTGCCGTCCGGGAGTTTGACGGCCGGGGAGGAGTAGTCGAATTTAGAGATGTTGGGGTCGTTGGGCGGGATGGAGAGGGATTTGAACTTGGGCTCGAGGTCGGGGTATTCTGTCCATTCGGTACGGTAGGGGAGACCTTTGTAATTGAGTGCTGCGCGAGCTTTCCATGGGTTCAAGGACCAGCAGGCTGATTTGCCGCGGGAGGGCAGGTCGTAGAGGATGATTTCGGACATTGTTACCAAGGAGTGAGGTGAAGTCGAGATCCTAATGTCGAGAGCAAAGTCGAGGGAAGATGGCTGATGTGGTGGATTGGTAGGAAGTGAGAGTAAAGAATTAGCTGAAATATGTACTTTACTTGATGTCTGTGGTTTGTAATAACCACTTGGTAGCAATGTCGATCGGTAAGAAGACCGACGGTAAACATATGGCTCTGGCGGGGTCAAGGTGGGGTTGTGCGAGCGTTTGGTCGCAGCTCTTGCCCGAGCAGGTGAGTGCTGGAGTCCTGAGGCTGAGGGGCAGAGAATCGGGTTTGCATGGAGAGAGGAGTGAGTGAGAAGAAGAGTGGTGGGAGGAAGAAAAGCGAAGGTCACTTACCGGCTAAGCAACGTTGTCTTCAATCACTGAGGATGCCTGGAAAAGCGAATGGCCACGATAAAAGCAGCTGGACGGGCACCATCAAGTTTGCCAGCGGACTCTGTTCGTCCACCCATCCACGACATTTTCTAGCAATCCTACATATTTCTACACAGCCCCCCCAGAAATCCCAGATCCAGCGGAAACTTAGTACGCCGCTCCTAGCTGTCCTTACTACTCCCACTCCCCTTCTTCCCCTTCTTCTTCCGCTTCCCCGGACTGTTCTGATTACTGTTCCCTTCGCCCTCTTCGTCACTACTAGAAGAAGTGGTTTCGAGCACAAGTTTCTTCATGCCACCGACATCAAGGGTAGTCTCGGTGATACTACCCGACCGAGCCTGCCTTCGCGTACTCCGCTCCCGACTCGGCGGTCCCATGTCACCGAGCAGATCTCCCGCCTCGTCGGCGGTGGTGGAGTTGGCCACGACTGTCTTCGAGGGGACTTTGAGGTGTTGGTTCGTGCGTTGATCGCTGGAAGAAGATTTCTGTGGTGTGGGTGAGATATTGGCTTTCTGCTCCGCGATCTCGCTCGCTTCCTGCGCGTTCATGCGGTCGGAGCTGGCGCCGCGTTTCCGGTCTGGCGACTGCGGACTTCCCGACATCGTGCCATAAGTCTTTGGCAAGTGTACAACGGCGTCCGAAGCATCCCTGCCAGCGGATCTGAGCAAGCTGCTCTCGTCTCCTGGCGTGGCGTCCGAAGCACCATCGACGCTTCTACTTCGCTGTAGAGCCAAGCCGCTGCCGATGCTGGGGTCGCTTCCGTTGACAGTCCCTGGTACAGTAAGACCTTTAGTCGTCGTGTGGTTCTCCGGAATCGTGCCAACACCAGGCTTGATCTTCACATTACTAAACTTTGTCGTTCTGGGCTTATTGGCGGCATTCGATGGTCCGAGATGGCGGAGGTGTTCGCGCATGTCTACCGTATTTGATCGCACCGGCATACCCCTCGATGCGACGGGATGTTCGGAGGCTTGGCTGCTCTTCCTCCGCATAAGAACAGTTCCTGGCATACCGTTCGTCAAACTTGGCTTCCGTGACGATGTAGTCTCTTTTGAGAGTAGTGGTTCGTCTTCACCGCCACGGTCCGCACTTTCATCGTGATCGCCGTCGACAATCATCGCTTGGCGACTCGACGAATGCCGGAGGAAGCGCTGTCGAGGTGCAGGAGCCATGCGGCGGATAGCCTTGTGTACGTCGATGAAAACGTCGCTCTCATCGACGATTTCTTCGCCAATGAGTTCTTCGATGACGTCTTCAAGTGTGACCACACCTAACGCTCCCTGGTCTTGCCCGGGGAAGTCAGACACTAGCACCATGTGGCTCTTCCCTTCCTGAAAGAAGTTGATGATGTCTAGGCAACTCGTGTATTCGGAGGTTTCCGGGAGTGTAGCCAGGCTGAAGTCCCGGACTCGTTTCGCATCTTCAGGATCGTAAGTGATCAGAATCTTCACAAGAAGCATGCCGAGGAAGTTGCTGCTGTTGTCGGGAGCGTAGATTGGGATGCGTGAGTAGCCCTGGGTGAGGATAGTGTCCATCATGGTCTCATCCAGTACGGTATCCGCGCTCATGGTAAAGACATCGTCCATTGGGGTCATAATAGAACCCACGGACTTGTCTTTCAGGTCCAGCACGGAGTTAATTATGGTGACCTCGTCTTCCATCAAGCGTTCACCGGGTGTACTGCCCAGTGTCTTGTGCAGAGAAACGAGAGTCTTTAGGCCGGCTTTTTTATACGTGGTGCCATGATCCTCGCCGAGCAGCCAGTCCAGCAATTTAGCAGTCGGCCACGCGATTGGAAACATGAGCCACATAAGGCCTAAGACAAATGGTGCCATAAAAGCACCGATAGACAGGCCATAGCGCACGCAGACGGATTGGGGTGCGATCTCGCCGAATATCACTGTCTCGCATTAGTATCCCAATCTCCAGCCCAGCATATATCGAATGCACATACCAATCAAGACGGTACTACCGAGAACAGCTGGCCAACCACCACCTAAACTCCTGTCCAGCACAATGGGTAGAGTCTCGTTCGTTATCACATTGCTAAGCAACAACGTCACCAGCACCCAATGCTTGCCCTTGTTCAACAGTGCCAGCACTTTCTCCGCGTGTCTTCGCTCACTGCCCTCTCCGCTTGTCGCGATGACTTGTAAGTACGTCTCGTCCTGGCCCATCAAAGCAATCGTAAGACCCGCAAAGACACCGCCAAGGAGCACGAGAGTGAGGGCGACAGCGAGGTACAGCCAGAGGTTGGGGTCGGCGGCATCCGGGGGAGCGTCATCTTCGAGGGTACGGAGGAGGCCATGTCCGGGCCAGATGGGGTGGAGCGGTGCCGCGCTGGCGAGGGGGATGAAGACAGCCTTTGCGAGCAGCATCACCGCTGGTCTCATGGTGTTGGGAGATATGCCGAAGCCATAGTTCCGCCCGCCGCCCACGCGTGCTACCGGTGTAGGACGCGCATCTTGGGGTCGTATTCGTCTCCGCAAAGACATACGAGCAATAAATAGCGCCAAATATGAGTTGATGAAGAGGATGCAGCACACTTCAACCACGAGGGCAGAGAAAGTTGTAACGGCGACGAATCGCGGAGAAGAAGCGATTCGCACTTTCCACCCAAGCTTCAACGCTAGCAAAAGCTTAGACCCTGGAGGAGTTCTGACGACCAGCGACTTCACGAGAGATCATATATACTGCGCCAAGATTTCTGACTTCCATCAAACTTCACTTTCTTACTTAGGTTCTCAAGATCTTAAGACTGCGTCCGGGTAAGCAAACCGCTCGCAGGAAGCGGAGTAAGTAACAGCAGGAGTTGATTGAGAGTGAAGACTTCTTTTTCCGCCATAAACAGACCACGATGCCTCATCAAAAAGGAAGTAAACATGTTTCCTTCATTCACACTAAAGCGATGTACGAGCAGGTAGCGGAGCAAATATATCGGCGATCTCGCGCAGCACCAGATCTCGGAAACCCTCGACTTCTACGTGCCATCAGCCTCCTTCCCAGTCATCAGCGATGCCGAGCGTCCCGCCTTGATCAGTGGCACAGAATCCGCCGTCTTCTGGGCACCATAACCTGCGTCCAGTTCCGTTTGCTGTCTACTCGAGACTCGGACAGCTTCCATCGCAAGAGTGCAAATCTCTCCTTCTTGAGGCTGTCCGTCTCATAACTCAGGTACCTCCCGGACTGGCTGCGCTGACCTCTCGGTCTCGTATTCGTCCTTGGAACCAATGTACTGCCGAGCGCTTCCAGATCGCCTTAGCAAAGGTTTACCAGCACGCTTCTTCCGTCTGACAAGCCAGAAACCCAAGGCGAGGAGCAGCAAGGCGAGCACGGCTACGCCGAATCCTATGCCAGCTTTGGCACCGTTGGAGAGGGTATTGCCTGTATCTTTGCTCTTCTTGGGCCCGACTTGGGTTGTACTGGTATGCGATTCCTGGGTGCTTGTTTGAGCTGTTTTCGTTGTCGCCGTTGGGTCTGCATCGGTCGTTACAGGAAAGAAGGTCAGCCTTGCGCTCGTTGTCGACGCTACGAACGCCTCTATGGCACTCCGTGGCAGAAGCGGCGCTAACGCAGGTGTGAACCGGGCGAGGTCTTTAGACGCCCACCACGCAAAGACCACCGGTTGCCAAACGGCGGTGGGGTTTCCATTCCTTGATAGCAGAGTGGTGCATATAGTACCGCTCTCCGCCGTCCACCCCCTTCTGAGTCAGCAAGACAAAAAGGACCGCGGACCCGTGCAGAGACTTACGAAGGACATCCGTAAGCATAGGTGGACCCGCTGAAGACGGAAGTGGAGCCGGTAGACTCGGTCTGGAAGCCGCAAGGCAGTACCCCTGGGTAGTAGGCGATCCCTGTAGTCCAGACTGCAACTGTGCTGGTGCCGTCAAGGCGGTCTACTGTGTAGATGTCCCCGTCGGGCGGGTAACAGGAGCTGGCTTGCGTCAGATAACAGGATTGCACCGAGGCTTCCATAGAACAATCCGTGGTATCAAATGCGGTTGGCAGAGGTGCAGCAAAGCATGCGCTCGGGGGTTCGAAAACGGTGGTCAAAGGATACTCCGTGCTCCCGGAGGATGATGCCACAGTTGAGGACATGGTCGTCTCACAGTCAGTGTCGCAGTGGTGGCTTCTCCAAAAGGTTGCTGGAACGTTGTTGGGCCCGTCGACTTCACGTAGAGAGCTCGAGCGATGGACCACGGTAGCAAGACCGGTGCGACTTCGACTGCCCAAGCTGTAATGATATGTTGTGGTAGATGCGATCAAAGAGAAGAAACGAAGTGTCCGTTCAATGGCTCGTCCAGCCTTGCGCAGCCTTGCGCAGCCTTGCGCAGCCTTGCGAGGGGGAAGCCATCCGTGGCGTCAGCTAGAAGCTGGGCTTGCATTGAAGATAATCTCTTTCGGGACGAACGAAAAGCATTCATAGCAATAATTGGCGTTACCATACCTTAGTGTTACAACGAGGCTGCCAAGAAGTGATGTGTGTATATCAGAGGTCCAGAGCTGTATTGAAGAAAAATCCAGCTCGTTGAGCCGCAAGCCGCGACCCAGAGGTGGACGGCGATTTTCTTCAGCTGTCAGAGTTGAGTATGCTGCTGACCGATTGGAGGTGTGCGGGTATTTGGCAGTCTCTGGAGACTCAACCCAGTAGGCAAGTCCAACTTCCATCGCTTGTCGGTATCGAGAGGGGCTTGGGTATTGAGACTGACCCAGACCTCGTTCACTCATATGCCGACACCAAGCACGCAGCTTCCGGTATAGAACAAGCATCGATCGTGCGGTGATGAAGGCTAGAGTGTGAAGTGTGAGGCGAGTGAAGCCTCTATCACTCCGAGGACAAGCGATATACAGGTCCAACCACAGGCAGCTAGCACCCACGCCATAGGGTCCTCGAAGACTGCATAATCGTTCCAGTGCTAGACATCATCACAACACTCACCCGTACATTCGACGACATCCTACGCCGCATCACTAGGATCGACCAGGTCCCAAGAGCAAACGTACTATCCACCTCCAGCGTGGTGCGTAGATCCTAAAAGTTACCGCCCTTCAGCCGAAATGATTGGGAATGGAACGAGTCCGCTTCCCGTGAGCATTACTTTGGTAGGATGAGAAGTCGAGATGTCTTTCGACTAAGGTAAGTTTACGGAACTGACCAGAGCTTTTGCTGACAAAACTTGGATTTGCGTTTAGGCAAAGTACGGCCCGCAATGAATTCTTGTGCGTGGTCCTTAGATTGTCGGGGTCGACAATTCCTCCGACCTTGCACGGATAGCAACTTCCCGGACACGGCACGGTGAGTACAGTGAGTCCGACTACCTCCAGTTCTTCATCTCTCATCAGTACCAGTCGGATAGCTGGTGTGATTGGCAGCATACTCCTTTTGAAAACAATATCGCGGAGGAACTGCTGTCACGGTGCACGACCCTTCAATGGCAGTCGCCCCCTGCTGTCATATGAGCACAAAACAGGTGAGTATCTATCAAAAAGTGAGTACCTTATGACTCCATCTACCGACATTTGATATCTTAAGAAAAGAGTCCACATCCTCCTTCTTCGATCTCTGAAGTCTTCCACCACCCGTGAATCTTCATCAACATCAAAGCGTGAATCTCCATCAAAACGCGAACTTCAACAACGACACACAGTATGCCAGACATGAAGCCAATTAAACTATGGGGTACTAACCCCATGGGTAAAACCCTGCATTGCCTAAGACATTCGCTAATCATTTTGCCCGTTAGGGCATCCTTTCGGGCCCAACCCGTTCAAGGTAGTGAAACGGTGCTCGTACATTGCTGTTCAGCCACTGATGCCTTGCAGGTGCTCATCATCCTCTGCGAGCTCGGCATCCCGTATGAGATCAAGCCAGTTAGATTTGACGAAGTGAAGAAAGAGCCATTTGTCAGCCTCAACCCAAACGGTCGCATGCCCGCCATTGAAGACCCCAACACCGACATAGTCCTCTGGGAAAGCGGTGCGATCATCGAATACCTTGTCGAAACCTACGACACGGACCACAAACTCAGCTATGTAGATTCACCAGAGAAGTGGCAGCAGGGCTCGTGGAAGCATTTCCAAATGAGCGGACAAGGACCATACTTCGGGCAGCTTACGTGGTTTGGCAAGGTACTGCAAACCTTGCCCTCTTTGAAGTTTCTGTTCGATGCTAACATCGGGGCAGTTCCACCAAGAGAAGCTACCGTCAGCCATCTCCCGTTACGAGAACGAGATGGATCGCATCACGTCCGTCATTGAGCTACAGCTCACCAGGACTGGCAAATCGTACCTTGTGGGCGACAAATGCACGTTTGCAGATCTGATGTTTGTGCCCTGGTACCGTGCGTTCCCTGGGCCTGCAGAGGAGTTCCTGGTCAAGACGTGGCCGGAGAAATATCTGCTCAGCTATGCTTGGAACCAAGAGCTGAATGCAAGGGAGGGAGTCAAGCAGGCGCAGAAGGTTGGTGATGACTTTCTGGCTTCTAACTCACACTGAAGGCCTACTGTGGAAGGGTTGAGTGGACGATTGCCTCGAGACTGTAATTTGATGTTCTACCAATAGTACCATCCGTCTTATCCCACACTCGTCACCCCCACGCTTCTACTCTATCGTATCCTCATCAACGAGGAAAGTGTCTAATGTCTGGAAGATGGCAAGCGAGAGATCCGAACCCGAATCCGATATAACCTTGCATGTGAACGACGCTGAATGTCAGCCAACAATCTTCCATCTTCAGAACCTTTCGTGCTGTATCTGCACAAGTCTGTTGTAATGCCACCGACCGCAGACATGCAACAGGCTGCAAAGACGTTCTTCTCCTCGCCTCGCTTCGCCGTTGCTGGCGCAAGCAGCACGACTTCAAAGTTTGGGTACAAAATATTTAACTGGTACCTCCAACACGAACTGCCAGCTGTACCTCTGAATCCCACCTGCTCTACTGTTACGGTCCGAAAGCAGCAGTATGACACTGTTCCTTCACCATCAAAACTGGAAGACCCACAGCATACCAGCCTGTCTGTCATCACGCCGCCTCCCGTAACCGCGAAAGTGCTCAAGGAGGCCAAAGAAGTTGGTGTACGCGCAGTCTGGTTACAGCCTGGCACTTTTACCGATAAGGAGCTGGAGTATGCTGTAAAGGAGTTTCCTGGAGCTGCAGTGGGTGGCTATAGTGAGGGTACGGTTGGAGGTGAGGGGTGGTGTGTTCTTGTGGATGGAGACGCCGCAATGAAGGCTGCTGGGCGGCAAGAGAGGTTATGATACATCGTGTGCACTATGTGCTGCGAGCAAGAAATATTCTATCCTGCGTCTATGCTCTGCGCACCAGGCCATGGCAATTGCAAGACTGTGTGCAGAGGAGGAGGGATCCCAGCAGAACACTTTCAAGTCTACACAAAGCTACCCACTACGACATGAACGATGATGCTACAACACGATGACCGATGTGACGAGAACGTCAAAACGAGGGGACGACACAATACGCAACATTGTTCAACAGATCGAGCTGGCTATCGTGCCCTGGCCAGCGAGGAAGATATCGAGCAACTCTACACGTATGATCGAATTGCTCGACTTCTGCGCCAGCTCTTCCAGGACATTTACCTCTCTTCTTGTTTTGGTCCTCCCTTTCCTTCTTCGTTCTGTGTCTCTCCTCTTCATGCTGCTCCGATGGTCTTGTGGTGAGGAAACTCATCCATACACCTCTTCTGGTCTTCAGACTTCCCTCCAGTATCTGTCTATTCTTGGCTCAACATCCTCTACATCGAAGGCTTTGATAGGCTTTGAGCAGCGTCTGCATGGCCTCGCCACAGATGGACACTGCGAAAGTGATATCTGGGATTGCTTCAAAGCACAGGTCGCGCAACTCGGAGAACTCGTTGTCACTCGAGTCACTCAACATCGATTTCGGTTCACGCTTCTCACCAACGGAAGGAAAATTGAAGATGATTTGTTCTTGCGATCGAAACGTGCTCCAATGTGGTCCACTTGGCAAACTCCATTTCAAACTCAAAAGCCACATAGCGCACCCTGAGCGGCGCCGAATCCGTTGCGCCTATTCTCGATCTTTCAAAAGATCTGCATGCACTTTCCGGATCAAGTTGTTACAGAAATTCTCAACCAGTGGAACGACTCGGGCTTCCCACTCGATAAGATACAGTTCATGCAGTAGGGTCTGGTCAACGTGTGTTGTCGCGCGATACTTTTCCATGGTTTCCAGAGACTCGGTTCAACATGACGTCTCGTGTGGGTTCTCTACCACTAATTCTCCAATCTTTACTCATATCACATGGCTCCCACGGTGTTAATGCTTGTATCTGGAGGTGGAACTGTTTCTTATCTTCATATATGTGCATGGAACTCCTAGCAGCAACTCCTAGTCTCACATAACATCTATTTCTTCGACAGGATGCGATCCAACAAATGCCATTTATGCACAATGGATCCTGCAACACAGCCAAGGATGTCTGGTTGGACTCGCAAGGCCAGCACTCCAGATGATTCTGCCTCGGAGAAGAGCAGGGATGTAAACGATAGTGATGAAGATTCGGAGAACCACGACAACCGGGCAGGGGACCAACGACCGAACGATGTCGAAAAGGGCAACCCTCCGCCCAGCCAGCCGGAGGAATCACATCTCGTCGTCTGGGATGGTCCTGAGGATCCGAATAATCCCCAGAACTGGCCTACTGCTCGCAAGTGCAGGATTACAGCAGTCGCTGCCTTCATGACCTTTGTGGCCTCCTTTGGTTCTTCGGTCTTCTCGACAGCTACCGAAGTGACCGCGAAGAGGTTCAACGTCAGCAACGAGGTCATGATCCTCGGAGTGACTCTGTACTTGCTAGGCTTTGCCGCCGGTAAGCTCTCGCCCGAGACGAGCTGTCATGTATGTACTAACAGTTCCCAGGTCCGTTTGATTGGGCTCCGCTCTCGGAAGCAGGATACGGCCGCCGTACACCCCTTATGATTGGCTTCTTTGGTTTGATGATATTCCAACTGCCTGTCGGCCTGGCTACGAACCTTGAAACGATTCTGATATGCCGCTTTTTACAAGGAGCGTTTGGCTCAAGTCCTCTGGCAAGTAAACTCAGGTGAAACATGTCTAAGACACTGCTAATCTTGTATCTATCTCTTCCAGGCTATTGTTGCTGGCATGCAAGTGGATATGTGGGATACCGTGTCCCGGAGCGTTGCGACCATAGCCTACTCAGCCGCGGTATTCGCAGGGCCGGCGATGGGTCCTATAATTGGAGAGTAAATACCTCATATCTAACGGCTGGGAAGTTCGTCACTGACGTCCGGCAGATTCACCGTCAAGAACCCAAATCTTGGTTGGCGGTGGACAGCATGGTTCACGATGATCATGGCAGGTGTCATGTTCGTCGTAGGATGCCTCGTAATTTCAGAGACCCATGAGCCGACTCTCCTGAAGTGGAAAGCCAGCCGCCTCCGACGAGAAACTGGGAATATGGCGTTTGAGTCGATGATGGACGAGGACCCGGTGCATCTTAAGTTCCTCTTCGTCAAATATGGTGAGGATTCTCACAAATGTCCTACGTCTAAGACACTGCTAATCGTTCACCTATCGTTGCTAGGTCTCAAGCCCAGTCGAATGATGATCCAGGAGCCTATCCTCATTATCATGACACTCTACATGTCCTTGGTCTACGGCATCCTCTACCTCGGCTTCTTCTCGTATCCCATCAGCTTCCAGTTCGATCGTGGGATTGAATTCGGCATATCATCACTACCCTTCCTCGCCCTCTTGACCGGAGTCCTAACAGCCTGCGCCTTCATGATCTGGGAGACCCCGGTGATTTACAGGCCAAAGTTTATATCAAAAGGCAGAATACCGGAAGAGCGTTTGATCCCCATGATGATAGGCTCGTTTGTCCTCGTGATGGGGCTGTTCTGGGTAAGTTTGATGGCCGGAATACCCTTTGCTGAGACACAGGCTAATCTTACCAATCATTTTCGTAGTTCGCCTGGACGTCTTTCCCGTCCATCACTCCTTGGCCAGAGATCATAAGCGGAGCCTTCATCGGAGCTGGCTTCGTGATGGTGTTCATGTCGGCCATCATCTATCTCGTCGACGTATACCTGCTCAGCGCCAACTCAGCGGTTGCGTCAAACACCGTGGTTCGAAGCGCTCTTGCGGCCGTCTTCCCGCTCTTCGCGACTCCGATGTACGAGAAGCTAGGAGTACAGTGGGCAACGAGCCTCTTGGGGTTCCTATGCTTAGCAACGGTGCGGGCACCATTGCTGTTCTACAAGTATGGCAAGCGGATAAGAAGTTGGAGCAAGTTTGCGTATGACCTTTGATAGAGCTGCGCAGCTCGGCCCGTACGTAGCTAAAAGCCATAGCTGGCAGATAGAAGTACTATCGCATGATTCGAACAGCTATCTGTCGTGTCTTTGTAGCCGACTGGAGTCGATCTGAAAAAGAGTTGCTGCTACTTGCCGAAGGATGCGGCGTTGATACCTGCCATACCAAAACCTCGTTGAGGACTTGAACGCAGTCAGAGTGCAATGGCGACCAGTGGCCGACTCCACTGAGTTTAACCACATGTCCTTTGAAACCTGACTCCGGGCGAACGTAAGCATCAATGCCGTCAACCATCAGTCTCGGGTCCAGTGCTTGGTCCTCGATGCCAAATATGACCGTCGTCGAGCATCTTATACAGCCCTCGTCTCGAGCCTCTGCGCGATCGCGGGCGTATGCTGGATTCCAACGCGCTGTCATCAGCCTTTCTTTGTACAGGCGGATCCTCTCGTCCCAGATACCGTCAGGCTGAGACATTGCTCGAGCCAAGACCGATGCGCTATAGGTCGCGTTGCTCTGATAGTCTTTGCACTGAGCAACGCCAGGCCCCAGTGACGCAGCCATACTACGCGCTGGGCCACGAGGATGAGTGAGTCCCGCATCCGCCATCTTGTGGCAAGCTCTCAGCAGAAATCGCACGACGAACGACAACCGGGCAGCCGAGATGAAGGGCAGGTTGAACATGAATGTCTACCACTTTATCAGTCCACGACGAGCTTTGTAGCGTACACTACTTACATAATGAGACTTCGCCAGCTGTGAGACGACACAAGCGGCTTCTTCCTTGGCCATGCGGATGAAACCTGAAGGCCGGGTTCTGAGAAGCTCGCGAGCTCGTGAGATCTTTGCTTTGGCCATGTCCAGGGCATGCCTGGGCTATGTACAACTGTTAGCCTGCTAGTCGGATATTCTAGTGATTTACCCACAAACAGAGAGTTGACCAGGACAAGATGGTCGATCAGACCTTCTGTGCCTGCTGCAACGCGAGATGCTACAATTCCACCCCAGTCGTGACCAACCACGATGCATTGGCCCCTTTTGTTATCTGACGACTCGTCGATTCCGTACTGCAGCCTCAACTCCTTGATCGCAGACTCCATGGTATTGAGCATTTGACCAGGGCCATAATTCGGCAGTCCATCACTGCCGCCATATCCTGGGAGATCCACGGATACGAGACTGGCATGCTCGGAGAGAGGTGAAGCCAGCATGTGCGCCCACAGATAGCAGGAGTCCGGGAAACCGTGGAGGAAGATGATCAGGTCTCGACGCCGCTTTTCGTTTGAAGGAGAAAGGTAGTGCAGCTGTAAGCCACGCGGAACTTGTAAAAAGTTGTGAGAGACATCCTGGCTGGTGCTGTTCAATGACCAAAGGTCGTGTAGTGCTAGACACTATCAGCAGAGATCACGCGGGATTAGAATTGACAATTGCTCAACCGTACCTTGCTCCGTCTTTATCGCTTCGTCGTGCGGTAGTGGAGGGTTTTTGACCTTGTCGATAATAGCTAGAACCGTGAGAAATGCAAGAGATGCCAGTCCTTCAAAAAGACCAAGGACGCTTGTTAGTGACAGCTGCATGATCTTGGCTTGGTGGCCGTTCGTTTGCAGTTACTAGAACGTCAAATAGATGTTGGAGCAAGGTTGGCGTAGTCGCTGAGATGGACCGAAGATTCGCCGTGCCATGGTGGCCTTGAACGAGAATAACAATATCTGAATTCGGTCTCAAGTCCAGCCACTGTCCTCCTCTCACTTCCCGTCCCCGATATCGTATTGTGCTTCTCAGCCTCAAACACGCTGCAACCCAACCTTGTTGCCAATACCTCCAACCTCGACTACCTTATTAGAATCGTCTACCGTGAATACAAACATTTCCAGAGCCGTACCGAGCGTAGCCTCGGACTAGCGTGTGCGTGCTGTTCTGCTCAATGATGTGGCTGAAAGAAGTAGTTTTGGACGTCCTTTCATCTCCATTGCGTTATCTGTGCTATTCGTTGGACATTGTGCATCGGGTGCATCGGTTGCAAGGTACGAGTCATAATGCTCTGCTGTCTAGACACTGAGATACTGAGTGCCTGTTCTGTCAAGCGACCTTGTCACGTGTCGGACGAGTTTGATGCCGGATGCTCCTGGGATCTCACTTTGCGGAAGGTGTGCTGGATATGTAGGCCAACCATTGATACAAAACCTCATACGCTCATCTTCATAGCGATTCCTTTATGCGGCTCGTACCCAACCACCTTGAAATCTTCGACTCTCCAGCCGTCGATACTGCACCCTGCCTCTTTCTCAATCTCAAGAGTCGGGAAGTCTTTCGGCACTCTTTCGATCTGAACTTCCAATGCCTCCCGATGATCTAAATATACGTGCGCGTCTCCCATCGTATGCGTCAGAATACCAGGAACCAGATCGCATACTCGCGCCAGCATATGCGTAAGTAGCGCATAAGAGGCGATGTTGAAGGGCACGCCAAGACCCATGTCGCAACTGCGTTGGTACAGGAGCGTGTGCAAGGTGCCTCGTTTTGAGCCATCGGATCGTAAAGGCGCAGTTGGAGGGAAGGACACGTAGAACTGTGCAAACATATGGCATGGTGGGAGAGCCATCTTTTTCAGGTCTGCAGGATTCCAGGCGCTTAGGATGATCCGTCGGTCGTAAGGGCTGTGCTTGAGCTTGTGAATGACTTCTGCCAGTTGGTCTACGCCTTTGCCGGCGTAATCGCTGTGGCAGGTCTCGTATTCAGCTCCGAAGTGCCGCCATTGAAAGCCGTAGACTGGTCCTAGGTCGCCGACTTCGCGGTGTCCGAGGCCGATAGAATCCAAGTAGGTTCGCGAAGCATTGCCGTCCCAGATCTTGACGTTCTGGTCTTGAAGACTCTTCGCGTTGGTGTTGCCTGAGATGAACCAGAGTAGCTCGGCTAGAACTGCACGGAAAAACACCCGCTTGGTTGTGAGAAGTGGAAGGATGAGGCCGCCAGATGAATTTGAGAGGCTGTACTTGTGCTGGGGTGGAAATGGAATAGCCAGCGTTCCTGTGCCTGTTCGGTCTGGCCGGTGCTCGCCATTGCGGATGATGTCGCGGATGAGATGCAAGTACTGGTATTCTTCCGAGGAGTTGGGTATGATATGGCCATTGGAAGGGTTTGCTTCGACTTTGAGCTGCACATCTGGACCACTCGCCGGTCCGATCTCTTCCACCGCTGCTGGGGCCATCATGATAGTATTTCGATTGTCGATGAAAGATATTTACGAGAAGTCGCGTCCCACGCGTAGCACTTTATGATCGGGCCGAGGTCGGAGCGAGATGTGGCTTGTGTTGAAGCCACGTGTGGCGACTGCCGACCTCCATCGTCACTGCATGTGATACTTGCTGAGCACCGAGTATTGTTATCTTAGCATCGCCAACACACCATAATACCGTCAAGATGGGGGCCGACGACAGGAAACTTGGTATCTTTATCCGAGATGTCATGCTTGCAATAGCCTTCGTATGTGATGAACCACGACAGACTGTCGATGCAACCGATTCCAGCGCTGACCATATGCCACTCTTAGCCCATCGCCGCCTACTTCGCTGCCGCAGAACTACTACGCCGCCTCGATCCAGAAGCCAGCGCCAAAGCCGAAGCAAAACAGAAAGCGCTAGAAGCCAGCAACAGACTCAACTCCATCTTCGCCGGCAATACCCGACGCGACGAGCACAGTGATGAAGAGGATGAATACTCAGACACAGACTCGGAGAACGAGCGAAGTAGAAGTCGCAGCCACCGTCGTAGAAAGAGGAGACGTTCGCCACCGCAAAAGCGCATTCAAGACTTCAACCTGAATCAATATGAACAAGCGATCGCAGCGGAAGTGGTCTCTCCCGCCGACATTCCCGTGACTTTCAAAGACATAGGCGGGCTAGAGGAGATCATTGAGGAGTTGCGAGAAGCTGTGATCTACCCACTCACCATGCCCCATATCTACTCGGGACACTCCTCGCTCCTGACAGCACCATCGGGTGTACTGCTCTACGGCCCGCCTGGATGCGGGAAGACGATGCTTGCGAAAGCGCTGGCTCGCGAGTCCGGAGCGTGCTTCATCAATCTCCACATCTCAACATTGACAGAAAAGTGGTACGGCGACAGCAATAAATTGGTCGCAGCCGTGTTCTCACTCGCACGAAAGCTGCAACCAAGCATCGTGTTCATCGACGAGATCGACGCTGTACTCGGAACCCGGCGGAGTGGCGAGCATGAGGCTAGTAATATGGTAAAGGCTGAGTTCATGACCCACTGGGACGGCCTGGCGTCCGCCACAACAGAAGGCGGAAGCCAACGGATCTGTGTCATGGGCGCCACGAATCGTATACAGGACATCGACGAGGCGATCTTGCGAAGAATGCCGAAGAAGTTCGCAGTCGGGCTACCTAATGCGTCGCAACGACGGTCGATCTTCGAGTTGACTCTAAAGGATACGAAAATCGATCGATCAACGTTCTCGGCAACACGAGCAGATGGTGGCAGAGACAGGAGATCGGCATTCGATATCGACACTCTCGTTCGACTGAGCGCGGGCATGAGTGGCAGTGACATCAAGGAAGCTTGTCGCGATGCGGCGATGGTGCCTGTTAGGGAGTACATCAGGACGCAAACGCAAAGCGGGAAGAGTATGCGAGGAATCCGCGCTGATGCTGTGAGAGGCCTTCAAACTGAGGACTTCTTTGGGCTAAGGAAGTCGGGCCTGGCGCAGCAGCAATTGCAGTGGACGCAGGACGAGGATCACGAAGATGGAGCAAGCGTGCACAGTGGCAGTACGGAGGAGGTCGAAGATTTCGCAGACGCGGAGGGCGAGGTTGAAGAAGTGCCGGTCACAAATGGAAGAGGACGACGGCGAGATGAAATGCGATGATGTGTGCATTAACACTGTACAGAATATACAACACTACTCTTGGACAAATATGGCCACCACGAGAGCTGTAGTGGCGGCACTCCTGTTCCGATGATGGAGATCCGGTCTGGACGCCGCCAGCCACCCCGCCCCTTCTCGAGATTCCCGATCTTCCAATGTCAGCGCATCCCGGACTGTACTTCCTGCACCTGCGCCTCGACAACGGAGACACCCATCCTCATCATCACTTCACTCAGCTTCACCCTGTTGGTTCTCCTTTTCACTTCACTCAGCTCCGCCCTGCTCGTCATCAAACCTCTCAATCATCTCAGTAAGATCATCCCTCATCCCCTCCATGATCGCATAATACTGCTTCCGCATCCTGTCAACCCTGCGGGCACGCAGGTACTCGTTCTCGCGCAAACAGTGGTTTGTTGCCAAGGACTTCCGGATGCTGCATCTATACATTCGGTAGCATGGCATCGCTCTGAGTCCCTCCGCGTCGGTTATGCTGTCGTATTCGTCGACGAGGACGGAGAAGCGGTTGGTTGTTGGGGAGGGCGGCGGGCTGGCCACGCGGATGCGAGGACTGTGCACCGAGGTGAACTTGGTGCTGGAGCGACCTTCGGGCATGTTTGCGGTTTGGGTTGGTGGTTCCCGAGGGATGGGTTAGGGATGGTGCGACTACAGTTGATGTTAGCACTTGATGATGTGGTTCGAGTGAGAGAGGCCAGGCGGCCCGTACCTGATTGTTGATGATGGTTCGCGAGGAACAGAACGGCGGTGCTGTTACTGCTGTGTTTGATATGGCTTGATGGTTTGATAGTCAAGATAGAGATACCTGAACTTGACTTGTACCGAATGTTTGTGCTCCTCTGAAAACGGGGGAGAAACCTCTGTTATATACTACATATCTACTACAGTATTACTCGAACAGTGGGGATGTTTAGCATGTAAGTTCGTGGTATAAGCCGATTTGCAACGACTTTATCTTTTAGGTTTTTGGTATACAGCTTCAGAGTTTGAACGTTCTTGACTTTGCTTACCTATGAGACAGCAAGGCACACACTCAATAACTTGACCACAATAAAGTTTGATTCGAATAAACACCGTCGCTATACTAATTACACCCATTCGTCAATCTCAATACAACGCTCGTCCCAGCCTCCTCTCCTCCATACGCATTCTATAAGCCCATCTTAACCCGTCCATCATTATCGCATCCCGTCTAACCTGCTGTGCACTCTGCTTCTTCATAGCAATAAGAGATTCCGCAAGACTCAGCGTCTCGTGCAACTTCTTCGTCGCTTTCGGCGGCTTTGGAACAACCCCACTGTCTTTACGACTCTCGTCGACGCCCTCCTGTTCGTCAATATCCTTCTCCTCGTCCTCCGATAGGGTATACCGCTCACTCAACGCTCGTTCTCCGTTCTTAACTAGTTCCACGGACCTCGCACACGCAGCGTCTAAAGCAGCGTCATAAGCTGCTTGCTCGATATCATTGAGCGGAGCTTCGTGTGCGGAGGTTGCACGTGTTCGATCCGGGTAGTTGGGACCACTTTGTGCCTGTTCGTGTGGCGAGAAGAGCGACGTGCCTAGGTCTGGCGATGATGATCGAGAGCTTGAAGTTGACTGTGGTGAAGTGGAGTCGGAATCAGGATAGAGAGTGAAGTGCTCCTGAAGGTCGGGGAGGCTGCAGGTGCGTTGCAGGGAGTGGTAGGTGGGAGAGTTGCACATGGTGATGGTGGTTGTGAGGATGTGATTGTTGTATACTTGATCGGTTTCGAAGTGATTGTAAATACTGCAAGAGTCGGGGGTGCATTGCACGTTATAAGTAGTCCATCTTCTCTGCATTACAGTTCGACACTGAGCCTGTACACCATCTGTTGTGATGCTCAGCGCGTGGTAAGCACAGTGGGAGAGGCCTGAGTGGAAATACCGGATAACTCAATTGCAGTGAAGTAAATTTTGCAAGTATACTCACTACGTACGACCCACGACTGGTAGGATCATCTTATCTTGTACAAACACGGCTTCAGCACCGTCGCCTCATCCTCCGTGCTCGGCTCATCATCATCGGGAATGAACTTCCTCTTCGCATTGAACGCACTCTTCACCTGCTCTTTCGGCTGCTCCTTCGGCACACCCTTCCCCTTCGTAGGCGCAAGTGCCTTGACAAACTCCATCTTAACGAACATCAAGTTGCTGAGGTCAACATGCTCCTCGGTAGGCGGTTTGAGCACAAAACCCCGCCGCTGCAGAACAGCCACGAAAGCCGAGACGTCTGTCTCCTGCTTGCTCGTCTCGACACCATCGACTACAGTCTGTAGAACTTCTTGCTCATTAACTTCTTGATCCTCCTTTTGCTTCGTCTCTCGCGCTTTCTGCTGAGCGAGCTGCTTCTTCTTGTTGCCGACGCTGTGCTCCACTGGTTTTCCTGCTTTGCTCACACGACCGAAGCGCGATTTGATCTCTGCGATCCAGAGCTCGCCTTTCCAGTGGAGGATGCGGTAGGCCTCTTCTATGAACGAGATCCAGTTCGTGCCCATTAGCGCAAGGCAGAGGATTGCGACGTTTGTCGAATCATCGGCGAGTGGCACGTTGGACATATCTGCCTTGGTGACGCGTGGAGATGGCGAGTGTAAATCGAACGATTGCAGATTGAGCTGTAGCTTAGTATGTTCACCCGCGTCTGTCAATGTCTGCGCCAATCTTGCATCGCCACATCCCAGATCTGCAATGTTGCAGGTGCGACCCGACCTTGGAAGTAGCTCATCGTTCGTTCTCTGCCTGTTGGGATTGCGCGCCGCCTTGATCGTGGCTCTTCGTCGGATCTCGGAGATGAACTTATCGAGAGGATTCTCAGGCCAGACCGAGACTTGCTGCCGGAAACCTGCATGGTAGTCGTCGAACATGGCGGGATCCTGGTCGAATAACTGTTGTGCTTTGGCTGAAGGCTCGGTGTATAGTGTCTGGTTAAGGAAGCGAAAGCGCGATGAGACCAACTTCTGCCGCATGGCCGATTGCATGGGTGTGAGCTTCTCTTTGGGTGGAAGCACAGTTGTGATCTCGGTGGCATGACCATTCTTCTTCACGTCCATAGTTGCACCATTTTTGGGTTGAGCAGTCGCTGGCTTAGCACTTTCAACTTGAGTGCCTGCCGCTATTCTTGCCGCCTTCTTGTCTCTTTTGATCTGCTTTCCAGATTTTGGCTCGTCTGGCGCTTCATCTTGGGCCACATCCTCACTCCCATTTTCCTTCACCTTTTCCAGCCTCTGCTTCTTCCTTTTTCGGTTCTTCTGCGCTTTTGACGGATCTCTGCCCTCGACATGCTGCCCCCACAACCGACCAACATCGTCTGCTCGAATATTGGGATCTTGCTTCTCTTGCTGCGATGGCCCTCGCTTCCGCTTCTTCTTTGACCCTTCCCCATTCGCAGTCGGCACCTTGAACACCTCTGTCTGGGGCTTCAGCGTGGAAGCGTCCACCGACCAACCCTTGACCGCAAACATCTTGTTCACTTTGTCGACTCGAATTTCTGGAAAGTCGAAGTGCCATATTCGGACATTTTGAAAAACTAGCGGCGGCTCATGCCGACCGACCGAGGCACGGGCGAATCTTAGGCCTGGCGCACATTCACTTCGATACGCTTGCGGATTTAGAACATGAGCCGTCCCAGCTCCCCATCCTGGACATGGGCCGGCACGCTTAGTCGTAACATCCGCCGTACGAAAGTGAGCTTATGTCAAGAATTGGAGCCTTAGGCACTAGTTCCTTGGCACATCAACCTCCTTTTCAGCTGCTGTAATTAGAATAAGTAGATAGTACGTTACAATTCACTTAGTTACTAGTTAATTACATAATATACGTTATAGTTATAAGCCTAGTACGCGCTAGTCTACTATAGTAACATTATAAGTTATAGTTAGGCTCTTAGTAGCTAGAATACTAGAAGAAAACACTAAAGTAAGACTAGACGAAACTACTAGATTACTAAGAATAAGGATAACATACCCCTTCTATATACTATAAGTAGCTTATAGGCCTCTATAGCTAGTAATAAGAAGATCCTAAAGGGGTATAAGTAATAAGATAACTAGATTATTTAATATAGCTCCTTATATCGTATATATAAGGTATAGTAATATATAGACCTATACCTTAACAATAATAAGCTAGTAAGGGAGCTAACTTAGCTAGTAATACTAGACCTCGTTAAGGCTATAATACTATTAGAGGTAGGAACTCCTATACTAAATACTAATAACTAGACTACCCTTAGTATATTAATAGCCTAGTACTAGTTACTAAAGGCTAACTTTAATAAGTACGAGGCTAGTATAGTTAAGGTAAAAGAGGAGCTACGTATTAGTATCTTAATTAACGCTCTATCTATTACTATAAGGTGTTATACTATAAGGGATAAGCTCTACTAGCTTAAGCTTCGCTTTATACTAATAGACTACTAACGAGAGATTAAGCTTACTAATATACTTAATAAGCTTAAGAAGGGGAACTTTACTACTAGAATAGATTAATAGGTTACTAACTAGATTAATCTATAGTAAAGGATAGAGATATTCTACTATCTAGAGCTAAATCGACTAAGAAGGTATTTCTACTACGTAGTATACTATAAGGACGTAGCTATAGGGATAATACTCCTTTCTAAGGTAAATAATAGACCTAAATTAGAATACCCTTTAATAGCTATTATTAACGAGTTTAGTTATCTAATAGTAGACCTTCTAAGACCTACTAGACGATACGCTTACGTAACGTCTCTTAGAATTACTAAAGCTAAAGATAGAAGTTCTTTACCTCTATTAGTATTACGAGGGAGTTCCCTATATCTACTAAAGATTCTACCTAAGCTATACTATAATATTACTAGTAAGCCTAAGAACAACTACTATAAGTTAAGGGCTACTTATAATATAATTAATCTAGAAAGACGTCTAAAGGGTAAGAAGTTAAGGGAATAGTAAGGCTACTAGAAGAATTACGTTAAGTAGGTATAAGATAACCCTTATATAGCTAAGATATATATTAAGAAGTAGATAGATACTAACCTATAGAAGGAACTAGAAAGATTAGAGGGTATAAATAGTAGTAGTAGTTTAGAGAAGCTATCTACTTTAGCTACTTACGTTATAGTAGTAACTATATTAATCCCCTTAGCCTTTAGAATACGAGTAGAGTAATTAGATATACTACCTTTAGAACGATAGGGATAGGATACCTACTTAAGTATCTATATTGTTAATAACCTATTAAGAGCGAACTTTAGAGTTACTCGTAAGCTAGAAGCTAGATTTATACTAATAACTAAAGATAGCACTTTACTAGTAGTAGCTATTAGTAAGTATACCTTATATCTTAAGGATATTAATAGGGATAACTATAAGCTAACCTTAAAAGACGTTATCTATTTATCTAGCTTCTATATAAACCTTATTAGTACTAACCGACTTAAGAAGGCTAGCCTCTAGTTCTATAGATAAGAGAAGACCGTCTACTTCGATAATAAGGTTAATAGTATATAGTATCTAATACTAAAGCTTATTTAGCTATATAACGATATCTACTACTTAGATATTATTATACTACTTATAGGTACTAGAGAGCTTGTATATAACTAGAACGAGCTTTAAGGGATATTATACGTTAATAGTTATATTACTTAAGCGAATTATACTAGCCCTATAGTAATTAAAGAGCTACTAGAGGATAATATTACCTTAATAGTTATAGTAGTATAATTAAGTAGGGCTCCTCTAATTCCCTAGCGCCTTACTATAACTTAGTAGTACTAGGTCTATAGCTATATTAGTTATAAATATATTATCTACCTTTAAGATAATACTAAAGGGTATATACTAGCTAATAGTAACTATAAGGTACTACGAATACATAAGTATAGCGTCTAGGCTATAGCTAAGTCTTAATTAATTCCGTCTTATCGTTAAAGGGTAACGCTAAATATCCCTCTTACTAAATTCGCTATCGACGTTACTAAATTTAATTAAGCTTATAACGGAGATTAATATATAGTCTATAGATATAACCTTAAGACTTACCTTTACTTCGAGAGGTCGTACGTAAGTAAGAGTTAGAATAATTAGCTTTAATTCGTTAAGGAGCTAAATATATTCGTTTAGTTAATAGGACGAGATATTAGGATACTTTAAGCTAATATAGATAGTACGATTAGACTTACTTACTACTCCTTCGTTAGAAAGGAGGGTATTATACTATACTAGACGGCTCCGTATACGCTAGTATAAGATCTAGCTAAGCGACCTAGAGCCCTTATTACTTCAATAGCTAGAGCTATAAGGATATACGCTTAGTTACTATATAACCTCTAGCCTAAAATCGTTATAGCTATAGTATATCTCCTTAATAGAGCGCTAATTATACTAAAAGGGTAGTAGACGCCCTTTAAACTAGCTACTAGACGGAAACTATCGATTATATATCTCTAAGTCTATAGCTATCGAGCCTACTTCTATCTAAAGAGGAATAAGATACTAGTAAGGAAGGATAAGCTTATAGAGCGAGCTTATATTAGATACCTTATTAGCTAGGACTTAATAAGTATCTTCCGAATATAGGTACTATTATAGAATAAGGTTATTCGTACTCGTAACGTCGTCTTTAACGAAGTAACCTTCTATTACCTAGTAGAGGTTAATCTTAGTTATATCCTTAGTACTAAGGTAGTTAATATAGTACTAGTATTCGACCCTACTCCCCTATCTTAGTATTAAGAGCTTTATAACGCTATCTTTACTATATAGCCGACTCTAGATAAAACGGTAGAGTTATATTAAAAGGAATAATAGTAAAATAATAGTAGACCTACTCTAATAATACTAGACTAGCTTTAGTAACCGCTTTAGCTAGTACTATAATAGTAGTTTCCTATATAGTAATTACTAGACACCTACGTTAGTCTATATTAACTACTATATTCTCTATAGCCTAAACCTTAGTATAAGGTTACTTAGCGTAATAACGCTAATATAGAATAAGAATATAACTACTTAGATAATAGTAAGAGATAGAGGGTCTATCTTACGCTCTATAGATAATAAAGTAATAACGTATAGTATTAAGTCTTTATATATAGAGCC
>JAABUL010000122.1_pt1 | contig 156667 bp, 161 predicted proteins | sample 5559151 | NCBI WGS metagenome assembly JAABUL01 (sample SAMN10711876, study PRJNA513368) | rock metagenome | isolation source: Antarctica rocks | place: Antarctica: Victoria Land, Pudding Butte sud | reverse complement strand
AGGGAGGGCGTCGAGTTTCTGGGAGAGGTCGGCGGTGATGAGGGAGAGTTCGGCTTCGTAGGTGGTGAAGAGTTCGGAGCCGGGGGGGGTGGAGAGGGGGTTGGTTGAGGCCATGGTTGCGGAGATGGGGGTTGGTATGTGGGTCGAGCGATGGAGATGGTAATCCAGCTGTGGTGGTGTTGTGGGAGAGAGAGTGTGTCGTGGTTTGGTGGTTTGGTATGGGAATGTCGTTGCCTCAACGCAGGTGCTTGGCTCGAAGTCGGTCGGCTGAGCTTCGGCGTATCTGGTGTTGCCCATAGATTTGATCGTCGACGGTATGCCTTTACTTTCACCAAACAAAATGCCAAGAACGAGGATCAGTATGCGGGACACGGAGTTCTTCTACTAGTATACCAGTCTTCGAAGTTTTGCTGATATTCTAACTACATATCTACCTTACACGATATCTTGCACAGAAATGCAGGTACCACTTTCCACAAAGGCGGCCCGCCACTGCAGACCTCCACACCTTAGCTCCATTGACCCTACGTAATGGAGATCCTGTTGCCTCTTGCACCAACTTTTTCGCATACACAGTTATTCAACTTGATAATTCGTTCGATTCTCTGTTTTACTCGGCGTTGGGAACTGGAATCGAGGGCGGATAATTCTTTATACTTTACCATTTCACTTCTGCAGGCAAGAATCGACAAATGTTGACAGTACCGCGGGGATACGCTGCGGCGCATTCTCACACTACCGATCCAGAGAAGACGCATTCAAAAGGCGAGCAAAAGAAGAAGATCGCTATCGTAGGCAGTGGATGTGCTGGGTTGGGTGCGGCTTGGGGGTTGAAGGGGACGGAGTATGAGATCCATTTGTTTGAGGCGGAAGTGAGTACTATCAATCATTCTTCTTCTTTCCTTTACCAGTAAAGCACTATGTAGACATTGAGAAAAAGCGCTGGACAAGAAGCAGTCTGGGGACTCATAACGCTATCCTGGATAACATGGCTGACGTTTCATTCATCTCAGGATCGTCTCGGAGGCCACACCAACACACAACCCTTCGACACCCCATATGGCCCTCTCCAGGTAGATACAGGTTTCATAGTGATGAACACAGCCACCTACCCCAACTTCATCAACTTCCTCAACCATCTCCGCGTCCCAGTCACGCCCACAGAAATGACCTTCGCCGTCTCCCGCGACAGTGGCAAGTTCGAATGGAGCGGCGAGGGCAAAGGCCTCTTCGCACAGCGACGGAACCTCTTCCGGCTCCGACACTGGCGGCTCATCTTCGATGTCATTCGGTTCAACCAGTATGCTCTCGATCTGCTCTTCTTGGATGATGAGGAGGCGAAGAGTATCACGATTGGGACGTACTTGCAACGGGAAGGGTACTCGGAGGCGTTCAGGGATGATTATCTGATCCCGATGACGGCGGCAGTCTGGAGTACGTCGCCTAACAAGGCGAGTCTGGAGTTTCCGGCGCAGACGTTGGTGCGGTTTATGTGGAATCATCATCTGCTTTCTACCATTTCTGCGAGGCCAGACTGGTAAGCACATCCCCCTGTCAACTCATCTCAAAGTGCTGACATCAGCAGGCTCACCATCCCCGGCGGCTCCCAACAATACATCTCCGCCATCCTCGCCGACCTCGGCCCCCAACTCCACATCCACAAGTCCTGCCGCGTCACCGGCATGGTCCGCCCGCCCCCCGACACCACCGACTCCGTCGCCATGGCCTGGACGAACGCCGAAGGCAAACGCACCGCCGACTTCTTCCACCACGTCGTGCTCGCCTGCCACGGCGACCAGATCTTGCCCATAATCGCCGACGACAGCCAACTCGACCAGCACTATCACCTTAGACAACGCAAAGGCAGCGATGCCTCCCTTCATTCCATCAGCTCCACCAAATCCGCAAAGTCCAACGGGTCTACCAAGGCGGCTATCCCGAAAGGCTCAGCTACAGCGCACGAACTCGAGATCCTCTCCGCGTTTCGCACGACCTCCAATACGTGCTACCTCCACTCCGATCCCGCCTTATTACCCTCTCGGCCACAGACATGGAGTAGTTGGAACTACATGATCAACTCCCGCCCACCTCCGCGCAGCGGTGCGTCCAATGGAACCCCCAACGGCCTCACCAAACAAGACCTCCCCGACTCCCCCGCCGGCGTCTCCCTAACCTACGACATGAACATCCTCCAACACATCCCCCGCGCCCGCTACGGGCACGTGCTCGTCACCATGAACCCTTTGCACCCGCCCCGGCAATCCCTGGTCCAGAAACAGATACAGTACCGGCACCCTTTGTACACCGTCGAAGCGGTACGTGCGCAAGCCCAATTGGAGTCGATCCAGAATACGCGCGGGGTGAGTTACGCAGGCGCGTGGACGAAATATGGGTTCCATGAGGATGGGTTTAGTAGTGGGTTGAGGGTGGCGAAGGAGCATTTGGGGGCGGAGCTGGGTTTTGGGTTTGTGGATTCGACGTTTAGTAGGGGGGAGAGGCCGGTGCTGGGGTTGAAGGATTGGTTGGTTAGGGTGGCGATTTTGCTTGTGAGCATCGTGATATGGTGGGGGGAATTGGTGTGGCGGATACCGCTGGTGTGGATACCGCTGAGGATAGCGCTGTGGGTTTTGGATCGGGCGCTTGGGTTTATGGAGGAAGTTGGGATGATTGACTAGATTCCTTCCTTCATACATCTAGATGTGTCTATACTTTTACACCTGCCCCACGGCTCCCCCAACACCCCACTGCCCTCCTGCTCGTCTATTCCACATAAGCCACATGCACCAACGCACCCCCCTCCCCCGCCTCGATCTCAACCTCCACCTCATGACTCACAAACCACACACTCCCCTCCCCCAACTCCACCCTCACCCCATTTGCCTCCACCCTCCCTCCTCCCCGCGTACAAAGCAAAATCCCCGGCCCGTCAACCGCACCCAGTTGCTCGCTTTCCCCGGCTTTGAGCGTAGTCTGCAGCATGTTGAACTCGCTCATCGGGGGCGCGTACAGCTTCGTCTTGCCCTTCAACCCCTTTTCGTACTTGGTCGGGCGCAGCATACTCTCTTCAGCACTATGAGGCGCGAAAGTCAAGCAAGAGATGAAGAGGTCGATGTTTGACCGCTCGGCCGCGGGGCAGAACCCAGTATTAAGCACGTTGTTGGAGCGGGCCATGCATTCGATGATATCCCCCGAGAGGTATGCGTGGATGCCGTCGGCGGGGATGTAAATGCTTTCGCCGGGCTGGAGGACTAAGTAATTCATTGTGATGAGGGCGACGAGGATTCCCGGGTCGGTGGTGGAGTATTGCTGTGCGAGGCGAGGGGCTAGCTTGGGGATGTGGGAGGCGGATGCGGATTCGAAGCGGGAGGCGTCCAGGTGGGTGAGAAAGTTGTAGGTTTCTTTGATGGTGTCGGAGTCGGCGGAGAGCATGGTTTTGACGACGTGTTTGAGGGTTTGGTCGGTGAACTTCTCGGCGGAGGAGGAGGGGTTGGAGGGCATGAATCGTTTCAACGGCTCCAGCTTCATGAGTTGGGAGATCTGGTCGAGAAGTTTGAAACCGCAGAAGGCTTCGAATTCGGATAACGCCAGTGCGATCTCGGGTTTGTGGTTCGGGTCCGTGAAGGCGTCGGGGTTCTCTTTGTGCAGTCTTTCCGAGGTTGGGATGTCCGGGTGGAGTTGCAGTGGTAAGGCTTTAGCTATCGAGAGCACTTTTGGTAGGTAGGGCAAGTTCGAGTGGCCGAATTTGGAGAGGACGTTCCCGCCGATGAGTTCCTTGGGGTTACGGTCGATGATATCTTGGAGGTCCTCGCCTGTGTTGGCGACGTAGGAGGGGAGGGTCGGGTAGGTTCCCATCCACATTTCGGCGTAGGGGCTGTCTTCATCGATTGTGAAGTTGCTCTTTGGGGTGTCGAGCCAGCCGGGTTGGCTTTGGCAGAGGCGGGCTGCGAGAGAGGAGGAGCCTTGTTTGCCCCAGGGGTAGGAGTTGCAGCTGCATTTGAGCTGGTAGATGGGTTGCGGCTGGGCGGACATATCGACTGCTGTGAGGGTGATTTCGGCGATGCCTTTTGACGTTGGTTCTCGTGGAGTCTGTGAGCGGTATGGAGGTACTACAGGAAGCTATAGAGAGTGTGGGAGATGGTGTAAAGAGTGTCGAGAAGGTTTACCTCTGTTGAAGTTCTGATGCACGCAATGACGGACGGTGAACGTCATTCTAGCATCCACATTCGTTTGCACCTTCTTGAGGTTCCGATAGCAGTGAACGTAGAAACACGTATCTACATGTACCTTCCACATTGCTCTTACCGGATTGAGTTCCGCTCGAGTGTGCGGTCTCGAATGTTGACTAGACGGGGAGAGCTGAACACCGCCCGAGAAGCATGACCTGTCACGAACGCGGACAGTGAGGTGTAGGTATAACGCCAAAGCGACATATCGAGCGTCGCATAAGGACGATGTTACAACATTTTCGTGTCCTGCTTCGGGAGCGTAGGTTGGTGACCACGAACAAGAAGGTGTTTTTGCACGTGACTTGCGGCGAATCTCGGGAGAGTGCTCGTTTTGACAAACCTAACGTCGTCGCAGGAGCTTGGTGGGAGGGCCTCCGTTTGGATGAGTTGTTTCTCAACGACAAACACTTCTTTACGCTCCTTCTTGTATTTTCCTTCTACCGCACAATTTAGATCTCGCGGAGGATATGACAATGGCTCGGTAGCACCACAGGAATCCCCCAAACCAACAACCATGGCTCTTCCCAAGCTCGCCGTAAGCATGATGACGAGAGTAAATAGATGCATTTCTTCGGCAGCTAATATTACTGTAGACGTCACCCTCCTTCCATGCCCTAATCGGCGCACACTCCTTCATGCTCGGGCAGGTAGCATGGCACTACAGACCTGCTACCTTTCGCTCGATACAAACGCAGTCTCGCCCATTTTCCTCCTCTCCACGACAACTTGACGACAAACAACTACAACCCTCCAAGTCCTCCTCAACCGAACCCACAATCTCCCCCGAAGACTCGCCCAACTTTTCCCTCCCCTCCGGCTGGGAAGATAACCCCCAATACTCCAACATCACCCAATTCTCCGAGCTCCCCCACCGCTTCTTTGGCTACAACCAACACATCCGCATAAACGAAGACTTCAAAGAATCCCTCCGCCAAATCCTCTGGCAATTCCGCGCCCCCATCCGCTACGCATTCGCCTATGGCTCGGGGGTATTCGGACAGTCGAAAAGCGGAGACAAGCCCTCGCAGAACCTCAGCCCCCACCCCGACCCCCCGAAAGCAGTAGAAGAATGGCAAAAAGGCGGCGCAAAGGTCATCGACTTTATCTTCGGCGTCTCCCACACCCAGCACTGGCACTCCCTCAACCTCACCCAGAACCCCCACCACTACTCAGGACTCAAATACCTCCCCTACAGCTCCGCCGCCATCTCCTGGATTCAAGACGGCCTCGGCGCGGGGGTGTACTTCAACCCGTACATCACCGTCAACGGCGTCATGATCAAGTACGGCGTCGTGAACCTCGACACCTTAGCCACCGACCTCAACGACTGGAGCACCCTCTACTTGGCAGGACGTCTCCAGAAACCAGTCAAAATCCTCCGCGACGACCCCCGCATGCGGCTAGCGAACCAGATAAACCTCCTCTCCGCCCTTCGAACAGCCATGCTCATGCTGCCCGAACAATTCACCGAACGCGAACTCTACGAGAAAATCGCCGGGCTGAGCTATATGGGCGACCCCCGCATGACCAACATCCTCGGCCTCGGCGCCAGCGAGAACATGAGTAAAGTCAGCAATATAGTCGGCGCGCAGCTTCCCGGCTTCCGACAGCTATACGTGCCCCTGATCGAAAACCTGCCCAACATCTCCTTCGCCGACTCCCGCACCCCGCGCGAAGCGGCGTGGGAGAAAGAAGACGCCATCCGCCACACGGGCTCAAACGTCGAACTGGCTCCCGACGTCCTCGGCGGTCCCTCGGGGTTAACACTAACCCAAGACCTCGACCCAGTAAAGCGAGGAAACATGGTCCGACGCCTCCCCTCCGCGTTCAGGAAGAAGGTGTACTACCAGTATAAAAAGCAATTCGGCATCCCCGGCTCCGCGTTCGATTCCATCACCGAGGCATCGGAGGATGAAGGGAAGGGGGGTGAGATGCGGAAGAGGGAAGGGGGGGAGTTTGAGCAGCGGATCGCGGCGGAGGGGAATTTGGGGGAGGTGATTGCGCGGTGTGTTAGTCAGACGGTGGCGTGGCCCGCTACGAGCCAGACTGTCAAATCCGGCTTTACGGCGGGGATTGGGAAGGCTTGGAGGTACTACTCCGATAAGCGGAAGAAGGGGAGGGAGAGTGCTGCGAAGGGTGGTGGAGAGGAGGCGGCCAAGCTGGAAGCGGAGAAGCCCGAACAGATCGTCGAGGACGCAAAGGTGGAGGAGAAGGAGAAGAAGCAGTGATGGTCTTCGAGCCCGGCGGCTTTTGTACCTCGTATTTGTTGCATAGCGAAAGGAAAAGAAAGCTGCGTACGCCATGAAGGCTGTAGCGGAACCCCATGGGTCCAAAACCAGATAAGATACCCTAGAATCGAAATGTTTACAGCAAGTGCTCAGAACGCTCAAGCGAGTATCATCTCTCAGATCGGCTCGGGGTGCTGGTGCTCGGCTCCGCTAGTGTAGTACCATAGGGTTCAGAGAAGAGGCAGATCGCCTGAGTAGAAGAACTCAGGGTTGTCTGAGAGCATATCTGTCGCAGTGGTGTGAAAGGCCCGATTTTTCGTGTCGACCTTTGATGTGCAAAGCAACTACTAATATCGTTCTGGAGCGTTTCGAATATCTTCATATGTATGTTATGGTCATGTGCAACTCAAGACTTATAAGATAATCTAGAACTCTAAGATGACGCAAAAGTGCTCTGAACTCTCAATCGGGTATCGCAATATTCGAGTTGGAATGGTTGGCTCGATCCAATGCTTCTTGGACATCCACACCCGACGCGGCTGTAAGATCGTGGGACCCGGACACGCCTGGTGGAGGCCCACCGTTGGACGGGCTCCGACGATGGAATTGTCGCTTTAGCCTATTGGTGAAGCTCTGGGTCTTAGCTGGCGTGCTGTCCTCGTCCGTAAACTCCATGTTTTTGATGCTGTCAGCTTTCTGCTTCCAGTGGTAATTGACCGGAGAAGCGATCTGCCTAGGAAGGGCCGGACCACCGACCTCTTCCAAGGCTTCAGTCACGTATTGCTCGAGGCGACATGCTATGTCGATAAAGCAAGATAGGTATTCTGAGTCGTCCAGGCTTTTCAAGGCGTCAGAAGGGTACAAAGGATCCCACAGCCGGGCAAGATCAGTCCTGCCAAGATAGTTCGGCAGAAGTCGAAATGCGAAACGGATGTCCCATAATCGGTTGCGAGATCGCAAGGGACTGTTTGCTGTCGCCTCATAGTGTTCTCCGTAGACTCCACCATCGAAAGCAGAGGCAAGATAGTTCCAAATGTTGTCCTGTTCACGCCATGGATGTCCATCGGGAAGCCTGCCAGTCGTGAGCTGCAATCTTGATATAGAGCCATGCCAGCGCTGGATAAGTGCCTCAAAAGGTACTAATATTTGTAGCCTGTGGCGAACACCAGCGAAACCAAGATCGAAGGTACCGACGCTTCGAGCAACGACCCCAGGAAGTTGGGCTGCGTCAGCCGTTTCCAACCCCGACAAGTAGCTGTGCAGAGCATCATCGGCTTGCTGTTTAAGAGCCCACGCACACGGAAGCATATCTTCTAGATTGCGGGTAGTAAGCACGATGTTGGGGGACTCTCGATGTAGAAGCTCCAAACGCGGCCAACGGGCGCGACAACCCAGCATCATGTTGCATAAGTCGGCCACGTTGTACAAGGAAGTTTCACTTGTTGTCATGTCTGTCAGCTCCGAGAAGTCGACGATAATGTCAACATCTTGCCAAAGCTCACGGTGCTCCGAGGACAGCGCAGCAATCCCTCGCTGGCAGCTAGCGTCCAGGAACCGGCGTCGGAGACTTTTCAGCATGTCTATTACCACGTCCCAATGCAGCCAGGACGTTGGTTTAGTGACGTGATTCTGATTTGTTTGGTCCGAGATGGACAGCGCCGGCGTTTTGATACCCATAGCCAGCCTTCGGGGCAGCTCTCGGAGTAAAGCCCAGACCAGTCGATAGAACTCTGGCCGGGCAGCTCGTGCTCTGATCGTATAATATAGCTCACAGTCTGTTCCGGACGAGGTAGCAAAATGGTGCTCCAAAATCCAGTCGAACGTATTGGTACTAAGACTTTTGAAACTTTGCAGAGGCAAACTCTGTAGCCTCCTCAGAATGCGAGCGCTCCTAAACCCCGGGTCGTTGCCGCCCATCTGAGAATCCCGGAACCAGTCCACAAGGAAGTCACGGTGTTTTCGGAGAGTCGCTCGATCGGTGGAGCCTAGCGCCTCTTCGAAACTCGGAGAATTCGTCGTCAATACCACAGCTTTTGGCCTGGTGTTTCGCCTCGGTCTTCTTCTGACTGATTGTGATTCACCCTCCAGCCCAGAATCGTGATCACTGTCATAGAAGACTCCAATACGCTGACCTGAGTCTGAGAACTGCCAATTGATCGCAATCAATTGACCCCCTGTATAGGCCTCATCGCTATTCGTATCGATGTCAAAGTGGTAGCCGTGGGCCACCAGCAGAGCCTTGGAATACCGTGATATGAGCGCAGTACAACGCACAAGTGAGATAACCGAGGGATCGGGTCGGACGCGAGGTCGTAGGTAGATGTACGAGCAGATCCCAGCAGCTGTCGTCGCAGCAATCGTACAGGCTGCAACAAAAGACTGCGAAAGTGTCCAGCTGCTTGCAGATAAGTACAGGGTGGCCACAAGTGCTCTCTTGACCACAGGAGGACGGAAGAATCCAGCTTCGATAGTTCGGTTGCATTCCGCAGAAAGCTGACCAATTTCTAGCAATGATAGGCACGTCTGAAACGCATCATTCCTCACCGTCCAAGTCTGCACCTTCAGCCCCACTGCTCCTGTGTAGAGTGTCCAGGCGAGACCTACGATGGCCAGGACGGTAGCTAAGAACGTAAATACGTCGAAGGACCATTTCTTTGGCCCTAGGTGTGGGGATTGCTGGTTCGGTGAGCCATTGCTCAGATTCGTAGTTGCAGGGACTGTGTTTAGAGTAGCCTGCACAATCCCAGTTGCGTGTGTTGTCGACGTGGGGGTAGAAGCCGCCGCAGCCGTGGACTGGGGTGCGGTGGTGGCCGTGGACGTCGCGGCTCCGACTAGGCTACCTGCAGGTCTGCTTCTCAGCGGTACCATGGGAATCTGGCTTGCTGTATTGATCGACATTGCGCCGGTATGGCCAGTATCTCGTCGCGTGGAGCCCAAAGACCAAGGGACCGGAAGAGAACGACATGATATAGAGAGCCTTGCACCTTGCAATGAGGTATGCGCTCGGTACTCAGGTACTTCGGCGTGGCTGAAGGTTGCTCACCCTAGAATAGGTGACCGTTGCTGGAGCAGATAGATCGAGCGACATCTCAAGATGTTGCAAGTCAGATTCTTAGGAGTGGGAGTGGATGATAGCTTAGACCTCTACAGTCAAAAGCAAGCCTACCAGATTCCCGGGATCGGAGTCCAAAAGTGAATGTTGAGTGAATGTTGGAGCCCGTGACTTCACGTGAACTTCCCCCGGTGGCGGGGCAAGTGCCGCTTGCTGGACAGCATGTGCCTGATGATTGCCGTTTGATATTCTTGACTCATAGGATCCAACGTAACAACACTTTCTGGTGTATACCTACTAACTCCTACCTTCGAAAATCAGTCTGTTCATACCTGCGTACCGGTAAGCAATACGTCAAGACGTCGATATGGCTCCAAAGGGCGACAACGGCAAAAAGGCAGCCGGCAACGCAAAGAAGGCCGAAGCAGCAGCGCAGAAGAAAGCAGTAGAAGACCAGAAGCAAGCAGCGACAGAGTCACAGAAATGGGGAACAGGTTCGAAAGACACAAGTAAAGCGTGGGTCGTCCACACTGCACCGCAACCATATCACAACGACTAACATATATACAGCGAAGCAGCCGCCTCCAAAGCCACCGAAGCCGCCCGCAAAAAGGCAGAAAAAGACGCCCTCCTCGCCGAAGAAGAAGCCAGCCTCCCCTCCAAACCCACCTCTAAGAAAGCCCCCGCCGCCGCAAAGAAAGCCCGCGGCCTCGACCTCTCAGACCTCGACGGCCCTTCCTCGAGCAAAAACCCCGCTGCTCTCAACGCTACCGGTATCGACAACGCTATCGATGCGCTGTCCCTGACGAACAACAACCAGGACAAGATCGACAAGCATCCCGAAAGGAGGTTTAAGGCGGCGTATGCGGCGTTTGAGGAGAGGAGGTTAGATGAGATGAAGGATGAGAAGGGGTTGAGGCGGCAGCAGAAGATTGAGATGATTCGGAAGGAGTTTGAGAAACATCCTGATAATCCGTTTAATCAGGTTAGTGGGAGGTATGATATGAGTAAGGAGGAGATTAAAGAGTTGAAGGAGAGTGAGAGGACGAAGAAGGAGGAGTTGTTGACAGGGAGTTGAGCGGGATTGGAGGTGGGAACGAAAAACAACGGCATTGGAGGGCGGAGCTCTGGCATCAGGATACCCAGCGACCTAGAGTAGGCATGAGAAGGATGCACTTTGAGCGAGACAGCTACGGCTGTCACACGGCGATACGATGAGCCATGAGAGGGTCGACTGGTACATGACACGAACTCTAGCACCCCTGTCGTCATGACGTCGAAAAGTACTAAGATACGGAATGCTAGACATAGATTGCATTGGAAAAATGTACCTATGACATCGATTGCCTCTGACACTACGAGACCTCCTCGAGCAGCTCCACCAATTGTGTGTTGTGCGCATTAAAGTACACTGATGAGGATTGAACGGGTCCAGATGAAGCGATAGAGCACTATATGTTCCAGCGTATACATCGAAGAACGCCGACACTCTAGCATTCGATGCACCCGTATCCAAGACGCCTCATAATGCAAAGCCAGCCAACGCCATCATAAGCAAAAGCCGTTCCCATCATCATCATACCACACTTCTCACTTCTCACCCCACAACCTTCATCCCAGACAACGTCTCCAAAAACCCCGGGAAATCATCCTTCCGCACCTCCACAACCGAATGCTCAAAAGAATCGATCCGCACCCTCGCCCCCGTCTCCTCCACCACCTCCTGAAAAGCCTGCCCGAACCGATTCAACCCATACCCCCTCTGTTTCCTCGCCTCCGCAACCTCCCCATCATCCTCCGAGTCCGAGCCATCGCTCGAAGAAGCCTCAGACTCCGTCTCATCAGACTCCTGCCCCTCGTCATCCGAATCGAGCAGCCCGTTAGCTTCCATAATCTCCCGCCTCAACTGCTTCGCTTCAGCTCGCTTCCGCGCTTTCTCGGCCTTCTTCGCCACCTTGGCGGCATTTTTCCGTTTCTTCTTCTCCTCCCGTTCTTTGATCTCCGCTTTAGAGCGTATGCGTTTGCCGCCTGCGCCGCCGGGGCCGAGGCCGACGACTACATAGACGGATCTGCTTTCGTCTAGGCAGGCGAGGACGAGGGCTTTTTCGCGCGCGTTGTTCATCTGGCGCCCGTTTTCGGCTTCTTGGACGGCGATGGCTTCTTGCACCCAGGCGGATAACTGGGTAAGAGCGCCGGGGTGTGTGAAGAGCTGGACGTCTTGGCCTTCGTTTACGACGCCCATTTTGAACTCTTTGAGAGAGCGGATGCGTTTCTTTGCGATGAGCATTGAGCCGGTGCGGAGAATGGCGCGGTGGAGGTTTTGTGCGGTGGGGATGTGGGCGAGGAGGACTTTGAGGCCTTGTGTTGGTGATGAGGTGGTGGGGCTGAGGGCATCGAGGGCAGCGAAGAAGCGATATGTGGTCCAGTCTGGTGCTTCGGCAGCTTTCACTAGCTGACCATCCGGTCCATAGCCTTCCTCCTCGGAGTCAGGCGGTGTGGGTCCAGATGCTCGCATTCGAGCGCCGTACTTCATATCCGGGCCGTGACGATCTAATCGCATGTCTAGGCTATTGTTATGGAGCTCCGGACCAACCTCAAGAATGGCACCGACAACCACAGCAACATCAACAGCCGACAGTGTCGTGTTGTAACCCCAACTTCGCACAAACCCCCATCCCTCGTACCCACTCCTGCCGTCATCACCAGGTATCAGACCTTCAAGATTATATTGCTCCGCGAACTTTAGTATGCGTGACCGCAACGACTGTTTGAGCGCCATATCCATATGCAAATAGCCCTTTCCGGCTTCTTGAAGGCTGACACCCATCTTGGCCAACAACTTGTTCAGTCGCTTCTGACCAGATTCATTCCAGATATGCAGTCGCGTGGACAGAAACGGACTATGCCGCATACTGTCAATCAAACTCCAATGTCGAACCAGCAGGAACTTAGGCTCCGGCGAGAGACGGATGGAGAAGTCTGAAGAGCTACGAGCATTCGAGGGTATTATGCTCTCGCCCATGCTCTGACTTCGTCGTAGCTCAGCATCCGATATAGGGTTTAGCCGACGCACTTCATCTCGTAAAGCATCTCGACGCTGCTCGGTACGGTCTAGCATCCTGCTGTGTCGGTTGTCGCTCCATTTGAGAGGCTGTGAAAATGGTGAAAGCTCCACCGAGGATATACCAACAATCGCTAGCCAGAGCAGATCATTATCTTCTCGGCCAAGATCTGAGGCGAGTGAGTACAGCATACTGCTCACTGGATCTGAGTAGGAAGTGCCTAGACTGTAGTAGGCATCTAATGTAGCTTCGTGTTTCCGTCGTAGCTTTAGCAGTTGTCGCTTCAACTGTCTCTGAGAAGGTGGCTTTGGAGGTGAAGATGGCATAGCGACAGGACATCGTGGCTGTGATGAAGTTGGTGGTGTCGAGTCGAAGGCCACCTGAGCCGATTGTGGATGCTCGTGAGGCGATGACGGTATAGGTGTGCTACTATTGCTCCGCCGTCGTTGGCGAGGTCGTTCCTCTTCGTCGCTAGCTCCAGCTTCGTCCTCGTCTAAGTCGGAGGCCCTTCGTTTCTTACTTTGGCTGCTGCTCAGCTCGTCTTCGTCATCGCTATTGGCTCCTTCGAGCAGAAGATCTTGCTCGTCAATTTCCGGCATATTCTGTAGCTCAGCCAATGCCTCCCGCTCTGCCGCTAGATCGTTGCCAATGTCATCGTCAACCCATACAATAACACCGCCCTTGCCAGACTTGTAGGTCGGCAACACTTTTCCGTGATCGACACCATTTCTTCGTGCCTCCGTCAACGCATCATGACCGGGAAGCACAGCAGCAGAAACACCAGAGCCAAACAGATTCTGCAGATTCCAGGGCCGCCTGGCGTCAATGCACCATACTTCAACACCATGATCCCGCATATCCTCCGCATCCCCGCCATTGGCCGCCTGGCTACTGCCATCCAAGCCTAAAGTCTCTTCCAGATCCACCAGACCTCCCACACCTAAGCATACCACCACGCCTCCATCTCCACCTCTTTGTCGCGTCAATGGTAATATGAGATCCTGGCCGATTTGCTGCAGATCAGAGTACCCACTGACTGGCTGAGTTTTGTGTGTGATGTAGTCGCGCTTGAGTAGTGTCGCTAGGATCCGTGCTGCACATAGACTATCGACAGTCAATGCTGTTAGGATAAGAACTGGTGGTGACAGCGGGTGTGTTATTCGGACGAGCTCGGTGTAGAGCTGCGAGATTTGCTGGTGTGGTATATACATCCTGACTCCCGGTACTGTACGCTGAGCAAGATAGTCGTGAACTGAGGCGATACATGTAGGATGCTAATCGTAGGTTGTATCCGCGGTTGTTGCTTGATTGATGTTCGTTCGCGTTGTTTGCAATGTTTTCATGCCAGAATCCGTCGCGTTCGGTGTTCACATGCGAATCACCATACTCAGAAGTCCAGATTCGTTTGTACTTGAGATCGTAAGTGTCGTCGAGTGCTATACATTCATCTCATCGCATTATTCGAGGTGAGCTTGGAGGACGCGATACGACGCGATGCCACTAGCGCCGGGCAAACATCGGCGATTTTCCGATCTCCGATCTCGAACTTGACTTCGTCTTGACCTCGACATCTTCCTCGTCGGAAGGACATGCAATGACTACGCTGTGTTGCCGAGTAAGGCCATTACGTTACTCGAGATACGACCAATCGTACCACCGCGGCTGTTAGTCAGCGTGTGTTGTACCCCAATACTATCCTTCTCAGCGCTGTTGCATTGGCATGTCAGGGTGACGACGATGAGTGATCGAGCCGGTGACCTCGTTGAACCTGGCAGCTGACTGATACATTGCCTATACCTCCCCGTTGCGGCCGACAGAGGGTGTTGCTTGTAAGCCAAGCACCATTGAACATGGCCGATCTATGACGATCGAGGTGTTGTCGGAAAGCTACAGCAACCATCTGTAGCCGGCAAAGATGTATAAGAATCACCACCTCGTCTTGCCCAGAGAGAATGGAACACATGAACTCAGTTGACAGATCTGCAATACACATCACTTCAGAACAATCAATACAGTTGATGTTCCACTCACGATGACCATCCCAGCCCCCCTCGCCGAGCTCCTGGAGCGCAACAAGGAACACCAGGAATATGTCAAATCCATGCCATCCCCGCCCCTAGACATGCCGACCATGCACAAATGGGCCCAAGAAAACGGCGGCGGCGTCATGGTCATCACCTGCTCCGATCCCAGACTCAACCCGTACCGCATCTTGGGCGTTGATGCCGCTCGTGAGATGAGTAAGAATTCCCTTTTCCTCCTACCTGATCAGCTCATGTTGATGAACTTTCAGAGACCGTCATGATCCGCAACGCCGGCGGCCGCACCTTCGACGCCCTCCGCTCACTCGCCGTCCTCGGCACCATCGGGAACCCAGGCACCATCGTAGTAATGCACCACACCGACTGCGGCATGACCCATTTCCACGACGCCACGGTCAAGAAACACTTGTACGAGATCTCGCCTGAAGGCGGCGATGAGATTGAGGGCATCAAACGCTATGGCGAGATCCTCGGCTCAATCGATGACAGCATCAAAGAGGACGTGGCGCAGTTGCGCAAGTCTCCGTTCATCGCGAAGGGCACGGCGATCGTAGGGCTGAAGTATGATGTCTTTACTGGCAAGCTTGAGGAGATGGAGAGCTGGACTCGCTGACGTCTCGAGTCGTCAATGGATTTTCTGTACGTACGCGTAAAATACAGTCATTTCCGCGACCTCAAGCAGTCTTCGTCGTGACCTTCTCCTCATCGACCTCGCCCGAGGATCTCTCAGGTGATGAGCCAGCAAGATACTCCGGATCATCATACGGACGCCAGAAATCTTTCTTTCCTTTCCCAAGTCTCGTAACCCATGGTGGCAATATTCCACCCTCAAGTTTGTACGTCCACGGCTCCTTCTTCTCCTTATCGGCAGGTTTGATCTTCCCACCCGAAGCCTTCTCGATTAACCAAGCCAGGGTATTGATGATAATATAGGACATAATCCCAGGAATCAAACCATACGCAATACTGTACGTGAACGGCATGATAGCAATCGTCAAGAACGCCGGAATGGCATCCCCAATGTACGACCTATTGATATCTTTCGCCGACTTGGCCATCATCGAGCCAACGATGATCAAAGTGCAGCCCGTCGCCCACGGAGGAATCGAAGCGAAGATCGGCGCGAAGAAGATTGAGATGAAGAAGCAGAGGCCAGTGACCATGGCTGTGATACCAGTGGCGCCGCCTTCGGAGATACCGGCACCGCTTTCGATGAAAGCAGTCACTGGTGGCACGCCAAACAGAGAGCCGATTGTGATCCCGCCCGCGTCAACAAGGTATGCGACAGCGGAGCCCTCGAAGTCCTAGGTCTTCTCGTCGATGGCGCCGCAGAAACGAGCCATGGAGTAGGGAGTTCCGGTGCAGTCCAGGATGTCGACGTAAAGGAAGGTGATGAAGGCTAGGCCGAACTGGCCTCCGTATTCGCTGATGTTCCACTCTTGTACGGCAAGGATGGACTTTATAGGATGGAAGGTCACGACCTATGTTATTTGTTAGCCTTGCTTTTATTGGTAAGTACACTCAGTTTTCGAATGCTCACCTGTTTGAAGAAGTTGAATGCATCGTCTCCGACCGGTGTGTACGGGAAATAAGTCACCGGTGTTGGACGCGGCCAGCTGATAATGGAGACAAGCAAGATGCCTGCGATGATCGCACCTTTGACTCGGTACATCATCAACATGACGGTGAGAATACCGCCGCAGAATATTCCGATCCACATCGTCGGACTTCGCATCTTGTAAGCTGATGGGCAAAGGCCGTCTTCATCGAGGTACTGTGGACTGCAGCCAGCAAGTTCGAGAGGGGTCGAGTTGGCTCCGACGATCGCGCCAATGCCCGCCGAGTAGTTCAGACCGATGATGGTGAGGTACAAACCGATCCCGACACCCGTTGCGAGCTTGATCGACGCTGGAATGGCTCGCGCCAGCCATTGCCGAAGCCCAAGTACTGTGAGACCGATGAAAACGAACCCTTCGACGAATACTGCAGTCACAGCGACGCGATATGGCACGAGCCCAGAACCATGGTATCCAACTACGGTGCAGGCGAAGTAGGCGTTCAGACCCATATCAGGAGCGAGCCCGATGGGCATGTTGGCGAAAAGACCCATGCAGAAGGTAGTCAGGGCGGAGATAGCTGCTGTGCCCGTGGTGAGATCGCGCCTGAGCCCGGCAATGCATAGTTGGTAGTCCTGATTGGTATCGCAGAGATCTGTGCTGGATGGCGGGCAGACACAGGTGCCTCCAGAGTCGGTGACGATTGTCGCGTTGACGGAGATGATATAGGCCATCGCGAAGAACGTGGCCAAGCCAGCGCGGATCTCCGTGAAGAAGAACGAGTTCGGTCGTGCTTTGGGCTGGTCACGGTCAATATTTGTCCCAAGTACTGTGTCTGTGGTCGAACACCTACATGTCCCGAGCCCTCAAGACGGAAGTAGCGCCCAAAGGCGCTGCGGGCAACCCGCGCATTCGTGTCGTGTATGTGTCGACTTCTCAAGTCAGCGCAAGGTCACAGGTGAACAGCACCACCATGGGGTATCACTATCTTTATGTATACTCCCCATATTCGCTTTTGTGATCCTACAGCTGATGTGACTCAGCGATTGGCGAGAGATACAGTAGCGGGGAAAGGATGTCTTGGTTTACTTGGCCTTGCCCTTGGCGACACCGATTGCTCACGTGTTTAGCTGAACAAGCCTTTTGCGAGCTGTCCAGAAGCGAAGGTAGACCGGTAGCTGGTCCAGACGTTGGTCGGTGGTCGCCGCCGCGAACCTTCGGCGAGATAACAATTGGGAGAAGGGCGAATGTCCACGATGAGAGCAATCTCTGCGATTTCCCAGAACAGCTGCTAGGAAGGGCTTGGTGTGAGGGTGCTTACATGCCGCTGCACTACTCGAGATGCTTCTCGACGTCTGGAAATCCGAGAATGCAAGGAGAAGGAGAGTGGTGTTGAGCAAGAAGCGACAATGTTATGGTGGAGAGATACGAGATGGATTATCGAAGGGTGCAGAAGAAATCCGTAGTGCTGATGTTCTTCACAGCGCGAACAGAGCCATAGCGGACGATTGTCCAGTCCACATATACCGCTCCGAGATGGCTTTCGACGATGTTGTTGGATAGTTTTCTTCGAAGATGGTTTTTAAACCAAGGAAATGTCTCGGCAAGCTCGGAAGGCTCAAAGCCGCATCGCGTGCACACGACAAATCTCCGCCAACCCCACCTCACCTTCGCTAGAATTCCTTCTTTGATAGGCGGAGCTACCCTAGACATGAACCTACCCTGTCAAATTGTGGTAGACCGCGGCCGATTCTGCGTCATGGTTATAAGATGACCCGCCCGAGCACATGATCGTTGATGCTCAGAGGATCCGAGATGGGGAAAACGACACCAGTGGCGGGTATATACTGTAGCACAACGCCTTCCGCAACGGTCCATACACCAGCAGCACTCAGTATAAGTGTAAGGATTTAGAGTTTTTTCCTCTTCTCACCAGCGCTCTGCTGTACGATTATCACGACTATCAGCAGCGCCGGACCGACTTACAGTAATCGAGCGCAGACCTCGCGCCTCTCATCAGAGCGGAAAAGCCGTAAAACACCATGGCCCAAGCGCACGACATCCAGAAAATATCGACTGAGGACTGGGACAGCAATAACTTTCACGACGAACAGGAGCATCAGAAGCTGGAGGACATTCACACCCTACCTGCGTCAGAAGCGCAACAGACAACAACCGCGCTCGATCGGCCAAAGACGTCCAACAATCTCACCAACACTCGAGCCCGCCTAGGTCTCCACCCTATTGCCCCCATCGAGGAAGAACATGATGAAGCCAGCCATAGCGATCTAATGTGGCCTCGCATCAGGCTCTCGCTCAAGGAGCCCTTCGCCGAAGTCCGTCCTTTAAAACCATACTGAAGGCACTACTGACCAATCTGCAACACAGTTCTTCGGAGTATTCATTCTTGTGTTATTTGGCGACGGTAGCGTGGCGCAAGTGCTACTAACCACGGGAGAAACGACTGCGCCTGGTGGCGATGGTTATGGCGACTACCAATCTATCAATTGGGTATAGTATTTTGCTTCTACGAATGTCCGAGCAACGCTGATAGCGGCACAGGGATGGGCGCTAGGCACAATGCTAGGTATCTATGTGGCTGGCGACTCAGGAGCGTATCTCAAGTAAGCTGCTTCCGCATATACGGTCCCGCCAGCCGGTCTAGAAGCCCCCCAATACATCACATTGGACAGCACTCTACGATAGATAGGCACAGCGTCGGCGACCGGGATATATGCTGACACAAGCACAGTCCGGCCATTACATTCACAAACTGTATCCTTCGAAAACTGCCCTGGCGACGATTTCCCATCTACGTGAGTTGGACCGGCCCTTCTTCTTGTAAGACACCACTAACGCTTTGACTTTGTACGTGTAGTTCCTGGCCCAATTCCTGGGCGGTTTCTGTGCAGCCGGCGTCATCTACATCAATTATATCAACGGCATCAACGCAGCTGAAGGCCATGGTATCCGGACGGTTCCCCCTTCGAAGACAGCAACAGCAGGTATCTTCTGCACATACCCGGCCAGCGATATGACGAAAGCCGGAATGTTCTTCGATGAGTTCATCGCAAGCATGATCCTGATGTTCGTGATCTTCGCGCTGAAAGACGATACGAACAAGGGATCGTTCTCCGCATCAGGCGCCTGGTTTCCGTTGGGTACGAAATTGATGGGCAATACACTAGTTCGTCAAGACATTCGCTGACCCTTTTGCCTTCTGTCTCTAGGCCTGTTCTTCTTGATCTTTGGCATTGGCGCTTGCTTTGGCTGGCAGACGGGCTACGCGATCAACCTTGCTCGTGACTTTGGGCCAAGGTTGATGAGCTATGCAGTCGGATATGGTCATGAGGTGTAGGTCGCGCAGAAGAGAGCATGCTTGGGATATGGCTGACCTTCATACGTAGATGGAGTGCTGGTGGCTACTATTTCTGGATACCGATGGTTGCGCCGTGTAAGTGTTTGCCATCGTAGCGATGACGCGTGGGCTAACGAGTGTAGTTCTCGGGTGTTTGTTTGGAGGCCTGTTGTACGATATCTTTATCTTCACTGGGCCATCGCCGATCAATACGCCCTACATGGGAATGGCGAAGCTGTTCAAGCCAAAGCAGACTGTCCAGCAGCGACTGGATCAGCAGAAACGGGATGGAATAGTCTAGACAACGATTGCTTTGGAGTTGAATGCTGTCTCTTGTACATTATTGACGCACAATTTGTGAAGACTATCAGGCCATGAAGAAGTGGCGATCTCCATCCCGCGGAGCTATACAATCTGCCAGTACAACGCCGTTCTGCACGCTATGGATAATCATATCTCAGCTGCTGCCAAAGCAACCTTCGCACCATGGAAATTCACACATGTCAACGTCAGCCCCTCAGCCCACGGATTCGAGTCTCGGCTCTCGATGGCACTGAACGCCTGGCACATCCTCACGGTCGTGTAGCTTGCCTCCGTCAAAGCGAACTGTTGGCCAAGACAGATCCGAGCACCACCATTGAACGGAAGATACTCCCATCCTGGCCTCAGACCTTTCTTGCCGGTAGCTGGGTCGTCAAGCCATCGCTCAGGCTTGAACTCCTCCGCGTCCTCGCCGTAGAAGTCCTTGCGACGATGCATGACGTAAACGTTCCAGCCAACGGTGGATCCCTTCTTGATGAAAAGTGGTGCACAACCGTCTGGCCCGCCTCCCAACGGTAGCACAGTATCTTCATATGCCTCGCGGCTGTTTCCGGGAACTACTGGGTGCAGGCGGAGAGACTCGTTGAGCAGAGCCTTGAGATATTTGAGGTTCTTAAGGCCTTCGAAGCTTGGGATATCGTTGTCCAGAGTGGCGACTTCTGCCTGTAGTCTCTTCCAGATATCCGGACGTCTTGACAGAATGTGCCAGACGTTGGTGAGCAGCGACGCGGTTGTGTCCCGGCCGGCAAGGAGAATATTGAGCAGCTCGCTACGAATGGCGATCGGGTCTGTTGTCTGGCGGACAAGTTCCTGGTCGACAATCAGTACTAAAACTTGCGGTCGGGAAGCAAAAATTGATTGCACTTACATCGATGAAGACATATCTCTCCGACTTCTCATCGTTAGACTTCTCCTGCAGCAGCTGCGGCCGCCTGGCCAAGCCTTTCTCGACATAGTAGTCAACAAACTCATGCACAAACTTCTGGTCATGTCCCCATTGCTTGTTGGCCGGGAAGAGCTTAGCCCACCATCCCCAGCGGGAATTGTTTGCGATGAAGTCCTGACCGCGAGTGAACGACTCAGCAAAGCCGTCCTGGCTACCTTTTGTTAGCGACTCTGTAGATTCTCCGAAGAGGAACTCGGTCGCCGAATCCATGGTCAAACGGAAGAAGAGCTCCGAAAGGTCAACTGTCGAGCCGTCGCGAGGGACAGCCGAGATCAGATGTGCGATGTGCTTCTCGAATGTCGGCAGGTCACCGATTTGGCTGCGTGCGAAGTTGGGTCTCAGCATCTCCCTGTCAAGCATGTTAGCAACGGCTTTAGCCTCTGAATGCTTTAAACCAACCTCGAGTGAGCCCAAGGAGCACCATCGGTAGTAAAGATTCCAGATCCCAACAGCGGTCGGAAAGCGACTTTTCGGCGCTCACCAAGTCCCCACTTCTTGAAGTCGACAGCTTGAATGGTCTTGAGATTCTCGGGCTCGATGGTGGTGTGTATTCGTCGACCAAGAGCGACCAATTCGAATGTGTTAACGCCCATCGACTTAAATCGGTCGTAGGAAATCTCCAAGAAGGTGTGCGACTTCAAGGCTTTCATATTCTCCTTGAACAAGTCAAATCCTAAGATAGTCTCTCTCTGCGGCAGTTTTGGGGCTGGGAGTGTTCCCTTTTCGCGTGCGTATGCTTGTCGCCTCCGCGATAGAGAATAATACTGCACCAACTGGTATACCGCCAGAAGAATCACAGCCCCGAAGGCGAGCTGCGTGAGCTGCGGGAGGTGGATTGTCGCCATGTCGTTGATCTATTACGTTCTGTCCGGGCGTATCACTGATCGGTCTTGAAGATGTGGTTGATGAGACCTGATGGAGGCTTCTTCTTCTATATAAGCACAACACCGCGACCGCGTCGGATGCAAGCGAGGGTTCACGGAGTGTCTGAGAACAGTTTAGCGCTGGGTGATATTTACGAGGTGGATGATGTCAGCCAATGGCAGGCACGATGGAGGAATATGCGGCCGAGATTGAACCTTTATGCAGGCTCTTTTGTCTCCGACCCACTGCCTTATCATCATACCCCCCATCCGAGCCTACAGCATGCAAAAGAGTTCGCATTACCGTGGAGGCTCTTACGTCCGTAATAAGTCCTCTGACTATAACACCAAGGATGGACCGACCATACAGAGCTAGCTCGATGGTAAGAGCGACTACTGCTCTATTAGGTGAGCTCTAGCCACTTTGAGCTAGCTACGGGACTACAGAAGGCGATTGAAGATCTACAAACCGAGGTCTCGGCGAAGAGTGTTTACAGTGTTATCGCATGCCGAAATTGGCGAGCGTAGGCTACGAGCCCGCCCTGGACGTGTTGGACGGCGATACTGGCCGACGACGAGAGACCGAAGAGCACGGGCAGTGCGAGTCACCGTATCAAGAGATCGCCGGTGGTCGGGGTGCTCACATCTTCCGTCCTCCTGTCGTGTGCCAGCAGCAGGCAAAACAGCGACACTCAACGGTAGAATGCGCCTAAAACCCCGACTGATTATATACGTCCTCGCGGAAAGAACGGTCGCTAGGCGCATCATCCAAACCTGCGTACTTGTCGGCCTACATATCTCCCTCCCGTCCGCTCACGATCCTTTCGTCAGCTGACTGGACTCTGAGGTCGGGTAACACTGCACCACATCTCACAGTACAGTATCAAGACTTGGTATATCCACCAGCGCTCAAAAACAAAAGAAATGACACGACCGGGTGCCGACTTGGGATCGTCTGAACGGCCTCTTCTCCGGTTCCTCTTAGACAGGTACAGCCACCAGTGGCACAACGCAGCCATGTACCCCGGGATCAGTCTAGGATTTTGGTGTCACCCAACGGCCAAAGCCACAGGTTCCTGATATACAAAGGCTGGCCAGTCCGAGCACACATTGCAATCTCGTCCACAGCCGAACACAACCCAAGGCTCAAACATCGTGAGATCGGGTACGCTGGGCTAATATGGCTGGCAGTGTGTCGCTCAATAGACAGCCTCAGCTGTTGGCAGTGAGCACAAAGTACCTCGCAGGGCACACATTGAGAATGTAAGTGCTGCTTCGAGATGTGATAGATTGCATGGCTTCTCCAGTACAACTTTGTGAAGCGGTCGTCAACAACGAACCCTTATCTGTAGCCCGCGAACGCGGACGCCAGCTGTTGTTGGACAAGGCCAAGCGATCAAACTTCACTGGTATAAAGACACTTCGAGGTCCATTACCAGCATTACCACTCCAAGTCTTTCGTTCACATCTTCCACGTCACTCGTTTGACCTCACACTATGGCGTTCCAGCACAGATTGGGTATCTGGGCCATGCTCCTGCTGCAGCTACTCGCAGGTACTGCTGTTGCAGCTAAACTCAACACTTGCTCAACTGGCACGATCAGCGATGGCGCTCGCTGCCTTGCGCGTCAAGGCACTTCATACCTCTCGGGATTCTGTTCAACTGTGCTGACAATCACAACTCCCACCTCTACCGAAACGTCTGCCTATACAGCGTAAGCGGTACAACCTATCGCTACTAACGTCGCTGAATATCTTGCAGTACCGTCTATGAAGACTCGACAGTAACAACCGGGACCCAAACGATCACGGCCAAACCAATCACCGACTTTGCTACGAGGTGAGGCACTATGAATATCACTCAGCTCCTACTTGTGCTAAATGACGATAGGACGAACACAATAAACCCAACAACGTAAGATCCATGACGATTTCCCATATACAACCACTGACGCGCGTACAATAGCACTATCACGGATGTCAGCACTCAGGTTACTGCAACGATCACATCTTTCAACGTCACAACTACGACGACATCCACGAGGTATGTTACATGCATATCACACGCTTCTCACACCGACAGCATACAGCTTTTCGTATATCTACACTTGTGGCGCTGGAGGCTCTTCCCTACCCATCAGCTCCTCCTCCCTACCCGTCATCTCGAGCAGCATTCCTCTCGGCACAGGTTCAGTCTTGGTTCCATCCATCAGCTCCTCGAGTGGTCCTCGTGGCAATCTTTCCGTCTCGGCCACTCCACCGTCGTATGGCACTGGCTGGTCATCTCCGTCAGTGGTCCCACGTGCTGTTGAGGCCTTTACCTCACCTCCATGCGTGAGGAGCTACAAGAACGAGTACGGACGGAATGGTCTTCGCAACGCCTGCGGATGTTTCGCTTTCCCAACACCCAAGCCAACGACTGTGACCGTGACAACCGTGGACCCATCGACCACCATTACTTCGACTACTGCCGTCGAGGTGAGCTGATATCCTACAACGACGCAGACTTCTGAACTAACCCATCTCCTCGCAGGTCGAGGCAACAACCTCCGTAACCCCAACCGTAACCAAAACCAAAGTCTCAAGCACAACCGTCGGCTTCTCAGTCACCGAAACCTCCACCACCAGCATCGCAACAATAGCCTACGCAACCTTCACCCAAACCAAAGTCATCACCTCCATCATCGCCACCTCCTCCCCGACCCCGGCAAGCTTCAATATCTTCTACATCGACTCCACCGACAACTCCACCGCCCCGCACTCTAACTTCTTCCAAGCCGTTACCGCGCCCAGCGGCCACGGAATCGTGATCGCCAACGACGCCGACGCTGATAGCTTCGGGATCGACCCGCAGGGCCGGCTTCTGGACTTCACGGTGGGGTTGTTTATGGTGCGGAATACGGATGATGTCTATCCGTGGGAGTTTCTGGTGGCGGGAGCGCAGACGGATAACACGCCGATCTGCTCGGCTTGTAATGGAGTGTTGAGTTGTGATTACCCGGGGACTTTTGGGAATACTTTCGCGATTTGCAATGGGTTTTTGGCGTTGGGGGACCCGGGGGTGTTTGGACAGGATGCGGATAGCGATGGGACGGTTGATTGTAGGGCGATTGCTTTGCAGTATAAGTAGGTGGAAGTGGGAGATGCATAAGGAGATGAGCGGGAGTAGGGTGAGAGAGGATGTGGTTCGTGGCTTGTACTAACATCATAATTTGTAACAATATGGAGGTAGTAGATATCTATACATATCGTTTGTATACTTAGCTTAAACTATCAAACATCTTCCAACCGCGCTTCCGTCCGCCGACTCGCCCGCCAAACCACATCCGCAATCGTCTCCCCATACCCCAACATAGCACAATGTCCAGCATCACAATACTCCATCGTCCTCGCCTCCCCCAACAACTCCGCCATCCCCTGCTGAACCTCCACCTTCAACTCCTTATCCCTTGTACACACAAGGTACGTCGCATCCACCCCCTTCCCCACATACTCATACGGCACATATTCCAGACAATCCCTAATAACGCTCTTTGGACACAGCACAGTCAAATCCAGCCACTTCTGCGCCTCAGCGTCGGATTCGATGTGCGCGTAGAACGCGTTTCGCGGGTCTTTCATGTGGATGACGCCGTCCTCGACGTCTTCGGTTAGCCAGGGCATCAGAGTATCTCCCCAAGGGGTCGAGAGGCTGGTCCCGAGTGGGAGGACAAAGGACGCCAAGTAGATGAGGTGTGTGACACCGCCTGGGAGACCGGCTGCGCGGCGTTGGGGGTAGAGGAGGGTGGAGAGGGCGTTGGTGCCGACTATGCCGCCGTAGCTGTGCATCAATAGGATGACCTGGGAGCCGGAGTCGACGAGGGACTGGATTACGGAGCGGATTTCAGCGGTGTCGTGGGCGAGATTTGCGGTTGCCGGGAGCGGGAGGGTTGTTGTTGAGGAGGGGAGATGGGGGCAGTAGACGTCCTTGAATCCTTTGGAACGTATGGCGTCCACAGTTTCTTGGTAATGTTCTGGGATGTGCCAGGAGCCGTGGACGAGTACTACTGCTGGTGACATTGTGGGAATAGCGAGCAGTGAGTGCTAGCAAGCCATCTGGTTGCGTCTGCCGAGTCATCTTTACTTCATCGAGGGACTCCACTGCGTCGTAAGCGTGAAGTCGGTCTATCTATTCAGCCGTGCTCGATACTTCAGGACCTGATGCGAGAACATACTTACCTATATGTCCATTGGAGAAGTGGGAGTACAGTGCAGGAGCTCGTTAATCGAGTTAGAAGTACTGTATGTCCATGCTGCCGCGGTCCTTTCGCCCCTTCTCCAAGCATCGGCCAAAGAGCTTTCGACAACCCCCTACATCTGAACATCAGCTAGCGCCGGCTGTACCCGAGCCAATGACCAGCTTATAGCTTTCTGACCTTGATGGCCTGGTCGATGAAAAAGAAGTCCACCTTCTACCGTACATCTCTTGTTCAACCATGGCACAGAACGTAATCCTCGAGACATCCATGGGCGCCATCACAATCGAACTTTACCACGACCACGCCCCAAAAACCTGCCAGAACTTCGCCCAACTCGCTTCACGAAAGTACTACGACGGCACCATCTTTCACCGTGTTATCCCAGACTTCATGATCCAAGGCGGCGACCCGACCGGAACTGGACGAGGTGGGAGTTCAATCTTCGGCGACAAGTTCGAGGATGAGATCAGGAGCGACTTGAAGCACACTGGGGCTGGCGTGTTGAGTATGGCCAACTCGGGACCCAACACGAATGGCTCGCAGTTCTTCATCACGACCGCACCTACGCCGTGGTTGGATGGGAAGCATACTATCTTTGGTAGGGTGAAGAATGGGATGAGGGTTGTGCAACGGATGGGGTTGGTCAAGACCGGTGCGGAGGATCGGCCTGAGGAGGATGTGAGGATTGTGAGCGCGAGGGTGGTGCAGGCTGACGGGGATGAGTGAAAAAAGTTCTGGGAGGCTAGAACATACCATTTGATACAATTCTGAGGTCAAAGGCACGTCGGAAGGCTGTTACCGTTCCAGCTAAGGTACATATCTGCTTTTTGCTTTTCTGCTTCTGCTACCGAACTAACTCATATCAAGCTCCAGACTTATGAAAGCGGCCCATTAGGATGCAGCAGCACCTTTGTGTACCCTTCGATGCGCTTGTCGAACTTCTCGTACGCGGTCGGCGCCTCCTCGAGTCCAACCTCATGGGACACGACGAACGACGGCTTGGCTCTGCCAGAGATGATCAAATCTCGGAGGTATCTGTTATAGGCTTTGACGTTGCACTGGCCGGTACCGAGCGACAGGCCCTTCTCAAAGAGCTTGCCGAAGCTGAGCAGGATCTGGCCCTTGCCGGACTTCTCATCTGGTGCGCCTGGATCGGACGGGACGTAGAGGCCTGGAATCCCGACTATCGCAGAGAACATGGTCAGCAACATCCGCAGCGATGAAAATCCGGCAATACTCACGGCCACCAGTCGCCCTCGTAACCATAATAAGCTGATCCAACACAATATTCGGCTGCTCCTTACTCCCCTTGCTATCCACAGCCTGGTACCCAACACAATCCACCGCCCGATCCACCATCCCCCCATTATGCTTAATAATCTGCTCCACCGGATCGCCATCGCGGAAATTAATCGGAATCGCCCCAATCTTCTTCGCCTGCTCCAACCGCTCCTTCACCTGATCAACCACATAAACCTGACTTGCCCCACGAATAATCCCCGAATACGCCGCCATCATTCCCACCGGCCCGGCCCCAAACACCGCCACAGTCTCCCCAGGCTTAAACCCACTTAGCACCAACCCATGCCACCCCGTCGGGAAAATATCCGCCAACATCGCGAAATCCGCCTCATGCTCCGTGCCCTCTGGCAATTTCAGACCGTTGAAATCCGCGAACGGGACACGTAGGTACTGCGCTTGCCCGCCTTGGTACGGTCCCATGGCTACGTAACCGTAGGCCCCGCCCGCGAACCCGGGGTTGACGCCGGTGCAGAAGGCGGTTTTGCCTTCCTCGCAGTTGCGGCAGCGGCCGTCGGCGACGTTGAAGGGGAGGACGATGCGGTCGCCTTTCTTGAGGAGCATGACGCCCGGCCCGACTTCGGCTACGAGATGGATGGGGAGGTCAGTCTGTGTCTGAGACAGATACCAGGTGGTGTCCCAGCGAAGGTGTCAATGGCCATTGAACTTACTGATGATGCCCATGTTCTCGTGGCCGAAGACTAGCCCGCTGCCGCCTTCGGCGGCGGTGCGGCCTTCGTACATGTGGAGGTCGGAGCCGCAGATGCAGGCGGTGGTTACTTTGATGATGGCGTCGTCGGGGTGCTGGATTTGGGGGATGGAGGTTTCTTGGATGGAGACTTTGAAGGGGCCGTCGTAGAAGAGGGCTTTCATCTTTCCGTCGGCCATGATCGTTGGTGTTCTTATGTCTATGGTACGTTGGTTTGATTCTTTTTTTCTCTTTTGCTTCGGTCTGGCAAATCCGTTCGATACTGGGTTGTGTTTTCTTGGGGGCAGTCTCTTACTATTTCACAAAACAAGAAGGATATCTGGAAGATTCAGTACTCGGTTTAATACTGGCTCCGCAATGATCCATATAACCATGGACCTGACGTCTGCGGGGTCAGCTTTCGCAAGCTCTCTCCACATCGCAACGGCGGAGCGACTGCAACAGTCTTGGCTGCAGCAAATGACATGCATGTTCATCCACTGCTGCGGGGAAACAGGTGGAGTGGAAATGGCAGAGTGGACCGTCGAAACAAGTGCCGAGGAGAGCATCTCCTGCCGGCTTCTCAACGGCATTGCAAATAGTGCTCGACCTTCGCTGTCGCTGACCGGATCTGGGAGGTCTAGAACAGACCAGATATGTCTTACGGATCCGGCCGCGTTGTAATGCGGGCAGCGATCCTACTAGCGAGACAGTCTACCCGTGCCCACGTTGGACCGGGAACGATACTACCGGCCCGGGGATCGCCTCTACAAAGCATCTCCAGTGGCGGTCTCGCTTGCTCGTCACAGTTCTCAAACTGTTCGCGTCCATTTCTGGCAGTTGGCCAACGAGCTCAACTCCCTGCTCGTAGAACATATGCATCTACCAGCCCGGCGTCTGCTAGCGAGCCCCAAGCCAAAGTGCTTTGCGAGACTGTGGAGCATTCACCGGGGCACAATGTTGCAACGATATCCGTCTCGAACCCTAGGAAGCTCAATATCGTCAGCAGTCCACTCATTGAGGGATTGATCACAACTTCCCAGGAGGTATCGAAAGACGGTGCTCTCCGAGCAGTCATCCTCACGGGAGCTCCCACTGCCACCGGCAAAGCACCCTCATTCATCGGCGGCGCAGATATCCGAGAAATGAGCCAGATGTCCTCGTACGAAGAAGCGAAAGCGTTTATCACTCTGATCCACAATGGCTGTCAAGCGTTACGTGACATCCCAGTACCAGTTATCGGCCGTGTCAACGGATTTGCACTTGGAGCTGGCCTCGAAATCCTAGCATCCTGTGATCTACGTATCGCAACGAAGGGCAGCACGTTCGGCATGCCGGAGGTCAAGATCGGTCTTCCATCTGTTGTCGAGGCGGCATATCTACCTGGTCTAATGGGGTGGGGCAGAACAAGACGGTTCTTGTACCTGGCGGAGAACATCGATGGGAAGACAGCGGAGGAATGGGGTCTGGTGGAGAGGCTTGTGGACGACGAGGCAGCGCTGGACCAGGCGGTAAAGGAGTGGACGGATATGATTGTCAGTATGGGACCGAAGTGCATCAGATCGCAGAAACGGTTGATGCAGAAGTGGGAAAACTCGACGGTTGACGAAGGGATTCAGGCTGGTGTTGATGCGTTGGCTGAGACTTTCGCAGATGGCGGAAAGGAGCCAAAGCAGTTGATGCAGAGGTTCTTGAGCCGTGCACGATGAAGTGCTCGCAGCTCTCCAAGACCTCATCGTATTTTGAGCAGATACTCACGATCTTACCACAAAGGTGCTGGCTCGGAGAACTGCGAAAACAGTGTACGTCCCATACAAAGACACTAGATATGATACATGCCCCCGAAAACATGCCCTGTCTCATCCCAACAGCCGTGAATTCTATGCGTGCAAGCAAAGTTGAGAACGCTGGCACTAATCTCCGTTCATGATCAGCTCCTTCTCCTCCGGCTTGATCTCGCTCATCTCCTCGTACGTCTGGCGAGTCTCTTCGGTATTGCCGGCCACAGCCACAGCTTCGCCAGGGTTTGGCTTGACTGTCTCCTCCATCGTCTTGAGATGCGGGTGGACTTGATCAGCTGAGCTCTCCAGATGCTTGTCGACAGCATCGTAAGTGCCAGTCATCACTGATTCATCCACGTAGCCGTCGCTTCGGGCTGCTTTGACGACGTCTTCGACGTTGCCAGTGACTTCTGATGAGTAATTGGAACGTGGTATGTTGTCGACCGCTGCCCTTTTGGGCGGTTGTCGGTTGTTGACCATGTCGATGTCGTGAGGTGGAGCTTGCTCTACAGCACTAACATCGCCGTTACCGTTCATGCTTGCCAAATGAGTAGCGCCCTCTTGTGCGCCATCGGTCTTGTCTGGCGTTGAAAGTTCCGCTTGCGATTGAGGAGCGTCGACCATCGACCAGTCACTGCTGACGTCCGACCCACTCGTGCTGACCCGACCGCCAGCACTATGATTGAACATCGATTGTGTGGGAGTCGCAGGCGAGTCGGGATGAACAGTGCCGTTAGAACCACTGCCGTGCTCAGGGGATGGGGTGACTGTTGACTGCTGATCCTCCATGGCCGTATCGGTGCCGTGCCCGTTCGCGACTGGAAAGTCGGGCTGCGTAGGAGTTTCGGAAGTGTCACACAGGTCGGTGCCACTGCGACCGTTGACGTCTTTCGAGGCGTCATGAACACCGGTAGAGCCGTTCATCCCGTTGGTGTTTGGGACGTCCGGATGTCCATCTGGAAGTGTGATGTGAGGAGATAGTTCGTTCCGTGCCATGAAAGGACATGCTCCTATTTGCTCGATGGGAGCATCAGCAGCCACCCCTGTGTTGTTCGAGATGTGTTTCGGAATATCTGCTCCCGCCGCCTGGTCGACATTAGATGCAGCTTCGATAGAATTATATTCTTCGGCGGTCTTGACACCGTTGTGTCCAGGGCCAGAGTCCAGTGCTTCAGCCTTGTCGGCTTTCTTGTTCATCGGCTCCTTGTTCACGATGCCGTAAGGTGCGATCTGACGAAACATGGAAAGCGAGTCCATGTACGTGTCGACGGCTTGAAGGCGGACTTTGTCATCCACCTTGGCCACTGTGGTACCGAAGATCTCGATCGGGCCGCCGTGAGCTTTGGCTGTGACCTTCTCTCCTTTGCTATGGATCATCAGTATGCAGTGCAACCTGTCACAGGGGTTTAGCTTACTTATTGAAACCGACATAGTCGTTCTTCATGGTTCCCCAATGCCGCCACTTGAACACAACGACGGGCGGCCCACTGTACACCTCAACCACTTCCCATGCGAATGTAGGCATCATTCGTTTGAATGTCTTGTGGCTGGACGCAAAGTCGGAGTTGGTCGGGTCATAATACTCGTTAGGCTCGATGATAGCGTTGTACGTGCCGACCTTCAGCATATGCTCGGCGGATTGTGGAGGCCCTCCGCTCATTGCGAAAGAGTAGTTCTCGGGATCGATGGTTCGCCAATCTTGCAGTCGTGGCTTGAAGGAAGCCTCGACTTCCCAGTTCTTGACGAGGTTCTCCACAAGCTGTGGCAGGCTTCCGGTGACATGATCCGACTTCCTGCCTGTGACTGAGCGTCAGTGGACTTGTCCTCGTACGTTTCGTTGTGGTGGTAGACTGAGTAACATTGTCCCACAACGTGGTGACCTCCACGTGAGGTTTCTGCAAGGACGTCGTGGCACAGTGGCTGCCACGAGGCTTAGGAATGTGCACGCGCAACGTACCTTCTTCCCAGACCTTCCGAGTCTTTGAGTAGTCGGGGGCTCGGCCGTACCTCCATTGCACATCTTCATCCGCGAAGACTGCGTTCGGGGAAGCGAGGTAGTCCGGTAAGGCAGGGGTTGACTCCGCCGCAGAAGTGACCGCCATATCGAAAGATGCCGCCCGCGATTTGTATAGAATTAGACAGATGCTTCAGCGAGAACTGGAGAGGTAGAGAGTCACCGACGTCGCAAAAGAGTGTAGGAAAAAGGACGGTGCCCGAGGGCCAATATATCTTATCGGTTCTGTAGACCTCATGCCTTTAGCCGTGAACAGCGAGATCGTTGGGACAGTCCAATGCCGGAATGGAAGGCCGTCGGGTAGCTGCGTATCAGAGGAGATCTAACCAGGAGTAATGACCATTTTCGTTACACAGAGCATGAAGGGCTTCCAGGCGTGCACCGACCGCCACCCACGTGTCTGGCCAGATGGGATATGCAGAGGGCATCCCTTGATCGAGAAAATGCGTCTCATTCGCAATTGCGTGCTGTGCGTGTCTGACATGTCTTCACTTGCCGAGCAAATATGCCTTGTAGCGCTTGGGAGTACAAGAGCCAGCCGCTTGGGGACGAACAGCTCCTCGAGTCAGTCGGAGAGTGCTGAGTGTATCAATGGCGGCCAAACGACGCCTGCGGCGTCCACACTGTCCCAGGATCCCGGCGGTTGAAAGTAGGGTATGCATACTGTGGGTCCTCGAGGCAAGGGAGTAGAGTAGCACATTTGGGCATGTGTTTGCTCGGGGCTGCTGGCTGACCAAGGAGAATCATCAAATGCTGCATCGTAAGCCGAGACTGTCTCGTTCTTGCATCTTCACCCATTGCTCACCTCACTGCACCTCGAAATGAAAACCGACCCGTCATCTGGGAGCGGAAGAGAGGTTTGGGGTGCTTGCAGAAAGTGATGCATCTAAACCTGGTCCCTGGCAACTTGGCCCGCACTGAATGGCTTGTCGTACAGGGGAGCTTCCAGATGCAGATGCAGGAGGCTGCACGCATCATACAAGGTGGTCCTTGTGCTTTCCTTACATGTTCTCGATCCTCTGCAGCAAAGAAGGAAGTCCCATAGTCCCATCATCGGGGCCGGGCGATGCGGCCCGGGCCCTGCTACACCAGCAAGAACAGGAGGTCGACATTCATCTCACCCCAAAAGGAAAGCCATCATCGCCATGTCGGCCACGAGAGCCTAAGGCACGAATCAAATGCAATACTCGGTTACAGCCGTTGAGCTGCCACTGCAGGATACAGCATCCGGATCCCATTTGGAATTCTCCGACGTCAACGACCGCGCTGAGGTGCCTTTGACAGTGGAGCGTCGCACAGCAGCTGCCAGTCAGGCCCGAAGTGATAGTCGCCACCATCAGGGCCATCCCGAGCTTGACCAGCCGAGCTTGACCGAGCACCCGCTCGCGTTACACAGCGTTTTCTCACGTGGCGAGGGCGTCACCAAGGTTGATTCTATGATCCAGGGTTCGCGCTAGCGAGATCGAAAGGCCGTCCCACAAGCTCGACTGCAATGCCACGCGAGAACCTCGGTCCACCATAACGGCTACCTCACAGATCTTTGGGAGTACCATATCGTTCCTTGCGTACGGATGGTGTACGTGCCGGAAGCGAGATTTGCCGATCCGGTCCTACTGAGAGCAAACTTACAGCTCTTGCACGGCGAGTCGGAGACGTGCGACTATTCTTCGTGGGTAGGGCCAGCTTTCACTACAGTCCTCAGTACTGGACATGGAGGTCCGCTTGGAAGGCTGGAAGCTGAGTGAACATGTGGTAGTCCAGATATCCGACCGCTCGAAGAATCCCATGAATGTGAGTCAGGGAGCAGTCAATTCACAAAATCTAGTACTTTCCATGTGATTTTGCCCGCTTGTGATCCTTAGCAACAACCGACCGAGCGCGAACCAAGTGAACCTCACAACATTATTGACATTGAAGAAGTGGTATAGAAAGGTCAAGCTACGGCATCGCTAATACACTCATCAATCTACCTCGATTGCGAACGCGATATGCGCGACGAGGTGAATAGCATATCCACTACTACGCCACCGGAAGCGGCACAAATCAGACTTACCGTTATGGTCTTGCAAATGATCGGACTCCAGCTGCAGGCGTGTCTGTGCTTGCAGCCATCATGCCTTTGGACCACCATCAGCTCTCGGCTGTATGTCAACTCGATTATCAGGGCCGCGGCCTCGTGGCCGAGACCCACTGAGTTCACGTGAGGGAACGAGCGGCGTCCGGTACCGGGTACGTGTCGTTTCAACCATCGTCGGGGAGCGAGAACGATCATGACCCTCTCCGCCAACAAGGTCTCCTTGCCTACACCATTTTCCAGGAGGGCCCATTGGTCCGTGGACTCGACCCCTCTGAACTGTGACCACTTGCTCCTCAACGGAGCCGGATGTCATATCGTCTACCGGTGCAAGAATGGGCTCCTTACTGCCCCCAAGGGGCGGATGTCGAGCACGTATGTGCGTTCTTTGCTTCGAGACTGCTTGTCCTGGCCCTTAGTCCGCTTCACTTTGGTATGTCGGCTCCGTCGAGGATGGAGCTACTCGTCCCATGCTTGAACTTATAGGCTTTCCGGAGGTTCGCATTGGCTCTAGCACCGGCATCATACCAAGCACTGGAGCACTTATTGCACCGAGGCCGGGAAGAAGATCCCGGTATAGGGCATGAGGAACGTGAGGTTCGTCTCGTTCCATGCTTGGACCCTGAGCTCTGACTAGGGCCTGTAGTGACTTTTGGACTGGTATATGACCAAGCACTGGCATGTTTCCTGTTGCGGCATTACCTTGAAGAGGTTGGTGGCCCGGAGCACGAGGAACGTGCAGGGACTCGAAGGGAGTGCGAGGCAACATGTCCAGTGTCGGGGGGCCGGGGTTTAGAAGCAAGAGTCGCCCAAGTGCCTGTGCTACCGAGAGTGGCTGCGACGGAGCTTGGGTGTCAGTCTCCGGTCGTGGATTGGGTCGCAGGTCCTTGTGGGTGCAGAAATGTGCTTGGGGTCTGAGTACATGCTATCAGCATGATGCTTCATGAACAAAAACCCGGCTTTACTTACCCGCAGAATGGACACTGAGGTCCAACTGGCTTACTCATATTGAGAAGGGAGAGAACCGGCAGCTCTTCAACTCAGTGCTGCACTCCGACGCAGCAAAGTCCTTTGTGTCAATTTGAAAAGACCAACTTGGTAGGAGCGACGTTATCAAGATTGATGGCACTATGGGAGAACCATCGAGCAGCTTATTCAACCAGCAGGAAGGGTCTGCTGCTACTTGTGGCAACATTGATGAGGCACAGTCAGTGAGTGACTCTGGTCTTGCGCAGACACGTTGGGCAATTCACCGTGCCGGAGTACATCTGCGATTCTCGCAACCATCATCCGGTCGCTTGCAGTGCGGTGTAGCTTATGGCATCCGAACACGATAATTCAAGGCCAAAAAGCACGCTCGTAACTTACCATTCCCGAGCTGCTGAACCACTATCTCGGTGGCTCACAATCACCAACAAGTGAGAAACGATGAGAGGGTCTTGCATTGGTACGAAAATCGTATTGGAATTGAGCCTGATGTCAAAAAAGGTAGACCACGGGACGTATCGAGCATAGACTCACCGGTTCGAGCCACCAATGCCTACACACACGGACAAGTCCAGAAAGCAGACGCAGACGTCAACTTCGACTACTAGTCACACCACATGTCAGACTTGCTATTGGGCAACCGGATGCCATCGTATCACGCGCTCTGGCCCACGCATGTTGTTGCGATTCAAGAGGCCCCATGTAGGCCTACGCAAGGTTCCAGGCCAACAAGTCTCCTACGATTCGCATCATTGGCACACAAATGATTTACTACCCACGACCTGGTGGACCACGCGGCGCCCGAGAACGGGTGCGTCCTGAAATCTGAGTAGATGGAGACCGAGATCGATCAGAATCGTCATCGTCGGCGGTCGTTGCGGTTCTACGCCGACTCGTAGGCTGACTCATAGGCTCGTGGGTGCGGCCTCTCGGATCCGAACCCGTGTGATTTCCAACACTGGATTGTCTCCCCTGGATTATAGCTGAGTCCCGCTCCGTGATTGTGCCGCTAGGTCCTTGTGGGGCGGAGGCTGCTGGAGCCGCTGGCGTAAGTGTTTGTCTGGAGGTTGCGCGGTTACTGGTGGGCGTCCTGAGTGAGTCACCCTCAACCTGCTGATTAGAGTAGCCATGTCCAGAGTCGTCCATGGCTTGCTGATCGACAGACTCTGGGCCAGCTGAACGCTGCTGTTGTCGTTGGAACTCGAGAACTTGAGCAATCGTAGTGTTACGGACATCCTCCGTACTTCGAGGAGCAGGCTTCGGGACCTGCAACATCATACCGGGTGTGTTATACGTGTTGTCCCACTGGCTGCCGAAACCGCTTGCAGTTTGCTGGGTTGTAGACGTGAGGACAGCCGAGAGCGGCGGCTGTCGTTGGAAGGCAGGATTGTGACCGATCCGAACGTTCTGCACGGCGCGACTGCCCTTTGTTCTTGGGGTGGTTCGAAAATGCTGTACCGGAATCTGCTCTGAAGTTGGCACAGGTATAGCACTCTGCACAGTTGGAGCTTGGTTAGGATTGTTCGGCTGGGTATCTGGAAATTTAAGAGGCTGTCCGTAGGTTAGTGGAGACCAGGCATTCTGTACTGGAGCACGTAAGAAAGCTTCTGCATCTGCAACGGGCATCGCCAGTTCTGCGTCACCGTCTCAGTTCCAGGCGCTAGAATCTGTTGGACTTGGTTTGGCAGGATTGGGGTATCGAGATCGGTAGCAAGGCGTGGAAGCGCTCGATGTCTGTGGGGATTGGTACATTCGAGCTGAGTTGCAGAAGAGTGGACGGGTCAGTCTGTTATGCTCAGATCACTTTTGTTCATTAGTGCTTACATCTCCGTATTCACAGAACTTCCTCATCTCCGCAAAGCAATGGTCACAAAGCTTGTTGGGGCCCTTGCAAAGGTCGCTGAGATCACAAGCTGTACGTTGTTGGCCCCTGAGTATCGCCATCTGTCAGATCAAGACTTGTGAAGGTCTATCGTCCAGTTTGAGGACTTACCGGCAGTGCGTACACACATTTGGTGGCACCTTGTTAGGGTTAGAGCATTTTATATCTCCATGTATACAGAAGTTGGACTTCAGTTGCCTGTAGATCGTGCGGCATTGGCCACAGTTCCCAGTCGAGCAGAAGAGGTCACTTACTGGCAATTTGGGCACTCCGGTCGATGTGTTTGATTCGTATTCGGGAAGCGGAGCTGTCAACGATAGCGGGAGAAATAGCAGCAGGGATCAAAGACTTGATGGCGAAGGCTTGGGTTGTTCGGGTGTTGGGATGAGTACTAGATGTACTTCAAGCGTGTGGTTCAAAGGGGAAAAGAGAAGTAAAGATTTAGAGAAATATGTATGCCCGAGGGTAGTAGATATACTCAGCAGATGCAGTTTGCTCCAAGGATGACATAGAAGCAGTCAAACGAGTCAATGGATGACTGTGATGTTGCTTGTTGACGCTGTTCACTTCGAAGGAGCGCATTGGTGGTATGAGGCAACTCACTGTCGCTCTTCATCAGCATACTGGCCTCTACCAGGTAGGCTAAGCAACTCTCACAAGTCGCTCCCTCACTGTACTCGCTGTACTTCGACGACCTGGTAATTAACCCAATCTGAGTGACTGATATCATAGCTCTGCTACGGCGACAGAGGTCAGCTGTTATGCATGTTCAAGATATGCCTTTGCAGATTATCTGCCCGAGCAAATTCCTGTGAGCACGTAGGGCAGACCTCAGTCTGTCCAGTATGGGTTCGCAGGTGTCGTCGGAGGTCTTTGCGTTCATAAGCTGTATATGTGCACGAATTACAGTGATAGGGGCGCTGTTCTGTCGGTATATGACATTTCTTGTGCTTGGTGAGCGAGCTAGGATTATCGAATACTTTGTAGGCCTGTTTACAGCCTGGATGATAGCATCGACAGCCGCTGCTTCCTTGGTTCGATGCCCTGAATTCATCACCTGTCGACACCGTCGCGGAGTCTGGGCTCTGCATTGTCAGGTCATTGATAGATATTGGGAGCACCACTTGGTCTGCAATGTCTATGTCCTTCGTATCAAGGATTGAGGCGGCAGCAGCAGCGAGCACATCCAAGCTTGCAGTGTCATTTCGTCGCTGCAGTACTGGTGCTACAACCAGAGAAGCAGCAAAGGCGAGGGCATCTTGCCTTGCGTTAGTGGGCTTCACCAAGCTGCGGTGCAGTTTATTTTCGACCTACTTGTGCCCGGTGGTGCTGCCCGACGTCCAAACCAGTAGAGCTTGGTTGTTGGTCGGTTTCACCGTGTTTCACGGCGACGACAGCAGCAGCAGTGATTAGAGCTTTGGCCACATCGTCGCTCTGACGCAAGGTACTCCTCTCACTTTGGCGTCCTAGCTTGCTTGCTAATCGAGCTGGACGGTACTGTGAGTTCTTTGGAAGTCGTAAGCGTTCGGACGGTGCTGGACGGGCCTGTCGATCGGACGACTTGTTCAACCCTGAGTACTGTTCACTGGTTCCACTTGTTGCCAGCGGCTGTGCGTCCTTGGATAGTCTAGTCGAGCAGCGCTTGGACTCTATATCCGCTGACGCAGATCTGGTACACGACATGACTTTAGGGATGGTGTAGTTTTAGCTGGAGGTCTTGTCCTGGAGAAGTTGGTGAGCTATAGCAGACGGGTAATGCTTGATTGTGAGAGATCCTACGCCGCGAGGGACCGGAGCTGTATATAACGGTAGCTGGTGTCTGCTACGCTGTGCTACGCTGTGCTATACTCGACTCATGCAGCAGTACTCACATCGTAGTCATCAGCAAGAACCGGTGAACCCGCCGTCGTACCATGGCAACAGGTAGAAAGTAAAGATGCCGTACGTATTTTGTGATTACTGTGCTGTGTGTACACCACATCACCCCCTTACAGTCAACAAGGAGTCACGTAGCCTGCGGGGAGGAGAAAAAGGGCCAGCGGACTGCAAGTGTATATGCGTCCATTGTGATGGTGATTGCACCATGGAGAGACAAACCGTGTTGTAACTTGTCCACGTTGTACACGAGCTATAGATATCCAAAACAGAGCAGTAATTTATATGAAGAACAATTCTGATAGTAAGAAAAGAGGTTATTCATTGACAGCTACAATGCCTGGCTTACCTTCGCCCCTGTTTGCTTACCTACAAGTTCATAGAAGCCCTTAGCCCATGAACAAGGACACATTACCGCCGCCTTGGAAGCTGCTGTTCGTGTCCAGCAAGCTGGGCCACAAAGGGTAGCTGCTGCGCTTGCGTCTGACCGGGCGTAGTTCGTATCGGGGGAAGCTCTAGCTCAGAAGGTCTGAGCTGCTCACTGGCTGCCGAGTCTGGTTGATACTGCTGTCGACGGTCAATTGGCGGAGGCGGAAGTGGTCGGGACGCACCTAGATCAGCTGCATAGCTCGGTGGTGTATAGGAGGGAGGGCGGTTGAGATCGAAAGCTTGCGGCGGATGTCCGATAGATGCTTGGTATTCCGACAAGCTAAGCGTCGGTTGAGATTGCTGCTCGAGCGTAAGTGCAGGAATATTTGATGGACCAAGTCTCGGCTGCAGATGTTCAGTGAAGCGCCGGCGGCAGCTCACAGCGGAGCGGCCCTCTAGATGGCCGGAAATGACTTCCCACTCCATCCCATTGCCGCGAAGTTGGATGAGCTTCGCATCCTCTTCGGGAGCAAACTTGACACGTTTGACTGGCCTAGTGTCCGGCGCTTTCGGCTTTGGTTTGTATGGGTTGCAGCATAGTGGATCTTTGAAGTCACACACCTCCCTTCGAAATTGACTGCGCCTGGTCATTCGAATTTAGCTTTGATTTGAGTATCTCCACCAGCATTACCTACTTACACGCAATGTGAACACAAGACCATTGTGGATTGTCGGACTGTTCTGGGTTGCTACAATGTTTTGAACGCAAGTTGCTATTGCTAGGTCACGGTGGGCCCAAAGTTCTTTTTGTCGTATGTGTGTCAGGTTCGCTGTGGTCGTGTTGGACTCTAATCAGAGTTGATTGTGGTTAGCTTTTGTAGAAGAGGTTGAGGTTGGGCGAATGCTCGTATATATAATCTTGAAGCGGGCGTACGCTCATAGTTGACGTATGCATGATACAGGAATCGGTTGTCCGTGAGTGCCAAATGATCCATGCTCGTTGTTTGCTTGGCCGGATGACACATAGCAGAGAAGAAATTTTGGTCTGCAGCAGCTTAGCATGATGAACGACACACGACTAGACAGGAAGGAGCAACCGCTAGTTTGAGTGCAGAGAGTAATGGATCTGAACCGGTGCAGAGATGCAGATATACAAACGAGCACATCGAACACACGACGACTTCGCATATTACATCGACCTCTCACCTCGCTCTGGATCCCCACGTGGAGACATACCGGTCTGCCCTGCTTCGCCTCCACGACTCGCAGGTCGCAAACCCTCGGAAAGCCGCAAACGTCCTTGGATCTGGTGTGGCTGTACCGGGTGACCTAGATTGTCGTTACGGTATCGGTGCTGCGGGGAGATGGAATCCGCTGCCCTGTCAAAGGATCCTCAATGCTCGGTTGCGGTCGAAGACGATCGACATCTTCGGTTGCAGTGTTGCTTGCTGTCGCGAGTACCGTACGTGCACGTCCACTACTAGCAGGGTCTCTCGGTACCCAGTCATCAGGTGCGGCCATCTCTACCGGCCAACTGGGAGGTGCTGCAGGCGCATAGATAGTTTGGCCCATCGATTGTGGAGGAGCCCAAGGCTGGGGGGCGGTCCAATCCATTGGCTGCTCGTAAGTCCTATCAATCGGATGTTGCGATGGCCAATGCATCGGTTGCTGCGGAGTCCAAGTCGTCGGTTGCTGCGGAGTCCAACTCATCGGTTGCTGCGGATTCCAACTCATCTGTTGTGGCGAAGTCCAGGGCGCTGCCTTTGGCGGGTTCAAAGGAACGGATTGTCCAATAGGTCAAAGCTCTGGCTGTGATTGAGTCCACGGCACCTCCTGCGGAGATGTCCACGCTCCCGGCTGCGGGACATCTGAAGGCGCCGGGAGTTGAGGTTGCGTTCCGATCTGTGCATGCTCCTGCTTCAGCTCTTCTGGCTTGTTTGGATTCACGCACTTAATTGATCGATAATCACAGTATCGATTCCGGGATGCTTGTCCTGAACAGCCTGTGCACAAGAGGTTCGGATCGGTGCAATGGCTATCACTACGATGAAATTGATGCCGACCTTGCGCGATGCACCGCGGGCACTTGGGGCCTGGGAGACTCGTATCAGAGCATTTCGGATCTGTGGGATCGCATCCGTGCAGCCGACCTGTGTACCTATAAGTTCCCAGGGTCAGCGTGGTCTGATTCGGAGGTATATCGCCCTCGCTCGCATGGAGAGGAGTCTCGTACTTGCACCATGGGCAGTTGTAACGAGCCATCTGTTCAAGGTATTGGTATGATATGTCGATGTCTGTTAGACAAGAATGCTCTGAGCTGAAGTTTCGGCAATGTTATGCTCAAGGTTAAGAGCACACCTTTGCAGCCTGGAACCTTTTAAAGGCGTTTTGCGTCCACAGCAAACAATCGCTTTACCTCGCATGGGCTATCATTGACTCACCGCACGACATAACGTAGGTAGCGCTCGCGTGCTCGCTGTCCCTGGGTCAGCATGAAGCAAGAGATCTTTGCGACAGAAATGGGTATGATATGCGTGGTAGTCGCGAACTTCGGACAGCATAATCAAGACAGGTCTCAAGAACCCTATAAGTAAACATCGTTCATCGTTCACCTGAGCCCAGATCTACAGCTGTCGACACGCTCATCTACTCATGAGTGTCCTAACGCTTTATCACGACAGAACCAGTGTCTTCGCGCTTCACGACCGGACGGCCTTCGCCAAATGGACTCTCGGTATCGCTGCTGGGTTCCTGCTTCAGTGTCCGGAACGGCATAGATACTTGTCGCTGCGTTGCTGTAATTGGATGATCCCGGTGCTGTTGACCCGTTTCTGGGTTCTCGACACTCTGCTGCGGTGGAAGTGGATCACTTCCCGCGTTCCACACGAGGCCCGAACCCACCATCGACCGGCGTCCTGTAACAGGATCTTTGGGAACCTGATGGAAAGGTACAGGTAGCGAGTCCAGAGCATAGATATTCTGGCCCGTCGCTATTAGAGGTTGCCCGTTGAGGACCGCGTGAGCTTGCCTCAGCTCCTCAGGCTTATTGAGGTTGGTGCATTTGATTGAAGTATAGCCGAAGAAGCTTAGCTGCTGCCCAGGTCCAGAATACCCCTCGCACTTCTTATTTGGGTCGCTACCTAACGCGAGGGATTGGTAGCCGTTAGTAGTGCAAGTAGGTAGAACGTGCGGAAGGGAGCTACTTACAGCCGGGGTCGTTATGATCGCATCTACTGCGACGTTGGGCGATGCAGCGTCTACATTTGGGCCTTGGTACAGTGGTATCAGAGCATCGTGAGTCGCTACGGTCGCATCCATTGAAGCGTCTTTGGAGTCTGCGGGCATCTCGGATTCTCGATCAGCCTTCAACTAGTCAAAGTTGGTGAGGGTGTCATACTTGCACCAAGGGCAGCGGTAGGGAGCCATGTTTGACGGCCTCGTAGGATGCGATGAGGTGTAAGATAGGTAGCTTGTGGTTGGTGGTGTTGCTACTGTTTAGGCCTGATGCTGCGGTTCATTCGTTTTCGACGGTGATATACCTGCAGGGTTTTCGAGGACTCATAGTCGCCTTCATGCTTTTCGCAAAGCAATGCTGCCTCGAGCTTACAACTCACCTTCGACTCATTGAATGACATGGTGGCAAGTACATGCGGTAACCCTGTGCTCTCGGTCAGAAAGTTAGCACAATCCAGACGACACATACATGACATCACAGAGATGAGTGGTGATCAGTGAGTAACGAACACGAGTACGAGACACGGTCTAGAACGGACTTCGCCACAACCGCCCATTGATAGCGAGTGCTGAGCACGCGCTCTTGCAATGCATTCAAACGGTCGGACTAAAGAAGACTCTCCATGATAACAGAGCAAGAAGGTAAGAAACAAGAAACTCTGCTCATCTCTCACCTAAGCCTCAGCCTCAGACGCAGATACAACAACAACACAAGAGTTTCCCACAATCGTCACAACCCGGCCCATTCCCACATATCGGCCGTGAGGTCATCGTCTCGGCGCGCCTGGCTTTTTCTCCCTGCTCCTGTACGCTGAAGGAAGGGGGAGACGGACCCCGTTGTGCCTGTGCATAAACGGGAGGAGCAAGGTTCTGCGGAGGCTGTTGATTGACCGGAGTGGGAGCACGACTCCGTTGCGCCTGTGCATCTGTGGGGGGACCAGGACTCCGCTGCGGCTGTTTATAAGCAGGAGGGGAAGGATTCGTCCGTTGGAACTTCTTGAAGGAAGGTGGAGAGTTATTTGGTCGTCCAGGACCCGCAGCACTGGGGTTCTCCGCGGTCAAAGTCGCTGGCCGAGGTGGGACTGGCTTGCAGTATTGCGGAATCGCCTTCGGCTTTTGACCTTTCCTCGAATCGACTGGCTTTGATGTGAGAGGGCGAGTGCAGGCAGGATCTTTTGTGAAACAAACACTGCAGCCCTGCGAGCTATGGCGTTTCCATTGGTGTAAGAACCATAGGATGAGAGACTTGCTTTGGCATACCGGCAAAAAGAACAAGGCGTCGACATAGCATAAACTTCTAGCGATCTTGTATGTTGGGCAAGATTCCGAAGCGGTGGACGAAGCTGTGGTATAACATTTCCCAGGGAAGGTATCGAAGACGTTATAAGGATCTGTCGTGGTGTGAGCAAGCAATATTGAAGCACACTCACCGTCGACTCATCGAACGACACATTTCGACGTCACATGCTCGCGAAGGTATCGCCTATATGATCTCTGTAAATGGGTCAGCACGATTCATCTATTAATCACCCCAGATGGATGACATGTAGACCGAGACTGACGAATTGCAGCATGTCAGTATGGAAAGATAAGTAGACAATATGTGTGGCCGCAGCCCGAAAAGAACTCGCCCTGGCTGTCTAGCCATCAACAGTCACCACTGTAATACAGCTAAGCCGCCAAAGTGACGAAGTAGCTTAGTGGGAAAACAGGGCAAAGGACATCCTGCTTAGTTCTCGTCTAGTTCGAGATCCTAAGAACGAAACACCGACACTCACTGATCTCATTCTTTGTCCTCATCCTCGGGCCTCGGGACTCGCCGACCCTGAGAGTCACGGAATACGCTCAATAGAGGGTTTTTCATCGGCCGTGAGGTCTGAAACCCAGCTTTCTTCGCCCTTTCGTACTCCGCGTTCACGTCGAAGGGAGCGGCGGCAGGCGCAGGCGCAGGCGCTGGTCGCGGTTGTGGTTGAATGGGAGAGGGAGTAGGACTTCGCTGCACCTGTGTGTAAGAGGGAGCAATGTTCTGTGATCCTGTATTTGCAGTTCTCGACTGCCCTGGGGCTCCTAGCTGCTGGGCGTAGAGATAGTTGGGGGATGATCGGAATCTCTGTGCTTCCCTCAATTCAGCTGGCTTCGCAGGGTTCCGACAGGACGGGTTAAGGTAGTCGCAAAACATCCTGGAGGAAGGGCATGCCACGCAGCGACGATTAGGATCACCACAGTGGGGATCTCGGGGATCACAGGCGGAGCGACGCTGCCCATGGCAATGCCGGCATTTCGGCCCTGGCACGAAAGGGCGAGTACACCTGGGATCTCTCAATTCACAGTTTATGAGACTGTTATACCTAGGGACAAGTTTTGGATCAGTGTCAGACTCGCCCGAGTACTCGGGTATAGGTGCACATACTTGCACCAGGCACAAGCGATCGGCATTGTTCGTTGATGTGTTTTGTGGGCGAGGCCTGTTGATGATGCAGATGAGCTTCGTTGTGTAAAGTCGGCGGGATTTCGAGAAGACTATTGATGTTGTAGTGTAGTTCTGTTCTTCGTGAGAATCTCTGAGAGCTTATAAAGCCATTCGTACCTGTAGCAAACATATGAGCTGTACCACAAACACGTATCATCAACTCACCCGTGACATAACCAGCCTCATACTGCTCGTGCAGCCATCGCCTGCGCTCCGCATGACTCGAGACTACCCTGTCACCACTACATCATCGTACGTTATTGCCAGCAGACAATGCCCACTTGCGACCTTGAGTTGAAGACAGAACATACATCGCCTCCAGGACGGCGAGGGAGCACCTCTAACCCACGCTCTATCACTGATCCAAGCGGACTGTAATCGAATGATGTCAGTGATATCTGGACGGTCTATATAGTGCAAGCTGTCGTACCTAATCTTAAGGAGGATCGGGCAAAAAGCGAGTTGCATCTGAAGATTCGGGTCGGTCATGCTCATGCTCATGACTTACCTGAGCCCTATTACTGCTAAGTGAGCGTCCCTCACCATCAGTTGAAAGATCAAAAAGAGTAATGTCCACTGCAGGACTCGAACCTACGACGATTAGCAGCAGCTAGTAGCTGCTGCTAAGCAGACAAACTCATCTGCTTAGCGTCAGCTAGTACCTCCTGCTCACGCTCTACCGGCTGAGCTAAGCGGACTGTGTTGATATGGTCAGCAATTATTAAGACAGTGTATATAGGGTAGGCTTGGCGTACTCAAGGCCTCAAAGGGCGAGTGGCACTCAGACAGGCACGGGATGGCCTCTGCGCCGAGATATATGTTCTTCGAGAGCGAGGGTGTTATCGAAGATGTTCGGAGGAGTTTTAAAACACATTTCATACGTTCTTTGAAGCAAGGGTATCTGAACTTCGCATTTTCTCGCTCGCTGTATCGCACCTGCTCGCCAACCAAAATCATTCGTTCGTAGACCATCGTACTGCACGCTGTCCCGGTATCCTTCGCTCAACCATGACCTACAGCACCCAGTTAGCAAACCACCACAGCACCCTGTCATTGGAATCAGAACTTACGACCCAACTTCCTCGCCCCAGCACTAATCTCATTAGCCTGCTTCTGCTTCACCATCGCCCTCCGCGCATCCTCCTCCGCCTCCCTCTCCAGCGCCCTGACATGCTCCCTCGCAGCAGTCACACTCTGTCGCGCCGCAATCAACGCCCTATCGGCCTCCCTTTCCGCTTGCTCCGCATCGCTGACCCTCTTCCGCGCGGCGGTGATCGATGGGTCGTCCCTTTCACGATGGAGCAGGCTGTGGGACTTGCTGTTGTTGGTGGAGACGGGAGACACCGGGGAACGGCGATCGCTGCTGGAGGAGCGGCGGCGGTTGAAGAAGTTTGTGCCGCTGCGGCGGGGTTCCTGTTGAGGGATTGGGGCGGGCTCGGGAGTCTTGTGGAAGGGGTTGAGGGATTTCTTTGGTTCGGGGGGTGGCGGTGGAGGGGCGGGTTGGGTTTTGGAGAAGAGGGGCATGGTTGTGGGTTTTGGGTATTGGTTTGAAGTAGATTGGTTTGTTTGAAATTTGCAAATTGCTTGGACAAAGTATAAGGAGGTAGGAAGAAATAGAGCGGTATACTTATGATGAGATGGTGTGAAGTCGAAATCTGGTTTTGGGGCCTGTACGCGTGACGTCAGGCGACTGGGGGATCCCGAGATGAGACACCCGCGTCAATGGCGCTTCGCTACGAATAGCGCGGGCCTGAGCGGTCAGTGGTTGGCGATTCTTCTGCTAGAGATGTGTCGAGACGAGCGGAGCGCTTTCCGTTGCTACAAAAGGTGCAAATACGTGCTGTCGTGCACGCCGTGGCCATGTGCTTGTCTCGTTGCTGAGTGACCATCCCGCTATAGCGGTTCACCTGTCCGTTCGCCGTCTACAAAGGATGTTTGGCTAGGCAGTGACATAAGAGGTCAAGTTGAGTTAAGGCTACCGGGAGTGGACCGCCGGAGATCGGAGAAAGTGATCGCCGGCCTCGAAGACATGTGATGGTCGGAACAAGCTGTCACGAGAGCTTTACTTGGGTTGCGTATGACCCGTATATCTCGACTTCGTCTTGTACCATAATCTCTAATAGCTCTGAGTCGTTGCTGCACTCATTGCCGCTCCGAAATCTGCTCGCGATGCCATACCAACCCCGATAGCACCTACAGAAATGCCTTCGACCTCTCCTGGCAACGATACCCCCTCAGACTTCGTACAGATCCTCCCAGGCGCCCCTACGACATCTCTACAAACCCTCTCGACCTTCAGCTTCCGACATAAACGCTACATTGCCTACTTCTCCGGCCGCCAGCTCAATTTCCTGACGTCGCCTACCATCCTCGTCCAGGCATTGACCTTTCCGGACCCACCTATAGCCATTGCATCGGAGCCCCACACTGGCAAAGTCGCAGTCGCGAGCAAGAAGGATGTCTGGGTCTTGGAACCGCATACTGAGGGCTGGACGAAGGTCTGGTGGGTGAAGACGTTGTTCCTGGTGCGGCAAGATGCAGGAGACGAGGCGAAGTGCTTGAGCTGGGGTAGCGCGGGGGAGGTGCTTGTGGGAGGGAGTAAACTATTGTGCCTATTCTCGACATTGCCATCCTCACGGACGAGCTCGCCTGCGGATGAAACGGCTGGTGCGGAGAATCTGGAGGAGAGACGGATGCTTTGGTCCAAGGACGTGAGCTCTGCGGTTCAACACGCGGCCTTCAGCCCGAGCGCGGAGCTCATCGCAACCTGTGGTGTCTACGACCGACTAGTGAAGATATGGCGCCGGCTCTCCTTCGAGCATGGACTGTTCGACTACACCTACATCCCTCACCCTGGGACGGTAACACACCTCGAATGGCGACCCCTAGACACACAATCCGGTTCCCCTAGTGAAAGCGGTATGACTGGCCGCTACGAAGACGATCCCGAGATTCTTTACACTATCGCCACCGATGGTCTGCTACGCATCTGGCGTACCGGTGGCCTCCACGACCTGGATATGCTTCTACTATACACTACCGTGGACCTCAACTCCGCGATGCCAAACTCGCCGTCCCTTATTGCCAATGAGGATGCTTCGCCACAAAACAAAGCAGCCCGCTACGCCATCACGATCCCTTCGGAACAGTTCTGCGACGCTGTCACAGCCGCCATAGGTCTGCCGACTGAGAAAATTTCACACTCACTCGAACACCTCAAAGAAACTGCTTCCAAGGAACCGGACGTCGCCATCACCCTCGACGGCCATGGCAGAATGTCAGCCTGGGGCGTGCAAAGCATTGGACACAAGCGACGGCCTGAGACACCGACGGGGTGGTCGAAGCGGGCGTTCCATATTGCTCATGCTGAAGGTCTGCCGATGAGGATGGAAGATGGGACGAACGCCAGGTTTGAGGCCTGGTTCGAAGATGCGATGTTGAACGTACTAGTGCATCACTTTGGCGGGGCCGTGCAGTGGTGGAGTGGAGATGTTGAGAGCTTCTTCTCGCCTTCGGCAGCGGGTGGAGATAGGGTGAGGGAGTTAGCGTGGTGGGGCGGGCACTCGAGTGGTCCGATCTCAACGCTGCTGGGAGCCTCGGAGGGGCGAGACATACTCTCTTGTGATAACTGTGGGAATGTTTTATCTTTGACAGCAGCCACCACTGGACCACACGAAAGATCACGTTACACCTTGGAAGGGCGGATTCTGGACTTGGCTGTTTTCGCTGATGTGAACGATCGCGGTGGTCACTTTGCAGCACTCCTTCACTCGCCCTCCGATCCTTGCGAATTGGAAGTCGTACTCCGCCACCGAGGAGGGAAGGTGCTGGGCCGCTTACCGTACGTTCTGGAGCCGGAAAACGACGGTGCGACATGGTCGCTCAGTGCATCAGGCAATAGCGAAAAGACTGTCATTGTTGCGTTGAGCAGCAATGGCAGAGGTTCTGGCTGCACATTGAACACCACACAACCGGCTGTACTCCACTTGATGCAGTTCTCCCTCCCGGCACCAGAATCTGGAAATGGTATCTTGCACACAGCGGCAGTGCTGGATGCCGACCACGTGGATAAAGTCGGACTCGTGTGCGTCGACAAGACGGGAGCGCTTCTGCTTTACCATATGGACATCGACGATCGTGGGACGCTAGATCCAGCCCTCATCGCGACTTTCGAGTCTGTAGTCCCGAACCCCAGCATTCTCGCTGCGAGCAACGAGTTCGCTGCCGTTGCGTCTTCGACCGGTGACGAGCTGGCCATCGTCAACCTTAGAGATGGCTACGTGGAGCATCGACACGCGACCGGAGGACAGATCCGACACATCGTTCCGGCGCCGAAGCATCATTTAGTTGCCATTGGATATGACACAGAAGTCCAAATACTTGCCCAGGGCCGGTATGAGCACCATGGCGATATGCCCGCTTGGATCTTGTTGAAGCGCATCTCGATCGCTGGGATGGGGCTGACCATCACCGCCTTGACCTGGTTGGGCGACGGAAGCGTTGCACTAGCAGCAGGAACCTGCATTTTCATCTCTAGCGGCCACGTCCCAATGCAGGAGTTGCACAAGGACGTGCAGGAAGCTATTGACGCCAAACTCGAGTCCTGGAAGTCTCACGAGCTGACCAGCCTTTCGCATCGATTGAAGAAGCCCCTTCCTGTCTGGCACCCGAGTTTGCTAACACATACAGTCCGCCATGGACACTGGGAACTAGCATCAAGCCTCTTGCACAATCTGGTTCACAAGCTCAAGTTCTGGAGCGAAGGCGATGATCTGCATCCACTGCTCGATGTTCCCGCGGAGCATGTCTACGGAAGCGAGAGAGCACCGATCGCTGGCACTCTTGACCAGGATCTCGCCGATGAACTAATGCAGCAACTCGAGGAGAAGGATCTTCCGGAAGTCTCGCAGACGGAGCAAGAGCGGCTCAAGCGCGTCGTCCAGGCTATGGCATACTGCTCTACGCATGTTAGTGCTCTCGATAATGGTGCTCTGCGCTACTTGTTCAACTGGAAGCTGGGTATACTACACATGAAAGCTGCATTAGCGTTGCCTACTGGCCAACCGAACGGCGTCCTCCTTCCCAACACACCAGAAGTTCCTATAATGCACTGGCGCGAAATCGCATTCGCCCACCATAGCAGCACCCAACAGCCCCTCCTTGACATCCTCATCGCCCACTACGACGACCGCATCACCTGGCCCATCGCCCGCCGCCTCGGCCTCTTCGCCTGGCTCTCCGACCGCTATGCCCTAGAACAGATCTTCGATTCGCTCGCGCAGTCCGCTTACCGCTCTTCCTCGCCTCCAGACCCTATCAACGCTAGTTTGTTCTTCTTGGCTATGCACAAGAAACCTGCTTTGCTCGCGTTATGGAGGATCGCGACGTGGCATCGAGAACAGCGCGCCACGATGGCGTTCTTGCGGCGGGATTTTGGGATAGCGGGGAATAAGACGGCGGCGAAGAAGAACGCGTATGCGCTTATGGGGAAGAAGAGATTCGATTATGCTGCCGCCTTTTTCCTGCTGGCGGAGGATGCGGCTAGTGCTACGAGTGTGTTGGCCAGTCAATGTGAAGACACCATGCTTGCGATTGCTGTCGCACGGTTGTACGCTGGAGATGGCTCGGCTTTGTTACGGAAGCTTGTCGAAGACCGTGTCATGCCTCAAGCGAGTAAAGATGGGGATAGATGGGCGATGAGTTGGTGCCACTCAATTTTGCTCCAACAGGACGAGGCTGCTGAGGCGCTTGTAATGCCGCTTGAGGGGGTGGTGAGGAGGTGGGAGCAGGATGATCCGGGTACGATGGCGCTGTATGCTGCGGTGCGGAAGGGGGAGGGGAGTGAGTGGGAGTATGAGGCTGTCCTACGAGCGGCGAGGGTGCTGAGACGGATGGGGTTGTGGCTGCTTGCGCTTGAGATGGTTGCGCGGTGGGAGTTCAAGACTCCGAGAGTCATGCGACCATTGCCAACGAGGGAGATAGAGGGTACTAACGGGGTCGGCCAGGTGAATGGGATCGCAGAGGCGCCTTCGATGCTTGATGCTTTTGCGGACGACGCTAGTACGGGTACAAAGGCTGCGCCGTCTATGCTCGATGCGTTTGAGCCACCAACACCGACTACCGCCGCCGCTCCAGTCGTCGAGAAGACGGCACGAGAAGCGAAAGCAGCGGAGCTGTTGAAGAAGATGAAGGTGAAGAAAGAGGCGGCCCAACCTGCAGCAATGAACGAGAAGAAGCCGGAGCCCACGCAGTTCAAGGAGCCGGATGCGAACAGTTTGCTTGACAGCTTTGGGTTCTGATTTTGCTATTATCATTGGTACTTCTGTTGCTGTTGGTTTGAGCGCGGCGTTGGCTGGTATTGGTGTGCTACAAGTATGTATTGACATAATTTTCTTGTATAGGTATTTCTACCTTCGTTGCCTTCGAGGCACAGCCCTAACGTGCCCTAGCCGGAGATCGGACTCGAGGACGAGCTTTAAAGGACAAGCGGCGATATCTGAAGTCACCCCACCCTCACCAATAGCACAACAGCACCCCGAACATGTAAGGTAGTGTTGCACATTTCTATAAGTGCTTCAAACCGCACAACACCTAGAAGACACTGGTTTTCCCGTCAAAAGAACTCAACATGTATCCACCTTCGATGGCAGGGCCCGCTGCCTCCAAAAACGAGACGGTCGATGCGACGAGGCGGTTCTCGGAACTATATTTCGGTACTGAACTCAGTCTATATCTCTTGGTCGATGAGACGCCTGCTTACAGGTGTCATCTTTACAGGCTATGCATCCAACCGTGGAGGTCTCCCCACTGCGAAATAGACCCTTACCTTTTGCTGACACAGATCAATGCAGTCGCCCCCGAAGCAATGAAGGGTCGATGTCCAGACAGCCTCTTCTGCGGCCTCGCACGCCTCGACGGCTGGAAGTGGCATATTAACAGCACGCAGTACGCCAACATCATGCCTTCGGAAGGCGACGTTGTGTATGGATCACTGTTCTTCCTATCGCCACGCGACGAAGCTGGATTGGATGAGAGCGAGGGAGTGCCGTGGTTGTATGAGAAGAAGTACGGAATGTAGTCGTTCGTGCTTTAATCAATACTGATAATGTGAGCTAGATATCTCCAATGCACCCGCATCAACCCTAATGGGAGTGTAGCGTCTGAGGAGCAGGTGCCCTGTATGACCTACGTCGATTTGCAGAGGCAGGACGAAGGCGCTATTATGCCCGACTACATTATCTGGATCAACAAAGCGATCAGAGAAGCGACGCCTCTCGGACTGCCGGCGGCTTATGTGGACAAGTATATACGACCGCATATCCCATCGACGTACAAAGAGGATGAGGAGAGGGAGATCCAGATGGTCAGGGTGATGAGTCCGAGGGGGACTCCGATGCCTTTGTCGATGGGGTGATGGAGCAGAAATGGATGTGGATGCCGTCTCATATGAGCTTGGCAATAGATTCTGCACTTTTGGCCCGGGCTAGAATGCATTGAAATTTTGGTTTTCTAATCAGGATTTAGTATCCAATCCCTGCTTTCGCGCTGTACTGTCAGGCACATGAAGCTCCCAGTCCGTGATCGCTTTAGCTTGCAGTCTCGTTGATCGTGAAGCCATTACTATCCCGAAGTCAGCAATTGTCACGATCTCCTCGAACGTGAGACTTACTCGACGACAAGATTATGCCCATTGACCAACGACATCCTCGGAGTGCTTAGAAGAACGACGACATCTCCGATCTCATCAGGATGCGCCGCCCGTCCTTGACGCTTCTCATACTCAGTCCACGCGTCGCTCCCGAGAATATCACGATCAATATCCGTATTAGTCACAGTATCGAAGAGTTTAGTCTGCAGGAAACCAGGCGACACCGCGTTAACACGGATGTTATGAACGCGCGCCTCGAGTGCTGCCGCTTTGGTGATCCCCATCACGCTATGCTTCGCCGCAGAGTAACCTGTTGTGCCCGGTCCGCACATAATAGAGTTAACAGAAGCACAGTTGACGATGGATCCTTGTTGAGGTGGGCGGCCCTCTTCACTGTATACGACCATCAGCTCTCTTCTCGATAATCGAAGCTTTGATGGGGTGTACGAACACCTCCACGGAGTTTTGCTTGATCATCTGCTTCAGTTCATGCTTGTTGCATATCATCACGCCGACACTGTTGATCTCCATAACCTTCCGCCATTGATCCATGTCCACGTCCCACGTTGGCTGCAGTGGCCCTATGATGCCTGCGAAATTGCTACATAAACTTGTTAATCAAACCGTCGACTTGACACTGAACTCAACGGCTTACGCAGCATAGTCAATCCTGCCAAAGGTATCAACTGCTTCTTTCACAGCACGCTCGACTTGATCTTCCTTCGTAACATCGCAGTGAATCGTAATGCATTTCGCTCCATACTTCTCAACGCTCTCTTTGCCTTCGTTGAACGTCTTTTCGTCTTGAATATCGATCAATGCAACGCCTTTCGATCCTTCCTTTGCAAATGAGCAAGCAATGGCATTACCTAGTCCGCGAGCGCCGCCGGTAATGAAAGCAATGCCCGGAGCTACAGGTCCGGCGCGATGATGAGACATATTGAATTAAAGGAACCTTTCTGGTAAAAGTGTGCTGAGAAATCTCGTTGATTACCTTACGACGCAGAAGTTGACTGGAAGCTCGTAAAGATAGCTTTGCCCCCTCTTCTAGGCCCTCGGTCCAGCCTGCATTTCCTTTGATCTCGGGCATGGAGAATCTCACGATCAACGAGGCACTGCGGATTGACCGCGTCGTTCAGAAGCTCGACTGCTGTGCCATGGGTTCCAGTGCGTCGGATGCATCTGCTTCCTCGAGCACACAATGGCTCGAAAAGTCATATAATATTTTGTGCGGTCCGGCCCTGTCGACTATGATAGTCGTCTGGTTGGTACAAGCGGTGAACATCAACCCACATCAGAAGAACCGCAGTCGCCCGTATATCCATCACAGATGTTGAATGGTGGCAATCGATTGAGAAGAGCAAGTGCAGTTGCCACATCTGAGACCCAAGACAACTTTTCGGGGACCGGCGCTAGCGGCGGAGCTTGTCTGGCCAATGACAGCGCAATCTTGGAATTCATTGTTGTATATCTTACATGCACTCTTGCCAACTTGGTGAGCAGGAATGAAATGTCTTCAGTCTATCAGCTATCTCCAAGGTCCACACTACACAAGACGATCCGACCCTGAACGCCACAACACGAATTGGGGTATCATAAAAACAAAGGAATCCATCCCATATATTTCACTCTCGACACATCTTCTTTTTGCTACTACGCTGCTTCTCATCTCAAGATCTCGACGTCGTCTGGATCATCGTCATCCAGCAAGAAGGAGGTCCCATACTGAGCTGGGTGGTCGATGATACCTGGCCCGAAGTTGTAGGCTTTCTGATCCGGGCCGCTGAAGTTCGTGGCGTAGATCTGATCTGTTGGAAGGAGTGGACGGTCTGGGTTGGAGGGCAGGAATGGTTTCTGCTCGGGTGCATTGTAGTCCGTGACATATATCTGGTCTGTTGCTATTGATGGTCGCGCCGGGCTGGTAGGCGGACAGTAATACTCTGGTTGCGTGATCTGGTATGCCTGTTGATGCTGTATAGGCATCGAGTATGGCAGCGTATACTTCTCACCAGGCCAGAATTTGAAGTCGAAAGATGTCGGAGTCACTAGTTCTCGTTCTTGGTAGCTCGACATGATGGTAGAGTCGGTACCGGTGTGTGAGGATATAGACGTGCCAAAGGATGGCGTATGCAGATGTCGCGAGGCCAAGTCCATCTCATGTGGCTGATTATGGAGATGGGTATCCTGCGATCTGAAAGGTAGGGACGTAGTGGAGGCGGTCATGGGTGTCACTTGCCCGGAGCTCTGAGCGATTAGCTCATACATCTGTGGTACGCTTGTCGGCATCGGTGGCGGCATCGGAGGGCCGGGAGGGTGTCGATCCGGTACGAAGAAGCGACTGTGGTCCGACAAGTGTCTTTTGCCTTTGGCATCCACAAACGTCTGGAGAGCGGCCACGTCCGGGTGAGAGACTGGAACAACTGGGGCCACATGCGGAACCACATCTTGCGGCATATTCAGGTCAGTGTGGCTAGGCTCTTCCATATTCGGCGATAACGGTGCGGGTTTCTGAGGCGCCTTTGCTATAACAGTGCTGATACTGTCAAGCGAACCCGAGGAGATACGTGACAGTGCGTCTATCTTTGCCTCAGATCCAGAACGCACAGTGTGTTGTGACTTGGGACGTGCCGAGCCGGCGCATAGCAGACTATACAGGTACGTCTGAACGTCCTCCGTCCGCTGGTGGTTTGTGAGGTGCTTGCTGCACTCCAGCGTACCGTCGTCGTGCACTATGGCATACTCCAGCTTCTCGATTGCCTTCGTTAGCGAAGCCGTGCTCCACTGAACGGACCGCCATGCGTCTCGCGACCAAAGGATCCTTGAACTGATCTCGGTAACGAAAGGCCTCATCGGAGGCTGATCGAGAAGTGCATAAAGCTTCCTGTGCAAGTCGCCCGTTGGTCGGTCTCCAATCTTCTCGCTGAGGTTCAATAGGTGGTCGAGATACCTAGGCATGGATGGGAATAGTGCTCCAGTGAATTCGCAAGCGTAGATGCGCTTCTCCTCCTGCTTGATCACGACATAAAAGAAGACGCCCTTGCCGCAGGCCTTGACGTGCTCCTTTGCTTTGGCCTTGAGAGCGAAGATCTCGGCGCACTTTTCGCACTTATACATCTTCGGTGATACGTGCTGGTCTTCCAGATGTCGCTTGCACACGCCTTTGGACGAGAGAAACTCGCTACAGACGATGCATTGGTACGGGCTAAATGCCGAGCCTTTGTTCGTCCGTGGTGTGGCGGAGTGACCGATGCCCGCGGGAGCACCTTTCGTAGCATGCCTGCCGGCGCCGCTATCGCCAAAGTCATCCTAATTAAAGGTCAGCACCGACAGAACATCAAGGCTGGGGATGCTTTTGTCCCATCTCATGCATAACAGTACAGGTCGACTTACCTCCCCGACAGGAACTGGTCCCGCAGCTTTGCTCTCGGACGAGGCGCGCTTGTTAGACCGGCCGAAGCGCAACAGGCTTTTGGAGCTGCGCGACTTTAGAGTACCTTTGGGCGATGGTAGCTTTGTTCCATCTGTAAAGTCTGTTAGCTTTCTTCCAGGATACTGCATGATGTTTGCGCACCTGTCGCGCTCGCAGCAGCGAAGAAGTCCTTGAGGGGATTGGCGTGGTGAAAAGCTAGCTCAGTAATCGCGTCCGCGGTCTCCTCGTGCGATCTGCCAGCAGCCTGCTGGAGTAGGTCCTGGAGCAGCGCATTGGCCTTCCGTCGCAGTGCCTCGACGTCCACATGCGCTTCCATGAGTTCATACTCTGCGGAAATCACCAAGACTCCAGTTCCGAGGGCCAGAGCTGATATTTGACCGCGAGCGCTGCCCGAACGAGTGGAAGCAGCGTCCAGCAGTGGATGGGATATAGTCGATGTGTGGACATATAGCTGTCGTGAGGCAGAGTGCTCCCAGGTTTGACCCTCTTCTCCATCACCAGCGCGCAAACTAGGTCGAAGTTTAACATTCGAGGGCAGATCCAAGAGCGACGACTTCGCGGTCGAAGAGGAGAGGAACGTGTCGATCTTCATCGAAAGGAGGTCCGGCCTCTCACCTCGCTGCAGCTAAGTGGCGTTAGGCGGTATCGGGCCTTGAGGATTGATGAGGGCTCGCATCGGATCGCATCCGAATCCCCGCGGGTGGAGCTCCACTCTGGCGCCGCAGTTTCATAGCATCCATCGGCACCGGTGCAGCGCTGCTTCTGTATACCTTTGAGTCAGCACACTCGGACGTTGATCGCGAACCAGGCTGGCGGGTGTTTGAAGAAGATGCGGCAGACATCAAATAACCTTTGACAGCCCGGCACTATAGTGAGCTAGGACTTCATCTTCGTTGATCGTCTGCATATCATTCCTATAACAACATCGCAAGAACTCAATCGTGGCAACACGTGGTAGCCTCGTGCGGACCACGATGCTGGAACAATACAACGTGACACAACAGCATGTTCTCGCGAGTGCATATATGTCGATTCTGGCCTCTCAACTCCGTGCTGTCGCAAGTTGGCCTTATGTACATATCTTTGCGCACACCACAATATTCGACCGCAGATCAACTGTCGCCCAACAACCGAGGCCTCGCAGACCTCTTGGAAACGAAAGAATCGAAGTCGCAATCCAACGATATTGGGTCGCGTGTCAGATGTCTTCCAAATCGTTCCCCGAGCCTTCTCCAGACTCAAAATCCCACGTTCATTTTGCGCAAAACCGAATGTCCCTGTGGCGCGTCATGCGCTGTCTTAATCTATATTACTACGCCAGTGACGCGCTCCTGTATAAGAAGCTCCTGTGGCACGATACTTTCTACCTGCGTCTCGTAGATTGTCCGCCCAGGCCTCATGTATAGACGCTGCGCAGACGGACCAAGTGCCGTATCGGCCGTCAGCTCTATCTGAGGTATGCTCATCTGCCGAAGGAGAGTCTATCCACCAACGACATTCGGGCCTCAGTCAAGCAACTCGCCGAAGCAGACTTGGTACAAGTCGGTCGTTGCCACCGACAGTCCACGTGGGCCCTAGGGACAGTCCTCTATCGGGTCGTCCGGCAGTGCCCTGGGATCGTTTGTGAGGTGTTTCGTGTTTCGACTGCGTCACCGCTGAAGCAGAATCAGCCCATCATGCGAAACGTAGGTACGGGCCACGGCCCAATGCATTGGGTGTGACCCTTGGAAGTACCTCGCAAGGAAAGATAACGTCGAGTCCATGAAGCACATCTGCTCAACCCATCTGCGAATTCTTCTGCCGTGAAGCCCAGAACGATGCTTTGAACTTCTCATAGCCCTCCTTTGCGGCGCCAACCACCTCCTCCTCTGCACGCTGGACAGCAGTGCTAGGACTGAACTTCGCGCGGGCCTTCACACAGACCTTGCCGTCCTCGGTCTCCAGCGTGCCCTCGTACTCTGCGCCACCATACGGCTCTGGCGTCAGTCCCGCGTCTTTGTTTTCGGACTGCGCAGGCGTAACTCTGATAACATAGAACTGGTTCGCATACGTAGGTTTGAGATAACCAAGACTCAGTTGAGCTGGCTCGTCCGGTGTAGAAGCAGGCGCAAGCATCTTCGCATGGTTTCCAGTCCCCGGCATCCGTTGTGGTGTTGCAGCCGCAAGTGCATCGCTGTTTGTGTTTTCTGCGAGCGCGGCGGCCATGCTGAGCTTCTCTGCCAACGCTATAGCGATAGCACCCCCGTGTGTGACGCCTGGCCAGCCACATAGCGACCCACCAAACCACACCACGGCCACGAGCCTCTGCTCGCCTCGATCCCAGAACAATCTTTCCACACCTAGCCCTTTTGCGCCTTGCATTTGTGAGATGAGATTGTGATCACCCTCCGACGTTTCGTCGAGCTCAACAGGCAGCGGAAGTACCTCAAGCCACCCTCCCTCCTTACCCTTCAACTGCTTCGCCACGCCTAGACACTTCCCCCTCAGCACCTTGACTTTGAAGTGCTCGTCGATACGCCGATTAAGATCCGCCATCAATATGCCATCCTCTCGTGTTCCCTTGTCTGGAAGTGGAGGAGGAGAGATTGTATGTACCACAAACTGCCCACCCACCGCACCTAAGATCAAGGCCAACAGTCCGAATGCAAGCGGCCCACGGTTCCTTCTCGTAATGGTAGGGTTTACTGGAGGTTGCTGCGATACTGTTGCGGTAGGCGTAGGATTGGGAGCCAGTCGTGCCGTCGATTCGGCTCTTCGTTGGAGCCATTGGTACCGTGTCGAGAGGTTGGGTCGGAGAGCGCATGGACGCAAGGCTATAGCAGCCCTGGTGGAAACAGGGGCCATATCCTTGTAGAGAATGGAAACCTCCTACGTTGGCTACAGAAAGTGGAATACCATTGAAGGGGATATCTATTCGATATGACCTCAGCGTGGTTCACTTGCCAAGGCTCGAGCTCAGCTTGAGGACTTCTGCTATAACAACAACACCTTAACCACGCATATCTTCATCCCTCGAGGACGAAACAACAGACTCAAAGCTGACTGACTGAACGCGTTTGTGTCCGACTATGGTCGATACATGATGAGAGCATCGCAATATATGGCGCTCTTCTGATAGAGTCAGCTCAATGGATGCCTCCCCATTTGCCCTCCTCAGCCCGGAGCTGCGAAACATCATCTGGGAATACACAACAACCTCGTCATATGCCATAACCTTCTCCAACAAGGCCATCTTCCCTCCTCTAACCTCAACATGCCGTCAAATCCGCTCCGAAACTCTCGAGATGTACCTCTCCCTCACAATCTTCAACGCCCATCTAGACGATGGTCCGGTACAACCACTCCTCGCCTGGCTCACAGCAATCGGACCCAAGCAGTGCCTCCTCCTTCATGAGCTGAACGTCTGGGATCTGCATATGCTGAACATCACACTGCTCGGGAGTCAAGCATCGGCGCAGGCGCTGAAGGAGGGGAGCACGGACGGCAAGCCCTACCTCCTACGCTCGGTCAACTTGGAGGTTTTTTACCGGAACAGATGGCTCGACGAGCTTGTGCTGGTTCTGCAGACGATGGACTTGGAGCTGGCGAGGCTTTGTGTGATTGGCAGCAATGAGCGGTTTGTTAGGGAAACTTCGCGGTTTGCGATTGTGCCCTCTGCCGAGCTGGATAGGATAGACCTGGAGTTTGAACTACAGAGAGAGGGATCGAAGCTGGATGTGTTCGGCGACCGCGTGTGCTAACGGGGACTAGGTCTTGATTTATGGGCTGCAAGTAGAAGTAACCCAGCGTTGGGAGTGCATACATGACTTGCAGCTTCTTCCTCCTATGAAGTTACTGGCCCTTGTTGTATGCATATTACATATATATGACTATATAATCTATCAAGAATATTATGTATGGTCTTCCTTCGAGGTTCGCGAAGACGCAATGCACCCCATGGCATGGCATCGACCCACCTTGTGCTACAGGCGTGGCTCCACATGCCTCGATGCGAGTAGGCCCGAGAAGGACTTAGGATTACGGATACACAAACATCAATCAATGTCATGCAACGCGAGCAGCGCGCCGTAGCAAACGTGTTTGGACTCGACGCCAAAGTGCAGCATCTTGTGGGTCGGGTCTCCACTGCGTGCTGTGACAGCAGTATTGTTAATCTTGCAACAATCGCCTCGCGGTGGAGAGTCGTTCCCATGCAAGCCACACCCCACATCCTCACACCGCGGGGCTCCTTTCCGTGCTTGCACATGTTGAGGTGAGCGAGCTGCATGCAGGGAAGAACGGAAACAAACTCCTGCGGCTCAAGTGGCAGATAAAAGCTTGTTGGAGCTGGTTGAGGTGTTGACGGTCTAGCCTACGCGAGTACCTGCAGATTTCTCCAGCTCACACCGCTGGCGATCACTTCTTGTCATCCCGTTTCTTGAGCAACCTCGAAAAGTTCGTCCTTACTTGTAGCGTTGAGTGTGTGTAAGAATAGCACGTTGAAACAGCACCATGGCCACCAAAACAACGACCACGGGGAGGGAGAGGAAGCCGAGCACTTCCGCTCCCATTGGGGACTTCCAAGAGCCAGTAGGACCGCCAGGTATTTCGAGGCCGAAGCACAAGAGAACAGTGACAGGCTTTGGACCACAGGAGATCAAGAGCGTAGAGGCGAGCATTCCGGAGCCACAAAGAGAAGCGTGAGTTCGGCTTGAATCCATTTCTTGGGAAGAAGAACCATTGGCTGACACAAGATGTCCAAACAGATGGAAGAAGTTCGTAAGTGCATACACGGTGTCATACAGATAAGGCAAAGCCGTTGACATGATCTGCAGTCCGCAAAAGAGTTCTCGAGCAAGGAAGACTTCGAAAAGGACGTTGTCAGGCACATTGAGACCACCCTCGCCCGATCTCTATTCAACTGCGATGAGTCGTACGTCAATACATATCGACGGGGTGAGCTGTACTGACTCGAGAGCAGCGCGGCATACGGAGGCACGTCTTTGGCGTTCCGTGATCGCTTGGTCATCGAATGGAACAAGACGCAGCAGAGGCAGACATTCGCCGACCCGAAGCGTGTCTACTGTACGTATCCTGAGTGTATACCTTGTTTCGCCACTGATGGATTTAATAGATCTGTCTCTCGAGTTTCTGATGGGCCGCGCTCTTGACAATGCCATGCTGAACGTTGGCATGAAGGATATTGCTAGAGGTGAGAGTTGTGTGTTAAATACAAGTGCCGCGCTCACACGCTATTCCAGACGGCCTGTCTGACCTCGGATTCCGCATGGAGGACATCATTGAGCAAGAACGTGACGCAGCCCTCGGAAACGGTGGTCTCGGACGTCTGGCCGCATGCTTCCTCGATTCCCTCGCCACTCTCGACTACCCAGCCTGGGGCTACGCTCTCCGCTACAAATACGGTATCTTCAAGCAGGAGATTGTTGATGGCTACCAGGTCGAAATCCCAGATTACTGGCTCGATTTCAACCCCTGGGAATTCCCTCGACACGATGTCACCGTTGATATCCAGTTCTACGGCAGCGTCCGGAAGTACATGGATGATAGCGGCAAGCAGATCAGCGTCTGGGAGAACGGTGAAATAGTCAACGCGGTTGCCTACGACGCCCCAGTACCAGGCTACGGCACCAAGACCACCAATAATCTTCGTCTGTGGTCCAGCAAGGCTTCTCACGGCGAGTTCGACTTCACTAAATTCAACTCCGGCGAGTATGAGGCGTCCGTGGCCGACCAGCAGCGTGCCGAGACGATCTCCGCTGTCCTGTATCCGAACGACAGTCTCGACCGTGGTAAGGAGCTCCGCTTGAAGCAGCAGTACTTCTGGTGTGCTGCCTCGCTGTTCGACATCGTGAGACGTTTCAAGAAGTCCAAGAAGGCCTGGTCCGAGTTCCCGAACCAGGTCGCCATTCAGCTCAATGATACGCACCCGACACTGGCAATCCCAGAGCTTATGCGCATCCTTCTCGATCTCGAAGGGCTGAACTGGGACGATTCGTGGGCCATTGTACAGAAGACTTTCGGCTACACCAACCACACTGTTCTTCCGGAGGCTTTGGAGAAGTGGTCTGTACCGCTTGTTCAGAACCTGCTGCCACGTCATCTGGTATGTGAGCTAACAAGCAGAGCTCCTTACCCTACGAGACCTGTGAGACAACTGCTGACCGGCTCTACTTGTGCTTTAGCAAATCATCTACGAAATCAACATGCAGTTCTTGCAGTATGTCGAGCGTAGCTTCCCGAAGGACCGAGAAATGCTTGGTCGTGTATCGATCATCGAGGAGAGCCAGCCCAAGATGGTCCGCATGGCGTATCTGGCGCTTATTGGGAGCCACAAAGTCAACGGCGTTGCTGAGCTGCACTCTGACTTGATCAAGACCACCATCTTCAAGGACTTCGTCAAGATCTATGGTCCTGACAAGTTCACAAACGTCACCAACGGCATCACACCAAGGAGATGGCTCCATCAAGCCAACCCTCGCCTCTCGGAGCTGATCGCCAGCAAACTGGGCAGCTACGACTACCTGAAGGACTTGACGCTGCTTCACAAGATCGAGAACTTTGTCGACGACAAAGACTTCCGCAAGGAGTTCCAGGAGATCAAGTATGCCAACAAAGTCCGTCTGGCCAAGTACATCAAGGAAGCTCAAGGTATTTCTGTCAACCCGAGCGGCTTGTTCGACATCCAGGTCAAGCGTATCCACGAGTACAAGAGACAGCAGCTCAACATCTTCGGCGTCATCCACCGCTATCTCGAGCTCAAGGAGATGTCGCCAGAGGACCGCAAGAAGGCACAGCCTCGCGTAAGCATCTTCGGTGGCAAAGCTGCACCAGGCTACTGGATGGCCAAGACAATCATTCATCTGATCAACCAGGTCAGCAAGGTCGTGAACGCGGACAAGGACATTGGTGATGCGCTCAAGGTGGTGTTCTTGGAAGATTACAATGTCAGCAAGGCCGAGATCATCGTGCCTGCCAGCGACATCAGCGAGCACATCTCGACCGCAGGCACCGAAGCATCTGGGACTAGCAACATGAAGGTGAGTTCACGAGAACAATCGAAACTCGGAGAGTGCTAAATGACCATCACAGTTCGTTCTCAACGGTGGCTTGATCATCGGTACCTGCGACGGCGCGAATATCGAGGTAACATTTTGCTCCCCAGCTTGAAGATAGCGTCGCTGACCGCTATCACTAGATCACCCGCGAAGTCGGAGAGGACAATATCTTCCTCTTCGGCAACCTTGCCGAGGACGTCGAAGACCTTCGTCACGGCCACTTCTACGGCGGCTTCGAGATCGATTCTCAGCTCAAGCGTGTCTTCGAGACGATGCGCAGCGGCACTTTCGGCGACGCCGGCCAGTTCAGCGCTCTGGTGAACAGCATCGTTGACCACGGTGACTACTACCTGGTCTCCGACGACTTCAAGAGCTACATCGATACGCAGAAGCTTATCGACGAGGCGTACAAGCAACAGGACGAGTGGCTCACCAAGACCATCACGGCGGTGGCGAGGATGGGCTTCTTCAGCTCGGACAGGTGTATCCAGGAATACGCCGAGGAGATCTGGAGTATCGGTATTATTTGGACTTTCTAAACGCTATGTGCAATCTGCTGACATGTATAACAGAGCCTCTTCCTCCGGGGAAGCAGAACGGCGCTTAGTGACGAGTCCACAGAATCGGGATGGCAATTGATGGCATGAATTATGAGTTACAAGATACAAGATGTTGTGGCCAACAGAGCTTACACATTGAAATGATGGTAGTCTCGCCCGGGTTCACCTCAATTCTCTAACAGAGATCGTTCACCCTCTACTGCCACAACGTGGGTATGTATTGGCCTGAGAAGATTGAATAAGCTTACCTCTACACCACTGTAACTGTTGTTCGTCGCCGAGATGATTACCCAACGAGTGGCTGCCAGTCGCGAAGCTGAAGTCTTGACGAACTTTAATGCTTTGAAGCGCGCACAGCTTCCATATAAGAGAATCTTTTGATCGCTTTCCTCCGAACTCTTCACTAACTGCACCATATTGTTCCACAGCACCTCGGTCAGAACCTCATACAACATCTTCGACAAAATTCTCAGTTACATCAGAAATCCTCGATCATGGCCAACACCTTCATTCCGTACCTCAAGGCCGGCTCCTCTATCCCATACCCCGGGCTGGTGTTCTTCGTGCATCTGGGCGGCCTTGCCCTACCATGCTCATGTTCGCCGCACTACACGAATTCTGGATGGGACGACAGAAAACAAAGTATGCGCCATGGGTCAGGTACTGCTCGGCCCCAGCCGGCGCCCTATTCGTGCCATACGCGACCTTGATCGTGCCACTGTTGTACACAGCGATCAGCTGTTACGGCAATGCTGGAGAGAATACCAGCCCGATATGCGACTCCGGCATGACCTACAACAAGCCGCTAAGAGACATATGCTCCCATTGCGGCAACCTGACGACCCTGCTGGAATGGTACGCAAAGTTCAGAAGCAACGACGGCAGCTACCATCTGCAGGAACTTAGCCAGGCTCTGGCAGGATACCCGGGAATGGAGAACGCTCTCGGACTTTCGGTGCTTTGGATAGAGATATGGTTCATGATTGGCGTCATGATCCAGTGGCCCGGGAAGCAGGCTCAGGAGACCGGGGAGGGTCTGAATGATCTGGAGGGAGGATACACTGATACTCCTACGGAGACTGCATTGGCCGACGAGAAGGCGTCCATGGTCTTGATCGATTTGGACAAATGATAAGACTCGTAAGTTCGTTGCTCGAACGCCTGTACGATGTAATACTGACTTACTGTAGTGGAGGAACAGGGTCATTGATCTAAGAAATCAGCCGATCTTGTCAGGCGCGTGAGGGTGGTGTTTGATGATGAGGCTTTCTTTTGAAGGACTGATATGTTGCTTTTTGGGTGGTGGCCGGTTCCTCCGAACAACGCAAATCACCCTTTCTATGGTTGTCAGCGTTCTAGCATCTTGATCCCACAGTGGTTCTGGTCGGGAAGTCGAAGATTCTGTAAGCTTACCTCTCGACCATCCTGTCGTTATGAGCCTTCATTGCTCTAAGGGTTTGTACCAAAACTACGCAGAGTACAGCACGAAATCGCGGTACTCAATATAATGCCTAACATCGTTTGATCCAGGGATTACCTAAAATTTGGCTGTCACTCCACAGCTGTGGTGAACTGAAATGATCTGAAGCGCGCGCAGCTCACATATCAGGAGGATTCTCTTATTCCCTTTGTCATTTTCTGTCCAATAATCCCACTCTTCAAGACACCAAAACTACACAATATCTTCAAGCCACATTCACCACAACGTCTCCGCCACTATCTGGCGACGTTCCTCGTATTCGTGATGGGCCTGGTCGGCATTGGCGCTGGCATCTTCGGTCTGGTCGGTTTCCTTGCTGCGGAAGGGAGACGAAAGCCGTTCTCTAAGCGACTGTTCTACTGCTGGATCATCGTCACCACCTTAATGGGGCCATATAGCGCCGTGGTCATGCCAATATTGATGACAGCAATTGACTGTTACGGAATCGCCGCACTCAACATCAGCCCTCTGTGCGACATCAACATGGATTTCGAAGTCGTCTCCGAAAGTTTGAAAGAAGCGTGCGCGGCTTGTACTCCCCTCATAAATCTCCTGAGATAGTTTGGAAAGCTCAACAGCAACGATGGGAGCTACCATCTCAAAGAACTCGGCGAGGCTATGTCGGAGTATCCGGAACTGAAAGAGAACCTCGCACTTTCGCTCTGCTGGATAATCATAATGTTGACGTTCGGTGCGCTGCTCTGCTGGATCCGGAGGGAAAAGGATCGAGAGTTGGCTGAAGCCGGAAAAGATCTCATTGATCTGGAGGGAGGACACACCGGTACGGAGACTACACATCTCGATGAGAAGGCTTCCATGGTGTTGGTCGATTTAGAGGAATGATACACGCGTAAGTCTGTTGCTCGAACGCTAGTACGGTGTGGCACTGACGTCTTGTAGTAAAGTGAACGAGGTTCTTCTTACGAGGAGGAAGGTTTTGAGAGACTGATCTGCTTCGATGGTGGTTTCCTCTGAATAGTCGCAGATTGTTTCTGCTGTGCATGTTAGCGTTCTAGCTTTTTTGAGCCAACGGAGTTCTGGTCGGGAAGAGGTTTGGAGGGCAGGGAAGAGCATGAAGATGGAGTCAGGAGGAGCTTTCATGATCGCAACCAATATATAGCTTTTGACAGGTGTGATGATCAAGGCTACTACAACCTACGCTAGATGGTCTTGGTAGTCAAGGAACTCCACGCGGCCAACGAGCTCTTCCGTCATCCTGACCAGCTCCCGTATCTCCTCTGTCACCATCTCAGCAGAAGCATGTATAGCAGCCAAGGCAGAAAATCCCGGTTCCACCGCATGACTTGAGCTTAGCAGATCCATAGGGCTGGTCTTGATCGCGGCCAACAAACTTGAAGTCTCCGGGACATCCAGGAAGGGCGGTAGAGGGCGGCCTCTTTCTATCGCGTCCGCACAGATCGTGAGTACAGATAGGGTGCGATGTTCGATATCCTCATTCCTGGAGGCGACACGACGAAGCTCGATCATCCAAGGCGAGTCCACAGCTTCGGCGTCTAAAGTAGAGAAAGTTCGCGATGCCCAGACGACTAGTGACACGGAGCGAAAGAGGCTGTCGATGTTGTCGACTAGGGAGGTGTGAAGTTGTCGTGGGAATATCCCGCCGATCTGGACTTGATACTTGGAATTGCCTAGCAGTTGCCGTAGTCCTGCCAGAGAAGCGATGAACTCAAGTTGGATGTCCGATACGACCTTGCGATGTCGAGTCCTGTCTTCATCAGTCTTGTGGTTCTTGACTGCATCGTACACGGCGAAATGTGTTTGCAGATGGAGTTCTGCTAGCGTGTTGATCGAGTCTGCTAGCTTCTGGCTCAGTAGTTGTGTCTCAAGAATCGGGTATGGGAACAGCGTCCAGAATGCCGCAATACCGACACCTGCCATAACCTGTCAGATGATGTATGTCAGTAAATACTATCAATCGACATTTTCGGTCCCAGCGTACCGCGAGCAGAGCCATCCATGAGAGCAGGTAAGGTTGATGGTATGGTTGTCCTCTGGAAACAATCACAGCCTCTCCCAGCCGCTCGCTCTCAAGTTCGTAGCCGACGAGCAAGGTAAGGAAGATCGCGGCCGCCATGGTAAGAGCCGTCAAGCTAGGATGCTTGCGAGCTGGCCATTGTGCGATGATGAGGAGCAACAGGTACATGATGATGACGCCTGGGATTTTGCGACTGTAGGCCATCAGCAGTGCTTGACGATTTGCATCAAAGCTTGACCTACTTTACGATGTACCAGGCGATCAAGCTCCCGAGGCACGCACACAGAGTTCCCAGCACTTGACACTGTACACGATGAGGTCAGCATACGCTGCAAACATCGAGAGCGATTTAGCTCGTTGGAGACCCGACATGCGTACCGCAATACCAAATGCGCTTTGGCCAATCGTCCTTGTCGTACACGTTGCGATCGTAATGCTTGCCCAGACGCCTCGATAGGCATTGTACCAGGCTTGGGTCTGGCGGAGATATGCCGGAATTTGGGAGCAGAGGACTGCGCAAGCAATACGCGTCGCGAAGCTCGCATGTGGTGACTCCAGAGTATGCGAAATTCTGCGTAAAATCGAACCCACTCTCCCGGCGAGCGTGCTTACTTGGAGGTGCTCGGGACCGTGAGCACTTTTCTTCAGGCCCGGATTGGAGGATCTGGTGCCTACATTGATTGGAGGGTTAGCAAGCCTCTCGAGAGCCGTGTCGATCCGATGTGCTTCCATCACGGGATGCAGTAGCAGCTGTCTGGGTAGATGCCTCAGAAAGCACTGTTCACCATAAGATCTTGAACTTAGGCAAGAAGCAAACAGGAGGCAGTATTTCACCGGACGTCAAGATTCCGAAGGCCACCTCGTGTGTCACAGAGCTCTTCATGAACGTCAGGTCGACTCACCGGGAGATTGGGACAGCACAGCGTTTCGCAGGTTCGAGATCACAGGTAAATGTAGCCTTGCTCTCGACATTGTTCCATCTGCGACCTTTGACTCAGAGAACTCAGCCAGTCGTAATGCTGCGGTACATGCAGCGTGAAGAAGCTCTTGCGTCTGTGACTGGTTAGCCCGTTGGTTTAGGCAGAACACACCATCGGAAGACGTGCGTTGAGCGCAAGGAATAGCAGTGATTGCTCACTCTCGTTGTAGTCTTTTCGTGGTCTGAACTCCCGCTGCCAAGCTTCAATCCTCGCATGGCGGCTGCCGTGAAGTAATCGTAACCGCTCCTTGAGTGCCAGGAGACTACTAATGCCGTGGGGCACCTCCATACCTGGCTTCCTCGGTATTAACTTGAGCGTGCGTAGAGCGTCCTGTAAGATCTCGACGAGAAAGTCTTGGACTTCGCTCGCTTTCTCGTGCTCGTCGAGTAATAAATGTCGGTGAGCATGTAAGTCGATCTCGGCCACAAGCTCTCGAACACGAGTACCAGATATCAGACCCATGATAGGCTGGAGCACCCCATAAATCAGATCGTTTATCTTCGAGAGGTCGGTTGGTGATAGCTTCCCAATGGACATCTCGCGCTGACTGAAACGCAGATTTGTCTTCATCTTGTCAACCACAGCAAGAAGTTCTTGCATCGGACTTGCTATGTCAGTGGCAAGTTCTGCCAGAATAGGTGTTGGGCCATCGCCTTTCTCTTCCGTCTCCGCCTTGGCTTCGAGGTCGGTCCGCAGACCTTCATAGATAGCAACGGTACGAGCGGCCAAGCATCGCTCGACGCACTTCTGCCATTCTCGAACGTCGTGCTTGAAACTCTGTCGATTTGTCGTGGGCCACACTAGCATATTGACTGCTAGGGACACGGAGAGTCCGGTAAGGTTGATGACCAGTAGCTGCTTCGCAAACGTAATGGCGACGGACATCGTCGGTAGTGTCGGTGCTAGGGAGCTCGTTACGACGACGACAACTGTGAAATTGATAGAAGGAAGCAAAAGCTGCGGTCCCGCAGAGCGGACGTAGCAGACCATGAAGATCAACAGGACAAGCCAAATAGCTGTCACGGCAGACGCAGAAGAGTTGTAGGGTACTGGTGGCGGTGGAGCGGTTGGCAGCGGGAGCGGAGAACGTGGCGCAGGCGGCGAAGTGTGCTCTCGAGCCTTGAGTACGCAGTATAGCTGTAGAAGGGTAACCGCAGAGGCGAGGCAGACGCTGCAGAACTGCTGGACCATGAGCTCCAAGAATTGTGCCTGTGGCAGTACGGGGTTAACCGATAGGATGCTATGAGTCGTCAGTACAACCAGCCAGTCTCCAAGACGCGAATGCTTCATACGCTATGATGTAGCCAACAGGACCGAAGTAGTTTGCAATACGGTCGTTGAGAAGCCTGTTCGAACAGGTCAGCGGTGGACGCAGGCGACGCGGTTGAGACTTACAGGCACAAGGCCACTGTCGGTACCAGCGCGAACCTCTAACGTCAGCACAGCTTTGCACCGGGCATACCATGGTGTCCTACTTGAACATATCCAGCAGACCTCGCGGGCTCAACCCACTCCAGCGCCAACATCTCCTCGGCGATCCTTCGGAAGTCATCACCGGCCAGTTGTCAAGGGCCTCACAAAGCAAGGAACTGCTCGTTTCCGTGATCGATGTTTGAAAACTGTTCAGATGATGGCACACGGTAAGGAAAGAAGGAAAACGTTCTAGAGAAGGAGGTATCGATGAAGATTACTTGCCTGTGCTCACAACACGGCCCTCGCTTGCGGGCGTGCATCTCGAGTTCTCACCAATGTACAGACTCACGGTGCTGTAGCCCATAGGCGTGTAGCTTATATAAAGCTGAAGTCAGCGAGCATGGGTCACAACAGTCAACGTGAAAGTGGAGTCCAGAAGACGGGATGGAAGTTGGGTAGCGGGTAGCGCTTGGCTCGGTAAGCGGCCCCGTCTGGAAGCATCACTAGGCGGTGCCTTCCGCTCGCGACGACGTCCTCAATGGTGCCTCCTACACGTTTTGTCAGTGCATCTCATCGCACACTGCTCAACCCATTTGGTAAACGGCTAGACTGCGGACACGTGCATCGCTCGAGCTTGTGCCAAGCGAAGAGCTGTCACATTGAAGAGCATACGCATTTGAGGCAGGATCGGGATCGGAGAGCACCATGTTCGCTGCGAGACCGCCACTGCACCCATGGCGCGTGTCGATAAAAGACCAGAAGAATTATACTTCCTGCAGTTGGCAGCTCGCGAGATGCAAGGGTAGAGACGAGTCATGAGCATCACGGTGCTGGTCGTCGGCTTTTCCCAAGGCAGCATGCCTCAAGAGATATGACACGGGACCGCTCGTGGGACGGCCATGCGAGTAGCCGCACCTGCGGCCAACATGAGCAGGATGGGAGCTGGGACAACCGGCGAATGTACCCACCTGCTCTTCGGCATCCTAGAGGCTTTTGTCTCGTATGATAGTCGTTCCATGCTGCAATGGATTCGTTCATGGTGTAGTGGAGAGTGGAGCGTAAGGAGCATCCCAGTGAGTCGTCCATATATGAGCACGCTCTGCCAGCGCTCGACGTGAGAGGTACCTCAGATGCAGCTAAGAAGTTGCAACAAACACACGAACCCGGTCCAGACTTCGGAGATGATGTCCTCTCTGGTTCTGCTGCGTCTTCGAGTTTGCTGCTTCCGTGTCACGAGCATCGTCGTCACGTGGGACCGCGTTGGGTTAGGTAAGCGGGGTTGATGCCTTGTTCGCCGCGTCTGCATCTATCGCGACCTCCTTCGCTATAACCTCACTCTCATCTCTCCCACCCCACTGCCACGATGAAGTCACGGCCAGGGTACGAGGCTGCGCTCGAGCAGCTGGAAGGCGAGCGCGAGCAGGGCCATGATGTCTCCGACGATGCAAAGAACATAAGGTATCATGCGACGCTCGCGACTCTACTCAGAGTCAAACGCAGAGTGCGCGTCCCTCCACCTGGTGGTACTGCTCTTTTCGACTACGATAAGCTCCTGGAGGAGCGGTTCCCCAAAAACCGTGGCAAGAAGCTTGATCCATCCGACCCTCCAGATGTGCCGTTTCACGTTTGCGAACCGGAATGCGCGGAGTGCGAGACATGCTGGACTCAATATTTTCCTGCTCGAATCAGCCTCACGGATGCCGAGGCGCTCGCTTGCGTCCAGTCACTGACGACGAACATCAACGCTGATCTCGAATATCTTCGTCAAAAGCTGGACTACCACGCAGATTTCATCGTCACCCGATGGAAGAAGAAGTCGAAGGCTAAGCGGACCGACTTCCTGACTCGAAAGGTTCCCCAAGGCACGAAGGACTCCTCAAAGCCTCTTCAGGCTCGTGGTGATGGTATTAGCATGTACGAGAAGAAGTGGGCCGCCATCCACTTCATCAATGACCACAGCCTAGATCCTACGAAGGTTCTTGACAAGTCTGTGTTCAAACACGACCCTATTCAGCTCGCTCTAGCGCCATATGTGGATGGTTACATCAATCGACTAGCCCTGGAAGACCAAGAACAGCGGTACCAAACAACATGGCTACTTCCCTACTTAGATGTAGAGACCTTGGCGGACGATCCACTGCTGCTACTGAGCTTGTTGCATTATCGAACCGCCTATGCTCCTGTGAGTTCTCCCACCTTTCGAAACCTCATGCGCTACTGCACACACCGCTCAACTGCCAGATCGGCGCTCAAAATTGCAGAGACGGGCATAAAGCAGCGCTTGCACCATGCTGACAATTGGCAGGAAGAGTGGATGATGTTCGACATTTATCAGCTCAAACTGACCGAGCACTGGCAAATCTTGATCCCTGAGTTCAACCGCCACTGCGTTACGATGGTAGGACCGAAATATGGCATGGAGCTTGTCAAGTGGGACAAACACCGCTGTCACCACTGGTGGATCTGCGGTTTCCGGAAAGCTCACCACATTCTCTCTGCCCAGCGAGAGATGATGCGCTTCCTTCGAATGACCGTCCAAACCCTTCTCGAGGAGACGAATCCTCCCGAACCGGCCCTGAAACCTAATGCCACCACCAATGGGTCTTCGTGGCTGGGAGATGCTCTCACGCCGAAATCCGTCACCACTGACGGACGGCCGTCCCCAAAGTGGGATCAACTCGTACAAAATGACTTCTTCAGCTTTGGTGCTCCGTCCGCTGAGTCGATACGGGCTTCAGCGAATCAACCTTTCTCGTCCCCTCCGCACTTCAGCCCGATCAAGACACTGGAGCTGGTCGAGTCAATGTTTCGTCAGTCCGCCGACGAGCTCGAGCTGGCACAGACCGACCCAGCGTACTTGCAATACTTGGTACGTTCTCGACGGCAAGAGTCACGCGTAATCCATGAGACATTCGCTGACAGGGTTTCGTTGTGGGCCAAAGGTTCGAGAACTCGCAAATACGCTCTGCTTCGAGCTCCACGACGCGAAGAGCAAGTGGGAGGTGTTCATTGATGAAATCATCTTCAATATGTACAGGAGATACATTTGGTGGCGTCAAACGGTGAGAGAATGTCGGAGAATGGTCGATGCGTACGTGTTGTTCCAACAGGCACCCAGCGCAAAAACCACCCTCGAATACGAAAAAGGTATATCGGCTGTGTGGGATGTGGCAACCGAGCATCTTGTGCAACAGATCCTGCTGCTGGATTATAGGTAAGCTCTTTGGGCTCGGGCTCGATGTCTAATTATGCGATCACTCCGTGCGGCAGCAGTTGCTTTCGTTGCGATCGTGAAGAACTTTTGCTAATGGATCTCAGTCTACCCTTTCAACGCGGCTTCGAGCGTAATTACGTATATGGGAAAGGCACCACGAAGGCAGACGGCTCAAGACAGCCGACCATCGATGACAGAGACGCCTTCCACAAAGACAAGTTGTTCTGGAGTCTGAAAAGCTTGGGGTTCGACGAGCATCGTCTGTTTTCGATGGAGCCGGCGTACAATTTTCGTGTAAGTCAGATCTCACTGGTGAATAGATCATCAAGCATAGTGCCGTCCCTGCAGAGCTTTCGGATCAAATCGAAGCCCGAGACATCCGCTGACCCTTACGTCTACAATCCAGGTGCTAGACGACCACCTGTCGCATGCAAATCGAAAGGAGCAAAGTCGAGTGAGCGAGCGACTTCTCCGGCAAGTATCCGAGATGGCAGTCCTCGAAGAAATCAGAACAAGCATTCTATGCAACCGAAACTGGACCCGCGAGCTGCCACAGGTAGAGAGCGAGATCCCGGACTTCCGCATCCAATTCATCGAGAAGTACGCCCAAACCCTGTGCTTGCCCGCCATCATTAAGGAGACATCGATCTCTCAGCATCTGCGAACGCTCTGCACTGCCCACCAATGGCCAAAGGGCATAAAGGATGCCGTGTGGCTCGAGCGCGCAGCAGAGTCGCGGAAACACTTGAGTCGAGTCTGGACTGCCTTCCGTGTCGCGCTCAAGGCGCAACAGCAGCGCGACCGATACTCGGAGGAGTTCATCGAGAATGACTGGGCCGCACTCTCCGCCGCCGAGAGCCCTGCGCATCTACAAGCCATCGAAGAAGAAGGTCGGATGATCCTTGGAGACGCAGCTGAAAAAGCTCGAGCAGCTGCCGAGAAGCTGGCATCCAGTGCTTTTCTAGTACCAACGCAACGAGTCAATGGAGTCGAGCGAGAGAAGTTCGTCCCCCTTCCCACCCGCTCGAAGAAGAAGACCCGCGGACCTCAGACAGAATCAGATGAGGTGTTACCTTGTTCCAAAGCGGCCCAAACATCGGAAGGTGCCGCCAAACTAGCAACTCAGCCCAAAGCGGAGGCCTCTCGGGTGTTTCTCAGGCCGGAGAACGTCGGCCTCTTCGAGTCAATGTACTCCTCGCACAAGACGCAAACCCGCAGCTACTCCTGGAAACACTTCCTCGGCGCAATGGCTGATGCTGGTTTCGCAATCATTCAGTCCAGTGGTAGTGCGGTGAGCTTCAAGAAGGCGGACGGGGTTATTGTGTTCCATCGACCGCACCCAGAGCCGAACATTGATCCCATCCTGCTGATGGCGATGGGAAAGCGTCTCAATAAGTGGTTTGGGTTCGGAAGTGAGACGTTCGAGGTCAAGAGAGGTCAAGACGACGAGGTGAAGGCATGATAAGTGGGATGGAAGTTGCTAAGAGTATCATTCTTGCTAACAGTATCGATCATGATTTGCTTTGATGGAGACTACTTCATGTATCTAGCTCAAGGTCCTCGCAATGCTGGAACCGCTTGCTGTCGTCGAGAGGAGGCGAAACCTTCATGTCACAGACACCTCTTCTCCCGGTAAAACCTCGTTGATGTGCTCATGTGAGGACTATGATGACCACCAAAACTCGTAAATATGTTGGGAGAGATCTAACACTAGAACGTCGACACAAACAAGTAGACTGAGCAGCAGCTTTTCCAGACCATTCGCGATATACCAAGTGGCCAGCACCAGGATACATATATCTCCACAGCATCTCAATTCTTAAAGAATCTCGAAACTCCTCGTGCTATCATCAGCTGTTAAAGCGTTCTCCCTTGTATAAACAGTAGGTGGAACTCTCTGCGTCGTTGTGTTGGGCTTATGCGAGCTAGGTCTGCGTGAGGAGGCCAAGTCGCCATGGCAGACTATTGTAGTCACCGCTAGCAGTTGGACTATCTCCTTGATACAGGTAGCGCAAACCCGAGGAAGGGATTGTCATCGTCTGGTCGACATTGGTACGAATCATTTCTCCGTGGCCGATGGACGTTGTCCAAGCTCCGGATGGGAAGTTGACGTTGTAATGCGATGCAAAAGGGTGAGTCTCTGTGTTGGCGAGAGGGTTCCAGGAGCCACCCAACGAGGTTGAGGTCCAGGAGCGGAAGTATCTGAAGCCATCCGAGCCAATTGCCTCAACGAGGAGTAGGTACTGACTACCGGTCCAGTACACATTCGAGGCTTCGAAGAGGTTGTACTTGTTCGACGTGTCTTGCAGAGCGATGACGGGTTGGCTCTGTATTGGAAAAGCTGTCAGTCAATGTCACAGCTGCAAGGTAGAGTTTAGATCTTGACGAACCATGCCATTCGGAAAGCTGCTGAGAGAGGTTTGCGAGAGATAGAGATGACCGTTGTCATCGCTGCTGAAGAGATGCTTTCATCCATGGAAGGGACCTGTTAGCCAGTTTCTTCAGATGTCTTAAGAAAAGGGGACGAGATTACGCAGTAATTTGAGTCGCAAATCACCCACATGTCAACCCAGGAGCCACCGCCGAGATTGTTAGCAATTGTGGATGGCACAGAGCTGTAAAAAGTCTTTGGCGCACTCCATCCTTGCGGGTTGCTGATATCACTGTTCGTGGAGTAAGCAGCATTGCCATTCTGATACACCAGATACCAGAGCTTCTGAGGCGCGAAGTAGAACACCTGAGGAGCAGCACGATACCCTGTGCCGATGCCGCTTTGGTCGAGATAGTAGAATGGTGCCTGGGAAGCCTGCGAAAAGTCGCTGAAGTGGGTATAGCCAAGATTGTATCCGGACGATTGTGCAGTGCTGAAGAATACGTGATACTGGCCGTTGTACTGAACGATACTTGGATCCTAGATTCCGGCAATGTTGCGTCCATCGTTCTTGGGACCAATCTATGCTGTGTCAGTCGTCTTTGTGGTCGAGACGAAATCTCTTTTGATTGAAGCTCACCAGAACACCACTTGAAGTCCAGGAGAAGCTGCTTGGAAGAGCTCGCTTCTCGACAGAGGGCAGGGCCACTGCACAAGCGGCAGCAGCAGCAGCAAGTAGAAACGTTCGCATCTTCAAGAAATTTTGTTCATGCAGACGGGTTGCTACGAAACGGTCGATATAGAGGACGAGATCCTGACTGCGCAACGCACTTACATATATGTATCCGTCTTGCGGAGAAGCTGCACACCATCCGAAGTATCTCGGAGGTATTGCTCGATGTTCGCAAGGGAGTTACATCGCGTGCACAAGATGTATGCTGTGCGAAGTCACATTGCCTCGCTTGAATCGTTTATATTGATATATATATTGAGGTGCTGTTGTTTGATAGGACGTGAGTAATAGCCTGATGTTCGCGAGTCTGGGGTGAGACGTCAAATTCTCCGTGTGACGGACTCTTTAGCATGTAGACATACCGGAACTCGACTAAGTTCCATCGGCTGATGTTTTACCACCGGAGCATACTTTAGCAAGTGTATTTGGTGAACACCACAGAGAGAGGTGACAAATGAAACAGAGCACAGTACCATGTGACTTGGCAGGAAGTATACCGTACCTGAAGCCGCTGTCCAGCTACATCATCCGTCGGTTCGCTCAGAACTTGCTCGCACACTTTTCGTAGCCACACCTCTCGTAGGAAAAGGCGGATGAATTTTCCGTACCTCAGTCTTCTGGTCGGTCGATGGTGAGCGACCCCGTTGTAAGACGTCAAGGATCCTGTGTGCCTCCGCCTGACTGGCCTGCATATCCAGCGACTCCAAGAAGTGCTCTTCGTCCGGCTCCGGATCGTCCCATTCGGGGTCTGACACCTCGTCGCTGAGGCTTTCAGAACTGCTGTCGTCCTCAACCCCGGAAGTGGTGCCAGGGTCGTTCATGCCAGTGGCAGAGTCCTGCTGTTGATCCTTGCTGAGTCCCTGAAGGTCCTCCGCACGACGTAGACCCAAAGCAGCTTCAATCTCATGACACATCAGTTGCACTCCGGTCTTGAAGGTCTGCCTACCGTCTCTGTACTGCTTAGCTTCGCTGTGAACATCGAGGCTCAATCTTCTCGGTGCTTTTGCCCAGTATGTCTTCCAATCAGGCCATTCCAGTAAGCTCGTAGCAACCTTCACATCGCTGGCAGTAACGACAGCATCCGGACTGCTATCGCAATCTCTGGCTCGGATCCGCGACGAAGCTTGTATAAGCGTGGTCTGCACGAGTTTTCGTGTGGCGTCCACCGCGATGCTGTGAAACGCATCCATCGCAGAAAGAAAGATTGCCGGAGTGGTCGCAACTTCGTTGTCTATGGTATCGTCTTTCGTCTGCCAGTTGTCTTCACCACGTCCGTTCATGAAGACTGTTCGTGATAGCTGAAGGAAATTGAATGGTGCGAAAAGCTCGAGGAAATCGAGGTTCGCGTGTGTGCTAGGAGGTATGGAGCCGCTTGGTGAACTTTGGGCCCTTGACAGAGACGGCTCGCCTTCCTCAATCGATTGGTTGGTGGCGTTGGAAGGTGGGACATCTGCGGAGTTGCCAGTGCTCCCCGGAGAGGTGCTGTCCGCCTGCTCGCTCGATCGAGGTACTTCCAGGTCGCTCTCGATTTCAGCTGCCCAGGCCTCGTCCATGAGCCATCGCCGTCCGAATTTACGTTGCTCCGCTTCGACCTCTTCTTGGAACGTGTATCGGGCTAGATGATTGGCCCCTCTCGCTAGCACATCCTCGCAATGTCCAACGATCTCGAATACGGCTGGGACATCAGCGGCTATTTCCAGATGAGAAGAATTTCGTTCATCGAGCAAATTGGACTGATCTCGGAGCAAAAGCACGTAAGCTCTGATCTCCGCTTGGCTTTTGGTGACAACAGCATTCGCAAGGCCGTGGAGATCATCGGGTCCGCGTGTCACAACGGCTGCAAAGAAAGCCTCCTTCTCGGCTCCGCTCCAATATGAGCTACCGATCTGCGAGGGAGGCAAATGTTCAGCCCGTTCAGCAGTCGAATGGGTCGTTTCCAGCGTCCGGTCGAGAAGTCTTCGATAAGACTTCGCCGGGGGTCCCTTCAAATCCGAGTTTGCTTTGCGTTTCCTACGATGTTTTCTTTGTGCTACGATAGGCTGTTTGGATTCGACATTGACATCTCTGGAGTCGATCCGCGTTGACTGGTCTCGCCCAGTTCGTCGCTCAGCTGGTTCAACGGCACTGCCTTGACCTGCAGCAGGCTCGTCTGATGACTGAGGGTATCCATCTGCGCTGGATGATAATGATTGTGGTGGCGATGATGTTTGCGTATCTCGATTGGTACTCGCCGGATTAGACATGTAGCCAGGAATGGACCCCTTGTTGAGAACGTGGCTGCTGCAATATTTATGTCTCATCTTAGGCAGGAACAATGGCGCGTGGTAAAGTGAATGTCAAACAGTCACGACATTTTTAGTCCTGCCACGATTGACAAAAGTCGCATACCGCCAACACGTCTTCACCTTAGCGTCTTGCTGGATCTCCTCTCGAGAACACTATCATTGCCGGTGCACATATGCGATCCGTTCTGCATGTCTTCAATTCGGCGAACTTAGGAGTTCATCTGTTGCGAGCGCAACTCAGCTCGCCGGTACTCTCTGCCCACTGCGTCGCGAGAACAAGGCGAACCTTTTCTACCACTGGGGCACATTGGAAGCCTGCGACCCCTACAGTACAACTTCGCCCCTATCAGGAAGAGAGCATCCAGGCTGTCCTTGAGTATCTCGAAAATGGAGAGAAACGTCTGGGCCTATCGCTGGCGACCGGCGGTGGGAAGACAGTTATCTTCAGTCATCTCATAGACCGTGTACCATCGCCAAACAAAAATGCTACTCAGACACTTGTCTTGGCCCATCGCCGGGAACTAGTCGATCAAGCAGCTCGCCATTGTCGCAATCTCTACCCCGATAAGAGTGTCGATGTGGAAATGTAAGTGACCTACGTCGAGAAAACCCCTATCTTTCATGCTCTATATCCAGCAGCGGGTCGGAAGCCTCGCGGCATTATCTTCGCTTTATGATGACCCTCACTGACCCTTCGCTACCGTACAACAGGGGTCGCATACACGCCTCTGGACTCGCAGACATCACAGTTGCATCTGTGCAGAGCATCCTCTCCGGGTCCCGTCTGATGCGGTACAACCCCGATCGATTCAAGCTGGTGCTAGTAGACGAAGTACATCACGTAGCAGCCCAGAGTTACCTCACCGTATTGGAGCATTTCGGACTGTCTACGAGCGAGGCTGCGAGACGTGGCACTACAGCACTAGTCGGAGTCTCGGCCACCTTTTCGAGAGCCGACGGGCTCAGTCTAGGAGTAGCCATTGATTCCATCGTGTACCACAAGTGAGTCCGATGTTATGGTAGAGACGATTATAGCTCATGCTTGTTAGGGACTTGGTCGATATGATAGAAGAGAAATGGCTGTCGGATGTCCGGTTCACTACGGTCCAGTCTGGTGCCGACCTGTCCAAAGTCAAGACCTCTCAAGGGGACTATCAAACCGGATTACTCTCTCGAGCGGTCAATACCCCTGAAATCAACGAGCTGACTGTGAGATCTTGGCTGGCGCTCGCGAAAGATCGCAAGTCGACCCTCGTCTTTTGTGTTGACCTTGCTCATGTGGGAGCGCTGAACAGTGCTTTCCGGAGTCATGGCTACGATGCGCACTTTGTGACCAGCAACACTCCGCTCAAGCAACGAGCTGAAAGGCTCTCAGCGTTCAAAGCCGGAGAGTTTCCAGTACTTATCAATTGTGGGATCTTCACCGAGGGTACCGACATAGTAAGTCACCAGTTCCTTTGCTTAGATTGATGCGTAGAGTCGCCTGCAGATCTCTCGGAGTTGGATCGATTTTGAAACATCCCAGAGCATCGTGCGGTGCGAGATGCTGTCTAGGAGATCCCTTCCATCCGTCATCAGTCTGATCCTAGGACTCTGCTAACCGCTGTCTCTCCAGCCCAACATTGACTGCATCATACTTGCACGACCGACGAAGTCTAGCAATCTATTGATACAGATGGTGGGACGAGGCCTGAGGATATCACCCGGCAAAGATGACTGCCATATCATCGACATGGTGGCCAGCTTGGCTAAAGGCGTTGTAACCACTCCAACACTATTTGGGCTAGACCCGAGTGAGCTCGTTGACGATGCTACCGCTCCAGCACTGAAAGACTTGAAGAGTCGTAAGGAAAAGGAGCTCGAGCTCGCTGCAGCCGCAGAGGCCAGCAGTGTACCCTCACCCGAAGCGATCATGTTCGGTGGCAACATCACCTTCACACACTTCGACGATGTGTATTCCCTTATGGAGAACACGCCCGGCGAAGGACATATCCGTGGCATCTCACGACTTGCGTGGGTGCAAGTCGACAGTCAGCGCTACATCCTCTCAGACAGGTCTGGGTCGTACCTCACGCTTCAACAGGACAAAGGCAACTTTGTCGTCACCTTCACACAAGCCATACCTAAATCGAGATCCATGTCGAGTCCCGAACCACCGACCACGACCAGCCCTGAAGCCAAGCGTGGTTTCTGGTCGAACGCCCTTCGCAAGCTCACCGGCTCCTCAGACCAGGCAGCACCTGCGGCCAAAAAGGCCAAATCCTACTCGCCGTACATGCGACCTGTAACCGTAACGACAACTGCCTCGTTCGAGCATGCTATCAACGCAGCAGACACCCTTGCAAAGAAGAGGTTCATCGTTCCAATCCTTCTTGCATCTGCTGCGTGGCGCCGCACACCAGCGACACCCGAACAACTATCGTTCCTGAACAAGTTTCGAAGCGAGGACAAGCAATTGCAGCCCGGATCTATGAACAAGGGAAGTGCCACAGACTGGATTACCAAGTTCAAGCATGGCGCTCAAGGGAGGTTCAAGAAGATGCAAACGGCGAAAGCGAAGGTGGAGAAGGAGCGAGAGCGCGGCGAAAGAGCGGAGGTGACGGTAGGGCCGCTGTCGAGGGAGACGTTTAGATAATGGGAGACGTTTAGATAATGGTCACGTGTGCTAAAGTTGATAGCCGGCACTGGTTGGAAAATACATTCGCTGATGCTATATGGGTTATCGTCAATGCTGTTACAATGCGAAACTCCTGCTCCATGGGTATCTCAAATGCTGCCGTGAACCGTCCTGTTACGTCCTTCTCCAACTCAAACCTCCGAGAGCCTGCTAATTTCACGTGTTCTTCGCCGCTTTCTGGACTCCTTCGCTACTTTGCTGCCGGCTCATCATCGTCGTCGTCGGTGTGTCGCTTCTTGGTAGAGCTGAGCACATCCTATCGCTGCTGAAATGGCAGATCAATGTCGACTAGCCATGGCACCTGCTGCTCGCCTTCCTCGACCCCCTCTATCGCTGCATTGACGAACACCGTCTGCTCTCCGCTTCTGACTTCTGTGTCGATATTCCAGTAGCACTGCTCATCATACCTCCTCCGCTTCGCCGCCTTCTCCTCCATGACGTCCGGTGTATCGTACTTCCGATCCCGCAGCGTCGCCCGGCTCTCGATGAGCACGGACTCATCATTATCGATATCGGTAAAGTGTGACGGCTCACTAGAAACCTCTGGCCGCCACGTGACCATCTTCGCACCCCACGCCTCATGAATATGCCCAAAGCAATGCAACTTCGGCCTTGCTCTAGCGATAGCAGCAAACAAGCTTTGGCTGCCAGCACGGTTTCGTGCTTCAGTATAGTCCAAAACACCATGCGCAGGACCGTGGGTCATGACAAGATCTACTGAGCTCGGGATATCCCACCTATGCTCAGCCTGTTGTGGGTCGTATTGAAACCCCCAGCCTGTGCTTTTCGATGGAGTGTACGGACTAGCGTAGACGGTCAAAAGAGCGCCGTTTGGAAGCGCGATTTCGTGCGTACCTTCTTCCAGGAAGACAACACCCGCAGCTTTGGTATCTTCGTCTTCAAACAGTGCCCTTGCTTCGCCAATTCTGCCGTATGTGCTTGTGATAGATTCTTCGTCGATAGTGGCTTTAATTTCGTCACGTGTCTTCGCGAACACGCTGTCGTCGAGTGTGAAGTCGTAGTTGCCGGCGATGACGAGTTTGATGGGTGCGTCGATTGATTTCAGCTGGCTGATAGCTGATCTGAACTCGTCCAGTTTTGACTCTTCCGTTAGATCTCCGCAGTGGATGGCGACGTCTGCTCGTGTGGTAACTTTCCGTTTCAGGTCTTCGCCGTGGGTATCGGAGAGGATCAAGACCTTGGTTCGGATGTGGGATGCCATGTTGAGCTGAAATGTGTGTGTATGGTCGCTTGCAGCGTTGTAGCTCAGAGACAGTAGAAGGGAGTCTTGAGATGCGGTGGAAAGGCAGAGCATCGTGGAAGAAAGGTACGCGGGAAAAGTGGAAGAGCTAAATATCATGCTTATCCTTGTGTGGTTCTGGAAAATTGTTTCGATGCTGCTGTCGACCATCGCCAGCTCTGGGGATGGTAAGCATTCTCAAATTCTATTGGTGATAAGCCACCCAAGCACCCAACCTGCCGGTAATGATCGAAGGCAAGGCGGAGAAGATGAGAACACTCTTGTATGAGGCACAACACTGAGTACATGTCAGTAAACGAAAGCTGCCAGTAGGCCGATATCGTGCTATGCTAGGACATGTAGAATCAGCATGCTGGTGTTGTGTCTGTGGGCGAGACGCATCTTATGTCGCTTCGACAGGTCCCCATTCAGCGAGAGATTGTCCGTACAATATGTACATCTGCGACATCCCGCGATATATGACAGTTCATCCACCGCAGGCGACGTCGGAAGGTAGTCGTCCGGATCGAGGCAATCAAGTTATCGTGCATGACTCGCTCGTGGCATGAGGTGACGTTGGAAGCACTCCTCACCGGACCAATTGAATCGCTTTCCCATCTATCGCGGTACTTGAGTACTTCAAGCTTCGAAAGAGCGGCTCAGGGCTGCAAGCTACTGCAGAAGCTTACGCAGCTCTTGCTTGGCAATGCATAGCAGAATCAACGAGGCAGCATTTTTTCTGTTCCAATGGGAGAGGCGCGTGATATGCGAGGTCGAGTCTCCGTAATCGATCAGATAGCAAGCAGGCCAGATTCGGCGCTGTGCGCACGGTATGGAGCCGAGAGGGGGAGCGTAGATGATGAAATCTCCAGATGTTCGCGCGGAGAAAGGTGTAGTTCGTCGTTGCTGCGGGCGTTTGAGCTTTGTTGTCGCCTCGTAAAAATCCCAGGTGCCATTTTCAATGAGCTACCAACACTCCGTTCGCTGTCGTTCGCGCCACGGCGTGCCCAAAGTCTCTTCGTGTTAGACTCGTCCTGTCAACGGCGTAGTGGAAGTCGTTGGAGGCTAAGGAGACGCGGCGTGGAAAAGCAAGCGCGGGAGTGGGTCGCCCTTTCTGTAGTTCTACCTAATCTCCAGCACGAGCCTCTACCCGTGCCTGCCACTTCTGCTGCTCGCCAACGCCGGAACCGCGGCAGCAGACTGGCGTGCTGGCGCTTCGTCACTGTCTCTTCTGCTGCTGTGGATGTTGATTGTCACCCGGATAGCGCTCAATGAGGAGACGACCCTCGAGTTCTGCAGAAGATGAGGACGGCCCCGAGCCTGCGACCCCGAATACGTCAGAGAGACCGGCGACGAGCAAGGAGATGACACCCCCCAAAGACCCACCACGTGGGCCGAAACAGTCTCTCAAACCACCGGACAGCAAGAGCAGCAGAGAGACACGAAGAACATCCACGCACGAACAACGCAACGCCGCCAACAGCTGGTCACCGAGTGTTGTCGCAGCCGAGAAGACACCGATCGCAGGGAACAAAGAGGCAGTCGAGGATGCATCAGAGCAACATCGCCATAGTCGCATACATGTGCGCAGTCCATGGCGATGCTCGTTCCTTACCCTGGCGACCAGCGTCTGCTCCATCCTGCTACTCCTAGCGATAATACGGGCGTTCGTTACCCTCCAATTGGATCCCAAAGGATGTGCCATGTCATATATGAGACCTTCGTTTACAAAATTCCCGGACTTCGATACCGAGCACACGCGATTCGCCAGCAAATACTCGCTCTACCTATATCGAGAGGGAGGCGTGGACGAAGATACTCGAGTCAAGGGTGTACCGATGCTTTTTATCCCAGGCAATGCTGGGAGCTACAAGCAGATGCGTCCAATCGCGGCGGAGGCAGCTCATTACTTCCAAGATCAACTGCGTAGTGACCCATCAGCGATTGAAAACGGGAAGCGGCCGCTGGACTTCTTCACCGTGGATTTCAATGAAGAGCTCACTGCTTTTCACGGCCAGACTTTGCTGGACCAAGCGGAATATCTCAATGAGGCGATCGCTTATATCCTCGCGCTTTATCACAACCCCGAACGATCACAGCGTGAGCTTGGACTACCTGATCCCAAATCTGTGATCATCCTTGGACATTCAATGGGTGGTGTGGTAGCGCGGACCATGCTTCGGATGCCGAATTACCAGGAAAAGTCTATCAACACGATCGTCACACTATCGGCACCTCACGCGCGTCCGCCTGTGTCGTTTGACGCAGACATGGTCTCCGCGTACCAGGACATCAACTCCTTCTGGCGAGACTCTTACTCTGCTGGGTCGACTAGTGACAATCCATTGGCTGACGTCACTTTGGTCTCTGTTGCTGGAGGCGGGCTGGACACCATGATACCGTCCGAGTACTCGTCCCTCACATCTCTGGTTCCGGACACACACGGTTTCACTGTGTTTACGTCAAGCATCCCTAATGTTTGGACGGGCATGGACCATCTGGCGATCATGTGGTGCAACCAGTTCCGACGAGCGCTAGTCAGGGCGATATTCGACGTGGTAGATGCAAGGCGATCGGCGCAGACACGAGCTCAGCCAGAGCGTGTTGCAGCTTTACGACGAAGACTCTTGACTGGAATGGAGCCTGTGGTGGAGAAGGCAGCTCTGAATCACGAACCCACCACGTTCTTGACCCTGGAGCACAGCTTTACGACCATGATGTCGCACGGCGAGCGACTCGAATTACGCTCAATAGGACAGGATGGAATGACGAAGGCTCACGTCATGCCGGTGCCGTCACAGCCAGTCTCAGAGGGCGGCAAATTCACGCTCTTGACCGACCAACAGCTGGACACTGGTACAGACAACGGCACGATTGCGGTTTTCCTCTGCAGCGTGTCGCCACCACCGACTGGAGCATCAGTACTCTCCTATGTGATGAACAGAGACATCCAAAGCAGCTCATCTGCTGGCTCGACTCGCCTGGCATGCAAGAATGCGGCTGTCGATGTTTCGTTATTACCGGCTTCCACCAACCAGTCTATGAACGCGTTTGACGATGCGATGCCGTTCTCGTATCTGCAGTACGAGGTCGCCGACATTGCTGAGAATCAATTCATTGCCGTGATTGAGAGAACCTCTGAGACCTCGAACGGGTGGCTATTTGCCGAGTTCAGTTCAGCCAAGGAGTCATCAATCCTGGTCAACAAAGGCCATCATCAATTGCTAATCAACGGCATGCGACGCAAGCTACCACCCGGCCGGCCGATGATGGTTGAGTTGAAAATTCCAGAAGTGCACTCGACTCTGTTTGCATATCGACTGGACGTCGACCGGCAATTCTGCCAAGGCGCATTGGAGAGTTTTGCACCATTTCTTCGGCAGTACATCCAGGAACCGTACGAGTCGAAGTACTTTGTTAACACCCAAGGCGGCAATATCAATGTGCACGGCATATCGCCATACATGCCTCCTCCGCTTAGTGGCGGTGGCGCAAGCGAAGGACTCTCTCTGCAGCTGTGGTCCGATCCTACGTGCAACTCCACAGTCAAGGTGACGCTAACTGTCGATGTACTCGGCAGCGCAGGCAAGCTGGTCATGCGATACAGGACTGTGCTGGCGGCGATGCCGGTGCTGGTCGTTGCCATCGTCATGCGCAAGCAATTCAAGGTCTACGATGCCACTGGTGTATTCATCAGCTTCTCGCAAAGCATGGATCAGTGTCTCCGCACCTCACTGCCCATGATATTCACAGCACTCACGTTCCTCGGAGTGGCGCTGTCGAAAGCGACAAGGGGACCGTGGGCACGACACTGGCTCAGCGCGTCCACCGGAACAACAGACAACGCAGTCGACTTCACCATCAATGATCTCCTGCTTGGCACCTCGGATCCATTCTTCTGGTTCCTTGTACCTCTATTTGGTCTCATCACGGTTGGCATCTGCATCACCGCCAACTACGTCGTGCTACTGGTCGTCAACATCTTCGAATTCGCCTACACACGCACCCAGGCATTACTGTCACGCGGTGAAGATAGCCGAAGGAGCCCGACAGGCTTTGCAACGACCACGACACAGCAGCGCATATACACAACCGGAGCCCTCCTACTTCTGGTCGCGACTGTCATACCATACCAATTCGCATACCTCGTTCTTTGCATCGTGCAACTGATGACGAGCGTACGATCGCTACAAGCTGCACGCGACATCTCCTCGACACAAGCGTACAGTCTTTGCAACTACACTCACGCGACACTGTTGCTAATGCTCTGGATCCTTCCTCTCAACATTCCTGTCCTTGTGGTCTGGATGCACAACCTCTCTGTGCAATGGCTCACATCCTTTTCGACTCACCACAACCTTCTATGCATACTGCCGTTCATCCTCCTCGTCGAGACCCAAAGCACGGGCAACATGGTGCCTCGCGTCACCAATCGGTAAGCCAAAATCCTACCCAGTCTTCTTTCCCATATGCTAATAGTATACCACAGCGTCCGCTTCCTCACCAACACGATAATGTTCGCCCTCGCTCTCTACGCCGCCATCTACGGCGTCACGTACGCCTACCGCCTGCACTACATCGTCAACGCGCTCTGCGCGTGGCTCTTCCTCCTCCACCTCTCCAACGGCCCGTTCTCGCTGGCGAGGCTAGGTCCCATCGTGCCGTCCATCTTCAGCCTTGGGTGCGGACGCAGTACAAAGAAGAGGCCATAGACGGCGCCGAGGGCACGTGTCTTGTATATATGTAGATGTTAGTTTGTAATAACTAATCAGTAATCCTGTCAATGAGGAGACTGTTTCGTCAGTCGTTTATGAGGTACATGACTCCTGGGTATTCTGCTGAATCGTCTTGACCTGCCGAACGCCTTACGCCGCCCAAGTAAGCTCTCCGTCCCGACGCCTGTTGTTGAGTTTGAACGTGCCGATGGCCGTCTCACATCCCATCCCACAGATCTCGCGCGTAGAAGCTTCGCGGTAGTTTATCATCAATATTAATGATGTTGACATCGCCTTTGCCTCCATCGCCGTGCTCTGCTCTCCGCACCACCGCGCGATTGAACTCTCCAGTCTTCGGATCTTGCGTCGTCGATATTCCCAGCGACCGGTAGATCTGTAGCTTCAACCTACAAACCATTAGCACATCGCCCACCCCTCCCATCACGCAGCAGTAAACACTCACACAATCTCATCCTCCCCCTCACTATCCCGTCTCCACGCCCCCTCGACCCCCTGCTTGCCCAAGACATCCAGCTGCGCCCTCAACCCCGCCAACTCGCCCTCCAACCTCTCGCTTTCAATCTCGGCGTCACTGACTCCCTTCGCGATCCTGAATTTGTCCGTGTCCATCTTCAACATCCTTTCCGCGTGTCCGCCCGCATCGTGGCGGTCTTCTTCCCATCGCCTGCCCTCATCTAGTCCGTTCAGTTTCCGGGAGAGAGATTTGAGGACTGCGTGGTGCTGGCCGAGACGAGAGGAGCGCGCGGTCGAGAGTGCGGAGAGCGAGTCGCTGATGCGGGAGATGCTGTCGCGGTCGGGGGCGATGTGGAATTGGTTGGTGGTTTCGCGGAGGAGGGCGGTGGGGGATTCGTCGAAGAGGACCATTGCGATTACTTTTAGCTGTGGTTGTTGGAAGATGTGGGGGGATAGAGGTGGTGGTGTTGACTTCGGTGACTTGGCCAAACACAGATCGGCAACCCGAGCAACGTGCTCCGCGGGCCGCTTCTGCAGGAACGCCACGGACTCTCGGAATTGAAGTGGGGAGAGCTTCCAACTTTCACGACGATAGTGGAAACCGTGCGCGTAGGAGGTAGTTTTCTTGCCTTCTTTCTCATGAACATTGGGAGTTGTGTGAACTCGATACTATCGTTAGGTCCTGTGGAAGAACCTACTACCCGGCGACTATCTTTTCATGCAACCACCACTGCAACGACATCAGCGTAGAGCGATTGAGCTCTCACAACCGCCATCATGGTGAACTGGTCCAAGTGAGTATCCGAAGCTCGAGTTGCGTCGCTGTATAGATATGAAGCTGACTCGCCGCAGACTCTTCTCCATCAGCGGCCAGGACCGACGACGCTTCCACGATGAGCTGCAAGCGCTCCTGCCGTCTCATCGCGAGACTGCCATCCCGTCCGCCATCCCAGCCAAAGAGGTCACACACGTTGCGCTCCGCCTCAAATACCAGATGGAAGAAGTAGTCCCGTGCGAGCTTCCGGAAGAGCGTATCACGCAACCGCATAGCAATGTCCTCACCCCCAAGGTCATGGAGACTGCAAAGGCGGCAGGCAAGGTCGCCGGCATGGACAAGGACTACGGCGCATGCGTCGTCTACTGCTTGCTCGTCTGCAAGCAATGGTTCAAGCGGCAAGCAAAACTCGAACTATGGGACTCGGACTTGCATGATCTGCGGGCTACGGCGTGCGAGCGACTTGCCAAGTTCATCATTGAGGAGGAGGAGGACATGACCTATCTCATGCAGGATGTGCTGCTCAAGCGCTACAGCATATTGGTTGATGATGAGGAGACGAAGCCTTCCAATGCCATCGAGAAAGCGGTCGACATTCATGCGGTCGTGGTCATTGGCAGCAGCGGCTACCAGAAGTGCATCAACTACTTATGGCGAGGGTGGCTGGTGCAAGACGAGGAGGATCCGTCCAGATTTATCGACTACAAGGATAAGACTTCCACGAGATATCTGGACCACTTCGATCCCGACAGAATGCGAGTGCCGCAGTACCAGAATGTGCTCCAGGTTGTTGTGTCGCTGATTTTCCTCGGTCTCTACACTGGTGCTATCAACACCATCAACCCCGGAGGAGAACTCGATGTCGTCGAAGGCTTGCTGTACATCTTCACCCTCGGCTTCATCTGCGACGAGCTCGGCAAGTTCTATAAAGTCGGACGATACTATCTCGGCTTCTGGAACATCTTCAACAGCACGCTCTACACCATGCTAGCCGTCTCGTTCATCTTCCGCTGTATCGCTCTGAGCTATACAGAACACGAGCATCCGGCCAAAGACGACCCCCGCAAGCACTTCAACAAAATCTCATACGACTGGCTCGCCTTCTCAGCGCCCATGTTCTGGATGCGCATGCTCCTCTACCTCGACACCTTCCGCTTCTTCGGCGCCATGCTGGTCGTCCTTAAAGTCATGATGCAAGAGTCGCTGATCTTCTTCGCGCTCCTCATCGTCGTGCTCATCGGCTTCTTGCAGGGCTTCATCGGCATGGACCAGGCGGACCTGAAACTCGAATCCGTAAGCTTCATCATGCAGCAGATGCTCAACGCCATAATGGGCGACCCGAGCTTTGACGTCTGGGACGACTTCGAGTCACCGTTCGGCTTGATTCTCTACTACATCTACAACTTCATCATCATCGTGATCTTGTTGAACGTGCTTATTGCGCTCTACAACAGCGCTTACGAGGACATCACCGCGAACGCCATCGACGAGTACTTGGCGCTCTTCAGCCAAAAGACGATCCAGTTCGTCCGTGCGCCAGACGAGAACGTCTTCATCGCGCCCTTCAACTTGGTCGAGATCTTCTTGCTCGTCCTGCCGTTCGAATGGTGGATGCCCGAACACATGTACGAGCGGCTGAACGACATTGTCATGGGCATTATCTATAGTCCATTGCTGGTGATAACGGCTTACCTTGAGGTCCGGACGGCGCACAAGGTGAAGTTCAACCGGAACCGCAACGAGACTGACGAAGATACGATCGAAGAGTGGGAGCAGCTGGCGGATGAGATGGACTTTGAGGGCACTGGATGGCAGAAGAAGGTCGAGGATACGAAGCCGAATGTTGTTGTTGATGGACATTTGATGGAGTTGCAAGCGCTGAGGAAGGAGATGAAGGAGTTGATGGAGATGGTGGGGAGGATGCAGCAGCAGCAGGGTGCTATTATGGATGGGAAGTAATTGGATCCGCGACTTGATGAGAGGGGTCTCAGTGTGTTGTTCAGTCGGCGTAGCGGTTGTCGGATATATGTGTATAGCAATATTTTCATGTGATCCTCTTGACTTCTTCCAACTCGTCACTGGTTCACGGCTCCTTCCCGCTGCTTTACACTCCCGCAGAGCCTCAAAGCTTGATTCTGAGATCCCGGGGTCCAATAAAGGACCTTACGGTCTTCAATAGTGTACATCATCTACGCCTACCTCTCACCAACAACAGCCACACTCCTTTGTACCCCCATCAACCGCGGCATGCAACTAGATCCTCACAACCATGCCGCGCCGTCGCCCCCAAGTCTCCGGCTACGCACGAATAGCCCAAGCAGAAGAAGAGGAAGAAGAACAACAACACCCCTACTCCGATAGCGACCGCGACGACAATGACCCCTTCCAAGACCCTCCCACCGTCTCTGCGCCCGGGACCGAATATGCGCCCATCCAACCCAAACGGCGGGACTTCATGCGCGTGCCGTCATCAAGCACTATAGGAGGCACACGGCGGCCGAGACGCCGACGCACTAACAGCGGCGTCGACATCAAAGCCATCAACGCGCGGTTGGAGAGATGGGCGGAGGAGATCAAGGAGCGGTTCAAGATCAAGCGGATCAAGGGGAAGAGCGCGCGGGAGGAGATGCTTGAGATTCATCATTCCGTTTTTGTGCCCCCCGAGGGGATGAGGCCGGCGGTGAGGCAGAGTTTGGAGAATGGGTACGATGATTCGGAGCAGAGGTTGGGGAAGGTGGAGTTTGACGATATGGTTGAGAGTGTTAGGACGGCGATTGAGCTGGGGATGCATCCGCAACTGATCTCGCAGGGGAGCAGTGGGAGTTACTTTGTGCGGAATAGCGGGGGGAAAGTGCTGGGAGTGTTCAAACCAAAGGACGAAGAGCCGTACGCGAGCAAGAATCCCAAGTGGACGAAGTGGATCCATCGGAATCTGTTCCCGTTCTTCTTCGGACGGGCGTGTTTGATCCCGAATCTGTCCTACGTGTCGGAGGCAGCGGCGTATGTGTTGGACGTGCAGTTACGGACGAACATTGTGCCGTACACGGAGGTGGTGAGCTTGAGCAGTAAGAGCTTCTTCTACGACTTCTGGGACCGGAGGCAGTTTCGGCGGGGGAAGAAGGTGTTGCCGGAGAAGCAGGGGTCGTTCCAGGTGTTTTTGAAGGGGTTCAAGGGGGCGACGGAGTTTTTTCGAGAACATCCTTGGCCGGATCAGCAGAATGGCGGGTTTAGGGATGCGCCGGATCATAAGAGGAGGAAGCGGAAGCGGTGGGATCAGAGTTGTAGGCCTGGGAGTGCGCCTGGGGGTGCGCCTGGGGCTGAGGAGGGGGATACTGAGGATGAGGAGGCTGGGAGGTTGATGAGGGATGGGAGTAGAGGTCGGCAGGAGTTCTGGTCTGAGAAGTTGCAGCAGAGCTTTCGTGAGGAGTTGGAGAAGTTGGTGATTTTGGACTATATAATGAGGAACACGGATCGGGGTACGGACAACTGGATGATCAGGATTGATACGACCAAGGACGAAGCTACAATCGTTAAGGATTACAAGAACAAACCGCAACCTGATGATGGCACAGCAGAAGCGTATCATAGGAGGAACGAAAGCATGACTGCCGCAGTGCCTGATGATGAGAACGTGAGGCTGCCGCACCTCGGAGCCATCGATAACAGTCTATCGTGGCCGTGGAAGCATCCCGACGCATGGCGAAGCTACCCCTTTGGCTGGCTATTCCTGCCTGTTAGCCTCATCGGACGGCCATTCTCGCAGAAGACACGAGACCACTTCCTGCCCTTATTGACATCCAAAGACTGGTGGTCCGAGACGCAAATTAAGCTGCGAAGAACATTCGAGATCGACGCTGATTTTAAAGACCGTATGTTCGCTAGACAGATGGCAGTCATGAAAGGGCAAGCGTGGAACGTGGTCGAGACACTGAAGACGCCAGATCATGGACCTTTGGAGCTTACTAGGCGACAGAGAGTCTGTGTCTGGGACGACTTAGTGGATATCCCGGTAGCTGTACCTTTGACTCGTCCAAGCGAGGAAATGCGACGTGCAACGAACGAGGGCCAACAGCGTCCTCGACGGACGGGTGGCATAGCGGAAGAAGAAGAGATGGACATCTCTGCCGCTTACGCGCCCGCTGTACCCTCGAAGCTCGATCTGCTCGGTATGACGAGCCCGCCGGGCAAGACGAGCGAGAATCCATTCAATCATTCGCGGCAGAATAGCGCGCAGGACATTCATGTCGAGCCTACGTCGCCGGTAATGACCAAAGAGATCGATTTGGCAGCAATGCACTCTGCATCTGCTCCACGACCTGCGGCATACCGCTCGAATACTGCGGGCCGAGCGAGTCTGGATACGCCTAGGTCTCTACATCGTTCGCCTTCGGAGCGACGGAGACGGTTCAGCTTTGCGGTAGGAAGAGGTTTCGGGACGCGCACTGCTGGCTGGGGAGATCATGGCGACGAAGAGGATGGCGATTTGGGCTATGCGGCTGCGAATGATCAGCAGAATATTACGAGGAAGGTGATTGTGGAGAGGTTGGAGATGGTGAAGAGTCGGCCGCCGGTGTTTACTTGGTGTTGAGCATTGAGCGGCGCTTGGGTAGACATCATGCATAATTGTACGACTACATGTACCATTGGGGAGATGCTGGCGGTCTGAGCATTTCCAGTGTTGGGTATGCGAACTATACTGCATATCAAGACGATTATGCTATTGATCGATCAGTGATCATCTTGAGCCAGCTGGCAGTCACTCTCCACTTTTCGAACAGACTTGCTGCTATTGTACCACAAGGCTTGATCAGTGGAGCTGCCCTAAGCTGAATGTGGGAGAAACTCCACGCCCTGTTGCAGGACAAGTCAAGTTCGAAGATATAATATCTTTGAGTCGCTCTTGACTCACGAGCAAGATTTACTATATTGCTATCGTTTTGCAACTACAACAGCCAACTGCGACTTCGATTATCCGTCGTTTAAGTTTGATCGTCATTGATTAGATGTCAACATCAACGCCATTAACAATGATCAACTGCGGTGAGGATGCAGCCAAACAATTTGGCTTCCTGCAGGGCTACAGGAATTTGAACCACGGTCAGTATTGACGAAATTCAACCTCTCGGAATTTTGCCCACGCCCGGAAATTCACAGAGCGCTTCATAAGGCTTGATTGCATCTCAGAGAACAAGGCACTGACGCACGACATGTAGGATCTTTCGGCGCCACCCCTACAGCCGTCCGTTCAGTCGCACGATACTACCAGGACCGATCAGAGGCTTGTCCGGACGCCTTCATTCGATACGAGTACCCTCAACAACTCGACGTCTCTCGGGAAGCAGTGGCGAAGTACCTGCATGCTCCGGTCGAGACCTGTGTCTTTGTGAACAATGCATCAATTGGCGTCAACACTGTGCTTCGCAACATCGTCTGGGAGCCTAAGGATGTCATCATTTACTTTGCGACGATCTACGGAGCCTGCGAGAAGACTGTAAGCTACATCGTCGAGACCACGCCCGCAGAAGCGCACAAGATCGAATACACCTACCCAGTGAGTGACGACTACCTCTGCGATGCCTTCGAAAAAGCAGTCAAGGGGCTCCGTAAGCAAGGCAAGAACCCTCGCCTCGCAATCTTCGATACCATTGTCTCGCTTCCTGGAGTCCGCATGCCGTTCCAACGCCTCACTGCGCTGTGCAAACAGCACAGTGTCCTCTCGTGTATCGACGGCGCGCATGGGATTGGTCAGATCCCTCTCAACCTTTCCGAGCTCGATCCAGACTTCTTTGTGAGCAATTGCCACAAGTGGCTATACGTTCCGCGAGGATGCGCGGTATTCTATGTTCCGGTCCGGAATCAGGAGATGATGCGCAGCACTCTTCCCACGTCTCATGGCTTCCTCCCCCGGGATGGCGCAGGAATCAATAACCCGCTCCCACCAACCGGAAAAAGCGCTTTCGTGACCAACTTCGAGTTTGTCGGTACGATGGACGATTCGCCATACCTCTGTATCCCGGCTGCCCTGGAATGGCGCAGCCAGATCCGCTGGGACGGCAAGCAAGGCGAAGAGGCGATCATGGGCTACTGCAGCAGACTTGCGGGGCGGTCAGGAGAAATCGTGTCTGGTATTCTCGGGACGGAAGTACTAGAGAATGGCGAAGGCACGCTCGGCAATTGCAACTTCTCCAACGTGCGATTGCCGTTGTCCTCCTATCACTTGGCTGGTGGTGATGTAGCTACGATCGCCACGATTGGGCAATGGATCGCGAAGACCTTGGTAGAGGACCACAAGACTTTCATTGCGATCATATATCATGGCGGGTCCTGGTGGATGAGGATGAGTGGGCAGGTCTACCTGACGGAGGAGGACTTTGAATGGGCTGGTCGGATCCTCGCAGCGGTGTGCAAGCGAGTTGAGAAGGGTGAGTGGAAGGGACCACGTATCGGTCCGAAGTTGTGACACGCATCGTTTTGTATCGGAAGGTGTGCTTCCTAGCATAGATGGGAGTATCCTAGACACCAATAGAGCATCTGCTGCGATGGAACTCATCAGCGTGAAATCCAACTGAATTTCGGATAGGTACAGAAAGGTTCGAATTTACGCTCTTTGCTCCATCATCACTACGTAAACTTCGCTCTTTAACACCGCGTCCCTCTACCTTCATATGTATAGCTTTTTGCACCTCCAACGTCTCGTAGACTTTCGCCTCTTCTCAAGTCGTCCAGATGTGTGGGCATCCACGTCTTTGTACGTGCCTCTCATTCTCGCCCCCCGCTGACACTCTTCACACCTCTCTGGGCTCGATCTGGTCACAACTACTGCGTTGCGCACTCGTATGGCGGTGCCACTTCCGGACACAATTATCAAACACCCGAGTGCATCTTCTTGTTGCTCTGTACGTGTCTTAGACTACGCGTGGGGGCTCAGGGCGTAACAAGCAGAGCGCGCCTCGCCACTAACGTCGATCCTACACCTCCCGAGCCAGCCGTCGTTGGCTCATACATGGTCTTCCGGTGAGTGCATATGAGCGACAAGGCTGCACCGCATGACACACCCTCACCCTCAGGTAAAAAACGATGTACAGATGCATCGACCGGTGACTACTCCGCCACTAAGGCGTGCCCCACGCGCCCTTGACCTAGACGCCTCACACATGCAGGCGCGAACTAATGTGGGAGCTCGCAGCTGGACCAGGCAGACACGACCTCAGCCTCGAGGTACAGGTAGTAGGTCGAGTCACATCTGAAGCCATAAGTAACTGATCTTCTCCTACTTTCGAAGATCGTTGTGCTACCACACCAGCTGATCATCATCTCGATCTCTGTTCTGCTGTCGGAGAGCTAAGGTAGCCTCCATTTACACGCATCTTATTCCTTGCCCTCATTCACTACTTGTTTGACATGAGCAAGCAATCTAGAGGCGCCCACGAGCAAACCAAAGCCGCCTCGAACACTAGCGACTCACCAGTCAACACCCCTGCGTCATCTCCCTCACCACATCGATCCCCTGTGCCCCCGACGACCCTGAGAGACTTTTCAACGGACGACACTATGGCCGAGAATGCTACAAACCTACCCTCTCACGAGCGCGAGGAGCTTGTAACGACCACGGAGACCACTAAACCTGATGGTGAACCCGATGCGAAGAAGACCCCCTCGAAGAAGAGCAAGTGCAAGAAGCACGACCAGGATGAGGCCGTGAAAGCGAAAAAGGACAAGAAGGGCAAGAAGAAGGCCGCTTCTCCGTCATCAGATTCAAGCGACGACGACTCATCGGAAGACTCAGACTCGTCAGACTCAAGCTCAGAGGACGAGAGAACAATCAAGAAGCGAAAGAAGGCGGCTAAGAAGAACAAAGTCAAGCGTCGGAAGGGCAAGAAAATCGAATCTGACTCCGAGAGCGAAAGTGAGGACGAGGAGGATGAGGAGGACTCTGATGACGACGAGCTCGACCCTCTATCTGGAGATGCTGCGGACTCGGCCATGAAGATGACCTTGTTGGAGCAGCAGCTCACAGCGCTGAAACGTCAGATGCTCTCCGGAGCTACAGCTAAGAAGCAGAAGAGTAAAAAGGCCAAGGCGAAGCCAGCGAAGAGCAGCAAGTCGAAGAGCACAAAGGGCAACTTCTCGACCAAATTCAAGAGGGTCGATCAGCTATGGGTATGTATATGGCCTTCTAGAGCTCGTTCTCGCATCGGAGAAGACTGCTAACAGACCTTTCAGGACACCAACCTCCACCAATTCAAAATGAAGGAGTCCGCAGAAGAAGACGAGTCCGAATTTGCCGACTACGCCTTCCTCGTACGGAGAACATTCGACTGGGAGAATAAATACCGCGATACCGTCGTCGACATCAAGTCGAAGCAGCTGCGCAGCGCTTTATCAGATGTGATGAAGGACTGCAAGAGCGTAAGCCTGGAAGCTGAGGAGCCGACTCTTGACCCGCATATCCTGTTTCACTACCTCGAGGAGCTCCGAACGCATTACAAGAAGACATTGAAGGCCAAAGTCAAGGCGGAGAAGAAGCGTCGTGTCGCGAAGAAGCTGGAGCAGTCGAGGCAACTGCTGAAGACGCTAGTCCATTATCTCGACGAGGACTACGCGGAGATCAAGAAGACGTTGTATCCGCTGCTCAAGGCTGGAAACATCACGTTCGATCTGCTCTGGGCGCTTTATCATCCGAATGAGGTTGCTGTGACGAGTTGTTATGGGAGCTGGGAGGAGCCGAGATGCTTTCAGGTGGAGTACACGAACAAGTGCGCTTCAATGACGAGGGGCGAGTGGTACTGCATTGAAGGACGCTATCTGGAGTACGATGGCAAGAGCTTCGGCTACGGCGACTTTGAGGTCGATATCGAAGCCTTCAAAGGCCCGCGAAAAATCAGCAGCCTCGCCACGTATCCATTGAAGTACCACGCGGATCCTGGCGCCATCAAGAAGCAGATCGTCGCGCGCGGCGAGAGATTTGTCGATATGGAGGGGATGCACTACAAGTTCCACAAAGGCATGGCGTTCCACAAGAAGAAGAAACAGGTCTTGAAGATCAACATCAATGGACGAGTGATGCTTGATCCTGCGACTTTCCGGCGGGTCAACCCGAACTATCCCATCTCCTGGATCAAGCCGAAGAACGATGACGACGACGACCTCTTCAGCATCGGGAGCGACGATTCGGACGACGGGAGCTGCGGCTGCGGCTCTGATTCGGACGACGAGCAGGCAACCAGTGATCGCAGGGAACTGCAGAAGAACCTTGACGGCGACGACAAGCCAAAGTACAAGTATAAATGGACTGAGAACTCGAAAGGCGACACTGTCTTCGTGAAGGTAGAGGTTGATGGTGACGGCGCCCCAATCACTCGCTCGGCCATTGACAAGCTGATCGAGACCGCTGATTCTCGCAAGCGTGTTTTCACCGAAGACGAGCTCCTCCTTACTTCACCGGTCATTCTTGGTTTTGCTTTTGGCGAGAAGCTATGGCTGGAGTTCACCATCTCTGGCGTGCACGACATCACTTACAACGAGAAGGCGTTCGAATCTCTCGTGCTGCCGCCGAATCAAAAATCCATCGTCCGTGCTCTCGTGGAATCTCACAAGACTCACGGCGCGAAGACCATCGACGACGTCGTGGTAGGCAAAGGCAAGGGTCTGGTCGCCGTCCTACACGGCCCTCCAGGAACAGGAAAGACACTGACTGCAGAAGGCATCAGTGAACTGCTCAAATGTCCACTCTACATGGTCAGCGCCGGCGAGCTCGGTACAGATCCTGGCCGCCTTGAACACCAACTTCAGCAAATCCTCGACATCGCACATACCTGGGGGGCCGTTCTGCTCCTCGATGAAGCAGACGTCTTTCTGGAGAAACGCGAGGTCCATGACATCCACCGCAACGCTCTCGTGTCGATTTTCCTTCGCCTGCTGGAGTACTTCCAAGGCATCCTCTTTCTGACCACAAACAGAGTTGAGACTTTTGACGATGCCTTCCAATCCCGCATCCACGTTGCGCTGCGCTACGGCGAGCTGACGCAGAAGGCGAAGAAGGCTGTGTGGAAGATGTTCTTGGATCTGGCGCGGCAGGTGGAAGGTTTCGAGGTGCAGGATATTAGTGAGGAGCAGTTGGATGTGCTGAGTAGATGTCAATTGAACGGACGGCAGATCAAGAATCTAGTACGGACGGCCCAGGCTTTGGCGCTGAACGAGAAGGCGATGTTGACGTTGGAGCATATTAGGAGGGTGATTGATGTGGCGGAGACGTTTGATAGGGATTTGAAGGGTGGGACGGGGTACATTGAGGCGATGAGGAGTTATACCTAGGGTTGTGGTGAGATGAGGATAGGAACTCTCCGCTCTGTACGGTAGTGTTGATCTAGTGATGAGCAGTCGTCTCATAGATGAGATCGAGACTCCTTGTAATCATGAAGCTCTTCAGCTCTGATCAAAAAATTTCAACTTCGAAAACACAAGCATACATTATGCCACTATGCAAGTATGTAGTGACAGCCAACCCTGTGGTAACCCTACCTTACCACACCCTCTTCTTTTCAAACCAATGGCTACGATCCCAAGCGGCAAGGAGGTCGCACTGCGCCCGCCTTGCACCTCATCAACATCTGCAAGGGTGCAAGTTTTGCGTAATCGAGATGAATGAAGCGATCAGCCCATGACAAGAGTTCTGGACAACACTAGGTACTTCAGGGCTCCAGGACTCCATATCCCACGATGATCTTCATGGCCGTGCTGTCCGCGCTATGGGCCCTTTCCGCAGCTGCACAGGAGCAACTCCCAGCAGTAGCAGACAATGGCACGTCAGCACTACCGAATGGGAAATACGAAATCCGCAACGAAGGCATACGAGCCTTCTTCATTCCCTACGGCGCCAGCCTCACCAATCTCTTCATTCAAGACGTCCAGGGCATAGAGCGCGACATTGTTCTTGGCTTCGACAACGCGTCCTCCTATGACCATACCGCCTGGCATCCGCATTTCAACGGAGTACCAGGCCGCTACGCCAACCGCATCCGCAACGGTACGTTCTCCATCGACAACGAGACGTTCCATACCAGTCTCAACGACAACGGCGGCCTGGACACCCTCCACGGTGGTGCGGATGGCTGGGACTGGCGGAACTGGACTGTGGTGTCGCACACGACTGACACCATAACCTTCTCCCTCATCGACCCTGCTGGTAAGGAAGGCTTCCCGGGTGAGGTAGTGTCGTACGTCACGTACTCGCTCACGCCTCATCAATGGCACATCCGCATGACCGGACTCTCAAATACAGAGAAGACGCCGATTATGTTGTCGTCTCACACGTACTGGAATCTCGACGGCTTTCAAAATCCTCATGCTGATACTACGGTGAACCATACACTGTACATGCCTTATGCCACGGAGAGGATCGCAACCGATAACATCTTGATTCCGACTGGTGATATTCTTGCCAACGATGATGCCTTCAACTTCTGGTCAGAACCAAAGAAAATTGGGACGGACCTCTCTCCATCCAGTCTACTAGGTGCCTGCGGCTACAACTGTACTGGCTACGACACGTGCTTCACGTTCGGCGCAGATGCACCTTCAGTCTCCGCAGGGGGTGACTGGCGACAAAGTCCCATAGCCACGTTGGCAAGCCCATGGTCCGGTATCCAGGTGGAGATCTACACGAATCAGCAAGCGATGCAGGTGTATTCGTGTAACAATATGAATGGTAGGTCACCCGGAACGTGTAGAGCTTGTCCACGAACAGTCTGACCATCTCCGTAGGCACTTTCCCGTTGAAGTCTACTCAAGGATTCGTTGGCGACTCATCGAAGCCACGAGTAGTGGAGAAGTATGGCTGCGTAGTACTAGAAGTCGAAGACTGGATTGATGGGATTAATCACCCAGAATGGGGCCGGGATGCCTTCCAGATCTTTGGTCCTTCCGACGATGCATATGTCTTGGAAGCAACATATGACTTCTTGCTGAACCGCGAGCTGGTGGCGGAGCATGCTGGATGCTGGTAAAAGCAAGTATTCTCCGAGACACTACCAAGCATCATCTCGCGCTGCAGTGCTCCAGAGCGGTCGGTCCGATGTTGGAGACCTTTGCTAATCTTCCTTACGTGGTCCAACTCCACAGACCACGTATATCATGTGTTCCTAGACCCACCATGCAGATTTTCAAGTTTCATTATCATTTGCTACTCTACGAGAGCATCGTCATATGGAGAGCCATTAGTCGTCTCAGCGCCATCGCTATGCCTGCGATGAAAGGACATCGTGCCGAATACCATCTGATGCAATATTCTGACCCTGAACCCATGCAACGCCACTCCCCGTCCCTCCTCAGTCGCATATCGTAACACATTCCCACTCCACGCTATGCCGATCCGAAAACATCATGCCTTGTCGTCCAAGCTGCCGATCCGAAAACATCATGCCTTGTCGTCCAGCTGCCGAATAAAAGGTAGACCGCGACTAGTACCCGCGAGACAACTCCCCACCACCACCAACACCGCCATAAGCCATCTCCTTGAACCCCGGAGGCACTTGCCAGCCATGCGTTTGACAAGCACGAATGTACCCATCAGCAGCCTCCATAGTCCCATAATTCCCCATAAGATCGTTCATGTCCAGACGCGCGAACGGCTCAGACGCGATCGCCATACGGATCTGCATCAGCACAGACTCCATCGACGACACCGACGACCAGCCCGTGTTCGTCAACAACTCCATGCACATCGCTCCTCCCAGCACAATGTGGCCACCACCACCTTGATTGAAGCCGAGGAAGCGAGGTGTGATGACGCGGACGTACGGAGGAGTGAACGGGAAGTCCTTGTTGAAGCGGATCTCCATCACAACGCTCTTGACACCCTTCTTCTTCATATCTTCCGCAAGTGGAAGCTTCTTGCCTTTGATCTCGAACGTATGGAAGGAGTGCAGCTCGACGATCCATTGGTAGACGTTCTCGATGTTCTCACCGTCGATGAACCAGCCCAGCTCAGCGAGTGGGGTGGACTCTTGCACCTTTTGGCAGGTCTGCATCTCCTTCAGCAGACGCTTGCTAGTGTTGGATGTAGCGTAAGTTGGTGTGGGCATAAGCGGCAGCTTCGTAAAATCGAGCGTGCCAGGCTCGAAGTCTGTCGGTGGTCCTTTCGGCTTCGCTGGCACAATCACGACCTCGGCCACAGGCTCTGGGTCCTCGCCATACAGTACGTCTGTGTCACTCGCGGTCGTCAGGATACTGGCAGCGTCGTCGTCATCATCGATGGTAATTGGCTTGTCGCGGGCGCTGCCATACGCCTTCAGCTTCTTGAGAGGGCTTGGGTTGACTGGTGTAGGAGGGCGGCGCTCGTTCCGGATCATTCCGTGTGTCTTGATGGCTGAGGCCGGGATTACGATCGATCCGCTCACACCACGCGGAATACGACTAGTGTCCTGCGTAAGCGCGTTGTGCGGTGGCGTGTCCGTGGCGACCTGGATACCGTCGACACGAGGCTTGCAACTCACGAATAGGTATCGTGTCTGTATCCAGTCAAGATGCTGTACGACGTAATACGGGGTGCAGCTGACGTATTCCTTGGGCGCGTTGACGATCTCGTTCAGTGCAAGAGCTGAATCGACGCACAGTACACTGGACTTCCACTTCTTGGTTTGAACGTTGTATCCCATTCCGGAATAGCTTGTGGACGTTCCAGCATCGGTCGCATGATAGACACCGTGACCATAAGCCCGTCCATGATCGGTGTTCTTGTAGTGCAGACCCTCTCGGATGATCATGTGCCAATTGTGGAGTGGACTGCCGTGCCATGCGAAGATCGTGGGTACTGCGAGGTTCAACCTCTCTGTCGTCTCGCGCGCTGCAGTGAGAAATCGCTGTTCTTTGTCGGGTGCCCCCATGGCGAATCGAAACTGCATGTGATCTTTCATCCCTGAGCACCTCTCCACCCGCTTGGTCGTGCTTGTTGAGATGCCGCTATCGCCATCTACCTGTACAATGCAGGCACGGTTGCTTGCGATGATCCAGCGCAGCAGGCTCAGGGCAGCTGGCGATATGCGATCGACCCAGTTCTTCAGGTCTGCGGGCTGGTGTTTGATGATGTACTCCTGGATGATTTTGACGTTCGGTAGCGTGTCGAGCAGCCGACAGATCGCGAGGCTCTTGTCTTCTTTTAACATGCTCTTGAAGTCTTGAGAGTACACCGTGAATGAAGCCGTCATCCATTTGGGTGTTGCCGCTGGCGAGACTGGCTTTGCGGAGGCGCGTCTGTTCTCAGACTGGAGCGTCGCTGTCCCAACCTGATCGAGACCACTGATGCCTACTTTGACCGCAACAGGATCGTTAATCATGATTGTGGGAAAGTATGCCACATCTGCAACTCGACAGTGGAGCTCCTCGTCTTGTACCGTGGCCTGGCTCATCTTGACGACGATCCAGTCGCCGCATTTGACCGGACATTTCTTTGGCTGATTGTGGAAGATGATCTCGAGGCGGTTACGATCGATACCAACGTCGAAGGTCTCCGGAGGTACGCTGTCGGCGGTCCTGCCCGTGGTCTGAGTCCCTGATCGAGCGCCAAAGCTGTGCGCGTGCTCTAGCGTAAACGCCGGATCGTTTGGCGGGACGATGAGAGACAGGCCATCCGGATACTCCTTGAGCTTGCACGTCACCGCACTCTTATAGCAGAAGGAGACCAGCAGATCAACGACATATGGTTGCGCCAAGATCTCGTGCTCGATGCTGGGCCCAAAACCGAGAGTCATGTACTGATACAAGCACAGCTCGAATTCGCATACGTACGGCTTGATGGCCTCCAGCTCGGTGTCCATCTTGCGGTGACACACAAGGCAGAACTCTGTGCACCGGACAAAGTGCCGAAGAAGGAATTGCATAGCGAGCAGTGGGAAAGAGAAGCTGGTCCGGCCTCTGTCGCTGTAGTGGTCCGTGTTCATGACCTCAGGCAGGGCAGGATTAACTGGGTCAGGCTCGAAGAATCGGTCTGGAACTGCGTTCCTATCTGCAGCTCCGATGCTGGCTCCCATGCTGGTATAGTGCTCTTCGGCACCGCTCCATGTCATGCCAGCACTCCTGAAGCGCAGAATAGTAGTGAGACGTTCTTGTAGTAAACCATTGAGGGGCTTCGAGATGAAGGTTTCCTTTGTCGAGCCTTCTGGAGCCAGCTCCTCCGGCCCTGGGAAGTCGCTGACGGCTACAGTCTCACGATTGGACTTCTTCGCTACCGTGAAGGCCTTGATAGCGTCTTGTAGCGTGGCCTTGTAAGACTTGCCTACACAGACACGGATGGCGATGTTTGACTGTAGGCGATGGCCCTCACAGCTCTGCAGCTCTTCGTTCGTCTTGTAGCCGTTTGGATATTGGAGAATCAGAATGAGGTGATCGGAAGAGTCGACTTGCCACGCTTCCATGGCTTCTTCAGATATGCCAAGCTTGGAGATGCGAATCGATACGGTGACGAACGCGTTGAATCCACTCAGGACATCACTCAGCACTCCGACTTTGAAACCTGCCTCCTTCGCGATGCGTAGATCTGATCTGATGCGTGCTCGAAATGCCCGGTCTGCTGGCTTCATGTGAACGCCTTGCGATGTCTGAGCATTCGGTAAGATTTGGTCTGCGCCGATATGGAAGGCCTCGTGGTCGCTGTCGTAGATATCATCATCTTCATAGTCGCCGTCAGATTGCTCATCGAAATCAAGCTGTGAGTCCGGCATGGGCGTGTCTCCGTCGGCATCTGCTGGGACCTTCAGAAGGGTAGCAGAGACGATGTCTAGCAGCTCGAAGACAGTCTTGCCATTGGTACGCCGGATGTTTTGCAGAGCTTCCGCAAAATGTGGAGGTGCCTCTTCGCCACTGAAGATCATGTATTCGTGAGACGTTGGGTAATCGCTCAGTTCGGGGATCAAAGCAGTCACCTTGATTGACACCACTGAGACTTCGTTGCTGTAGAGAAACTCGAACTGGCCGTCATCGCCGCCAGGTTGAAGGTTGGAGATGCCGTTTGGAAGTACGTCTGACTGGGCCTTCTGAAGATCAGTAACATACTGCCGGCGAGGCATCTTTTGAGTGGGTTACTGCTGGTGGCAGCTTGTAGATGTTGTCTAGACAGTTGCAGCAGACGTTTGCACCGTGGACGCAAAAGATGTGTACTCGTGTATGCGGACCACCACCACAAGGCTGTGCGGCGTCGATGGACGAAAGTGTTGCGGTGCAGTTTGTCGAGAGGTGAAGTTCTGCGCCTAAGTCAAGGTAAGCTTTTAAGAAAGGCGGAGCAGGTGACTTGCTGCCTTGGAAGGACTGGAAATTCACGTGGGTGGGTGAAAAGGTCAGGAAGGTGGCGTTGGTAGCACAAAGGCATGTGTTGGCGGACGCGAGCCTTGTTCACTAACGGCGGGCGTTGAAGTGACGTTACTGTGTCTGAGACCTACCGATGTCAAATGTCGGTGACTGGAACGAATGTCTCTCAGCCAAACTCCATGCGGCCTATGGCGATTCACCTGTTGGTGGTCTAGGTCTAGGCAACACAGCAATTGAACAACGTTCTAAAAGCTGGCTTGCAATTTAAAGTTACTGCTGTGCATATGATCGGGCCCGTGCACTGGATCTAAACCAATGACGGGAGATTGAGTGATACATGCCTTCATTCACCGCAGAGCAGAGTCGCAATGGCAGTGACTCTGAGCGTCCCGAGCATCGACGCACGATCTACACACGTCTCCGATAGCAGCGTCCAGCCGTTTCTTCAGCATGACTTCGACCCTGTGGACTACCTGAACAGCACTCTGCCAGCGCTGTCTATCTCATCGACCGCGAGAAGTACTCCAAGCACGAATGTCACAAGCGCAGTCGCCCTGCCGGAACTCTCATCCCAGCTGCAGGTGCTTCTTGCCAAGCTCAATGCTCAGACATCACGCTTGTCGAACAGTCTGACTCAGTTGACGGATGAGATACTACGCAGTGGAGGAAGACTGGCATATGAGGTGGAAGTGCTGCGCGGGGAGACCATAGGCCTGAAAGACTCGCTGGAGAATGGACTGAAGACGGACATAGAGGTATTCACGGCCTCGAAACAAGATGATGCGGCCGCTCAAGCTGCAGATATGAACGAGAGCACCGGTAATCCCGCTCGGAGTGACGGAGACCTAGACCCTGAATACCTCACTCAGCTCAAGACACTGGCAGCGGTTCGGACAAGACTCGATACTGTCATCAAGATCTTCGGAGAAGCAATGCAATGGCCTCTAGCTCCCTCCGACCTTTCCTTAACATCATCCCTCATCTCGGTCTCTGCTCCGGACGCTGGGGACGACTCTCGAAGTCGAGGAGAAAAGGGCAAGGCCTATGTTGAGAAGCTGCGCACTGAGATCAACGATTTGGTGGGGGCTGGTAACGACCCGGCAGGTCTTGAGGCAGCCTCCGCAAGAATTGACGAACTCAGGCAGCTCGCAGAGGTGTGGAAAGGCACAGCAGAGGAGAAAGCTCGTCTGAAATTGGTGGACAGTCTACAGAAACCGGTAGAGGAGAGGCAGCGGGCACTTGGGCAAACTACTGGTGGTAGGAAGCCAAACCCTTCTCAGTCACGAGGCGTGGACCATCGGTATGGCAACACGGACCCTTCACGTACTGCTGGTGAGGGTGGCTATGGTTTCTTGCAGAATCTGCGGAACCTGAAGAATGATATGTACCTTGAATGAGTGACGACAGACGGTCTGCGCCTTGGCAGGCGACCAGAAAAACCACAATGCTGCTGCCAAAATCCGTAAGTGTAACACTCCCGCAGCGCTCTTAGGACAGTACTCTCCGAAAGCATAAAGATCAAGGGACTTGAGTGGACATCTCTCTCTACCCTACTTTAGCTCCTGTCGACCAGAAGCGGGGAAATGGGCAAAAGGTAGATTTCTGGTTGCGTGCAGAACTCACATCTCAACAAAGTGAAGTATCAGTGCTACTCTGCACGTGCGCATGTGACCCAGTGACGTGGACACGTAAGTTGATCTTCACGTGCAAATTCGCGTAGCTAAAGTCTGAAGTGGCTTCTTAGATCTCAGAATGCATCCTCTGTTCCTACTACTTCACCCATTCTTTTAACACATTAATCAACACATCCACCAGTACATCCAATCGATAACCTCTCGACATGGAGGAGCCAGACGAGTTCTTCACGCCCCAGCCTACCACCACACCGTTGTTGGCGTCGTGGAGACCAGCGGGTGCTCCTGCCGAAAGTGATGGGTCAATGGGTCCGCCAGCTACTCCAGTCAAGACACCACAAGACTCCGCAAGGGTGCGCTCTCCACCATACTTCCCGCAATGAACCCTACTAACAATATATCAGAAGCGCAAGACACCAGCGAAAAGCAGCGACGATGGCTCCGAAGCCGACGCCAACGCCACCCCTACTAAGAAGGCCAGAACCACCCCAAAGCCTCGCCAGCGCAAGGTGACTATACATCATCCACACCTTCCTACCTTGACACGTGACACTAACATCCTACGCAGCCGCCAGGCAAGACTCCAAACAAGTCCCTCGCCCTCGCCACCAGCTACGACCTCTGCGCCGAGCACGACAAGATGCTCATCGACATGCGTGACCGCGGCGACGCCTGGCCGGACATCCGCGCGGCGTGGGAGAAGATGGTTGGGGATAAGACTGCCCATTCTACGTTGCCGAATCGTTACTCGTAAGTCTAGTTCCATACAACCTTGCTCAATCAACCGTCTAACGTTTTTCCAGCCGTCTCAAGTCCAACTTCGTAGTCATCAAAGAAGAAGACAACGCAAAGTTGATCGAAGCCAAGCAGGAGATCGAAGCAGACTTCGAGCGCGAGATGTGGTCCAAGATCGCGGAGCGCATGGTGGCGAAGGGCGCGGACGACTACAAGGCCGATGCGCTTCATCGTCAGTACAAGAAGTTGATGCTGCTGGCCGACGATCTGCAGAAGGGGAAGGTTGTGAATGACGAGAAGATGGAGGCGTGAAGGGTTGGGTTACTGATGAAAGCCATGATGAGAAAATTGTGGGTTTGGAAGTGGAGGTTTTGCTCCCATTTGCCTCGGGGTAAATCAGGCACTGGAAATGGTCTGGAGACATGATTGCTTTCAAATGGGCAGCATTAGCAGCTTGGCCATTGCAAACTACTTAGGCTATGCTTGATGTTATGCGGTAGCGGCATACTGATTCAATGCATCATGAACACGGTGTGCAACCATTGTTCCAATTAATCAATGAGCCACTCCTCTGTCGCGAAGCGGCGACTGCGGTGCTGTCACTCCGGCGGCGAAGCTGGACTTACGCGGTGAAGCAGCCATAGCTCCTTCTCAAGCATTGATCGTCGCAAATGCGCTATGCGTGCCGTTGTGTTAGGGGATGCTGTCATTGGAGGTAGCTTCCCATGAGCCTCACCTGCCGCGTCTACGCCCCTCGTCGAAGCGCCTGTCATCGAAGCGGCGATCCCTGCGATCATCGTACCTCCTATCGTCGTAGCGACTGCCCGCAAAACGACGATCTCTCTCGCGCTCACGCTCTCTCATCCTGATCCTGTCCCGCTCAATCTCCCTCTCACGCTCTCTCAACCTCTCTCTCTCGCGATCGCGGTCCTCCGTGCCACGCGAAAGCTCTCTGTCCGAACGAGCGATGTTGGGAGCTGATCCTCGCCTGCTGCCACGGTCGTCGGACTGCCGACGCGGGATTGGAACCTCGATCTCCTCTTCGTACTCTTCCCATTCCTCCACAAAGTATTTCTGCACCTCCGTCTTCTCATCTGCTGCGAGTTGCGGGTTGAGCATGAAGCGCAAAGTTCCACCACCTTCGGGCACCGGTGGCTGATTCTGGGGCTGTGGCTGGGTCTGCGAGTCCGGTGCTGGTGGCGAGACAGGGGTAGGATGGCCGTTAGCCACCTGGAGTGTGGTACCATTAGTACCGCGATCCGGTGCAGGCGCTGTAGTATTGCGTGCGATATTGCTGTCGTTGCACTCCTTGTTGAACGCTAGACGGACTCTGAGGAAGTCGTCAAGCGAGTACTGTGTTCCGAGAATCGTGTTTGCGGTGTGTTGGGTGTAGAGGTCGAGCAGGTCGAGCAAAGTCTCCATGACCTCTTCGCGAGTCGTTGACCACTTGTTAATGTCGTACTGACGCAGCTTATCGCGGATCGCCGAGACGTTGTCTGGTGAAGAAGTTGCAACAAGGTGAGCAGCGAGTTCCAGACCGGCCAGGGCCATGGTAGCGTTTGTGTGCTTCAACGGCGCGAACGTCCGGAACAGATCTGTCATCACTGTGAAGCCGACCTTCTCGACCTTCGCGCGCTCGTCGTCCTCGCCCTCTGGCATACTGTGCGCGATCTTGTAGAAGAGCTTGTGCGGATTCTTGCTCCGAAAGTCAAAGCCACCAGCCTCCAGAACCATACGCTCTAGACCGATGACGGCTCTGCTTGGTGCCTCAAACCCTGCATCGTCGGAGCCCAGCTGATCGTGCGTCGAGACTTTCAGATTGTATGCCGCAGCCAGGATGTCTTTACTCTTCTTGAGCGTATCCTCCACCTTACACGCCGTCAACAGACTTGCTGCGCACGCATCTGCCCAAGCGTTACCGTACTCCATCGTATTCAGTACTCCCGGATGCGCCAGCCTGAACTTGTGGTAGTACATGCATGCCGTGCTGTAGGTACGAATCGGTAGCTGCAGCGAGCGCCGTACGTTATCGATCCAGGTGACTCCCTGTAAGCGCATACTGTCCTCACGTGCCTCCGCGACCGAACGCTCCTGATGATCGAGCTCGCCATTCTGCGCAGGCTGCTGGAGTCGCTTCTCAACTGCGGCTTGTGACATGTATCGCGCCGAGACTCGAATTGTGGATGGATGAGGCCCGATCGGCTTGGCCTCACCGTTCGACGTGCGTTTCATAGCGCCCATGGTGGGCTGCTTGTAAGGAACTCCGTATGGCGTCTTGAAAGTCGAATCCTCTGGGGTCGCCGAAGCGGCCTGGATTAAGGTTGGATCAAGTCTTGGCACTCCCGCGGGCGGCGGCATTTCCCCATACCCGCCACTCCGCGCAGGGCTGTCGCTGTTGTCCGTAGTCTGAGAAGGTACCGGGGTCTGTGGCCGCATCCAAACGCTGATCGCGTTTGCGGTAGGTGCAACTAGCGACAGCTGACTGGTACTGTTTTGGGCGCTCTTTCCACTGTCTTCCTGCACGATTCGAGGCTGCGCTGGTCCTACATGTACACCTGCTGTCATGACTGTGTCCCCTGTGCTTGAGGCGAGGCGGTTGGGCCTTCCGAGCGGCATCTGGTTGGTACTCTTGCGAGCGCTCTTTTTATCATCTCCTTGTGAGGCATGAGGCTGCTGTGGTCCCACATCTGCGCTTGCTGTCATGATCGTGTCTTCATCTTTGGAGGCGAGGCGATTCGGCCTTCCCAGCGGCTCTTTGTTGGCGCCTTTCTTAGGCATGAAGCTTGCCGCAGCCGCCGTCGGCGACGGTGGCGCATCCAACATCGAGACTTCTTCGATTTCGCCTGGCTCGGTGTCTGGCTTCACGTAGAGATCGACAAACACCAGGCGGGAACTGGAATCGATGGTCGGTGTCGGCGCACGTGGCTCTTGCGCATTTGACCGCGAAATTTCCCGGTCTTGGGGTCTGGCTGGCAAGGATGCAGGAGCAGGTGGTAGCGTCGTTGGAACAGTGACGTTTGCTCCGGCTGGAGGAGGATCCGCATCACGGCCATTCACGCCTGGCGGAGGACGATCCCGAGCATTCCTGTGCGTGTTGACGGGCGGTGGTATCCCATGCTCCTCCCAGTCCTTCTTCTGCTTCTTCGACTCGAGGTCCCACAGCTGCACGCGCTCTTTCTTCTCCGGGTGGCGCCACGGGCATTCAGTGCCAGCGTTGCACCTATTCAGCATGGCCCACTTGCATATGCCGTACGTCTCCCACACCACGAAAACCATCTTGTGCTGTCACGGGGAAGAAAGGGGAAGGGAAGTTTTATTACCTTTTGATCAGATGTTGAGGGTGATCGGGTGTCGCCGGTGTTGTTCAGATAAGTTGTGGTGTTTGCTTTCATGTGAAAAGTTTGAGGAAGAAAATGCATGTGACCTGCACGTGGTTGTTTGTCAACATCGACGTCACCACATGACTCGACTTACTCTCAAATCTCACAGAACATCGTTCATATTGCTCTCCGGAGCAGCGACTGTAGTGGCATCTTCTCGCAAACTACGCTCCAGAATCGGGGCAGACTGACCATCCGACTCGCAATAGGCGTACACGCTTCCATCGCAACATGCTCCATATCGCTGTCAAGAGCAGCGAATGTAGTGGCATCTCATCGCAGATTACACTGGAGAGCCGGCGCTGCGCATTTTGATCACCGTGTTTCCCAATAGGCATACACGACCCGGCGGAGACGATTGCGAAGGCTCTTCCAGGATATCTCTGGCTGCATCATCGTCGTTCCGCACTCTGGGGATTCCTTCTATGCCAGGCTCATGCCTGAACATTTGCGAATGGGCGCTCCGCGAACGGGTTGCGTTATCCACAGCAGATCAGAGGCTACGTCTGGGTCATACATGGCCGTATGACGGTGATGGCGCTACAGCTGCATCGTGGTCGTTCCGCAGTGTAAGCGTAACGAGAGCTCTACAGGGAGATTGCAAAATGGACCGCAGATCGTAGACTGTGATAGGGCCATGCATGGACTTGCAGCGGAGACAGCGCGCAGATATCAGAGGTCAGCCTGTTCGTGGAAGACAATCTATTCATTTCCAAAACCACTCCTTCCGCTTTCGGCCACAACCATGTGACTGTGAACCCTGATTTGAACCCTGATCTACAGCCTTATCGTTCCTGCCCTGCCAAGTCGGACGTGGCCCCTCGTTCGACGAAGCATTGACCAGTCGGCGGCAAGAAATTAAAGCCGATCATTGAAAATGGTACGATGCGATTACCGAACCATTCCACACCCCTTTCGCCTCCATTGCGCGGTTCTTACAAGTACACTATATCAATTGGGGTGTCGGCAACATGGAATGGCGTAATTGAAGGCAGATTCATTGTGTTGTGCATCATCGAGTGCCTGCCGATCCCGAACGGGCAGGATACACAAAAGTTTACTCGATAATTCGCCTTCTCTTCCTCAAACCAAGGACAGATCTTACTCTGGACTTCAAGATGGCCTCGCCAATGGAGGTCTACAATGCCTCTCAAACGTCCCTCCCGGATACCATGCACGCCACCATATCTTCAAGCCAATCTGGCATCATGAGCAAGGTCCTCGAGAACACAGGTGTCTGGAGCGTCCTCTTCACCGTTCTGGCGATCGCGGTGGCATATGATCAAAGTATGTGCAGTGAAATCGAGACTCTGCGACTCTTGTTGACAGTTGGGTTATAGTACAGTACTGGCGACAAAAGGGCAACCTCGTAGGCGATCCTTTCAAGATCCCCTTCATTGGGCCATTCCTCGAAAGCGTCGATCCCAAGTTCAGCAAGTACTATGAGAAATGGACCTCCGGAGAGCTCTCCTGCGTGAGCGTCTTCCACAAGTTCGTCATCATTTCGTCGACACGAGACATGTCCCGCAAGGTTTTCAACAGTCCGACGTACGTAAAGCCTTGCGTTGTGGACGTCGCGCACAAGCTTTTGAGGGCAGAGAACTGGGTATTCATGGATGGGAAAGAGCATGTCGAGTACAGGAAAGGCCTGAATGGGCTCTTCACCAGGCAGGCAATGGAGTCATACCTTCCCAGCCAGCAGCAGGTCTACAACGAGTACTTTGAGTCGTTCCTCCGGATGACCAAGGCAAAGAGTGGTGCTCCGCAGCCATTCGTCTACCCGCTACGAGAGCTCATGTGTGCTGTTTCTTGCCGGACCTTTGTTGGCCACTACATGTCAAGAGAAGGAGTCAAGAAGATTGCGGACGACTACTACTATATGACTGCAGCATTGGAGCTTGTCAATTTCCCATTCATCATCCCGTACACGAAGACATGGTACGGCAAGAAAGCATCGGATCAGGTCATTGTGGCGTTCTCCGCCTGCGCTGCAAAAGCGAAGATACGGATGAGGCAGAAGGGTGCTGAGCCTGAGTGCATTATGGATCGCTGGGTTCAGCAGATGTTCGAGTCCGAACGTTACCGGGAACGCATCGCAAAGGGCGAGCAAGTACCGCAGGAAGAGAAGCCGTCCATGCTCTTGAGAATGTTCTCCGATTACGAGATTAGCATGACTGTCATGTCTTTCTTGTTCGCCAGCCAGGACGCTACCAGCTCAGCATGCAGCTGGCTGTTGCAACTTACTGCGGATCGGCCGGAGGTTTTGGCGAAGGTCAGGGAGGAGGGTGCTCGTATTCGTCCCGATTCAAAGGCTGAGGTCAAGCTGGAAGACCTTGAGCAGATGGTACGTCAGCATGCTGCTTTCGGTCTCTCATAAACGTCTCTCATACTAACACATCTTACAGGAGTACACACGTGCGGTCGTCAAGGAGACCCTCCGCTACCGTCCACCCGTGATCATGGTGCCTTACCTCGTCAAGAAGGCTTTCCACATTCCAGAAGCCAACTACACAGCGCCAAAGGGCTCGATGATTATCCCCTCGACCTGGTTGTCGCTGCACGATCCCGAGGCGTACCCGGAGCCTGATACTTTCGACCCAGAGCGCTGGATCTCAGGCACTGCTGAGGATCAAGGCAAGAACTGGCTGGTGTTCGGTACTGGCCCACACTACTGCATTGGGCAGAATTACGCTGTGTTGAATTTGATCCTTCTGCTGCACAAGCTCAGCACTGACTTCGACTGGCACCACGAGATTACGCCGCTGAGCGAGGAGATCCGAATCTTTGCGACTATCTTCCCCAAGGACGACTTGCAGCTGAGCTTCTCGAGAAGGGGCGAGGGTCTTGTCGCGGCACAGTGAGCGTCGTGCTGAAGCGGCTGGTGTTTTATCTCAAGCGTTGTTTGTACTGCTCGGACTAGCGTTCTATGATGCGCGCTTATAGAGGAGCTGTGCCGTCATGGAAGGCATAGAAATGCTCGTAATTCGATTCGAAATTCCTTATCGAGCGACAGACAGCAATCTCGAAAGCACGTTAAAAGCTGATTTTCCGAGCATTTCGAGCGATGCTGCAACGCACGGGCCAGGTACATTCAGATCTCAGCTGGCCGAACTCTCCCTCCACTGCCACCAACCGATGGCACATCGTCGTCTCTATTTGACATCCGTAGCTCAAGACGTATCGATCTAGAGTAGACAACATGGCACGAACGATGCGTGGTTGGGCCGAGGGCCTTTTCGACGTAAGAATGATTGATATAATATCCTTCGCTAAGACACCACGTGCTCTCCTAGTGAGAGATATACTAATCATACCCATAAATCTCCGCAGAACCCTATGGACATCGGTGACGACTTCGGGAACATGATATTGTCGGTCGGTCTGGCACAACAGCAGCAAGCACAGGCGAGGCAAGGCCTTGAGCCTTCAACTACAGATGCAGTCCAGGTACACGGCAGGTCAACAAATGGGCGGGCTAAGCCAAGTATGCTTACCGGAGTCTTGCGATTGGATAGCAGGTTGACTGATTTGGGAGTAGCTCGGAAGGCATGTGTGACTTGTCATCAACGGTATGTGTCCGCTCCAAGTCCTATCTGATGTTTATATCCTAATCCGACTGCCTTGGAGAAAGTAAGGTGAAGTGCGACGTCTCCGCTGCGGGCTCGCCATGCACGAACTGTCGGAAAGCGAGTCGGAATGACTGCAAGCTGCACAGGCGACGGAGACGGGGGGCCGAACATGCTTCGAGTTCCAGAGCAGCCAACGCTCAGCTACCGGCTGGCGGGGACGAGGCGCCAGAGAAAGAGACAATGCCAGATGGTTCATTGGCGAATGGTAACTGTAACGATCAGGAGCACTCGGACAACAGACCTGGAGCCAACGTAGAGCTGGCCTTCGACCCGGTGCAGCGGGTCGAGGGCGATGCTAACGTTGGTGCTTGTCAATGTGCTTTGGTCGACTTCTTGCAAGATGAATTTGACCTTGATCGGCGGACTCCAGAATCTCTGACCATCGAAAATATAGGGACTGCCACGTCCAATCTCCAGTTTTTTGTCGCTCGGAAAGACATGGCGGGAGCAGTAACAGGAGCCGAAACACAGCGCCACACGAGTAGTGAGGAGCAGCCAAACCTGTTCGACAATGCAAGGTTTATGGACAGGCAGCACTATATTGATGTATACCTCGAATACGTCAATCCTGGCCTCCCACTGATCGACGCGGACAACGATCTCGCAGTGAACATTTGCAAATCATCAGACTCACTGCTGCTTAATGCCGTCGCACATGTGGCAGCACATATTGCAGACCCATTGGAAAGGCGGGCTGAAGTCACGTCCCATCTGTACCATACGGCAAAGGCGCTATGGAAGTCCAAGATTGGGCAAAGCCACATAACTATGGTACAGGCAGCTTTACTTCTGAGCTGGCAGCAAGATGATCCTGGCCAGAACGTCGGCTCCACTGCCTGGTACTGGATCAATATGGCTCGAACGGTTGCAATCGACCTTGGAATGCATCGTAATATCGACAGAAGCTCGCTCGACCCAGTTTCTAAATCGCAATGGCGAAGACATTGGTGGCTCCTCTTCCAATGCGATGTCCAGATCTCAGCACAACTAGGCCGACCCCAATCAATTAATCTCGAAGATTGTGACGTGGAGATGATAAGTGGACGCGACGTCACCCCGAAAAAACTCGACGCAGTAAATGCGGACACTGTTGTTAAGATGACGGAGCTCTCCATCGTGTTCTCTGACGTACTGAGACAATGTTTCGGTCCTAAAGTTACACCGTCCAGGAGACGGATAGCACAAGCAGATGCTGATGAGACCCTTGGTCGTTGGCGACTCTCTACTTCTAATGGATTAGAGATGCAGCACACCACATCAGATATGCATCTCAGCTTCATGTGGCTGTATTACTACTCCATTCTCCTACTTCTACATCGCCCTGATGGTAAGGAGAAACGGCTAGCCACCAGCTCCACACCCACGGACGCTGCGATCTGCAGTATAGCGGCGGAGCAAATCTGCAGACTGTCCGAAGGACTTCGCGAGCGAGACCAGCTCAAAGGGCAGCCTCGTTACATCGTACATATTCTCCTCACGGCTTGTATCGAACAGTGCGTTGAGAGTCGGTTGCCAGACACGAGCTTGCGCATGGGCACGCCGGAGACGCACGAATCACTCAAGCGAACGATGCAAGCAGTGGCAGACTACTGGCCTGAGGCGACGTCAGTCCTGAGCAGACTCGAAGCTGCCATGTCGATCATGACCACGAGGCGGGAAAGTATTACATCCGATCTGCAAGAGCTACAGACGACCATTCGAGAAGCAGATGCTTCCGCGCAGAATGATGCATCTGGGCCTATGGAGGGATATGTTGCTGTACCAGTACTGATCAAGACTCTTTTCGTGCCAGAAGCACTAATAGAGGGCGCGAGAATAACACGTTACTGGCGGGAGTGGCGACAACAATATTGGTGGTGGAGTCACCTCAGATGCGTTTGAACTTGGTAGCATCTCTACGTGCATGTCTGGACTACGTCACTAACGTTGGGTGGCCTGGACACTCATTCCAACGCTGACACGATACGAGGCACGGAACGACAAACCACGGTAGTAAATACGTCATGGGTCACATGGACCTATTGAAAAGGATGGTAGTGACACTTGGATTCGAGTTCAACAAGACTTCTCATAAGACTTCTTTCCCTCCTTCAAGATCGAGACAAAAGGAGTGGATGTCTCGTCCTTCGCACAACACCTGATTCCTACGATGGACGCTTCATCCGTCTACTTCTTGTTACCAGCGTTGCCCTGTCCACCAGACTTTTCGTTGGCACCACCTCCGAAGCCACTCTTGGAGTCGCCGGAGCCTTGACTGGAGGTATGGGCGGCAGCATTCGCGTTCTTCTCCGCGGCTGACTGGGCACGAGATGCAAAGTTAGCATCGTTGCCGGACTTGGCCTGGACACTGTTAGCATTGTTTGCGAAGATAGACGATGTGACGGACTCCAGAGCTCTGGATGCGAGCAGAGTCGCTCTTGTTCATTGAGCTGGACATCTTGATGTTGGTGTTGATCTCTCGGAAGGACTTTGATGGCTTCGATGGTGAAATCTTCGTCTCCTGGGTGGTCTGGAAGCTGAAAGGACAACTTGGTTTGCAATGGGCTCGAGATCGTATATGATGCTGTCTGAGAGACCTGGCTGTTGTCCTTTGCGTCACCTGAATGTCCATCCATTCCATGAATGTGAGTCACGTTTCGATGCGAAGAAATGTTTCAGGCCAGCGGGTTGGTTGCAAATGTTTTTGGTCGTTGGCATCGATTGGAGACGTGACCGCAATACTATGCCACTTTCTCAAGGCAATGAACAGGGTCGGCTATGGCTGGCGTAGATGCATGCAGTCGGCGAGCACAAGTCTGTGAGCCGACTGTGCACAACGTCAAAAGGTATATGTTTCGGTCATACCGGACGGAGATAGGGACACTGTATGGCGCTAGTAGATCTATAAGTACAGAAGGAGACCCAGCCCTTCCAACCGACAACAAAGCAGCATGGCCTTCTCATTCATCAAGCCTACCAGACACGACGTCTACCCGTTCATCGATCCTCGCGAAGGCCTCAAAGATGCCGCAAAGGGCAGATCCGTCTTAGTCACCGGCGCTGGAAGTGGGATTGGACGAGGAATCGCAACATCATTCGCCCTCGCCGGAGCGTCGAAACTCATACTGGGTGCGAGGCGAGTCGACAAGCTGGAGGAGACTCGCACGATCATCTCGAAGGCCGTACCGGAATGCGAGATCACCGTCGTCTCACTCGATATCTCAAACGAAGTCTCGGTGAAGGAGCTATTTGCTGGCCTCGAAACGCCACCCGATATCGTGGTCTCCAATGCTGCAGTCACTCTGGCCAAATCGGACATCGCATCGTCGGACATAGCTCTAGTGGCCCAGGAGATCGATATCAACATCAAAGGACCTTACCTTATCTCTCGAGCATACTTCGATGCTGTAAATGCGGCCGAGAGGACTGGCTGTCTCATCCATGTGTCCAGCGAAAGTACCTGGAAGTTCATTCCAATGTGTTCGACATACGGCTTCACGAAGATCGCCGGCAACCTGATGATCGAGTATCTGCAGCGGGAGGAGGAGATGGGCGCTGGTCGCCTGCGTTGTGTTGCGATGCATCCAGGTGGTGTGGTCACGGAGCTGGGCGGAGGCAATTTTCCGGACAACATCAAGCAGTTGTTGATTGATCAGCCGGCTCTGCCAGGTGGTACTGCTGTGTATCTGTCTACGGAGAGAGCAAGGTTTCTTATGGGCCGGTATGTACCCGCGACTGCGGATATGGAAGAGTTAGAGAAGAAGAAGGAAATGATCATCAAGGAAGACCTTCTGAAGACTAGGGTGGTGGGCTGGAGAGGCTCGCTGGGATGATTGTTGATAGTTCATCGAAGTGCAAATGGCCAACCAAGTCTAATTCTTTCGTGGTCGGTCTTCGTAAATCCACCTTGCACGCCACTTCGTTTGACATGCAATGTTGTCGCTTGGTACCTAGCAAAGCCTTTCGTGAAAATAGCAGTTTGGGCCCGATCTGGCTACGCAGCTGAGCGACCATCCGAGGCCAGCGGAAATTGATGCGCTGGTATCGACTGAGGGCCTCGGACGTAGTCGAAGTGACCCTGACGCTTAGTGAAGACGACGTCTTCTGGGCCGCGAGGCACCCTGTTCATCCCTGAAATGAAATTGTGCGGAAATCCTACGGAGAAGTCGTAACCAGTCTCGATCTCCTCGATGTCTTGCTGGGACAGCTGAGTGCCCAAGGCCTCGATGTTGCCTTTGAGGTGGGACGTCTTGCGGCCACCAACGATTGGGAAGACGTAAGGTGCTAGGGGTGTATCAGTATAGATTGCAGCGTATTGTCCGCGAAGACGTTGTTGCTTACACTTGTGCATGACATATCTACCAAATTGTCAGCTCTCATGCAATTCTGTGGAATAGTATACTCACGCCATTGCAATACTTGTGATTGGGACGCCTTTCTCCTTCGCAACAAGATCGAGCGCAACAGAGACTGTCGCCTCCTTACCGGTCTTGACATTCAGAGTCCTGCCACCTTGCTTGTCACCTTCCTCCGGCGACTTGAAGTAGCCTAATCACATTAGCTAGGATCATCCGAGAGGTAGTTTGGGGTGTAGTCATACCGCCACCAAGCGTACCCCAAGGACACAACGACATCCCTTCGCTCTTACACATAGGAATGATCTCTCGTTCAAAATCTCGTTCAGCGGCAGACCATCTGCCTTGGTAAACCGAGAACTGCCGAAGACCATGCTCTCGAGCATAGCAGTTGGCTTGGACGACGACCCATCTGTAACCTGATCAGCCAAGAGCACGAACAGACGAGCGAGAACTTACGCTGGCGTATCGCTAATGCCAAGGTACAGAACCTTTCGCTGTGCCACAAGATAGTTCAGTGACTGCATCAGCTCCGGAATGCTTGTGCTCATATCAAAGTAGTGTACATATAACAGATCGATGTAGTCCGTTTTCAGCTTCTTGAGACTTGCTTCGACAGAACTGTACATGTTCTTGGTTGCATTGCCGCCGAAATTGCTCTGCTGGACGGCGTCCCCCAGATGCGACTGCCAGGCATTCGTGTACTTCGTGGCGATTACTATCTCCTCTCTACGGCCGCGGGCCATCAACCACTCTCCGATCCACTGTTCAGACTCGCCTTGCTGGTAACTGCTCGCTGTGTCGATGAAGTTCCCGCCTTGCTCATAGAAGTAGTCGAGCATCTCGAAAGCGGTCTCCTTGCTGCATTCCTGGGATGGGCTTTAGTCGAAGGACGAAGTTGGCACTCAACTCGCAGCTATACTCACACCCACTGAGGCACGCGGACAGAACAGTCAGCATTGCTCCAATCACATTCTGTCGGCGTCCTTACTGAAATCCTTCCACGCATCCCCGAAGTTCATAGCTCCAAGGCATAACGGGCTCACCAGTACGCCTGCCGTGGGGGCCAACAGGCGATGCCGCCCAAGGAGAGATTTGGGGACAGGTGCGGCGGGAGCAGTCATGTTGATAAAACTTTATAGATACAATGAAATGACAGCAGTCGATAGAGTGAGAGAGAAGGTGAATAAGTACGTCGCCTGTACCTAGACCTGAAGGATGAGAGAAGCTTAAGTCCGATCTCTCCGTTTAAAACCATAGAGTGCCAAGTTGATGTAAGCGATCGTACTGTAGATCCGAGAGCATGAGTTGCAGGCTACCAGAGCGCCTGATCCGATCAACTGGCGTATCGTCAAAGCAGTATAACTTGTTCAGGTCAAGGAAATTTAGATGACGACTGATGTTGAGCTCGTCAAGGGAGGCCCATGGATTTGATGGCTATTGGTATAATCTCGTCGTGCGTTTTGGAACATGACAGCACCCTACACGCCATAAAGAGATAAAATATCGCGAGGCTGCGCGATAGGTCCGATTGTAGGAGAGTACAGGTAGGTAGGAACAGCAAGGCGTCGTGAGGACGTGTCGTCAAGACAATGGAAGGCGATCGACAGCGTCTACGGCAGAATTCGCGGGCTGGATTGTCAGAATGCTGGGCACCCCCGAGCCTCCGCATCCCATTGAATATCACGTACCCTTACATTCCCTGTAGCATTGATTCATCCTTTTTGAGCATTTGTTGTCTTGAGCACTACATCACAGACCAGATGGATGACTGAACATGCCGAGAAACAAATTCCATGGCTTGAAGCGGCCTGTACGTAGCGACAATTTCTCATCACGCGACCACTCACTAACCTCCACCAGAAACTGCGTCAATCATGGTCCAAATACAACCTCTACAACTTCACAAAAGTCGGTACACCTCCCGCCGCGAACAAAACCTTCTTCCAGCAGAAATGGGTCGCCAAATCGATGACGCGGGGATACCACAACCCTCAGATCAAGGAGAAGCACTGGACGCGGATGTTCGATAGGAGACTACCGGCTGTGGTGCCTATGGACTATCGATACCTCGCAGAAAACGATGGCAGTGAGATGGCGCTAGGGAGAGGGAGTGGGTTGGAAAAAGCAGAAGAGGGTCGGGAGAGGAAAAAGCAGAAGACACCTTACATGAATATGGCATTCCATCCGCTGGAACGGCGATTAGACACTGCGATTTGGCGCGCGCTCTTTGCGTCTTCGACGAAGCAGGCGCGGCAGTTTGTGGTTCACGGGGCTGTCAGGGTCAATGGAAAGAAGATGATATACCCTGGGTATCAGCTGAATCCTGGTGACATGTTCTCGGTCGAGCCAGAGCAGGTGTTGTTCGCGACAGGGGCCAAGAAGCGCCGGAAGGACAGTCCGAAGTCGCTGCAAGATGTTAGGGACCTTAAGGAGGAGCAAAGAGCGCTGGCGATGGAGCGCGAGCAGGAAAGGCAGGAGCAGGAGGATAGTGATGCGGGCGCGGCGACGCTTGAGTCCGACGAAGAACGGGAGGCTATGTCCGGGCGTCCAGAAGACCAGGATGATCCGAAGAAGGCGTTGCGGTCACTGATGATTAGGGCGCAGAAGATACTGGACGATTCGAAAAGAAAGCTGTCTGGGAAGCGGCAGCAGGAATTGAGACAATTCTCTCGGTCGATCAAGAAGACAATGTCGAAGCTACGGGGCATCGAAGAGGCGAACGTAGAGGACACGATCGATGGCTTGGAATCAGGGCTGGCAGAGATTCTGACGAAAATACCACAGGACGAAGTACCACGAGAAGTGAGACTGGACACCGCAGAGGCAGCCGAGAAGCGCGATGAGGCCAACAACGTGCCCGAGGAACCACAACCGACAGAGCCCGCGATATCGAGGCAAACGGGCAAGGTCGACGAATACCGAGCTCGGAAGGATGCTGAGCTCTTGCACGCTGCACTAGCACGTGCGAATGAGAACCCAATCGACTCTTCGAAGCCTTACGCCACGCCGTGGAAACCGAGGGAGTTCATGTCAGCTTTTGCGTTCATACCGAGATACCTGGAGGTCAACCAGAACGTCTGTTCGGCGGTATATCTGCGACATCCTGTCGCAAGACCGGGCTTGGCTGAGGTGCCATCGCCGTTCCATGGAGAGACGCTCGGGTTGGCGTTCAATTGGTATCTGCGGCGGAGGTAGTTGTGTTATGTAGAACTGTATGATACTGCTGTGCACACAGGTCAAATCTCGACTGCAGACATCTCATAGGCGCCCGGCATTCCTTGCTTGTAGGACCCGATGTTGCGCCATCTTCATTTTCAGAGAGTTTGGTGCCTTGAAGGCTAGGAAAGGTGGGTGGCTCGTGCTGCCGCAGCTTGAGCTGCATATCTTGAGAATCACTAACAACAAACATCTTCCTACAACTTGTCCTGCACATATAAAGCACCACAAGCAACTTCCAGGATGTCGACCCAGCACAACAGCCGCGAGCCGCCATACACCAAGACCGAAACAGACTGGCTGAAGCGATCATATGACGGCGAATTCAAATTCCTGCAAATGTACGGTCTCAGCATCTACAAGGAAGAGGACCGCGAAGAAGGACGGAATATCGCTCGATCTCTTATGGAGGCGGACGAAGGAGATGAGGAAGGTGAAGAAGACAACCAGTTTCTGAAGGATCTCGAAGAGGACCCGATGTCTCACCTAGCAGACCACTTCTTCTCCGAGCAACAGCTTGCCTGGATCGAAAAGCACTATCGCCACTCTGGGAATTTTATGGCCAGCCACGGGCTCAAGGCGTTTGATGATGAGGATTGCAAGGAGGCTGTTGCGACTGCTGCTGCTCTTATGGGTAGCTGATCAAGCGCTTTGACTGGATCGAACGATCCACGGGCGGAGCATAGCAAGTCTAATACGAGCGAACGGATGGATGGTTCAGCAAACAATAATTCGACAGACATATCACGACGTTCGCGCAGTACAGGTCACGATGTAGCGATGGTCAAGACGGTGGGTCGCCTTCACTTCGCTGGCGGTCTGATAAAGTCGATATCTGACACATTCATCACAGTCAGATAAGCAAATAAGCTACCTGTATGACACAAGCATATCGCCACTCATACAACTGTGTTGGTCTTGATATCGAACATGACAGGCCTGGTAGAAGCAAAGTTCGCTCTCTCGTCCATGCCCTTGTACCACTTGCACAACTCGGGATATTGCTCACTCCACTCAGATCTCACGCCTGCGAAGTCGATATGACCCACCGCACATACAGCAGCAATATCCGCGATAGTCATGGTCTGACCATCGCCAATCAGATACTCGCCCTTCCTACTTCTGACCAACTCGTCAAAAGCCCTCATGCCGCCGTTGATCTTCCTACGTTGCCGCTCGATCCATTCTTGACTCTGCTTCTCCTCTGGTCTCGCACTTTCAAAGAACTCCAGCACGAACGCATCCATCACGCCTTCTGCCAGGACCAGAATCTGCCGTGCCTTGAGATCGAGGTCAAGATTCCCGGTGAGCAGTCGAGGTGCTTTGTCTGCATACTTCTGAACGATGTAATCCTGTATGTGAGCACTATCGTAGACTGGCTCGAAGTTTGGGTCGTCGGGATTCAGGAGGATTGGCAGTTTCTCCAGAGGGTTGTACTTCGGTGTCTGGGTTTCGCTCTTGTGCCAGGGGATTTCGTTCTGCAGCTCGAACGGTATGCCCTTCTCGAGCATAGCGATGCGGTTCATACGCGCATACGGAGACGGCGTCGCGGAAATGAGCTTGAGAGGCATAGTCACTGGTCGACGGTCGAGCAAGTGCGTTGAGTGCTGGTGAGTTGTAAGATCCAATCCAAGGCTTTGCTTGCTGTATTGCTGGAATCCACAATTGATGCAGGTCAAGAATATGAGATGGAGTTCAAGCGATTATCCTTATCAAAGTGCACTTATCTGTATAGCCTACCTCTTCGGACGTCATCTGAGGGGCTAGAACTCTACGTCTGCATAACCTTGAGCTCGGGTTAGCTCTCACGTCTGGAGGCTATTATTGATCCTCTCTGCACGTATCATGTTGCCTCTGGCTTCTCCGTGAAAGCAACTGAGCAAGCGCTTGAGGAAGAGCGGCAATGACCAGCGTACCAGATTCTGGGCATACTCTTCATCGCGTCGGACGTTTTGGTTGCCAAGCTCCGCGCATGCAGCGAGGTTGCTTCGACGACAACTCAAGCTCGCTGATGGACACAAGAGACGTGTACTGAACTATGGTGGCTCCAGGAGTACACGGTGAAGAGTGATGTTTGGAGCGATGTCTTTCTGAAGCGAGTGAGGTCTGTAGCACGGGCCCGCCCATGAGCTCGGGCCAGCTTCAAACACGACGACATGTTGTCTTTCCATCGCGAAGGTTATTCATGGTATCGTTCATGCGGTGTCTCTTTCGTTGCGCAGATCATGGGAACCGTCTATCGCAAATATACCACAATTCGTTCCCGCACCCCGAGCGACCTTAGAGTGTATGCACGATGGCGGACCGTCTCGCGCCATAAATGCACCTTCTTCACCGGACCATAGCTGACGAATAACAGCTTACAACGATGCTTTCTTTTGGTTGCACAAGGATCCGATTGCCAAAGTCCCTCGGGCGGCCCGATAGACACCACTCTCGACATCGTTATCCGTCGGAAGCGTTCTGCTATGGCAAAGACGGTTGAACCAGACTCTCCAGGCCAGGGCGATACCAGAAGTAAACCCACACCTTCTGTGGCTTACGGATGAACTGGCGATCAGTGCTTGCGCCCCCGCGATACAGTTGGTGTCCGTCCATGTCCGGAGCGTTGCTACGACCACCCAGTTGTGCGATGGTAGCATTAAGCAGTGGGTACTCAATGTTAGCAAGTCTCGTTTGGTATGCCACCCTCATGCTGATGCGGAGCAAATCTGCTTCTGAGGTAAAGTAGCGACAGGCTTATGTCTGAGTGCCCGTTGCGGTCCTGCCTTTACCGGCTTGGCGACCGGCGCCATGAGGACAGAGCCAGAGCGAGAACGTTCGTCCCTAGATGGAACTGTCCGACACCCGTCGCGGGATAGATAATCCAAGTCCCAAGCATGGTGCCACAGGACCCAGAACGCACTCAACGTGTCATACGGCTCGCATCGTCGCTCCTGGTAGGCTGGCACTCGATAAAGCTCGTGTCATTCGTCGCGGGCAATCTCTGACATTGGTTGGTGTGGTGCATGGGTAGGTAGCCATCTTATATAGGAGTGAGTTCATGCCGCTTGTGACTGTCTCGGACCTTGCTCGATTACCGTCTCGTCCGTTTTGTTGTTCACGTCTAGATTCTAGTCAGCCATCACACATCAATAACATCTCCATGTCTCTCACAACTACTGCGCACATGCCCGGACTGCCCGGCTCGGATGTTTCGGCCGAGGCCGGCTCGTCTGCCAGCGCACACGCAGAAGTGGCGCAAGCTAGCTTGACTGGCTTGGAGCTTCTTGAGATCCAGCGGCTCGTGGACGAAGAGCACTGGCATAACCTGGAGCGGCCGGACTTCCACCAGAGAGCACTTGCTGCGCAGTACTCATTCCCATTGGCACCTAGTGTTGCGTCTCGTCCAGATTCCGATACCTCGTCCATGGCGATGGCTGTCTCGGTCCAAAGCTTACCTTCCGTGAAATCGGCTTTTTCCTTGTACAGTCTATCGAGTCACATACCATCCCTCGTGTCCGGCCCAACGGCGATGAGTGGTCCATCGATCCATACGAGTCAGGCGGCTTCGGCGTTGTTCTTTGATCTACTCGAAGAGGACAGCGAAGGAGCGCTTCGTGAGCCAGAAAATCGAGTGGAAGAGGGCCTCCATTGTATGTTCGGGTTCCTGGGATGCTCGCAAAGCTTTGCCGGCCTCGAGAGATGGGACACACACTGCCAGAGCCATCTGCACGGTCACCTGCCGTGGGAAGTCCATTGCCCATTCCAATGCGCCTGGATGCAAGCCGGGACCTCGGGCAAGGAAGCATGGGACGCTCGCATGTCACACGTCAGGAGTGTGCACCAAGGTGTTGGAGTTGTGGAGACTGATCGACGGCCTGCGAGCACACTGATCTCACACTTGTGGAAGCATCGGATCATCGATGATGCTCAGATGAAAGAGCTTCGAAAGCATGGCCGCTTGACAGGGAACCAGATTTTCCTGCGCTCCGAGAGATCCGAAAGGCGACGCCGCCGCCGAGAACAGCTTACAGGACTCCCAATTATCCTAGGTGATCGCCGGCGTCCGGGTTACAGCCAACTCCTCGAATCAGCCATCTGATCAAATACAATCAATTCATTTGCGCCTGCGAGATAGGAGCACTCTAGAGCCAGGCCTGTCGGTATCAACAGTCAACTCTTCAAGTCATTCCTGACATCAGCTCAGCCGTCTGCCTGGTTGTTCCCGCCGGCCTCTCGTTGGTCCAGCAGCGCATACGTGCTATGTCAGCAGCAGCAGGTAGCCAGACGATCGGTTTGCGCAACGGAGGAATATTGTAGAGCTGTTCGAACAATATATAGTACTCATAAGCACGAGAGGATGTGGTTTGACAAAAGTCAAGCCTGAGGCAGCGAAGGAGGCAAAGCGAGACGTTGGAGACGGGGCTGTGCTGCGGAACCTCATATTGTATCTATACAATTTGGTCAGTGTGTTTCAATAGCCGTGGTAATCCCTATTACCCTGCGCAAACTAAATTCCTAGCGCGTCTGGCCAGCGGTGTGGGCTTGACAGCAAAAGGTGGACATAGTGAGGCACTCATGCATGAACTACTATTCCCGTGGCCTAGATGCAGGTACGAGCGTGATATATCATTAGATGTGCAACACGTGTTCCACGACTTGCTACCCTTCGAGGTGTTGGCGCCCAATTGATCTTCGACCACGTAGAAAAACCTATTCGGAGTGCTGTCCGCCCAGATTCGACCAGGATAAATCGCTCACTCGCTCGTGCTCGCCTCACTATCTGCGGCTCCAGCACCGCCAGCCTCCAGCTCAGCAATCCTCTTCTCAATCTCTGGTATAGCTCTCAGCTGGATCTCAATCTCTTCCCTCTCATCTTCCAAGGCTAGCCTCTTCTCAGCATCGAGCTTAGTAAAGACGTACGAACCTTGCCCATCAAATTGTAAGATCCACCCGTGGTATGTCCACAGACTGCGTCGATGCGAGACAGTCATGAGGGTGATAGCTAAGCGCTTAGCTTCGGTGTATACAGTCCTCTCGATCTCAAGTGTCAGGCTGCTGGTGCACTCGTCCAAGATGGCGTACTTCGGTTTGTGATAGAAAAGCCGAGCGGCTGCAATACGTTGTTGATCTCCCATGCTCAACAGCGATGTCCACTCGGCTTCAGTGTCTAACGCTGCTGTCGGTTTGAGGTGTGCAGGGTTCTCGATCAATCCAGGTGTCGAGTCTGCGTGCTTTGCCTGCTGTGCGCGCAATAGATGCTGTAGCCCGAGTCGTCGTAATATGTCCGCGAGATCGTCATCTGTCACACGTCTCGCTCTCATGTCGAGCAAGGTATCTGGATACAGTATCTGCTGTCTCAGTGTCCCTTTGCTGAGGTATGGGCGCTGAGGGATGTAGAAGATGTCTTCGCTGGGTGGCTTCCGGACTTTGCCGCCGTAGACTGGCCATAGACCACCAAGTATGCGGAACAGACTGCTTTTGCCGCAGCCATTGGGCCCGACTATGAGCAGGTGGTCGCCGCTGCTGATATGGAATGAGAGTTGCCTCACGAGCACATCGCCGTTGGGACTGACGATTGGCACGTTGTCGAATCTGATGTCATCGCCTTCTTCGAGCTCACCTCGACCTGCCAGTACAGCGGCATTTTCTTCGATGGAGGCCGAAGAGACGAGTGCCTTCTCAAAGTGGCCACGTTCGATATCTGCAATGACATCAAGCAGCGTGCTGACACGACCTGTATAGCCCGCGAGTTGCGAGATATCCTTGTAGCTGGTCATCAGTTTGCCAAATGCCTCGCTGCAGTTGATCAGAAGACGCCTCGTCGTCATCAGGTTCTCTGATACATCTCCGATCCTTTCGCTAGGGCCGAGATCAGGCCTCTTGTAGAACACTGGCACGGCACAGAGGACGTAGCCGAGAGCCGTCCACGTATACTTCACGACATAGTCCTCCACGATCCCATACCATAGCTTGCGCCGGAGTATGCGATTGACGTGCTTGATCAGAGTAAAGTAACCTCGATCCAAGGTGTCCTTCTCTGCTTCGTGGCCGAAGTATAACGCGATCTCCTCGCTGTAGTCGATGAGCCGCGAATGTTGAAACCGGAATTCTCCCTCCAGCTTCGCTTCTTCTGCCACATATCTGCCGAATGGCGGCGTAACAGCCCGCAGGAGGAATGAACTAAGGTGCACGGCGATGCTGACTCCGAGAAACGACTCGGTCCCAACACTACGAGTGATGGACCAGCTGTTGATAGCAATGTCGAGAACAGGTTTCGTGAGACTGGAATAGAGCTCGGCGAGGGAGTTGCTGAATTTGGAAACGTCCACGACAATGAGCTGGTCCGCGTTCTTTATCCGATCGTCCAGCGCAGATAGAGTGTAGAACGTCATATTGTCGAGGTACTTGTTGTGGATGTGCTGTGTCAGGCGGGTCCGGTATGCTAAGGCGAGCGCTGTTTGATGCCATGCCAGCATAGAGTTCGTGAACGTAGCTGGTACTGCTACCAGCATCCACCAGACCAACGACTTGAGAAAGCTCTTCGCCCGCCCCCGTACTATGTCCCGAACCAGCCTGCCATCGAGTCTTGCAACGTACAGACTGATCATCGTCCGCGCGATAAGGAAGCATGAGTGCTGGACGAGCAGCCTTGCCTCATAGCTCCGCCACCCCGGTATGCATATCCTCAATAGCCTGCCGAGATTAAGGAAGAACTCTCGGTCCAGCTCGACCTTCCTCCTCTTAGTCGTCACGTCTGCCTTGTCGCTGTCCGACTTGCCCGCGACACGTCCTTGAAGGCGCGCCTCTCGAGCTTCGGCCACGGCAGCTTTCTGTTCCTTGATGGCATTGCGGATGCGATAACTCAGGACAGCAAAGATCGCCAGATACGCCGTACGTGAGATGCTGGTCCGGTGTTTGTGGTAGAGGCATGTGAGGTCTTGGAGGAGTCGTTTCAATGATCGGTTCGAGGGAAGTGGGAGGAGTGACGATGGACTCGAGTATTGCGCCATGTCATCCAATGGTCATAGGCGTTCGTGTTGTGTTGTAGTGCCGTATCATGTCGGAGACAGAGTTGTAGATGGACTCGGTGGAAAGCCGCATGTGAATGTGAACTTGAACATGCGCGCCTCGGAAGTTCTTGCCGAGAGCGATCACATGAAAGCATGAAAGCATAAAGTACAGTATTGAATACGCAGCGGAAGCAACATTACGTATATATCTGCATTCTTATCCAAGTTATCAACATCCCTTCGACCCAAGTAGCTCACAATATCCCAATCGCAGCAAGTGGGTATCAAGTCCAAACATCAAATGCCACACCAACACCACGCTTGCACCCATTATGCACATTTCCCAATGGCTCAGTAAACCTCGCCAGCGTTCAGACCACTAGACCCCGTTGCTTTAAGAAAGCTCAACCTCTTCTTCAGCCCACCAGTCTCCGTTCCCGTGTTGCCGTTCGCAGTCAGAGTGCTACTGCCTGTGGAACCTATCCTCCCCTCGTTCTGCTGCTGCTCGTTCCGGAAGAAGCTCAGACGACGGGTCAGACTCTCGGCGCGAGTGCGACTACGGCTGGGCTGTCGAGACGTGCTGCCGCCGCCGTCTTCAGCTTCACCATTCGGCTGCTTGGTATTTCCAGCTGATGCCATTCGTTTCAAGAAAGGGAGCGAGCGACGGCGCGAGTGTGTCCTCGCCGGCTCCTGGGAGCCTTCGACCCGGGCCTGATTTTGCGGCGCTCCAGCGGTCGCTTGATCTGCGGCTCGAGTCGAGCTTCTCGCTCGTCGCTCCTCCAGCGACGATCGCCGACTCGCTTCGTCCATCAGCCCATCGCCAGCCGGAAATAGGATAGCAATCTCCACTTCATAGGTCGCCTCGAAACGCGGCACAAGCTCTGCCTTAGTTGCGACGTACGCCGAGCTCGTGTACAAGGCCAAACAGCGTCGTATCGCAAGCGCGTGGTCCAGCAGAGCGACCTTGAGAGCATTCTGCATTGGGTCGAAAGGCTCTCCTTCCTCCATCATAGCGTAGTCGTCTTCTGCCGAGGCAGCATCTCCTTGCTGCGCTTTCGGTAGCAGACTCCGGTACCTAGAAACGCTGCTGTCGGACTCTGGATCGACAGACAACAAGAGCTCGTCGGACAGTCTGTTCATGGCACCATCATCTTCACCGCTCGATACTCGTTTCTCCAGAGCCAAGATCTCTTGTGTCTTTCGAGTAGTGCGCTCGACAGCAGCCTCGACAGGTGACAGCATAACCATTTCACTCTCGATGATCTCGCTTCGGCTCAGCAGGGTTGGGAACGGCTCGGCCGTGGTGTAGATCTCCTTTTCGACAACCTGCTCCGTGACCGGCACGTCTTGCTGCAATTGACGAGAAGTCGTGGCGAATCTTGAAGGGTTGGACAGCAAGATGTACTCCCTTGCCGACTGAGATACCTTCGTCCGTTGGTAGAGCATATGATGCAGATCCTTGTTAGCGCTGACGGGATACACCAGAATGTGCTGTCCCTCCACATCCATATCCTTCTCGGTGCGAATAATACGTGCGCCTGGATGCAGCTGTTGTATACGTTCTTCAAAGTTCGCTTGCCGGTCCTCTGACTGACCCTCGAAGATAAACTCCTTGTCCCGCAAGTTGTTCGGGAAGCCCAGTCCTCGATACAGAACGCGGAAGTAGCGAGGGCTAGTACGGTCACCCCTGGAAATCTTCTCGTGGATGGTAGCTGTGGCCCGTTGCGACCTGGCCAGCTTTGAGTAGTCGAAAATATTGTGCTCGTACTGATAGCCGAGTTCATGGTAAGCCGAGAGGGCGCGATGCCAGCACTTGCCTTTTTCGAAATACTCGCACATCTCGAAGTAGAGCGCCTCCTTCCGTTCGAACGCCGTTTGAGCTGGCAGCTTTGGTTCTGTGACCTCTTCAAGTCTTGCCGTAGGATCCCATTCCAGCCGCTCGGCATGCATATGGAGCGCAAGCCCAGCTTCTGTGTGGTTACCAGCAGCTGCTTGCACAGTTGCAAGTTGATGCACGTATCTGATGTACGCCTCCTCGGACTGCACGTCCTTGAGGAACTCCATCAGCCGCAAGGTGTCAAATATGCGAGTGGCCTCGTTGATGGCACCACCGCGATGAACGCTCGCCAGCATGCTGAGAAGCTCTTCAATTCTGCCAAACATCTCCATGACGGCGATGTACAGGCTGTCCTCGACAGTATTATGCAGAGGCTGAAACTGCGCAATCATCTCATCGATGAAAGTGGTTTGCAGCATCGACTCAGAAACCTTCTGAGTGCGGCACAAATTGTCCAGACACTCAATCATGGCTGACTGAATCACGGCCAAGTCCTGGTCGATCTCCCAGTTGCTGATTATTATTGTGCGCAGCACCTCAACGGCAACATTCCTAAGACTGCCGTGGACGCTGAGACATAACTCAACAATGGGAGCAATGAGCTCAGGCACAAACTGCACCTGGTAACCTCCAATGCGGTCGAAGCCATGGAGCTGCTTGTTGTCCGGGTCGGCCTCCCATCCGATAGCATCCCAGCTGCGTCGGATGAGGTCGGCGCCCAACTCTCGAACATCACCAGCGATCTTCCAGATGGCTCGACGTTTTTGCTCGGGAAATGTTTCCATGGCGAGCGCCGAGCTGCTGACTGCAGCGAAGAGAGTTTCGAAAAAGGCACGCCAGATCTCTGTGTCGAACTCGATTGCATCTTCCATGTCGGGCGCGTTGGAGTCGGGTAGGAATTCGACCAAGACCTCATAAATGCGTTCCAGAGCATTGATAGAGAAGCGGTGGTGACTGACATGTAAGCTGAGCCAAGTTCGAGGAAATGCTTGGCCACTCAGTACGCTCTGCTCTACCTTGAGAGCTTGCAGGAGTACGCCAGGAATGTCGACTTGATTCGCATCGAAGTACAGGCGTTGCTGGGTCGTCAATGCGGCAGCGAGCAAAGCTGATATCTCAAGCATGGCTTCATCCACGCTCACCTCGTTGGCCGTAGCCTTCCACGGGAAGGGGTAATTGGTAGGGAAAAGCATGCTGAACGACTTCTTCGACTTGCGCTTCGACTTCTCGAGGGCGCTGTATGACGCGACAAGCTTGGGCACGTATTGACAGGTATCCTCGCCCAGCTCCTCCATCTGCGCAGCAACGACAGAACAGCAGAGTCGTACTTGATCTCTCCACTGGTCGGTCACATTCGCACACTCACCCCAGTACGGAGCCAGCCAGCGGAATGTGTTTGCCACTAGAGTCGTCCGAACCTCCGGCGCCTTGAAAATTTCCAGGTGGCTGTAGTTGATGATAAGGATGAGCCGGAAGAGGATCATCTTGCTTTTAGCATGAGCACAAGCATCGAGAAGATTGGTGGCGACCTCCAGAACGTCGCCTTCTGGCATGAACGCTGCTAGCTCCGGAAGCCAGGTGTGAAAATGCTGAACGACCAGCGTCTGAGTACCTAGGAGCACCGGCATTGGATTGCGCATCAAAGCCATAAGTGCCACGAAGAGGTTTTGCAGGTCTTGTTGGAAGTCAGGGTGACGCTGATCGTATCCACCGTTCATGTCGATACTGGTACTGTCCGGCCGTTCCTTCTGTGTCTCGACGATCAGATGTAGCATCTGGTCACCGACCTTGAGCGTCTCGCGCAGCTTGCGAGAGGTGTCCGAGTCCATTGGGTTCGACACAAGACGAAGGTAAGCTCTGACTAGACATCGACTTGCGTACGGCCAATTGTGCCTCGTACGAGCGTGGTCCTCCACAACATTTGACAGACTGAAGCGCCTGTCACGGGCAATCCCAAATATCACCACAAAGTTGTGGAAGACAACATCTTCGTATGGTTCGTTGTTGGCGTACTCGTTCAAGATCTCGAAGTGAGCATCGAAGATCTCGCCCAGTAGTTTTACGACTTCGATCTCAGGCACAAACGAGAAGTGCTCAAGTAGTTCTACCAGCTTCGGACCATGGAAGTTACGCCAGTTTAGCAGACCAAGAAGATTCGGATCTTGTGAGTACTCGGTACTGCAGAGGTAGGTCCGGATAGACACAGTGGCCGAGGTGCCGTAGGCTGACTCGTGCTTCTTGTCGTGCCATGGGGGTAGCGCGAGATATGCACCCTTGCCACCAATGATGCTTGAAGAGTACTCGTCGTATACGTATAGCGCCACCTGGTGGTCACCATCGCGCACGAAAGCATCATTCTCCCACAGCGGTATCCAGGCGAGCGCGAACGGAAAGTTAGGTGAGTCTGCAAGGCTCATCACGATATGACTGCCAGGTACGTCCTGCGCAGGAATGGCGAGCTTGATCGTCTGGTTCCAGGCCTCTCCTCGCTCCGCCGCTGTGGTCCGCCAAGCAGTATGACCTTGATGATTGGAAGCAGTGAAGATACAATCATCGATGCGCTCTCCATTGCCTTTGCGGACTTCAAGCGTGAGTTGTAGGTTTGCCATGTTGGTCTGGCATCGCTGCGAGAGAGGAACATTGCCGAACTTTGAATGCTGTAGAGCTGCATTGCGTCCAACGATCGGCTCTGACAGTGTGAGATATATGTCCGAACGCTTGTGGGTAGGTACGCCCGAAAAGCCTAGTTTCTCTGCCATGTGCACATCGTGGAGTTGCGTGGGATTGTTGCGAATCAGCGTGTCGATGTCAGTCGATGCGAAAGCGGTGACATTGACGTCGCAGCGCTTCAACGTCTTAACGTGAGAGTACCCGCCATTGACGCTGCGTTGGAGCTCACGGATGATCTCATTCCAATTATGGCTTTCGTCGCTCTTGTCCTCCCCCGCCGATGAGGCTGGCGCCCAGAGGGCTACTTTTGTCTCCAATTCAGTTTGTTGTTGGGCAAGCCGTCCCACTTCAATGGCACCGACTCCCACCGTACGCTTCACCGTCTTTGCATCGCGAGACGGGGGCGGGTCGTTGCTTGACGTTGTCGACCGAACATCAGAATTTGAACGCTGTGACTGCCCGGTTGTTGGTCGGCGAGCGTTGTCGGACGCAGTCCGGATCATGCTATCGTTCTTCCTTTGACTCCCGAACACGCTGCGCCTACCCTTCAGGCTCGCAAACTTCTGCGGGGCTTGAGGATCACCTGCAGCCGAGGATACAGAAGACTTTGGCTGATGCCCAGAAACAGGCTCTTTTATAGCTGTAGAACGTACAGCCTCATCTTGTATGAGTTTGAAGACTGCATAAATCTGAGTCGAATCGGAGCCGATCCCAATGTCAGTGGCGCTGAGGTTGGCGAAGACGACCTTTGTGAGGTCCTCCGGATCCTTGGAAGGCGTGTCGGGTAGCAGTAGTGAGATGGCATAGTTCTCGCTGACCGGCTTCGGTTTCTCGCCAAACTCTTTGACACAGAGACATATTTGCAATTGCGCCGGCGTATCAAAATCTCCCACAAGGTTGTGCACGTCGACTAAGACATGGTATTGCATGTGTAGATCTGCTGGCGGTTTTGGTGGTCGATCCAGAATGCTCATGTTGGCTTGCAACCTTGTCATCTCAATCACGGAGTCGTCCGCGGTCATTATGCGCCCCTTATCTTGCGGGCTCCGAACAATGATCTCGTCATTCAACATCTTGTTTCCTGCTACTAAGTCCCAAACAGTGTCTTCGCGAAGTGTTGTAAGCTCCTTCAGCGTCATCACATCGTGCATGAGCTGCTTCCTGCTTGTGTCCACGCGTTTGACGAGCTCTTGAACGCGAACGAGCTGGCTGTACCCTCGCGCCAGAAGCATCTCGTGCAGCCGAGCATCGTGCCATTCCCGCAAGCAAGAAGCGATCTCATCGACCAATGGCTCTTCGACCGCGGAACCCATCTCGTCGCCAACCCTGAGCATCGGGACAGGAGCCAATGGCTTCGGCGCGTTCGGATCGCGTGGCAGAGGCTCAGAATTGTCGACATACACCTGCCGCACCTTCTTCTGCATGTCCTGCGTACTTCTCTTCTTGCTGAGCGCGCGACTCAATCGGCGCGCATACTGCGCTTGGCTCTTCCTTCTCTCCAGGGGCGGCGCTTCACGGTCTGCCTTGCCTTCCAATGCCTCAGCGGCTGCAGCCCGCGCATCCGCGCTAGATTTGTCCTCGCCGAGTAACTCCCTGACCTCCACACAGTTTCTGGGGAATATGCCAGAGAAGACCCGATGTTCCAGCTGCTGGCCATGGTCGCTGGTGAGGCCGGCCAGTAGAGAGGGTGGCGCGACCAGATATCCTCGATACCACTCATTGTCGTAGCCTCCTTGCTCGATGATGTATATGTTGTCGCCGATCTGAAGTGGGAGGTCGTGTGCATGTGTCGCTTGGAAGGGGTAGACACATATCGCGAATGCCACTGCTGGGAGTGCTTTCCACGGCATGCTGTGATGATACTAGGTTGGCATGCACTCGTTGAGTAATGTCCGTCCTTTGTAAATGCCGATGCACTTGACTCTTTCCAATCCAGTTCACCGGATATTCTCCTCCCTGCGATGATCGCGTCCAATGGCTTAGAAAAATCTCGCGGCTCGACAGCGCAAGATCGCAAGTAAGAAGAGATATTCCCAATATGCCGGAGGGTAGAATGCACAGAACGAAGGTGGTATTATTACAATATGAGCGATGCGATGCTGTTTCACCTCCGCATCGCATCGCGAATGTGAAGCGAAAGCACCTGGGCGATCGGGCGCTCGGGCCATATCATCAAATTCACGAACATCTTGCCCATTTCGGTAAGGTATTCTAATTGTGTCTACTTTGGCAAGAGCGACTCCGTCAACATCATGTTAATAGCATAGCCAACTTATGTTGTATACATGTACCCACCCACCATCGCGTCGACAAGTATCTCGACAGTCAACTTGCGCATGCAAACGCTAACGCGGTCTACATACTGCTTTTGAACATGCACGAAATACCGGGAATTCTTCGGGATTGACATGTTTTGTAGATCAGGGACCGTCTGAAAGTCTTGCCTCGGAACACGACAAGGACAAGGCCGTGAAGGCATACCACGCGTCGTAGAACACTTACAATGTCATTGAACGCGACTGTGACAACCGCAGGCCGAAGATCCATCACAGCTACCTACGATGCTACTCGAATGTCGAAGCCCATCTCCAGTGCCTGCCATCTATCTTGGCTTCTCTGAGACAATATTGAGTATCTCACGACATCACGCCGACGTTTGAGATACTTTAAGCCTTTCATATGAGCGGGACGGCCAGAGAGCTATCTCTACCTCCCCCTCGCGGCATTCTTGTCAACCTCCGAAAGCTCCTCCACTCTCCGGCCTCTGCAACTTGATGAACCTCGACTCCACATGCTCACCCCGCAGCGACATGATCCGGCACGCTGTAAGGTAACCTTGATCTTCCTAGTTGTTGACGTTGCGGCATAGGTTCTGCCGGGTCTTCCGTAACTCTTGTGGTACAAATGGAGGTGGGAGTCAAGCTTTCAAAAATATGCTTGTCGCTGTTCGATGTTTCGAGCAGCACGATGATCCGCCCTGTCTTCTCGTTATGGGCCACCTTGTTTCGTGTCGTTTCTGCAGCGAAAGTGATCAGCTTGATAGGTAACGACTGGACGCTATCAAATCATAATGGGAGTATCTCCGTACCAGCTCATCTACCTTCGCAGGCTCATCTTGATCTATACGCCAACGGCGTCATCGACGATCCATACCACAACTTAAACGAGTTCGGGTTACGCTGGGTGGCCTACAGTAACTGGACCTACACTTCAGCACCTATCACCGGACTCTCCAGGGACGCAAGCAGCACATGGCTGCGGTTCGATGGCCTGGATACCTTCGCCACGATTAGCTTCTGCGGAGAGTACGTAGCAAGCACGAACAACCAGTTTCGGCAGTGGTACTACGATGTCACAGACATAATGAGCTCCTGCGAGGAACCTGATCGGATTATTGCTCTTGACTTTGGTTCAGCACCACTGATAGCAAACCAGATCTCGAATGAGGCTGGACAGGAGACATGGCCATCTGGGGTCCAGCAATTGTATGAGTTCGACAACCGCTGGCAAGTAAACTTGGGTGCAACATGTCTAAGACACTGCTAATCTTTCACCTATTGTTTCTAGGTTCATTCGGAAGGAACAGTCGGACTTTGGTTGGGACTGGGGGCCAGCTTTTGCACCAGCAGGGCCGTGGCAACCAGCCTATGTCGTACAGCTGGGGCACGGAGACGTCCATGTTCGAAACAGTGACCTCGACATATATCGACGAGGACAGCTGAATGGCCTCCCTCCTGATCAGAGTCAGCCGTGGGTTGTGAATGCAAGCCTGGACTACTTCGGTGCTCTGCCGGAGGGCGCTACTATGCGCTACGTATTGAAGGACACGAACAACAAGACTGTATGTTCTGGTCCGCTAGGCAACGTGAACACGACAAAGTCTACCGTTACTGGGATGGCCACCATCGAGGATGACAAGGTGGAGCTATGGTGGCCATCCCAGCTCGGCCTCCAAACCTTGTACTGGATCACTGTGGAGCTGCACACTCCGACCAAAAGCATGTTGACGTCTGTGAGAAAGAGGGTCGGCTTCCGAACGATTGTGCTCAACCAAACTCCACTCTCCGAAGATCAGCTTGCCATGGGTATCGCTCCAGGTAACAATTGGCACTTCGAGGTCAACGGCCATGAATTTTATGCTAAAGGGTCCAACATCATACCACCAGACGCGTTCTGGACCAGAGTAACTCGGTATCGAATCGATCAATTATTTGATTCGGTGATCGATGGCAACCAGAACATGCTTCGAGTCTGGGCTAGTGGCGCTTACAGCCCTGATTTCATGTTCGACCTCGCGGACGAGAAGGGCATTTTACTGTGGTCGGAGTTCGAGTTCGGGGATGCGCTCTACCCAGTCAACCAAGACTTCCTCGACAATGTTAGGGAAGAGGCAGAGTACCAGGTTCGGCGATGCAATCACCACCCATCGCTTGCCCTCTGGGCCGGAGGCAATGAGCTAGAATCGCTGGAGCTACTGCTATTGAACGAATCTGCACCGGAAGAATTCCCGAAGTTCAAAGCGCAGTACGAGAAGCTCTTCATCGATACACTGGCACCGGCAGTGTTTCGAAACACGAGAAGCATCAGCTATACGCCTAGCTCAACAAGCAACGGCTACACCAACCTGAATGTCAGCAGTCCTCATCCTATCACGCAACGATTCTACGATGTGAAACCAGGACACTACTACTCGGATACTGATTTTTACAATTACGATCCGGTACCAAACCCATGGGCATAATTTTACGTTGTCTGAGACACTCGCTAACCCTTTTGCCCTTCTGTCTGTAGGCTGTACTCGGCAACAACAGTGCCTATCCGGTTGGTCGTTTCTCGAACGAGTTCGGCTACCACAGCATGCCTTCCTTGCAAAGCTGGGAGCAACAAGTCTCTGCAGAGTACCTCTCGTTCAACAGCTCTGTTGTGTTCTTGCGAGACCATCACTATCCACCCGGCGGTTTGAACACTAGCAACTATGTCAATTCGTCGTATGGGCAGGCTCAAATGACCGAAGCCGTTGAGCTTTGGTATCCTGTGCCAGACAAGGCCGATCCGCTCGCCAACTTCAGTGCTTGGTGTTGGGCTACGCAGATCTTCCAGGCCGATCTCTACAAAAGCGAGATACAGTTCTATCGGAGAGGGAGTGGACTACCTGAGCGGCAGCTGGGTAGTCTGTACTGGCAGTTGGAAGATATCTGGGTAGCCCCAACGTGGGCAGGTAAGTCAAATCTCAAGTCATTTCATGGTCACAATTACTAACACGCACCAGGCATCGAGTACGATGGCCGCTGGAAAGTCCTCCACTACACTGCCGCAGACATCTACTCACATGTCATCATCGCGCCCTACTACAACGTCACGACCGGCCTCCTCGAAGCGTGGGTGACTTCTGACCTCTGGAGCGCTGTGCAAGGCACCGCAACCTTCGACTGGCTGGACTGGAGTGGCGCTCAGCTCGATGTCGACACGCCAACCCAGGTCGAATTCGAAGTCGGCGCCATCAACAGTACACGAGTCCTCTCCACCAACGTCACGAATCTGCTGAAAGGTCAGGACCCAACGGACGTAGTCCTACGTATGCAAGTGTCAGCTTCGGGCCGCCTTCCGAATTCAGAGATGAAGATGACGCTCAGACACGAGAACTGGTTCCACGCTTCACCGCTCAACACAGCACAACTCCAAGACCCTGGCTTGAAGCTGCAGTACTCGAACGATACGGAGTCCTTCAACGTCACCGCGACCACTGGTGTTGCGGCGTGGGTGTGGTTGGACTATCCAGGCGGTGCAGTCGTTTCGTTCGACAGCAATGGATTTTGGCTCGCGCCGGGAGAAGGGCGGATGATTGGGTATAGGGTGAAGTCGGACGACACGGACGGTGGTTGGGTCGATGAGGTTACGGCGATGAGTATGTGGAACCAGACATTGCGATGAGGATCGTGGTCGGTGGGTCTACCTTGTGGTATCTTGCGGATACTGGTATGCAAAGTCCCGGCTCTCTACGAAGTGTGCGGATGACAGTAGGTAGACTCAATGTACCAGTGTACTCTCGCTCCAAGCACTTTTATCTGCGTGTATGATGAGTTCTCCGGATCACAGTCCCAGTAGACTGGTGTTCATCCGAATGCTTTGTTCGAACTTCACCGACGTGGCCTGATCGTTCCATCAAATCGTTACATTTAACCGGGCCGTGATGCCGTGGTTGTGACCGCCACCTCCGGGCGAGTGTCGCGGCTCATCCTTTCTAACTCGCAGTATATACCATCGACCTCTAGCAAAACACCAAGTAGTTGTCTGGAAAAGGAGTAGAGTGCGGCATTCGAGGCCCTATATGTTCCTGACGATCCTATACTGTGCGTTCTTCAAATCGAAAGACCACAACTGGAACATCTCCAAAGTTCTGGAGGTAGAGCGAAGCGAAACTCATAACCAAGAACTACACTTTCAACAACCATGGAGAACCCATTCCGAATGCTAGAAGTCGTCAAACGGTGGTACGATATTCCAACCTGGATGAAAGTCTTCGCTTTCAACGCGCTTCCAATCGCCTATGTTATCGCGGAATTATACGATGGCTACATCGGCTGGCTTGCCCTCGGACCCGGAGGGCTGCCATACAACTTCAAGGGTTATCTTACGAACTTGTTGTTAACAGCGGTATACGCCAAAAGGGACACGACTTCATTGGAACCGTACGGCAAGCCGGAGAAGCATGCTGTTGGTTGGCAGGAGGCGACGGCGGATGAGAAGGAGAATGCGCAAAAGTCCTTCTTCGGCAAGTCGTTGTCAACGAGAGCAGGGCCGCAGTCGAAGGCGAAGTCTTACTGCGCTCCGCAGAGAGAGCATAATGCGAATCGGCCGGTTGATCCGGAGGTCAAGAAGGTAGGCATCTTCCCGCCCGAATGAGATTGAGCTCGACTAATATCAACCAGACTTACCTTGAAGGTCTCGACAAACTCATGGACAAGTACAGTGATGCCCTCGAATGGAGCACCTCGCTCCTTGAAATGCACGGCCAGGCAGTCTTCCTCAGATCCAGCTTTGCGGTACCGACCTTGATATCGAAGTGCCAGCGAGAGGTCGCACACATTCATGAAAGTGATCTGTCCGCACACGTCCTGCTCTCCTTTGATGATGCGAAGAGTACCATCGAGCAGGGCTGGGGCGAGCGGCACAGGCTGACTGGCACTGCTATGCTGCCGTTAGGGTATACGCTGCTGTATGCGCCACGGGACAGGGAAGAGGTCGAGGTCTTTTTGAGAATCTTCGAGGCTGGGATCGAGTACGCGAAGAGCAGCGGGAAGAATTGAGCCGATTGTAACTGTATGTAGCCTTGGCAAATCTGTAAGGTAGCATTGGTATTGAGAGTGAGAGAAGGAGACTCGATGTGTGCTGCCACAACGATTTTAAGGTTCTGTAGCCACGTGGCTGCGACTTCACTGAATCCCGACCTCGATAGAATTTCCGCGGCTACGGCCATCGTGCCAACAACATCGACCAGAGTCTCGACGTCTCCCCCGACTAGGAAACAGCAAACGTGAAGAACTAATGCACGAATGGCATGCGGAGGACGAAACGTTGGGAGCGATAAGGTGAATGAGATGCGGCTCACGCCTTCCTTCGACCAATAATGACGTTCGGGGCCCAAATTTTCGACATGGTTCGGCTACGGCGCTTTTCAGGTACAGAAAGAGCCTCACAACCGGGGCGGACAGCTCTTGCTTCAGATACGCCTTCTGCGAGTAAACAATGGGCAATGGGCGGATCGATCTCGTTTGAACCTCACTTTCTTCTTCCTTGAACATCTTCCACTGCATCTTCACTTCTCTTATTCGTCCTGCTTCTGTATCATACCCTCGCGTTGGCATTGCACTTGTACTCAGCTTTCTAGCATCACACCACGCGCTGGAGACCACGTGCTGCCTTCTCATCGTCTCGACCACCACGTCTTCGACCCTCTGGCTCACAGCTCTGGCTCACACCTCACTCATAACCGCCGCCAGCACTTTATAAGCTGTTCGATCGGCCTTGCTCTCCCACCCAACATCAACCTCGACACGCTTTCAAAATGGTGCTCGTTGACAACAAACAAGTGTTGAGCGCAGAAGAGAGACGTCTGCAGGAGGACCGTGACAGGACCAAGTACTGGAAGAAATGGGGACCCTACACCGCCGAACGCCAGTGGGCTACTGTGCGAGAGGACTACTCGTGAGTACCCCCTTCTTCTATGCTTTCGGAATGCATGAGCTGACTGCCAATCCCAGAGAGAACGGTGACGCATGGAGTCACTTTACCTACGACATGGCACGAAGCCGAACCTTCCGATGGGGTGAGGACGGCATTGCTGGCGTCTCAGATACCCACGGCAAGATGAACATCGCCTTTGCTTTCTGGAACGAGAAAGATGGGCACTTGAAGGAGCGTCTGTTCGGTCTGTCGAATCCGGAAGGTGTTCACGGCGAAAGCATCAAGGAGTGCCACTTCCACCTCGACAATACGCCCACCCATTCGTACATGAAATATTTGTACAAGCTTCCGCAACAAGAGTTCCCGTACGAACACATCAGGAAAGAGAACCAGAAGCGATCAAGAAAAGAGAGGGAGTACAATCTCATCGATACTGGCATCTTCAAGGACAACAAATACTGGGACTGCTTCATCGAGACAGCAAAGGAGAAGGACAACCCAGATGAGCTGCTGTTCCGCGTCACCTGCTACAACAGAGGTTCTGAGCCGGCGAAGCTTCACATTCTGCCGCATGTGTGGTTCCGCAACACTTGGGCCTGGGGTCACGACGATTACAAGCCAAAAATTCAACAGCTTGACCACCTCACCTCGAAGATCGAGCATCGTGATATCGGCGAGAGGTACTTCCAGTGCTCACCGTCACCCAATAGCATGGGTCGCCCGGAAGACGTGGAGCCAGAGTTCCTCTTCACTGACAACGACACCAATTACGTGGATCTCTGGGGCGCGAAGGCGAACAAGACGCCATACGTCAAAGACGCTTTCCACAAGCGAGTGGTGAAGGGTGACAAGAAGGCCGTCAACCCACAGAAGACCGGCACCAAGAGCTGCGCATGGTATGCTTTCAACCAAGGGAAGGGTGTCGCCCCTGGCGAGTGTGCTGTCGTCCGATTCCGTATCTCGACAAAGCACAACGAAGGATACCTCGATGAGGAGGAATTTGACGACGTGATGGACCAAAGATTGGCTGAAGCCGATGAATTCTTCTGGAAGATCAATCCAATGCCGATGGCGGATGACCTCCGCAACATCCAGCGCCAGGCTTTCTCCGGCATGATGTGGTGCAAACAATACTACCACTTCATCTGGGACCAGTGGGCCAACGGAGATCCTGCCATGCCGCCACCTCCGCCTGCACGGAAAGCTATTCGGAACTCTCAGTGGAAGCACATGCACCTGGACGATATCCTCTCGATGCCTGACTCGTGGGAGTACCCGTTCTTCGCAGCATGGGACTCTGCGTTCCACTGCATACCCATTGCTCTCATTGACCCTGAATTCGCTAAAAAGCAGCTTGACCTGTTCACTCGCGAATGGTACATGCATCCCAACGGCCAGCTACCGGCGTATGAGTGGAACTTCGGCGACGTCAACCCACCTGTGCATGCCTGGTCCACTTTCCGCACGTTCAAGATCGAACGCAAGATGTACGGCCGTGAGGATCTTGACTTTTTGGAGCGTGTCTTCCAGAAGTTGTTGATGAACTTCACCTGGTGGTGCAACCGGAAGGACCACGACGGCAAGAACGTATTCGAGGGTGGCTTTCTTGGTCTGGACAACATTGGCCTCTTCAACCGATCGGATCCGCTGCCCACCGGCGGCACTCTCGAACAAGCCGACGCCACTGGCTGGATGGGCTTCTACTGCTTGAGCATGCTAAATATTGCGCTGGAGCTGGCCAAGCATCGTCGCATCTACGAAGACATCGCTTCCAAGTTCTTCGAGCACTTCATCCTCATCTCCGACGCCATGCAGTATCGCAAAGGCACGGAAGCAAAGTCTCTCTGGAACGATGAAGATGGCTTCTACTACGATGCAATCACTTGGGGTGGGCCATACGCGCATCAAATGCCGGTGCGATCGCTTGTCGGCCTCATCCCGATGTACGCCACCCTCACGCTGGAGCCAGATGTCATCAGCCGCTTCCCAAAGTTCAAGAGGCATGTCGACTGGGTCATCAAGCACAAGTCGGCCATCATCGAGCGGAACGTCGCTAGCATGAAGAAGCGTGGCAAGGACGACAGACTACTGTTGTCGCTCGTGAACGAAGATCGCCTGCGGTCGATTCTGAAGTACATGCTCGATGAGAAGGAGTTCTTTTCTCCCTGCGGCATTCGTTCTTTGTCAAAGCACCACAAGGACCACCCAGTCTCCATGGACGCCAACGGCCAGACGTACTCCGTGAGCTACATACCTGGCGACTCTGACAGTGGTCTGTTTGGTGGCAACAGCAACTGGCGCGGTCCGGTCTGGCTCGCTGTCAACTTCTTGTTGGTCGAATCTCTGCTGCGCTTCTACATGTTCTACGGCAATACCTTCAAGGTCGAATGTCCAACGGGCTCCGGCGACTACATGCATCTCGGGCACGTAGCGGAAGAAATTCAGCATCGTCTGCAGCATCTCATGGCCAAGAACGACCAAGGCAAGAGGGCGATGAACGACGGCAATACCATGCTGGACAACGATCCACATTGGAAGGACTACATGTTCTTCTACGAGTTCTTTGACGGTGATACCGGTCGTGGTCTTGGTGCAAGCCACCAGTGTGGGTGGACTGGCCTGATGGCCAAGATGATCCACGATACTGGGTAAGCTCGACTTCCAAACTTTACTCGTACATCATGCTAACTTCACCACAGTGTCAACTGCCGCCTCCCTCAAACCCCACGTACTCCAACTTCAGCTGCTGCACACTACTTTGACGATGTCTTCTCCCGCCAACGCCGGCAGTCCTTGGGCGGTCGTAGGCCGACCGGCCTTGCACGCAGCGCGACGCGCAGACGCTCCATCGGCAACCAGAGCGCGTTTAGCGAGACGACGAATGGCGATGCCGATACGGACGCTGGTGCCGACGATGATATCCAGAGCAACGGTGCTCCCAGCCGGACCTGGACCATCTACCAGGAAGACGGCGACAATCACGCGGATCGCGGTACAGAGCACGAGGACCCGGATGACCCGATCAACAAATACGTGAAGGACCAGCTGAGGCGCATCGAGTCCAACGAGTCCCAGGAGTACGCCGAGGAGCTTACTGCGCAAACTGATGGTGCTGGTGATGAGCAATAGCTTAATGTCGTGGTCGAGGTCGCAGGCGCGCGAATGTTTCCTTTCTTTGTACCTATGGTGCATCATTCCTGGTGTTTGGCAGATGGGGATGAATCATGATTAAACGCATGCCTTCGTGGCACGATAGTCGCAGGACTATACACAACATAGACCTAGATACCTAGATCGTACCTGATATACCATTCGTGGTTTGACCGACACTTCGTCTCATCAACAAATATCAATTCACCTCTACTTCTCCCTCCGCTTGACTTTACAGATCAACCCCTTCTGCTGCACAAACCAATAGTCCTGCATCACCCACTCCCTTTCCGGATTCGTCAACTCAAAACCAAACCGCCTAAGCACTTGCGGCACCAACTTCGACATCTCAAGCAAGCTCACGTTCTTCCCTAGACACGTCCTCGTCCCACTCCCAAAAGCGAGGAAATTTCTCTCCATTGCCTTCAACTTCTCCTCCCCTTGCTCTACCCACCGCTCCGGCCGGAAAGTTCCCGCATCGCTTCCGTACACCGTCTCATCACGTGCAGCGACCCAGGGGTTCATCCCGATCACCGTCCCCGCGGAGAGGTGGACACCATTCGGCAGCGTGAAGCCACCGGCTGGCACGACGCGCTCGAGTAGTAGGCCTACGGCGGGATGCATCCGCAGCGCTTCTTTGATTACGGCTTGGAGATACGGTAATCCCTGCGCTTCCGCGAAGGTTATAGGGTCTGATAACGCGCCTCGAGCGTCCGCGGCGTCGATTTCAGCCAGGAGAGCGGCGTGCGCGGAGGGGGTGCGGCAGAGGTAGTAGAAGATACTTCGTAAACTCGCGGCGGTGGTGTCGGAGCCCGCTAATACGTTCCCGGAGGCGTGCGACAGGAGTTCAGAGTCCGACATCACCATATCGCCGTCTTTGAACCGTTTGAAGCGGGAGAGCATGTCCTGGCAATCCGGTACGTTGGATTCTTTGGAGGGGTTCTGATAGCGGGCGAGTTGCTGGGCCGTGAAATCGACGATGTAGCGGGAGGAGTTCAGTAAAGCCAGGGAAGGGATAAAAGTGGCGAGGTAAGCGACGACGGGGTTGCCGAAGAGGAAACGGTGGAGGTAGGGCACTTGGCCGACGATGCTGTTGTAGAAAAGACGGCCGTTGATGGCGGCGATTATGGAGTGCATGTCGCGTTCGTTGGCCATGAAGCCGAGGCGGTTGGAGAAGGTTATGGAGGTTATGGTGTCCCAGGCGTACCACTACGCATCAAATACTCGTTAGAGTCGTTGGAATAAATCGATTGCATCAGTTGCTAGGAGAATGAAGAACGTACATGCACCCAAACCCCCAAATCCACATCCCTCCCAACCCTCTCCTCCATCTTCTCCATAAAGATGGCAGAGCACTCATCGTTCATCGGCTCCAACTCTCTCAACGCACTCATCGCGTATGCACCTGCCACGGGTCGCTTGAACGTCTTATGTACGCCCTCATCGCGTACAGAGAAGATCGTTGGCATAGGTCCAGCGGGTGTCTTGATATCGAACACATTATAGAAAGCCGACTTGGTAAACTTGGAGCTGATGCTATAGATTTGCGGAATCAGGCTTGGGTCTGAGAAGGAGACGTGGTTGGGACCGATGCGGACGAAGGGGCCGTATTTCTGGTGGAGAGATATGTGGTAGAGCATCTGGTGGCCTTTGTAGCATGAATAGACGCGCGGTATGTTGGAGATGCTTGCGAGGAAGGGGCCGGGTAGGGAGCGGAGGCCGGGTCGTAATTTGGTAAGGAGAATGGAGGCGAGTAGGTAGAGGAGGGTGAGGGTAAAGACTGTGGTTAAGATGGTCCATGATGAGATAGCTCCTAAGATGGTGTCCATGGTGTGTGCGGTGTCGTTGGGACCTGGTAGTCAGTCAGATAACTTATCGAGGATGTTGAAGCATATATATCGGAATCATGGGGAGAGGACGGAAAGCTGGCCGAGCTTCGTGCGAGATCGAACGTGCCGACCAAAGTCTATGTTAGATAAGATTTCTGAGTAGTTACGTTTAGTGCGACATCCGACTGCAACGACAAGGAGTAAACAGTACTGAAGTTGACGGCGATATGTGAGTTCAGTTAGCCGTTCGAGCCGTTGTGTGGGGATGATCTGGGGTCTCCAATGCTGCTGCTCGGCACTTCTTAGCTCCAGTATCTCCATCGCATGGTAAGAGCTGGCTGAGATTCCGAGAGGTTATTGAACTGCTCAAGACCTCCGTTGTGCCTTTGGCAAACTCGACCTAAGCTCGTACACTGCTTGTGAAATCCGAGTACATGGTGGTGATGACTGCCGCTGAACTTCAATCCACCAGCCCGCACACAATACTGCCACATACGCCCATACCAGCTCTAAACTCTTCACCTCCAGCCCTGACAATACTACTCCGAAACATGTCGAAATCGAGTCTTTTCGGCTTCCTTGTTTCCACGTCTTTCACAGCCCCCGCCTACCTGCCACTGCTGCCCTTGTCAACCATGACATAGTCGTCCCGACCATTCGCCTGTCCCGTCGGTGTCTGAGGCATTGCTCCAGGCATGCCTTGCATTAGCTGTTGCGTATCCTCCCTCGCAGCCTGGGGCCTGCTCGCACCAGTCGGCGGCCGGTCATCCGGGTATGTTGGTCGCTGCGCGAAAGGGTGCTCTTGCGGCTGAGCCACCCCAGTCGCGTTGCCGCTGACTGTCCGACCCGCGCCAGGTCGAGAGGGCGAGCTGTTTCGCGACACTCTGGCTAATCGCTGTTCGGTTTCACGGAGTCGTGCTTCGAGCTGTTCGAGCTCAGTCTGGCCGGAGGAGACTTTCTCTTTCCTGTATTGTATATTGGTCAATATTGACCCCGGTAGTTATGAGTGGAAGTGAGATGTTGTACTTCTCTTCCACGGTCTGCGACAATGTCTCGAGACCTCCACTGGGTCCACCCGTACTCAAGCCGAACATGGAGTCGAGGTCGGCGGCGAAGCTTTGGGCCACGGTGCTTGTGACACGTGAGTGCTTGTAGCCGTTACCTGGTGAGGACTGCACGTACGAAGACGGCTGGGGATTCCTGTTCTCTGCCATTATGCAAGATGTCCTCTCGTTTACACCACTTTGCCCGAACTAGAATCCGACGACAGTTTCCTCGGTATGGGTATGATGTGTTGAGAGCGTCAAGGGACGTCTGAAGGCCAGGTAGAAGGACGATTTACAGTATCAAAGTGTGGTTGAAGACCATTCAGGGTCTCGAGGAGGAAGACGACGATCGGACGGCCCAAGCGCTCAGACAGATCGTGAAGATGCGAGGAAGGAGCTGTCGCTGTTGGCTGTGAGCGAGGATCGGGGGACGCCACACCAACGTCTTACGTGTTCGTAGGCAACCTCTAGCGGTCTAGCAACCCGAGTGAAGATATACACAACGTGCGTCCACTCTTGCCAAAAGATTCATATGTCGAAGTTGAATGAAAGGGTGAGCAGAGCTCCCACCACGCAGGGGTTCCCGTCGCTTCCCTTCCCGCCCGCCGGCATTCTCCACGGGCGCAAACCTGACTTTTAGTGAACGACTTTGCACAACGACGAGTGGTACGATCCGCCATCAACCACCACTTCAACCCTATCGACAAAACACACTCGCTGCAAACAATAATCACGAAAGGACCACACGAACATGTCCGATTAATTTTGCAGGGCATTTCCGACTACGATGAGGTTCACGGCGAAATCCTGGCTCCCGTCGACACTTCTCGATCGGCCGCGCCCGTCGTCGGCCCACGCGACTTCACCTTCATGAGCTTTCCGACCGCCTACACTCCACTCGAGTCGTTACTACTTTTCCAGGGACTACGTGCTGAGGGTGTGAATTCACATGCTGTATTCAACCGCATTTCTGAACAGCTGAAAAAGGTCAGCTATGTGCATGATGATTCATCCTTCGACAGTGGGAGGTTGAGTCCAGATGCTTTGCGCGAATTCTATTTGTGGTTATTGAAGGAAGAGGTCAAGAGAGATCTCGAGCGACAGGCTGAGAGGGATGACTTGCTACGGAATGGGACGCTGGAACCTGCGCAGAGGAAGAGGAAGGCCCCGAGCCCGAGTTTGCCAACTGTGCATGAGGCCAGCCAGCACGCCCATCTGATCCCGCAACTGGTCACACGACTGTATGCGCGGTATCGAGAGCATGCTGTGCGAGACATACGCGAGCACGAGCGCAAGTACCAGGCTTTGCGACGGGAGGTTGGCGAGATTGAAGATGGGAAATGGGACGAGAGGCTGCAAAAGCAGCGGACCGCTTCAAACACGCAGAGCCCAAGGCCATCCGCTGCAACGCATCCTCATCTCGCGGCCCACAAGCTCGATGCATCTCGTCCAGCAGCTGCCAGTCCAACGTCTGCCGGTAATGCTGTCGAGCACGCTGCTGCAGTACCATCCAAGCCGTTCAAAGGCAACAAGATTGACGATCTAATGAACCATGGACCCGAACCGCAAAATGGTATCGAGCATCGAAGGACACCTTCTGGAACCGTCTTGCCGCCACTATCAGAGATGGCACCACAGTCCCCGCGCTTCGGCATCCCACCCAAAGTGCCAGGACCGTTGTCGACCCAGATTCCGAATCATGGATACCACCAATCGCCAACCAGCGGCCATCAGTCGCCGTATGCGCCTCATCATGGCCATGCCGTATCGGGTTCAATGGCCAGCCCTCAGGTCCAGAACTCCCTGTCGCGGCCGTCATCATCACCTAGGCCAATACTGCCGCCACCTCCTGGCATGAACCTACCACCACCAAGCCCGGGACACACTGCATCGCCAGGTCTGCATGGGCCGCCCTTACCTGGTCATCAACAGTACCCTCACCCACCTCCGCACCGATTATCTACTGGACAGTCACCAACGACAGGACGACCACCTTACGGATATCCACCATCGGCACCACATCATGCGCCCCCTCCGCCGCATCAAGGTTATTACCAGCCCCAACCATACCAAGATCGAAGGACGTCATATCCAGTACATGGTCAGCCTGCATATCCAATGCATGCGCCTCAACCTGGCGGCTACCAACTACCACCCTTTCCTGTGGACACGAACCAGCCAGGACAAGCATATCCGCAAGGTCAAATGCCTCTGCCTATGTATGCAACACGGCAGCCTCAGTACTCACAGCATCCACCAAGCGCACCGGCCACCGTTCAGCGACGAACACCAGCTGAACATCGTCTTGTATCAGACATTGTCGCTGCGTTGGCGACGCCACCACGGCAAAAGTGGGGCCGCAGCTTCAAGCGGCCACCCCCGAACCTCGATTTAGGCACACCCATGCCGTCACCTGTCACCGAGATAGAGCCTTTCAGTCCTGTGATGGAGCGTTCTGAGCTGGCTGGGCGTTCTACCCGGCATACACGCAATCGACACACTGCTGCCGACCTTTCGGCCGAGCCAGAGCCTTCCACGAAGTCGATCAGAACGCGTGGACGAATGAAATGGGATCGTAGTCCGCACTCGATGGTCTCGTCCACCGCTGATGAGATGACTCTCACGCGCAGCCAGTCCGTCAGCACAGCAGCTGGTGCCTTCCTACCCTCAGACGACCGACCGGGAAGCAGGGGCAACGTTAAGATCGAGCCTTCAACGCCCGCCGGCATTGTCGAGATTCCAGAAGCACCTCAAGACTTCGCCTCCACCTCCGGCGGCCCCATGACCCGCAAGCGCCGCGGCACCCTCCAATCTAACCCCCACCCTCCCTCGAAGCGCACACGTCAGCGGTCTCCAGATCCCGACGTCTCCGAACCCAACTGGGCAACTCCTCCACCGCGCCCGACCACCGTCCTCGCGACCCGCAATTTCCACAAAGTAGCAGCGGCCATCATGACCGACCTCGAGTCCCACAAACACGCCTCATACTTCAAGAACCCCGTCAACGACCGCACGGCCCCGGGCTACAGCGAAATCGTCAAAATCCCGCAGAATCTCAAATCCATCCGCACGGGCATGACTGCTGGCTCTAAAGCTGTCGCAGCCGCTGCGTCACCTTCGACTGCAGAGGCATCATCAGCGACTATCGAGCTCGAACGGTCGGCTGACCTCGTCCCGCCGAAAGCGATCGTGAACGCTGCGCAGTTGGAGAAGGAGGTAATGCGGGTTTTCGCGAACGCGGTGATGTTCAATCCTGGGGAGGACGGGATGGTGAGTGATACGCGGGAAATGTTTGAGGATGCGGAGGCGAAGCTTGCGCAGTGGCGGGGTGCTGAGAAGGACGTCGATCGGGAAGAAGTGGTCGAGCAGCAGGCCGAGGACGACGGGAGAGAGAGCAAGGGGAAGAGGGCTAGGAAAGCTTAGGAGGCTTTTGGGAGGGGCGCGAGGCGGGTTGGGAGGGGCGAGTAAGGAAAGAGGGAGGATTGTATACATACCATACCTTAGGTTTCTGAGTGTTGTTGTTTAGCGAAGTATGAGCGACCCTGTACTGTGACCGAGATGAAGCCTTTCAGATATGTACGTTGCCGTTGTCATGTCTTTCCATCGAGAGTTCAGCTTTTCCCGTCACTGTGAATGATGTCGGTCGCCATCCCCAAAGTTCTACATCGTGAAGCTTGCTGTGCCTCCCGAATCACTTCGCATACCACATACGAGCACAAGCATATGCACCGTTATCAATACTGTCAATGGTTCCATTCGTTACAAACGCAATGACACTCGAACGAGATTGGACAAGCCAGATGCAGACCTCGTTGACCATATATACCACGAACCGACACCTACCCCAACCCCAACCCTACCACCCTCTCGTACAACGGCTCACACAATCTCACGTCTCAATCAAATCCCCATTCTGCTCCTGCCCCTCTTCCTCCTCCCCATCATTATCCTTCCCCCCCTTCTTCCCCTGCCGCTGATAATACTCATCCAACACCTTCTTCGGAATCCGATTCAGCAGCTCCCGCGGATAAATCCTCAACAGCTCCCACGCCTGATCCAAGCCATCGTAAATACTCCGTTTCTCGTACGGGCCCTGGTTGATGTACGTCTTCTCGAACCGCTCCATAAACTCCAAGCTCAACTTATCTTCATTCGACAGCGCCTCCTCTCCGACGACGGCTTTCATGGACGCGGCGTCGCGCCCGATGGCGTATTTGGCGTACAGCTGGTTGGATACGTCGGAGTGGTCTTTGCGGGTGTGGCCTTCGCCGATGGCGGATTTCATGAGGCGGGAGAGGGAGGGCAGGACGTTGATGGGGGGGTAGATGCCTTTGTTGTAGAGGGCGCGGTCGACGAAGATTTGGCCTTCGGTGATGTAGCCTGTTAGGTCGGGGATGGGGTGGGTGATGTCTAGGTACCATTAGCATTGCTTCGCGGATGTGTAGGATGGGGGTGAAGTGGCTCACCCTCGTTCGGCATGGTCAAGATGGGGATTTGCGTGATGCTGCCGTTGCGGCCTTGCACACGTCCAGCACGCTCGTAAATGGTCGACAGATCGGTGTACATGTAACCGGGGTAACCTCTTCGGCCTGGCACTTCTTCGCGAGCGGCTGAGACTTCGCGGAGAGCGTCGCAGTAGGAGGAGAGATCGGTGAGAATGACCAGGACGTGCTTCTCCAGCTGGTAGGCGTAGTATTCTGCGGTGGTGAGGGCGAGACGGGGGGTGATGATACGCTCGATGCTGTAGCTCAACGTCAGCACTGCCACCAATTCATGGCTTTGTTTGTACTCACGTCGGATCATTGGCCAAGTTAGTAAACAGCGTCACCCTCTCCATACTCCCGTTCTCCTCAAACTCCCTCGTGAAGAACCGGCTCGTCTCCAAATTCACACCCATAGCACCAAACACAATGCTGAAGTTGTCCTCATGGCTATCCTGCGTGCCCTTGTTCATATCCTTCATCGCCTGCTTCTGCACCAACCCAGCCTGTCGACAGATCTGCGCGGCAATCTCGTTGTGAGGCAGACCAGCGGAGCTGAAGATGGGGATCTTCTGGCCACGGGCGATGGAGTTCATGGTGTCGATGGCGCTGATACCGGTCGAGATCATCTCTTCGGGGTACACGCGGTTGTAGGGGTTGATGGGCGAGCCGTTGATGTCGAGGTAGTCTTCGGCGAGCACCTTGGGGCCCTTGTCGATGGCGCGGCCGGAGCCGTCGAAGACACGGCCCAGCATGTCTTCGCTGACGCCGAGCTTGAGGTTGTGGCCGGTGAACTCGACCTTGGTCTGTAGGGGCGGTCAGTATGAGAGCAATGGTGTATAGTGCATTGGGAAGAGCAGACCCTCTTGACATCAATGCCGGTGGTGCCCTCGAACACCTGCACAACCGCACGGTTCCCTATCCACATCGTCAGCATAACCTTCCTGCAGGCATATCTCATGCTCTTGCTCCCTACCTCTCGCCTCGAGAACCTGCCCACTTCGCTCGGTGCCATCAGGAAGCGTGATCGTCACGATCTCGTTGAATCGTGGGAATTTGACCTGGATAGCCCGTCAGTGCCTGGTCTTTGACCGCATATTTGTAGGCAGCTCCTACATTCTCCAGGATAACCAAAGGCCCATTGACACCACCAATTGTGTTGTACCGCACTCGCGGTTTGATGCTAATCACCCTGGGGTCGCTTTTCTCTCCCGCCATGGCTGATGGTGCTGGCGCCTACGCTTTGCGCAGGTAATGAGGCGGTGCGAATGGGTCGTTTCGAGGAGCGAGGGAGGATGGTCAAGGTGTCGAGCTGCAGGTAGAGAGTAGGCCAGCTGCTGGCGTGAATAAGGTAGTTGAAGAGTGGATGTGATGTGATGCGGTCGAGCTTGCTTCCCGAGAAAAACCCAAGCTCCCGCCACGTGCATTGCAGCAGGCAGGCATATTACCTTAAGTTAGCAGACTGCCAACCTCTACATGTATACAAATGCTACAGGACATTGCTACATGTATGCTGAGAGCGGCTACATTGCGATCAGGCTTCTTGAGTCGAGGAAGTGCTGGGCAGAATACCTAACATAAGACATGCGGCTAGATACCATGAGCTTCATGGCACCAAGACATCACGACATGCGTGCAAGAGGATTGAGGAGCGAGGAGAGCACGACATTCGGAGAACTATATAGATTTGCCATAACCCTTCGAACCCAACCAGTCAATAAGCGGTCTCATATGAGATGTCGAGTATTGGCTTGCGGTGGAGGACCTGAAAAGTCATTATTGTCAGCATTGATTCATCAACATCGGAGGCAGTTGTTATGTGATGATAGTGCTGGTAAAGGAGTCAGACATCCAAGGAAGATTGCGCGCTCAACACCCTCTGTTTAGGTTCTAAGTAAGGCGAGGGCTAGCGTGGAAACTGCGAATGTAGGAAAAGTTTTCATCATCCAGCTGGGGGTGGCCCACACGCAGGCCAGGCAGAGCTTGCTTGTGCGTGGAGCCGGGAGTAGTTAGAGAAGACGTACCGTGAAGATGATCGTGCGCGCAGGTTGTTCGGGTGCTGTGTTAGTGACGGGTCGGCAGCAAAGTCTGATGCTGTGCTGGAGCAGAGGTGAATTCTCGTCAAGCACGAGGCAGCTACCACCACAGCAAATGCGGCGCGCGCATCGGACCTGATACATCGTGTCAGCGACTCCTCAGAATTCGTTCTGATCATAGTGCAGTAAAGAGGATGTGCGTCAGACAAGAAGTACTGGCAAGTATTACACCACCGTGCGAAGGGCGGCGAGCAGACTGAATCTTCTCATGGTCGATCGAATGGGAAAAGAAGAATATTTCTTGGGTGTCATCTCTCGCAGGGGATAGGGGAGGGAGGAGTGGTGGTGATATACCTGTAGCCGGCTTTGTAGAGCGGATGTTGTGCTGATGCAAAATGTGGTTTGTGAGGAAGAGAAAGCCTCGAAGAGATGAAGATATGTCGAAATAATCCTTCGGGCCGGACCTCGGGAGCGCTAGAGTCTGAGGGTCAAAAGTGGCTGCCGAAGGGAAACAGGTGGGACCTCGATTGTGCGGATTTCCTGCTCGTTTCAGGCAAATCATTCGAGGTATCTTGACTACCAAAGCGATCTAGCTGTCTACTGAGCATCGTGTTGGCAGAGTCTTGCGAGAACGTCGTTGCGAGAACGAAGCAAAGCCCCCACACATTCTGACACCTTGGCCGGCAGATAGGCCATCCTCGCCGTTTCGACGTCCGGGCAAACAGCAGCCACGTCCAGCACCGTCTGCTGCCCACGAGAAGCCTCCAGCAACAATCCAGACTTGGTCGCCAACATCTCGTGCCGTGCGCGACTCGGTGGACACCTCTTGCGACCCCGGTGGCATCCCGTTACTCGGACCCTCTCCGCCCCGCGACTCGACTCGCACCTGTCTGGCGCACCCGCTCGTGATTACTTCGCCCAACCACTCGAGCCACTCTAGCCCGACCGGCGACACTGTGCGACCACACGACTAGCCTTGCCTGCCCTCGCCCTCTCCACATCATCTACAGTCGCTACACCAAAATTCGGCCGTCATCTCGAAACTAGCCGAGACAGCCTCGCGCAACTGTTTCCTCCCCGTGGCAGCAGGAAGAACAGTGCACGCAATCACTCATGAACCGTGTGGTCTGCACGCTACCATCTGCGCGACCATCGTTAGGCCGGTGGCCAGGGCTCCCCGCGAGCACCACCACCGTGCTCTAGAGCACTACGGGTACGCCTGAAGGATAGCGGGAACAAGACAACCACATCGTCCGAGTTGATAGCAAGGCATGGCACAGATGGCCTACCAAACACAACCAGGCGGTATGCACCCCGGCATGGCCCTTCACGGCGGACATCCCGGTATGACCCCAGGCCAACCCATGACACAAGCCCAAATGCAGCAGATGGGCCACCCTGGTGCGTCGGGACCAGGACAACCACATGTTACACAGGCTGGCGTGATGATGGGCATGCAACCGGGTGCCAACGGAATGGGCATGGGCGGGCAGATGGGAGGTATGCTGGGTCAAATGGGTGGGCAGAGTATGGCTGGTGGCATGCAAAATGCGCAAGCACTTAGCCAAATGAACCCTGCCCTGCAGCAGCAGATGATGCAGCAACAACAGCAGCAGCAGCAGATGAGTGAGTACAAGTCTGTAAATCCATGTTGATACCGGTATGCTGACACACTCGAACAGTGGCACAGAACCCTCAGATGGCTATGCAGCAACAGCAACATATGCTTCAGAGGCGAGCGATGATGCAGCAACAGCAAGCGCAGCAGCAGCAACAACAGCAGCAGCAGGGCGGTATGCAAGGCATGAGCCCTCAACAGATCCAACAGCTTCAGCACTTGCAACAACAGCAGAACAATCAAGGAATGAGTGTACACGCTGTTCCATTGACGCCAAACCTCGCCGCTCAGGTGCAAGCACGGCAGCAGGCTCAGGCTCAAGCTCAACACCAAGCACAACAACAAGCCCAAAGCCAGCAAATGCAACAGCATCAACTCGCGATGCAACACGCTAATTCCCAACAAAGCAATCAGAGTGGCCAGGCCGGTCCCCCGAATCAGCATCCAGGTCAGCAACAGCAGGCTCCTCAGATGCGTCCGCAGTCTCGTATGGCGAATCCGAACGAGCAGAACCAACCTCAAGCGCAGCACACCCCACAGCCAGGCGGACAAGGCCAGCAACAGCAGCAGACTCCGCAGCAGAACATGCAGCAGCAGGGTCAACAACAAATGACCCCGCAACAACAGCAACAGCAGATGCAGGTGATGCAGCAGCGACAACGCTTGATGCAACAGCAGGCGCAGGCCCAAGCGCAACAGGGCATGGCAAACCAAATACGCATAGCTCAAGCGCAACAAACGCAGCAGAACATGCAAGGCCAATCCATTTTGAGGCTTGTACACCTGTGTGACGAGTTGAGCTCGTTCACTGCAGAAACTGGCAAGGAGGTCGCGCTGTGGCAGCAAATCATCGACAAGCATTTCTCCCCCGAGGGACGACTTGTGCACGCGATTGACGCACACGATGGCAAGACCTGGGAGGTGCCTCGACCTACTATTGCGAGATACTTTCAGTCGTACTTCGACTCGGGCGCTGTATCCTTGCGCATACACGCGGACCACCCTCGAGAAAACAGCGTGCAAGGTGGTCGATTACACGTAGCATACTCAAGTTCGACCTTTGCGGTGGTGTACCCGAACGGGGCTCGGCTGGAGATGCGCGGCAGCATGAACTTCCTCTTCTCACCCTCCATGGAGCTCCTCGAATGCATGGAGATCCGAACCACCCGATCCGACGAAGTCATCTCGCGCTCGAAGATCGAAGAACTGCTCAGCACCTGGAGTCCCACGATGGACAACAAATCCCCCAAACTATCGAAGAAACCTCCCACCAAAGCGCAGCAGAAAGCTCAATCCGCCCTCGAAGGCCTGACGATCGACCACTTCCCCAAGACGCCCAAAGGGCCGTACGGCACCCCCAAGCGCGTGCAGCAGTGGCTAGAGGTGAGCGCAAACCTACTCGGGCCTTACTACGCAAGACGCATCGGCTGACGGCTTCTGAAACGTGAACAGTTAGGCGAGACGATGAACATCATGAACGACCTCGTCGGCTTCGCGGGGGACTCCAACCTCCGGCCCTCACAAGCTTTGGACCAACTCGTGCGGACGTATGAGCGCGAGCAGCAGATGGCGCAGCAGCAGCAGAATCAACAGCAACAACAAGACGCCGCTGGCAATGGCGGTGGTGGGAACCCGCAGATCAACCTCCCCAACGGCAATCGCACCCCGAGTATGGGCAACATGGCCATGCCCGGCCAACCGAACCACTTCGCCTCCCCCGCCATGTCGAATATGAGCGGCCCGCTGATGAACGGGAGCCCGCATATCCCGCATATCCCCGGTCTCGCGCCTGGAGGGCTCAATATGCCGAACTCGCACACCCCGAGCCCGCATCAGAGCAACATGGCCGCGCCGCCCATGATCCCGCAGCCCTCGCAGCAAGGCACGAATAGTAGTGCCGCGAGCGCCAACACGAGTCCGAACGTCAATAATAAGCGGCGCCGGAGTACGGTGAAGATGGAGGGGGATGATGGGGGAGGG